>Ga0256833_1002174_pt1 | contig 13979 bp, 19 predicted proteins | sample 356284metaG_FD_190535 | JGI IMG/M metagenome (GOLD analysis project Ga0256833, IMG submission 190535) | Hydrothermal vent microbial communities from Mid Atlantic Ridge, Atlantic Ocean - 356-284 | ecosystem: Environmental > Aquatic > Marine > Hydrothermal vents | place: Atlantic Ocean: Mid...
GAGCTGAAGAATATAAAAGTAAAAGTGTCTGTTTTATCGTATCCACAACCTCTGCAGTACAAAGACCCTTACGACCTGCTGCAGAAGCTAAAACCTTTCGAAGACGGAGTGATACTAAAATACGGAAACCACCAGGCAACATTTTTACCTGAAGTGTGGGAGCAGCTGCCGGAAAAAACCCAGTTTTTATCCCATCTGTGTCTGAAGGCAGGACTTCCTGAAGACTGCTGGCTTTCCTATCCTGTTGAGATATACGTATATAAAACAAAAACATTTAGCGAGTAAAGGGGCATAAAGCCCCTGATTATCACCTTCCTAAAACAGTTAGCAGGTCTCTTTTGTGCTCTTCTTCCTGAACAAGTATGTCTTCTAATATTCTTCTGACACCATACTCACCTAACTCTTCAGCCTGTTTTATCCTTTCTTTGTATCTTTTTATGGCGTTCTCTTCACCTTCTAAGTCCTGAATGAGCATCTCTTTGCTGTCCATAGAAGTTTTTATCTCTTCAACAGATATGGAAGGAATTCCTCCTAAAAATGCTATCTGCTCTGATAGAGTTATCGCATGCTGTATCTCTTCCTGAGCATGAACGATAAGTTCTTTGATTATAGACTCATATTCTGGCCCTGTGATAAGAGAAGCATGCTGAATGTACTGGATAGCAGCAGCATATTCCCACTCTAAATCTTTGTTCAGCTCCTCAATAAACTTCTCCATTGTAATCATGGCAGATACCTCCTTTATTTTATTTATCCAAGTGTTGTATCAAGGTATAACATAAGCAGTAGTCCTATGAGAAAGCCAAATGTTACTATGCTCTCATGTTTATTTCTGTAGACCTGAGGGAATACTTCTTTTACTGTTACATAAATCATTGCTCCTCCTGCAAAAGCAAGTCCAAATGGAAGCATAAAAGACAGAACGCTAAATGTAAATCCTCCAAGTATGGTAAAAACAAATTCAGAAAAACCACTGAGAATACCTATGAAAACAGGTATCCACAATCTATCTGTAAGCATAATAAGTGGAAGTGAGACGGCAAGTCCTTCAGGGATATCCTGAATGCCTATGGCAACAGCTGTTGCCCATCCCTTGTCAACATCATTTGCCATAGATACACCTACAGCCATACCTTCAGGTATGTTGTGTATTATAATGGCTGAAACAATAAGGAAAACACCTTTCAGTTTTTCCTTTTCTATGTTAGATTTGTTAATTTTTAGCACGTATTCTTCATGGGGAGTAAATCTTTCTATTAGATATATAACCAAAAACCCTACCACAATTCCTAAAAGGGTATTACCTATGTGTCCCATATGAATAGACGGCAAAATCAAAGATGTAAAAGCAGCGACAAGCATCACCCCGCCACTGAATGCCATACTAAAATCAAGACCCCATTCAGGAAGTCTTTTGAAGATAACGGCAATAACAGAGCCTATACTGGTAGCAAGCAAAACAAATAACCCTGCTAAAACAAGGTTATCCATAATCTCTATATCAGGCAAAATTTCCTCTATCAATAATAATTATTAGTATTAATTAAAATTAAACATTCCCTTTTGTGCTGTCAAGAGGACACAACAGGTTCAAACTGATTTTTTTCAGGATTGTAGTACTCTATCTCACCTTTTTCTATTATGTAATACCATCCGTGCAGTCTAAGAGTCCCTTCCTTTACTCTCCTTTTTACGCCGGGATAGGAAAGGAGGTTTTCTAACTGCTTGATAATATTCAGTCTCTCTGTCAGCTCAAACAGTTTTCTGCCTTTTTCTTTTACTGCAGACAGTGCAACCTCTTTTACATCTTTATCTATCTCAAGCCACTTTTTAACATGTATTATCTCCTCATCGTCAGGCAGGTCTTTATACAGTGATTCGCAGGCACCACAGTGGGAATGCCCGCAAACGATAATATCAGGAACATTAAGAACAGAAACAGCATACTCAATAGCTGCTGCAACACCATGAAACTCATTATCAGGCTTAAAAGGTGGAACCATATTGCCTATATTTCTGACTATAAACAGGTCTCCAATATCTGCCCCTGTTATCTCATCAGGATGTATCCTTGAATCTGAACAGGTTATAAACAGAGCCTTTGGTTTTTGCCCTTTTTCTATAAGCTCCCTGAATTTTTCTTCATACTCTTTAAAACGATACTTTTTAAACTCCTCCACCCCTTTTAAAAAAGGTATCTTTTTCATATCTTTTCCCTTTACCCTTCTACGTTAAACTCCCTTAATGCTTCATTCAGAGATACCTTTTTGTCTGTTGATTCTTTCCTTTTACCTATTATCAATGCTACAGGAACGCCGTATTCACCGGCAGGGAATTTTTTGTTCATCACTCCAGGGATAACAACACTTCTTGCTGGAACTCTACCTCTGTACTCAACAGGCTCATCACCTGATACATCTATAATTCTTGTTGAACCAGTTATAACAACACCAGCTCCTAAGACAGCTTCTTCCTCTACCACTGCACCTTCCACTATGATACATCTTGAACCTATAAAGCAGTTGTCCTCAATAATAACTGGTCTTGCTGAAGGAGGTTCTAAAACTCCGCCTATTCCAACTCCTCCAGACAGATGAACGTTTTTACCAATCTGGGCACAGGAACCAACTGTAGCCCAAGTGTCAACAAGTGTCCCAGAACCCACGTAAGCTCCTATATTCACGTAAGATGGCATCAGTATAGCTCCCTTTTCTATAAATGAGCCGTACCTTGCTGTTGCTGGAGGAACAACTCTCACACCTGCTTCCTTCCAGTTTTTCTTCAGTGGTATTTTGTCGTAATACTCAAAAGGTCCCACTTCCATAACCTGCATCTCCTGAATAGGGAAGAACAGCAGTATTGCCTGTTTTACCCATTCGTTAACAATCCATTCTCCATCTATTTTTTCTGCTACTCTTAACTTTCCTTTGTCTAGCAGGTCAACAGTTTCCCTTACCGCATCCTGATATTTTTTCTCCTTCAGCAGTTCTCTGTTTTCCCATACTTGCGAAATAAGATTTTTTAATTCTTCCATTACTACCTCCGTTTATTTTATTGTTCCTATCATGATAATCTGAAAGAGTATCATCAGTATGATAAACAGGATAGGAGCTAAAAAGCTTGTTCCGCCTTTTTTGGCAAGACTTTCTATAAGCTCTTTTTCGTTCTTTGCCTGAGACTGTATATCAGATACAGTTTTTTTAACAAATATGTAATAAAGATAGTTCCCAAAAGCTCCAAACCCAATCCACAGCCACAGCTGAATACCAATAGATAAAATCTGATTTGAGCTTACTGCCACAAATACACCTAACAGAATAATTCCCAAAAATATCAATACCCCATATAGATACATCTTCCTGTAAAAAACCCACAGAATACCAAAGAAAAAAGCTGCCCAGTTCCAGCTGAGGGCTCCTCCGCTCTCTTCAAATTTTTTAAATTTTTCTATATAGTAGTCTGCATTTTTTCCTACAAAAATTCTGTATATTTCCCATTTATCCATCTTTTCCTCCTAACAAAATTTTAATTGATATTTACAGTTTTTAAAAGTAATATAGTTTTTGAGTTAATAATTGAGGGAGGAATTTAATGGTTAAATATTTTTTAGACCTTTATCTGAAACCTAAAACCACATGGGAAAAGCTGTCTGAAGAAAAGTTTACCATACCACAGATTTATGCAAAACTTGTTGTGATATTTGCCTTTATACCAGCAGTGAGTCACTTTATAGGGTTTGTTGTATTCAGAGATTACTATGTGTCTGCTATAAAACATTTTTTAGAAATGGCAGAGAAAGATCAGGAGCAGTCTGCAAGAACAATAGCCTACATGAAAGCTCTGATGAAAGAACTGCAGGATAATGACATTGTCCAGGAATTTATGATAATGGCTGTAACTTATGGATTTGAGCTGTTAAAACCTTTGGTTATAGCTATAATCATCCTTTTCCTGTCTCCAGCATTTGGAGGCATAAAAGATCCAAATAAATCATTTACTGTGGCTGCCTTTGCTCTCGTTCCATCGTGGATGGCAGGAGCATTTTACATAATGAACTCACCTATCTCTATGTTTATGATTTTTTTAGGGATGTTTTACACTTTTTATCTGATATTTATTGGAGCAGAAAAAGTCCTGAAGATTCCTTCAGAAGGTTCAAAAAACTTTCAGTTTATAATTGTGGTTATAATATTATATCTTGTAATAAGTGGTGTGATAGGACAGATAGAAACCCTGATAACATACAAAATTTTAAATGTCTAGGAGGTCTGACATGAAGAAATTAATAGCAGGTGCTGTTGCACTTTCAATAATAGGTGCAGGATGCCAGAAAACAACTTCAGAAACTTCTGAGATAGAGATAAAAAAGGGGTATCTGATTTATAAAAACAACTGCTCTATGTGCCACTGGGAAACAGTCACACCAGAGCAGATAAGAAATATCAGGAAGATGGTTAAAGAAGGTAAAAAACCTCCTTTTGCTGCACCTCCAATGTCTGAAGTGTCAGCAAGGGTTAAGAAGTTTTATCCTACAGAAGAAAAGTTTGTTGCATTTGTTAAAGATTACATAACAAACCCTTCTAAAGAAAAAGGTGTATGTCTTCCTATGGCTTACAAGATTTTTGGCGTGATGCCTCCTATAGGAAGAAACATGTCAGAAGACTCAAAAGAAGCGGTTGCAAAGTGGCTTTATTACAGATTCAACATGAGCTGGGAGGAGTTCATGAAAAAACATCCCCATTAGATGAGATGTTTTACAGCCTCGTATATTTTTATTGTTGCCTTTGATTTGTTCAGCGTGTAAAAGTGAAGGCCTTTTACTCCGTTTTTCAGCAGGTCTTCACACTGCTGGACTGCATACTCTATTCCGATTTTTTCCACCTCTTCCGGTCTGTCTGCAACAGGCTGGATTTTTTTTATCAGCTCTGGGGGAATGGTTGCACCGCACATATCGGCAAACTTTTTTATCTGCTTGAAGTTTGTGACAGGCATAATACCGGGAATTATAGGAATATCAATGCCTGCTTTATGAACCTTTTCTATAAAGCTGTAAAAATATCTGTTGTCAAAAAACATCTGTGTTATTGAAAATTCTGCCCCTGCTTCAACCTTTTTCTTGAAATAAAATATATCTGTATCAAGGTCTGGACTTTCTGGATGTCCTTCTGGATAGGATGCAACACCAATACTGAACCAGTCTCCAAACTGTTCTCTTATGAGCTTAACTAACTCACTGGCGTATCTACAGCCATCTTTAGGGAAAACAAAGCTCTCTTCCTGTCCCTGTGGGATATCTCCCCTCAGGGCAAGTATGTTCTGAACACCTGTGCTTTTATACTCTGAAAGTATATCAACAATCTCTTTTCTCGTATGTCCTATACAGGTTTGATGTGCCATTACTGTCAGGGAAGTCTGAGTGTGGATTTTTTTGACTATTCTGATTGTCCTCTCCCTTGTGCTTCCTCCAGCACCGTATGTAACAGAAACAAAAGTGGGTTTTATATACTCAAGCTCTTTTATAGTCCTGAATAGAGACTCTTCCCCTTCAGGGGTCTTCGGAGGGAAAAATTCAAAGGATATACTTCTTTTTGATTCCTTTAAAAGCTGTCCTATCTTCATAAAAACAGTATAAATGTAAAGACAGGAAAATGCAAATTATTTGCAAAAAGCCCCCTTGAAAGGGGGTTGCTTGTTTAGAACATTGCAGGCGGTCTTCCCTTTGAAGTTACCAGTCTTTCAACAGGTTCACCGCCAAGAATGTGTTTTTCTATAATTTCTGGAACATCTTCAGGCTTTACGTTTCCATACCACACAGCATCAGGATACACAACAACTGTCGGACCCATCATACATGGCCCAAGACATCCTGTTGGCGTTACAGCCATTTTATCAAACAGGTTCTTCATCATCATCTCTTCCTGAAACTTCTGGAAAATCTGGTCTGAACCTTTATCTCCACAGGAAGGCATTCCGGGGGGTTTTCTCTGGAGACATACAAACACATGTTTAAATTCTGCTGACATTAATCAAACCTCCTCTTGTTTTTTTGAGAAAAAATATTAATGGGAAAAATTTGGGAAAAAAATGATTTAGATTAGCTTTTTATTCAGAAATCTCATCTATGACAGCATCTTTAAAACCAGCATTTTTCAGCTCTTTTTTTCTTTTTTCAGCATCTTTTTTACTTTCAAACCTGCCGCAGTAAACACCATAAAATTTTTTATACTTTTTTACGAAGCAGTCTGACAGGTTCTTTTTTTTAATCAGAGCTTCTGCTTTATTTTTACTGCTATACAGGATAATTCTTACAGAATAATATTTTTCAGAAGGAACAACGCCAGCTTTTTTCAGCTGGGTTATTCTTTTTTTGGCAAGTTTTCCAAAATCAGTTTTGTAAGCAGCAGCTTTTTTGTAGTATTTTAAGGCTTTTTTGTAATCTTTGTTTAAATCTTCAATAACCCCAAGAAAGTAATAGGCATAATCTTTGTAACCCTTTTCCAAGGTGAGGATTTTCAAATATTTTTCAGCTTTTATGTAATCTTTTTTCTTAAAGTAGTAAGAGGCAAGAAACTTAACCATTTCTGGAGTTTTAAATGTTACAGCTTCAATTATCCGGGCTGCTTTCTCTTTATCTCCAAGACTGAAGTAAGCAAGACCTCTGTAATAAAGGACATTATCCTTGTCTTCAGGTTCAAACTTAGACATCTGTTCAGTAAAACTGATAAGGTCTTTATATCTTCCAAGTTTATACAGTGCAATCACTTTATAAAAATTAAGATGCCTTTTGTCTGGGAGTTTAAGAATCTCATTCCATTTTCTTCCCTTAATATATAGAGAAGCTAAAAACTTATACATCTCTTCTCTTTGATAACCTTTCAGATAAGGTAGATAGAACTTAACAACTTCAGCCTGTTTTTCTGGCTCATCTTTAAAAAGGTTCATCCCTAAGGAAAAAATCTCTTTGGCTGTATCCTCTTTAAGCTTTTCTCCTTCAATAAGATAAATAGCTTTTACAAATCCCTCTTTATCTTTGCTTTTATATAGAGTGTGAAACAATATCTTTACAATCTTTTCTCTGTAATGGTCGTCAGAAGGGGCTTTCTGGAGATACTCTAAGCACTTTTTCTTTGCTACATTGTAAACTTTATCCTGATATAGACCCTGAATAAGCCTCAACAGTGTATCTCTCTCTTTGTCTGAAAAACCGAAAGAGAAAGAAACAGTAAGCAGAAAGACAAGTATCAAACCCATTTTTATATTATACAACAAAGGGGAGGTTTCCCTCCCACAAATTCGGCGCAGGAAGAGCTCACAAGGGTAAGATGGAACCATGGGCTCTGCCATAAGTTAGTATTAACTTACTAACCTTATAGAGTGCTGTCAATACTGCATTCAGGATTGAATTTTTAAACAAACTGATATATCATATAGCTTTATACATTTCTGTCTATACTCCCAGAGTGAGGTGATTGAATGTCTTTCCAGTTTACTGAAGAGCAGATTAAAAGATACAGCAGACATATAATACTGCCAGAAGTTGGAGGTAAAGGGCAACAAAAACTCCTTCAGTCTAAGGTTCTCGTTATTGGAGCTGGAGGACTGGGCTCCCCATCTCTCTACTATCTTGCTGCTGCAGGTGTTGGGACAATTGGAATAGTAGATTTTGACGTTGTTGATTTTTCAAATCTCCAGAGACAGATACTCCACAACACAGAAAGGGTAGGAAAACCCAAGGTTGAATCTGCAAAGATGACTCTGGAAGCTCTAAATCCTGATGTGAAAGTGATAGCATACAACGAAAGAATACATAAAGACAATGTAATGGATATCATAAAGGATTATGATGTTGTTCTTGACGGTTCTGACAACTTCCCAACAAGATTTTTAGTAAACGATGCCTGCTACTTCCTCGGCAAACCTCTCGTTTCTGCAGCGATACTGAGATTTGAGGGGCAGCTTACAACATTTGATTACAGAGATAAGGAAAACTCTCCATGTTATAGATGTTTATTCCCTGAACCGCCACCTCCGGGACTTGTTCCCTCCTGTCAGGAAGCAGGTCTGTTAGGAGTAGTAGGTGGTATAATGGGAACACTTCAGGCAAACGAAGCTCTCAAACTTATACTGGAGATAGGAGAGCCTCTTGTAGGAAAACTGCTTGTTTTTGACGCATTAACAACAGAGTTTAACATAGTGAAACTGAGAAAGGACAAAAAATGTCCATTATGTGGTGAAAAGCCTGTTATCAAAGAGCTGATTGAGTATGACCAGGCCTGTGACATACATTTTTGAGGAGGAAAAATGGCTGAGATAAAAATAGATAGAGAATTAGACCTAAAAGGAGAGGTATGTCCTTTTACTTTTGTAAAAAGTAAACTTATAATAGAACAGATGGAACCAGGGCAGGTTCTAAAAGTTATACTGGACTACAAACCATCAGTTGAAAATGTTCCTAAAAGTATGAGAGAAGAAGGACAGGAAGTATTAGAAGTAAAACAGACAGGTGAAAATCTCTGGGAAGTATTAATAAGGAAGGTAAAATGAATCTGTTGATAGTGCTTGCAAGCAATCCATACTCCCACGATTTTAATACTGCCGTAAAGTTAGCAACAGCTGCTCTTGAGAGAAATCACAGGCTAAAAATATTCTTTATGGGTAATGGAATTTACTCTATTTTAAGAGAAGAAATTAAAAAATTAGCAGAAAATGGAGCCCAAATTTATTACTGTGCCCACAATGCCCAGCAGAGAAAAATAAAGCCTGAGGAATGGGCAGAAAGCAGCAGTATGTATGGACTGTCAAAACTGATAGCAGAAGCTGACAAAGTAATAATGCTTGATTAGAGGAAGAGATGGCAAGAAAAAAGATAGCTCTGATAATAAAATCCAATCCCTTTAGCTGGAAGGCCTTTGAAGCTCTTAGACAGGCAGTTGGCGTATCAATGGGACATAGTCTTACCGTAATCTTTCTAAAAGATGGCGTCTATACGCTAACAGATTGGAAACCACAAATGATAGGTATTGAGCCAATAGACAAATCTATGGAAGCTTTAGAGATGACAGATGCTGAAGTAGTAGCTGAAGAAGAAGCTCTAAGAGAAAGAGGAATTAAGCTAAAACAATGGCCTACAGATGTGAAAATAAAACCTCAGGAAGAAATATCAGAAATTGTAAAAGATGCTGAGGTGGTGCTGGCATGGTAAACAATTTATGGCTTATAAAAAGGCCTGCTGACTTTCCTGAAGCAGACATGCTGGATACAGACGATATGATAATTCTCATTCAGGATGCAGTTCTCAGGGTTCCTACCATAGAAAACTGGGCAGCCTGCAAAGAAGATGCCCTCGCCAGAAATGTAAAAATCCCAGAAGACAAACTCCTCGAGTATAAAGACATTATAGACATCATAGAAAAGGCAAACAAAGTTATTGTATGGTAACAAAAGTTGGCATAACACTTGGTGATCCAGCAGGCATATCACCTGAGATTTTAGTAAAATCTCACAAAAAACTGCCTGAAGCTGTCTATATCGTATATGGAAGTAAAATAGCAATAGAAACAGCAGAAAAAATAACAGGGATAAACTTTAAATGCAAACAGATAGAAAGTCCTGAAGAAGCAAAAAACAAAGGTTTTTACCTTATAAATGTTTACGACAGTGAGTTTAAACCGGGAAAACCAGACAGTGAAACAGGGAAAGCCTCCGCACTATTTCTTGAAAAAGCTACAGACCACATATTAGAAAAAAAGATAGACGCACTTGTGACTCTTCCTATCTCAAAAAGACACATTATGGCCTCTGGTTTTAAATTTCCGGGACATACAGACTATCTGGCATACAGAGCCGGTGTAAAAAACTACCTTATGATGCTTATGTGCAAAAAACTGAAAGTTGCCCTTGCAACAGCACATATTCCTATAAAAGATGTTCCCGACACATTGAGGAAAACAGACATAAAAAAGCAGATAAAACTGTTAACAAAGGAGTTAGAAGAAAAGTTCAAAATAAAAAATCCAAAAATCGCCGTTTTAGGTCTTAATCCCCATAGCGGAGACGGAGGAAATATTGGAAGGGAAGAGATAGAGTTTTTACAACCTGCTGTAGATACTTTGAAAAAAGAAGGATTTAATCTCTACGGCTGTCTGTCTCCTGACACTGCATTTGTAGATTACAGAAAATATGATGCTTACTTTGCAATGTATCACGACCAGGGACTGATACCTCTGAAGATGCTGTGCTTCAAAAAAGCCGTCAACATAACCTTAGGCCTGCCTTTTATCAGAACGTCTCCAGACCACGGAACAGGATTTGATATAGCAGGGAAAAATAAAGCAGACCCTTCATCTTTCATAGAAGCTGTAGAAGTAGCCTGCAGAATGAAAAAATTATTGGCCTAAAATCCCCGCCTGTAAGAGAAGCTATTATCTTATAAGCAACCCTTTTGTCTATTTTTTATATCCCACTATGTTCAAACAAAACTTTGAAAAATTCCCTTTTAGGAATTCTCCATTATCTTTCCTTTATATCTCACTATGTTCAGACAAAACATAGTAATACAGACGCTACTGCAAATGTTTGTTAGCTTTATATCTCACTATGTTCAGACAAAACGTGCTGTATGTCCTTCTTTCAAGTCTTCAACAAGGTCTTTTATATCTCACTATGTTCAGACAAAACTTTCTGAAGCTTGAGTATTAGGGGTTAGCTGGGATATTTTATATCTCACTATGTTCAGACAAAACCAGCTTCTCTGACAAAAATACCTTTTTCAGATACTGATTTTATATCTCACTATGTTCAGACAAAACACTTTTTTCAATATATTCCTTTTTATATCTATTATAATTTTTTATATCTCACTATGTTCAGACAAAACTGAGCTATTATTAAAAAATAAACCTTATTCTGTTGCCAAGTAATATCAATGCTCTGATTGGTTTTTAATAATTTTATAATCCTTCTCTAAGCAATGCAAATTGCAGTAAACCTTTATTAATGCAAATATATTTTCTATTATATCTTCTAAAGTACTTAATTTCAGCCATCTTACACAGAAATATACTTTCTGTTGAAAATGCACTTTTGTGAAGTAAATTGGCAACCTTAAAAGAACAAAACTGAATAATACCTGCTATCAATTATAAAAAATTATCTATATAACTTTTTTCTATTCCTAAAACTTTTTTCTTTATGTTCTTTGGATTTTTTACCTGATAAACATAAATGCTGTCTTCTTTTTTATCTATTATTTTATCTATTTCTGCCATACACTGGGCAAGTTTTCCTTCAGTTATAATCCCCTCAAAGCAGGAAAGCTGACGCCAGTAAAGATATCTCTTTAACACTTTTCTAACTTTATTTAATCTTCTGTCATCTGTTATGTCATAGGTAATTATTACAAACATATCTACCACCATGCTTTAAAAGGTTTGTAATCTTCATCTCCAATAAAATGTTTTATAAGCTTATAACATTCTAGTCTAATTAACTGTCTGTATGAAACTTTTCTTTTTAGTTTTCTATGTTTTATAGTTTTGTTTAATCTTTCTTCATATGCTTTGAGAAATTTTTTTCTACCGTTTTCATTTAAATAAGCAAAGTTCAAATCTTTATCAAAATCTTTAAGGGTTATCTTCTTTGTATTGATAAGTGAAAATATCAGCGGGTCAATAATAAAAGGTTTAAAAATTTCTGCTAGATCCAGGGATAAAGAGAATCTTTTTTCCTGTGGAGAGTGCAGATAGCTTATAGTAGGATCAAGTTGTGTTCTATAAATTTCTGTTAAAATTGTGTTGTACAGGATACTGTTTCCGAAGCTGATGAGAGCATTTATAGGATTGTCTGGAGGTCTTTTTTCCCTCTTTTTCATATAAAAGTCTGGATTTTTTATAATTTCATTAAAAAGCTGATAGTATCTATCTCTAATGTTTCCTTCTACAGCCATCAGTTCTTCAGGTGTATTTGTTTCAAATACTTTTGGATAAAGCTCTTTTTCTATTTCTTCAAATTTTTCTTCTGGTATTTTGTTTTTCTTTAAGTTCCTTAATATGTGGAAAACAGCTCCTTCAATAAATGAGATTGCTAAATACTGTCTTTCTCTCTCCTCTAAATAATGTCTTACCTGTTCTACCAATAGACTGCCTGAAACATTTTTCTTTCTTGGTAGAAAACTTCCTGAGTAGTATCCGTAGTAGTTATAAAAATGGATGGGAATATCATACTGAGAAAGATAGTTTAATGCTTTTGTGTTTATGTCAAGCTCTCCAAATACATAGATTGAGTCTATATCATTAACAGGTAATACTTTTTTAGCTGTCTCTCCATTCTGCTCTGTTTCAAAATATATGGTATTTTCTTTTCTTTTTAATCTACCGTTTGAGTTGATATAAAATCTTTTAGGCATTTTAAACCTTTTCTAATCTGATATTTTTCCTTCTACAGTTTTCATAATCAAAATATACAGTCTTCAAGCACTAATTTCTATAAGAAAAAGAATTGATTTGATTAGTTTAATGCATTATACTTAAATTAGCAAAATTAGTTTAACAGGATAAACTAAATGGAAAATCTCTTAGAAAAAGCAAGACAGCTTTCTATTTTGAAAACTTCCCAGAAATTACCATCATATAAAAGATTTCTATACAGAAAAATAAAAAATAGTAATTCAAAAATAATTGGAATTTACGGTGCAAGAGGTGTAGGAAAAACAACTTTAATACTCCAAATACTTAAAAATCTTAATCTTCCTGTCAAAGAGTCCCTTTATATATCCTGCGACCATCCTTTTTTTACAGATATAAATCTTTTTGATTTCTTAGAATACTTTTATAAAAAAGGTGGAAAAATTATTTTTATAGATGAAATACATAAAATAAAGGATCTTCAAAAACATTTAAAATCTGCTTATGACTTTTTGGGGATTAGAATTATTTTCACAGGTTCATCTGCTATTTCATTAACAGAACCAGATTTCACCAGAAGATTTAGTATGTATAAACTGCCAATTTTTTCCTTTAAAGAGTATATAGAACTGTCCTATGGAATTAAACTAAAATCTTTTACTTTAGAAGAAATAATAAAAAATCACGAATTAGTATCACAGGAAATTATAACCATTCTTAAAGATAAAAGAATTTTATCCTTATTTGAAGAGTATAACAAACACGGCTGTTATCCTTTTTATTTTGAAGATAAAGCTAAATTTTTAGATAGATTACAGGATACGGTAAATGCAATACTTTATTATGACATGGCTGAAATGTTTAAGATAAGTTCAGATAAAATTCATACATTAAAAAAATTACTTGCTACAATATGCGCATCAAAACCTATGGAGTTTTCTATAGATAAACTCACAAATATTACAGGCATATCAAAGGCAACCTTTTATAAATATATTGATTATTTATCCCGTGGAGAGCTTTTGATTCATATTATGCATGAAGCTAAAAGATTTAAACCAATTAGAAAGCCTGATAAACTTTATCTATCAAATCCTAACTTGCTTAATGCTATCTGTTTATCTCCAGATAAAGGAACATTAAGGGAAACTTTTTTTGTATCTATGTTAAACTTCCAGCACAGATTGTTTTATACAGATAAAGGAGATTTTATGGTTGATGAGAATTACATTTTTGAAATTGGAGGAAAAAATAAAGACTTTTCCCAGATTAAAAACATAAAAAATTCATTTTTAGCAGTTGATGATATTGAGATTGGCTTTGAAAGAAAAATCCCACTGTGGCTGTTTGGTTTTCTGTATTAATGTTATCCATAACAAAACTCAAAATATGCACATTTTTTGCAGTTAGGTTCATTTATAACAGGTGGTGGTTTTTCTTGCTTTAATATTTCATCAATCTCTATAAGTGTTTTTTCTATTTTCTTTTCATTTTCCGGTTTTAACTCTATAAATTCCCTTTTTCTTTGTTTTGGGTAATTAATTATTCCTTTTTTTCCTTCCGGCTCTGTTTCAAAAT
>Ga0256833_1002175_pt1 | contig 13979 bp, 26 predicted proteins | sample 356284metaG_FD_190535 | JGI IMG/M metagenome (GOLD analysis project Ga0256833, IMG submission 190535) | Hydrothermal vent microbial communities from Mid Atlantic Ridge, Atlantic Ocean - 356-284 | ecosystem: Environmental > Aquatic > Marine > Hydrothermal vents | place: Atlantic Ocean: Mid...
CCTTGGCCTTGACGGCCTGGCGGAAGTAACGACGGAATTGACGCTCATACACGCCGTAAATACGACGCACTTTTTGTTTTTCTCTCAACTGCCGTCCATAGTCAGAGACCTTGCGACGAAAACGTCGAGTGGGGCCATGCTGACCGGGCGGGTAATTCTTTCGTTCGAGCGGGCACTTGGTCGAAAAACAGCGATCTCCCTTCAGGAAGAGCTTAGCGCCTTCTCGGCGGCACAGTTTGCAAACTGCATCAGTATAACGGGCCATTAACTACGATATCCTCCAACTTAGCAACGCGTGACGTTGGCAAATGGGTGTAAACGGGGGGTTAAACGCGGCGTTTCTTGGGCGGGCGACAGCCATTGTGGGGCAATGGCGTCACGTCGGTAATCTCAACAATGGTGAAGCCCTCGCCTATCAGGGTGCGAATAGAGGCTTCGCGTCCCGGGCCGGGACCTTTGACAAAAACTTGCAGCTCGCGGACGCCGAAATCGCGGGCCTGGCGGGCGACATTGCGGCTGGCCAACTGGGCGGCGTAGGGCGTGCTCTTGCGCGAGCCCTTGAAACCGGAGCTGCCAGCGCTGGCCCAGCAGATCACATTGCCTTCCATATCCGTGAAGGTAATGATGGTGTTGTTATAGGTGGCCTGGATATGCACCTGCGCCCGCGGCACATTGCGACGGACTTTTTTCTTCGTGCTAGAGCGACGGCGTGGATTTCTAGCCATAAGTTCTTACTCCAAACTTCTTGGGAAAATGACGAATGAACGTGTAACAGATTGAACCGGCTATGCACTCCGCTTTGTGATCTCTCAAAATGCCGGGTTTCACGTTGGGAGCGCTATAAGCAACGTTTTATTTGCGAGCGCGCTTGCGACCCGGAACGGTCTTGCGGGGGCCGCGCTTGGTGCGGGCATTGGTGCGGGTGCGCTGGCCGCGCACGGGCAGGTTCATACGATGGCGACGGCCGCGATAGCTGCCGATCTCGATGAGACGCTTGATATTCATCTGGACTTCGCGTCGCAGATCGCCCTCGACGATATAATTGCGATCAATCACATCACGAAGTTTCGCGACTTCTTCCGACGTCAATTCATTGACGCGTTTGTTTTCAATGCCGGTTTTGGCCAGAATTTCCTTGGCAGTAGGACGGCCAATGCCATAAATATACGTGAGGGCGATCTCCACCCGTTTGTCACGGGGAATATCAACGCCAGCAATACGAGCCATACTTCCTCCGGGGATCGGTAATCAGTAAGCAGTGAACAGTAATCAGTGGGAAAGTGGAATAGTCAGCGGTCAGTAAGGGGCAATAATCAAGATCAGCTCCGAAGCCGATTACCGTTTACCGGCCGTTGATCGACTTCAAATCAGCCCTGGCGTTGCTTATGCTTGGGATTGGAGCAAATGACGCGCACAACGCCACGCCGGCGGATGATTTTGCAGTTATCACACATTTTTTTGACAGAAGGTCGGACTTTCATTGTTTCATATCTCCTACGAGGCAATGGGCGCAAGGCCCTAGAGAATCGTCATAATCATGGGGTCGCTAGAGGTGACGGCCAGGGTGTGTTCGAAGTGGGCGCTGAGAGCGCCGTCCTGGGTTCGCACTGTCCAGCCGTCGGCATCCACTTTTGTCAGCCAGTGGCCCGCGGCCACCATGGGCTCCAGGGCAAAGACCATGCCCGGACGCAAACGGAGGCCCGTGCCGGGCTGGCCGTAGTTCAGGATCTGGGGCGGTTCGTGCATCTGGCGGCCGACGCCATGACCGGAATACTCGCGAATGATGGCGAAGCCGCGTGACTCAGCATACGTCTGCACGGCGGCGGAGATGTCTCCCAGCCGATGACCGGACCGGGCCTGATCGATGCCCGCCCACAGGGCGCCTTCGGTGGCGTCCAGCAACGCCTGCGCTTCCGGCGAGATATCGCCAACCGGATAGGTCCAGGCTGAATCGCCTACCCATCCCTTGTAAGTGGCTCCCACATCGATGCTGATGATGTCGCCCGCTTGCAGCAAACGCTCGGGGCTGGGGATGCCATGCACGATTTCATCGTTTATCGAGGTGCAAATGCTGGCCGGGAAGCCATGGTAGCCCAAAAAGGTGGGCGTGGCGCCGTAACTGCGAATGACGTCCTCGGCGATAGCGTCCAGCTCGGCCGTGGACATGCCGGGACGGACAGCGCGCTGCATGGCCTCATGAACTCTGGCCACAATCCGGCCGGCTTCCCGCAGGGCGACCAATTCTCTGGCTGCGCGCAGGACGATTCCGGCAGGCGCTTTGCTCTGCCCGACCAAAGGCCTAATCATACAATAGAATGGCTTCTATCGCCAAAAATCGGCATGAAAGTTATCATCCAAACTACTTGATGAAACCCTCATAATGACGCATCAGCAACTGCGCCTCCAACTGCTTCATGGTGTCGAGCACGACGCCGACGACGATGAGCAAGCCGGAGCTGGTAATGAGCAATGCAGAACTGCTAAGACTGGGCTGACGCAGCACCAGGCTCACAATCCAGGGCAAAATCGCCACAAAACCCAAAAACAGGGCGCCCATCAGGGTGATGCGATTGACGACTTTATTCAAGTAATCTTCGGTGCGTTTACCAGGGCGGATGCCCGGGATGTAGCCCCCCTGTTTTTGCAGGCTCTCAGGGATGTTCTGCTGCTGAAAAACGACAGCCGTGTAGAAGAAGGTGAACGCCACCACCAGGATGAAATAGGCAATCCAGTAAAAGGTGCTGCCGATACTGAAATTGGCGGCCATGAAATCGCTCATGGCTTTCAACCAGGAGATGGAGGAATTGGTGAAGGCGCTGGCAATGGTGCTGGGGAAGATCAGCAGCGTGCTGGCGAAAATCAGCGGAATCATGCCGGCGCTGTTGACCCGGATGGGAACATAGCTGCTCTGCCCGCCCACCATCATCAGGCGATTGCCTTTCATGGTGCGCACCCGCTTGCCGTAACGCACGGGAATGCGGCGCTGTCCCTCCTGAACATAGACGATGAGGCCCACCGTGGCCACGGTGACAATGGAGAAGATAATCGCCAGAAAAACGCCGTTGGTGCTGGAAAGCAAACCATTCAGACGCGGCCACATGCGGCTGACAATGCCGCCGAAGATAATCAGCGAAACGCCGTTGCCGATGCCATCTTCGGTGATGATGTTGCCCAGCCACAGGGCGATGAAACTGCCCGTGAGCAATGAGGCCAGCACGCCGATGGTAAGAAGGGGATCGACGCTGAATCCGAACCGGGGCAGCAGCGGCGTGCCGAAGCTGCCGCCGGACATGAGGGCGGCGGTGCCGAAGCCCTGCAACAAGGCCAGCGGGATGGTCAGATAAGTGGTGATCTGGTTGATCTTCTGCCGCCCGGCGTCGCCATCTTTGGAGATCTCCTCCAGTTTGGGGATGATGGGCACCAGCAACTGCATGATAATCGAGGCGGTGATGTAAGGGTAAACGCCCATCGCCATGATGGAGAAGCGGGAGAGGGCGCCGCCACTGAGCATATCGAACAGATTGGCCAGATCGTTATGCAGAATCTGTCCCATGGCGGCGCGGTCCACGCCGGGCACCGGAATCTGCGCCAGCACCCGATAGAGCAACAGGATGCCCAGGGTGAAGAGAATCTTCTTGCGAAGCTCAGGAAGAATGAGTGCGCTTTTCAAAGCTGTGAGCATAGAGCAAGCCTCCGTTCGTCAGCAGGCGGCGCCCGCCGACGACGTATGTGACCTAAGACAGGGGGAGGATTTCGGCGGTTCCGCCAGCGGCCTCGATCTTGCTGCGGGCGCTTTGGGAAAACCGGTGAGCCTTCACAGTCAGGGCGATGTCGATCTCACCATCGCCCAGGATAACAACAGGACCGCCATTTTTGCGGATGTAGCCGCGCTCGATGAGCGCTTCGGGGGTGATTTCATCACCGGCCTCGAAGTCCTGGGCCAACAAGCCCACATTCAATGGCTGATAGTCGACGCGATTGATGTTGGTGAAGCCGCGCAGGGTGGGCAGACGACGGAACAGGGGCAACTGGCCGCCCTCGAAGTAGGGGCCTTTGCCGCCGCCGGAGCGGCTGTTCTGGCCGTTCATGCCCCGACCGGCGGTTTTGCCCCGACCGGCGGAGATGCCGCGGCCGGCGCGGGTGCGTTTCTTGCGGGAGCCGGGGGCTGGTTTCAAGTCATGCAGATTCATGCGTCTTTCTCCTCCACCGTAACGAGATGCCGAACTTTGTTCAACATGCCGCGGACAACGGGGGTGTCATCATGTTCGACGACATCGCCCAGGCGATGAAAACCCAGGGCGCGAATCGTGCCGCGGTGTTTTTGGCTGTAGCCGATCACGCTCTTTTTGTAGGTAATAACCAGTTTCTTGTTCTCACTCATCTGCTATCTCTCCAGATGATCCTGGATCCAGTGGGGCTGCACTTTGGCAACGGGCAGGCCGCGGCGTTTGGCCACCATCTCGGGGGACTGCAACTCGCCCAGGGCCCGATAGGTGGCTTTGACCACGTTCAACACGTTGTTGCTGCCCAGAGATTTGGTCAGGATGTCGCTGATGCCGGCGGTCTCCAGCACGGCGCGCACGCCGCTGCCGGCAATGACGCCGGTTCCGGGCGAAGCGGGCCGCAACATGACGCGGGCCGCATTGAATTTAGAGGTAATCTCATGGGGGATGGTTGTGCCCACCATGGGAACGGTAATCAGGTTCTTTCGAGCTTGTTCGGAGCCCTTGCGAATGGCCTCGGGCACTTCGCGGGCCTTACCGACGCCAATGCCGACCCGGCCCTTGCCATCGCCAACCACGACGACGGCGCGAAAGCCGAAGCGGCGCCCGCCTTTGACTACCTTGGCGGTGCGGGTAAGATCAACCACGCGCTCTTCGAATTCGTCCTGAACTTCTTGTTTTCGACTTCTTCTATCATTTCTGGGCGCCATAATTCCTTCCTTAGATATTGGCAATCGGGGGCTAGAACTTCAGTCCAGCTTCGCGGGCTGCTTCGGCCAGGGCTTTGACGCGGCCATGGTAGGGGAAGCCGCCCCGATCAAATACAACGGTTTCAATACCGGCGGCGGTTGCGCGCTCGCCGATGAGTTTGCCAACTGCTTTGGCGACATCAGTTTTGGATTTGCCCTGCACTTCCAGGCCGGGCTCCACCGAAGAAGCGGCCACCAGGGTGCGTCCGGTGGGATCCGCCTCGTCATCGATGATCTGCACATAGATGTGCTTCAGGCTGCGATAGACGGCCAGGCGAGGGGTTTGGGCGGAGCCGGAAATGCGTCTGCGCACGCGTCGATGACGACGAATGCGGGCTACACGACGGGGATGGGTGCTCATATCAACATTCCTCTTTATCTTCGGGCTTTGAGATTAGCGCTTGCCAGCCTTGCCGGCTTTCCTGCGGATGTATTCGCCACGATAACTGATCCCCTTGCCTTTGTAAGGCTCGGGAGGACGCAAGGCGCGGATTTCGGCGGCGATTTCGCCCACCAGCTCCTTGTCAATGCCCTTGACGTGGAAGGCGCGACCGCCTTTTTCGACCTCAAACGTGATGCCTTCGGGGGGCTCGATAACGACAGGGTGAGAAAAGCCGAGACTCAAATCGAGCGCATTGCCTTTCATCACAGCGCGATAGCCAACGCCGGTCATTTCCAATTCCTTGACATAGCCCTGACTGACGCCGGTGACCATGTTAGCCAACAACGCCCGGGTCAGACCATGCAGGGCGCGATGATGGCGTAGATCGGTGGGACGGGAGATCACCACCTGGCCATCTTTCATTTCAATGGTCATGTCAGGAGAAAAGGTGCGAGTCAACTCGCCCTTGGGGCCCTTGACAGTGACTTTATTATTCTTGCCGATTTCGATATTCACTTTTTCGGGAATAACAATCGGTTTGCGTCCGATACGGGACATGAACTTCCTCCTACCCGCTTGTGCGGGAAATCAATAACGCAGAGACAGGATTGAGTCGGCGGGGTGACCACCGCGCCCTGTCGGCTGCCGCTTACCAAACATAGCAGATTACTTCGCCACCCACGCCCGCGTTACGGGCGTCGCGTCCGGGCATCATGCCGCGCGAGGTGGAGACGATAGCCAGACCGAGACCGGCGCGCACCCAGGGGATGTCGTTGCGGCCAAAGTAGATGCGACGGCCGGGCTTGCTCACACGCTCGATGCCGGCAATGACCGGCTTGCGGTTCTCATCATATTTGAGATGCAGACGCAGCGTGGGCTGGGGCTTGTCCGCGTCCTGTAGATCGTAACCTCGGATAAAGCCCTCATCTTTCAAAATACGAGCGATCTCCACTTTCATTTTGGAGCTGGGCATGGAGACAGTCTTGTGCTGGGCCATGCTCGCGTTGCGGATGCGGGTCAGCATATCCGCAATGGGATCGGTCATCATAGGAATTCTACTCCTCTTTGTTGAAGATTAATGACTAATGGATTAAAGATTACAGCATAGCTGTCAATGCCGTTGTAAAGATCACTTTAATCATTAATCATCAATCTTTAATCATTACTTACCAACTGGACTTCACCACGCCGGGCAGATTCCCGCGCAGCGCTTCATGCCGGAAGCAGATACGACACATATCGAACCGGCGCATATAGCCGCGGGGCCGACCGCAGATTTTGCATCGGTTGCGGACCTGCACCTTATATTTGCGACGTTGTTCGCGATAGGTCATGCACTTCTTAGCCATGCAATGTCTCCTGTTTATTTACGCTTGAAAGGCATGCCGAGCAGACGCAGCAATTCTCGGCCTTCTTCATCGGTTTTCGCCGTGGTGACGATGGTGACGCCCATGCCACGGAGTTTGTCAATGCTATCGTAATCAACTTCCGGAAATGCCAACTGCTCGCGCAGGCCCAGGCTATAGTTGCCGTGCCCATCGAAAGCGTCGGGCGATACGCCCTGGAAGTCGCGCTGGCGAGGCATGGCCACGTTGATCAGCCGGTCCAGAAAATCCCACATGCGGCGGCCTCGCAACGAGACGCTGACGCCGATGGGATTGCCCTCGCGCAGCTTGAAGGTGGCGATAGCCTTGCGGGCCCGTCGCACTACAGGCTTCTGGCCGGTGATGGTGGTAAGATCGTTGACTGCGTACTCGATAGCCTTGGCGTTTTGCAACGCTTCGCCCAGGCCGATATTGACCGAGACGCGCACCACGCGCGGCGCCTGCATCACATTTTTGTATTCGAAGCGCTCCATCAGAGCGGGAACGACTTCTTTTTCGTAGCGTTCTTTCAACCGGGGAACCATATAACTTCTCCTGAATCCGAACAGCGTCTAAGCGCCATCGGAATTATGAGCCAATAACCTCGTCATATTTGGCGCTGTAGCGCACTCTCTCGCCGCCCTCTTCGCGAATTTGCACGCGGGTGGGTTGAGCGGCGTTAGGGGCCACCAACATCACATTGGAGATATGAATGGGGCCTTCGCGCTCGATGATGCCAACCTGGGTGCGCACATCGCCGGTGCGGCGCTGGTGCTTTTTGATCATGTTGACGCCGCCAACGATGACATACACGCGATTGGGATCATAATTGCCAAATTTGTCTTTTTTGCGGATAACGGACTTGACCTCGCCGCGTTCGCCTTTGTTATTGCCGGCAATCACTTCGACCTGGTCGCCCTTTTTGATTTTGAGTTTGGGCTGTTTTTTCGACTTCTTCATCTTGCAATCACCTTCCTACAATACTTCGGGCGCCAGGCTGACGATTTTCATGAACCGTTTTTCGCGCAGCTCGCGAGCCACCGGCCCGAAAATGCGGGTGCCTTTGGGATTTTTGCTGTCATCGATAATCACGGCGGCGTTGTCGTCGAAACGAATATAGCTGCCGTCCTTACGACCGACTTCCTTGGCCGTGCGCACGATAACAGCGCGCACCACTTCGCCTTTCTTGACGGAGCCGCCGGGAGCGGCCTGCTTGACGGAGGCGACGATGATGTCGCCCACCGAGGCGTAACGTCGGCTGGAGCCGCCCAATACACGGATGCACAAAATCTCTTTGGCGCCGGTGTTATCGGCGATTTTCAAGCGGGATTCTTGCTGAATCATGGCGATATTCTCCTTCTGCTCACGCGTTCTCGGACGCCGACTGGGTCAGGTTTTCGATGACAACCCAGCGCTTGGTCTTGCTCAGGGGGCGAGATTCGAGGATGCGCACCTCATCGCCTTCCTGACAACTGTTGTTCTCGTCGTGGGCGTGATATTTCTTGTGAACCTTCACCACCTTGCCATACAGGGGATGGCGATAGGAGCGGGCCACGCGCACCACCACGGTTTTATCCATTTTGTTGCTGACAACGGTGCCGGTCAGCACCTTTCTTCGTTCCTGGGCCATGTTACATCATCTCCGCTGCTAACTGGCGCTCGCGCTGGATGGTCTTGATGCGAGCAATGTCGCGCTTCACCTGAGACAGCCGGTTGGTGTCTTTTTGCTGTCCGATAGACAGATTGAAACGCAGATTCATCAATTCTTCGTATGCTTCATCCAGCTTGGCCTGGAGTTCACCATCGGTGAGACCACGTAATTCGGTTGCGTTCATTTAGTGTCCCTCCTCTCCGCGGCTGACGAACTGGGTGGCAATAGGCAATTTATGGGCGGCCAGGCGCATCGCTTCGCGGGCGGTGTCTTCGGGCACGCCGGCCAATTCAAAGAGAATCCGGCCGGGCTTCACAACGGCCACATAATGATCCACCGCGCCCTTGCCGGAGCCCATGCGGGTCTCGGCCGCGCGTTTGGTGACAGGTTTGTCAGGAAAGATGCGGATCCACAGCTTGCCGCCACGGCGGATGTAGCGCACAATGGCCCGGCGGGCGGATTCGATCTGGCGGCTGGTGATCCAGGCGGGCTCGGTGGCTTGCAGAGCGTAATCGCCAAAGGCGATGGTGCTGCCGCGCCAGGCCTTGCCGCGCATGCGGCCGCGATGCACTTTTCGGTACTTCATTCGTTTGGGCATTAACATGATCTATTCTTACCTCTCGCTATATCGTCATGGGTTCGCCGGGCAGGATATCGCCCTTGTAAATCCACACCTTGATGCCAATGACGCCATAGGTGGTGCGGGCGACCATATCGATGTAGTCGATGTCGGCGCGCAGGGTGTGGCGGGGAATGCGGCCCATGCGGATGTCGTCGACCCGGGCCATTTCAGAACCGCCCAAACGTCCGCCCAGGCGGATCATGATGCCTTTGGCGCCGGAACGCATGGTGCGTTCGGCGGCCCGGCGCATGGCCCGCTTGTGAGCCACGCGGCGCGCCAGTTGTTCGGCGATATTTTCCGCCACCAGACTGGCGTCCAGTTCGGGCTTCTTGATCTCTTCCACATCGATCTTGACGCGCTTGCCGGTGAGTTCGCCCAGATCCTTGCGCAATTCGGTGACGGTGACGCCCTTGCGACCAATGACGACGCCGGGCTTGGCGGCGTGGATAGTCAGGTGCACCAGCTTGGGCGCACGCTCGATCTCGATTTTGGAAACGCCTGCATGAGACAGACGGGAATGAACTTCATTGCGGATCACGCGGTCTTCGGCGATGAGGCGAGAATAATCTTTGCCCTCAGCAAACCAGCGCGATTGATGTTTCTTGGTGATACCGAGCCGGAACCCGGTGGGGTGAACTTTGCGACCCAAAATACGCCTCCTGTACTTATCGCTCTTCGAGCTTGATGGTGATGTGGGAGGAACGGCGGATGATCGGTTTCACGCGACCGCGAGCGCCGGGACGATAACGGTTGGTAGAGGGCCCTTCATCAGCGTAGATCTCGGCGATCCACAGGTCTTCGGGGGCCATACTTTCATTTTCCTCTGCATTGGCAATCGCCGATTGAAGCGTTTTCCGCACTTCTTTCGCGGCGGCCTGAGGCATGTGCGCCAGTACATCCATGGCGTCCAGCGCCCGCATACCACGGACGAGATCAACCACCAGGCGAACTTTTTGCGCAGAGATCCCGACGAATTTGCGTTGGGAACGAACCAAATAGGACATCTTTCAACCTCTTTTGTCTGAATCTCGCATCAACGGCGAGCGCTGCTTTTTCTTTCTTTGACGATGTGACCACGATAGAACCGCGTGGGAGCAAATTCGCCCAACTTATGGCCCACCATGTTCTCGGTGATATAAATGGGAACATGACGACGCCCGTTATGCACGGCGATGGTGTGACCAACCATCTGCGGAAAGATGGTGGAGGCGCGAGACCAGGTGCGGATGACCCGTTTTTCGCTTTTACGGTTCATCTCTTCGATCTTGCGAAGCAATTTTGTGTTGACGTACGGACCTTTTTTCAGAGACCGGGACATTTTCTAAAACTCCTCCTAGCGGCGCTTCTTGCCGCGACGCCGGATAATATACTGGCTGGTGCGTTTGTTGCGACGGGTGCGATACCCCAGGGCGGGCTTGCCCCACGGTGTTTTGGGACCAGGCATGCCAATGGGAGAACGGCCTTCGCCGCCGCCATGGGGATGGGAGGCGGGATCCATGGCCACGCCGCGCACGGAGGGGCGACGCCCCATCCAGCGCTTGCGCCCGGCTTTGCCGATCTTGACGTTCTGATGATCGGTGTTGCCGACCTGTCCCACCGTGGCCATGCAGTTGAGCAGAACCTTGCGGACTTCGCCGCTGGGCAGACGCAGGGTGGCGTAACGACCTTCCTTGGCCATCAACTGGGCGTAGGCGCCGGCGGAACGCACCAATTGGCCGCCCTTGCCGGGCTGCATTTCCACGTTATGCACCAGGGTGCCCAAAGGCATATTCACCAGGGGCAAGGCGTTGCCGGGACGGATCTCGGCGTCCGGTCCGGACATGATGTTGTCGCCAACCTGCAGGCCCAATGGGGCCAGAATGTAGCGCTTCTCGCCGTCGGCGTAAACCAGCAGGGCGATGCGAGCGGTGCGGTTGGGGTCATACTCGATGGAGGCCACGCGAGCGGGGATGCCGGTCTTGTCGCGCTTGAAATCGATCAGGCGATACCGGCGCTTGTGGCCGCCGCCCCGGTGCCGGACTGTGAGCCGACCCAGGTTGTTGCGCCCTGATTTTTTCTTCAGAGGGCGCAGCAGTGATTTTTCGGGTTCTGAGCGGGTGATCTCCTCGAAGGTGTGACCGCTCATCCCGCGCCGACCGGCTGAGGTCGGCTTGTAGACTTTGATACCCATAGGGCTGTGACTCCTTGTGGTAAGCTGTCGTCCGAGTCGGGGACGATGTAGACGATACCTGCTTGGTTAGCCGCCTACGCGTTTTGCGGATGACGTCATCTGCAAAACAGGACGATTACCTTGATGAATGGATGGAAAAGAAGAACGATAAAAAGGGCTTGTCGCCGGGACTTACGCCCACAGGCTTAAACGCCCTCGAACATCTGAATGGAATCGCCGGGGGCCAGGGTGATGACGGCCTTTTTCCAACCTGCTTTGCGCACTGCGGTCTGGCGCAGGCTGCGTTTGCGGGTTTTGGGCTTCATGTTGATGATGCGCACATCGGTGACGGTGACGCCGAAGCGAGCCTCCACCGCCTGGCGCACTTGCAGTTTATTGGCCCGACGGTCCACTTCGAACACATATTGATTATTCTCATCGGCCAGAATGAGAGATTTCTCCGTCATGACGGGGCGTTTCAGGACTTCATACAGGTGCATGGGCTTACTCCTCTTCCGCTACGGCTTCCTGGTCGCTTTCGCCCAGAAAATCGGTGATGACGTCGATGGCCTGCTGAGGCATGATTACCGTCTCGTAGCCAAGCAGATCGCGCACATTGATGTAATTCACGCGCAACGTCTTCACATAGGGCAAATTGCGTGCGGAAAGTTCGACAATATCATTGGCTTCCGGCAACAACAGCAAAGCGCTACGCTCCACGCCCAGGGCATCCATCATGGCGTCCATCTCGCGGGTGCGGGGAGCTTGCATCGAAAGCTCATCCAGCACGACAAGTTGTTGCGCCTCGGCTTTGACGCTCAGAGCCGAACGCAGCGCCAAACGGCGCATCTTGCGGGGCATACGCTGGGTGTAAGAGCGGGGCGAGGGGCCGAAAACCGCACCGCCGCCTCGCCAATGAGGCGCCCGAATGGTGCCTTGCCGGGCGCGGCCGGTGCCTTTCTGGCGCCAGGGCTTGCGGCCGCCGCCGCGAACCTGGCCGCGGGTCTTGGTCTTGTGGGTTCCCTGCCGCTGATTGGCCAATTGTCGCACCAGGGCCTGGTGCATGACTGTCTGGTTGGGCTCGATGTTGAAAATCTCATCAGGAAGCTCAACGGTTCCTACTTCTTGACCTTGCATATTCTTCAATGACGTCTGCATCGTTCACTACCTCGCTTTCTTAATCTTGTTCTTGCGGGCGAAAAAGACCGTCACCAGGCCATTTTTCGGTCCGGGCACAGCGCCGCGCACGGCCACAAGATTCCGTTCGGGGTCCACGCGCACGACCCGCAAATTCTGAACGGTGACGCGTTCGTGGCCCATGTGACCAGGCATCCGTTTGCCTTTGTAAACACGGCCCGGCGTGGTGCCAGCGCCAGCGGAGCCGGGAGAGCGCTCACGGTCGGATTGGCCATGCGTCTTGGGCTGGCGGTTGAAATTGTGGCGCTTGACGCCGCCCTGGAAGCCTTTACCCTTGGAGCGACCGGTGACATCCACCAGATCGCCCTCGCTGAAAAAGTCAGCCAGGAGTTTTTGCCCCAGCTTGAACTCGGACAGCTCTTCGGGCTGCACGCGGAACTCATTCAGCGTCCGCAGGGCGGGAACGTCGGCAACTTTCAGATGCCCACGCACGCCGCTGGTCAGACGTTTTTCTTTGATTTCATCGAACCCGATCTGCACGGCGGCGTAGCCGTCTTTTTCGGGCGTTTTGATTTGGGTCACATAGCAGGGGCCCACTTCCAGCACGGTCACCGGAATCATGGCTCCTTCATCAGTGAAAATCTGGGTCATGCCCAGCTTGCGTCCAATAAGACCTTTCATAAGTCTTTCGGGGAAGGGAAATGCCAGCGGCAAAAAGCGCCTCATCATTCCGCTCCCCAACCTCCTTTATCAGGATTTTTTATCGTGATCAGGACAGGCCCGATACAGCGGCCCATCGCAAAATCTGGTGGATAACTCGCCAGATAACTTTATGTTAAATAGCGCTACAGCTCGATCTCAATGTCTACGCCCGCCGGCAAAGAAAGACGCATCAGATTATCAATGGTCTTGCTGCCTGAAGGAATGACATCAACCAGGCGTTTATGCGTCCGAATTTCGAATTGCTCCCGGGAGTCTTTATCGATGAAAGTGGAACGCATAACGGTAAAGCGTTCAAGCTTGGTGGGCAGAGGCACAGGCCCAATGACCTGGGCGCCGGTGCGCTCGGCGGCTTCGACAATCTCGCGTACGGAACTGTCAAGAACCCGGTGATCGTAAGCCTTCAATTTGATGCGTATCCGCTGTTTAGCCATTCGCAGACCTTCCAAAAAATGATGAGAAGCCGGATGGAGGATAACCCCCATCCGGTCGTTGACGTGCTGTATTATTCGAGAATCTCGGTGATGACGCCGGCGCCGACGGTGCGGCCGCCTTCGCGAATGGCGAAGCGGGAGCCCACTTCCAACGCCACGGGCGAGATCAACTCCACTTCCATGTTCACATTGTCGCCGGGCATCACCATCTCCACGCCCTCGGGCAGATGCACCGAGCCCGTGATGTCCATGGTGCGAATATAGAACTGCGGGCGATAGCCTTCGAAGAACGGCGTATGGCGGCCGCCCTCTTCCTTCTTCAGCACATACACCTCGGCGTTGAACTTGGTGTGAGGGGTGATGCTGCCCGGTTTCGCCAGCACCTGACCTCGCTCCACTTCGTCGCGGTTGATGCCGCGCAGCAAAACGCCCACGTTCTCGCCCGCTTCCGCATAGTCCAGAATCTTGCGGAACATCTCCAAAGACGTGGCCACCGTCTTCCGCGTCGGCTTCAGGCCCACAATTTCCACTTCGTCCATGGGGTAGAT
>Ga0256833_1002176_pt1 | contig 13974 bp, 25 predicted proteins | sample 356284metaG_FD_190535 | JGI IMG/M metagenome (GOLD analysis project Ga0256833, IMG submission 190535) | Hydrothermal vent microbial communities from Mid Atlantic Ridge, Atlantic Ocean - 356-284 | ecosystem: Environmental > Aquatic > Marine > Hydrothermal vents | place: Atlantic Ocean: Mid...
CCCCCTCTGACCTTGTGCTCGCAGGAAGCGTGTTGAGGGATTACGTGATCCTTAGGGGCGGCAGCATTGATCTAGATGAGGCCCTCTATGTTCTATCAAATTTATTTAATATAAAAATTGATTTATTAAATAAATTTTTTATTAATAATAAAGAAAATATTGAAAATATAAGACAAGAAATAGCTAATTACCTGAAAGCCCTAGAGCTACGCCCGGGATCCAAGGTCTCAATCCGAGACCTAACCAGGAGATCCTCCCGAAGAGAAAAAAGACAAATAAAAAATATTATAGCAATTCTAGAAGCGACAGGAGTATTAAAAAAGAGGCATGGAGAGAGGAGGGTGGCAAGCCCCAGCGAAATAGAAATGATAGCAGAAAAGCTGGGCTCCCAAGGTTTCAAAGACCTTTTAGAAGCGGCCAGGTCGACCGCACCAAAAAATAGAGACTCCATCCTGCTGAGAGCAGAATCTAGGATAGGGATAGACGCTGAAGCCTTGAAACGGACAGACGAGAAGACTCTCCTGAGAATAGGACGGTCAGCCCTGAAGAAAAACGACCGGAAACTGCTAGACGCGGTGACAGAGGAGCTAAAGGAGAGGATTAGAAGCGGGGGGAAAGTGAGAAACCCTGGAGAGATAGCAAAACTGTTGGAGGCTGCTGGTGTCCGCGACAGCCACATATGGGAGGGCCTTATAGAGAGCGGCCTTACCGATAGGAAGGCAGGGTCTAGCATTGTTAGGAGCGCGGCTCTAAACTCGGGCCCAGAGAAGGGTGCCGAGATAGTCGGGAAGTATACTAAGCTTCTCAGCCCGGAGGATGCTGTACGGCTGGCAGCAAGCCTGCCCCTAGAATATCTATGGAAGGCCCGGGCCCCTCGACAGCTAGATGCCAGGGAAAGGATGCTTTTTGAAGCCGCTGTTAACGCGGCCAAGGCCCTTAGGGAGGCTAGACTGTACAGTGAAACTCTGGATCCGGCCCATGCTGACGCCGCATACTACTATTCTAGCAAGGCGCGGAAGCTCTTGGAGACCGCGGCAGACAGTATTGGTGGCTCGCTAGATAAGAGGAGTATCGCGTTAGCCTCCAGACACGCACAGCAAGTTGTATCATGGGTAGAGTCTCTTACCTCCAGTATTAATGGTTTCGTGCTGAGGAGGGTCCTCTCCGCGCTGGATTATGAGCCTGCTATAGTTCTGGCTAGAAACCTTTATTCTAAATCGGGATCCGAAGAGGAGAGGCGTATCATAATCTCAACGCTCGCCTCACTCCTTCACAGGTTCGCTGAGAAATCTGGCATCGTACCGTTGCCTGTTAAGAGGAAAACTACGGCTAGAAGAGGTAGAATGCTTGTCCGCGAGACGATCTATAGGAGCATAAGGTTCTCCCAGCCACCTACAGTTTACGAGGAAAAGCTCAAGTCCGGCAGGCTGGCTCTCGTCCTCGATACTAGCTCGTCAATGTTCTCCTACGCTGAATGGGCCTTACTCGTGGCAGGCGCGTTCCACAATAACATTTCCAGGCTTATCGCTTTCAACCATGACACGGTAATCGTGGAGAGGGCCCCATCGAAGAATAGTCTTGCCGAGCTCCTATTGTCGCTCGAATTCGAGGGGAGAACCAACATTTCCAGCGCTCTCAGGGCGGCGTCGGGCGGCCCTAGAAGGATCGTGCTAGTCTCCGATCTCTACCAGACAGTGAAAGACGAGCCTGTGCCGACCGTTGTTAAAGACTTGCTGGGTAGGGGCTATAAGCTCACGATAGTTGTTCCTCCATCCTATAATCGCGAGTTGAGCCTGATCCTCGAATCTCTAGGGGCAAAGATTGTTAGGGCTACCAGTCCCAGGGAAGCTGCGCGTAGGATCGCACGATTTATAGTCGGCTGACAGGTACTATCATTGATACCTGCATGGAGTATTACGGGGGAACAGAACGTACTTATAAGGAGGACACTGATAGTGTCGAGGAGGGGAGATAGGGAGTGGCTAACATAGAGATCCCGCCAGAGTGGAAGAAGTTCAAGTACAGAGGTAAGAGCCTGGAAGAGCTAATCGAGATGCCGCTAGACGAGTTCGTGAAACTTCTCCCGTCGAGACAGAGGAGGAGCCTTCTTAGAGGGTTTACCCCAGCCCAGAAAAGACTTCTACTTAAGATACGTAAGGTTAGAAGGCAGGGCTTGAAATCGAAGGGTAAGCGTGGCCCTGTTATTAGGACCCATGTGAGAGACCTCGTAATACTGCCCGAGATGGTCGGACTTACAATAGCAGTCTATAACGGTAAGGAGTTTGTACCCGTGAGAATCGTCCCTGAGATGATAGGCCACTATCTTGGAGAGTTCAGCCACACGACAAAGATAGTCCAGCACGGAGAGCCCGGGCTGAAGGCGACCAGGAGCAGCCTGCACGTGGCATCTAAGTAGTAGGGGGTGAACCGTATGCCCACGTGGAAGTATAGTTTCAAGTTCCGCGATGAGTCTAAAATCGCGAAGGCAATGATATGGGATGTCCCAGTACATCCCAAGGTTATGAGAGAGGTTGCAGAGGCAATCAAAGGCATGAAGCTAAACCAGGCGGAGAAATTCCTTGAGAGGGTTATAGCCCAGAAGGAGGCGGTCCCCTTCCGCCACGCCCATGGTAAGCAGGCGCACCGGAGGGGGCTGGCGGACAGGTGGGGCTGGCCTGCTGGACGCTATCCTGTTAAAGCGGCCAAGTACATGCTCAAACTCCTGAAGAACGTTGAGAACAATGCGGAGGTGAAAAACCTAGACCTCGACAATCTAAAAATAATTGCGGTCGCAGTACACAAGGGGATAACGCTGAAACGCTGGATGCCTAGAGCCTATGGAAGGGCCAGCCCCAAGTACAGGGTTCACTCCCACGTCGAGATAGCTGTTATGGAGGTGGGCTAGGATGGGAAGGATAAAGAAACATTTCATAAGGCAGGGCATCCTGACAACAATGATAGACGAGTACCTAGCCCAGAACTTTTACGAGGCAGGATACAGCGGCGTGATAGTCGTACAGTCGGGCCTGGGAAGCAGGGTTCACATCTTCGCTGAGCGGCCCGCGCTCATAATCGGAAGGAAAGGCAGCACGATCCGCCGCCTCCAGAGCATTTTCGACAAGGTCTTCGGCCTGCAAGGAGTACAGATAACAGTAAGCCAGCCCGACAATCCAGAGCTCGATGCTAGGGTTCAAGCGTTCAGGATTGCTAGAAGCATCGAGCGCGGCTATCATTTCAGGAGAGTCGCGTTTGCAGCTCTTAGAAGGATAATGGCCAGCGGGGCTGTCGGAGTCGAGATAACTATTAGCGGGAAGCTCACCAGCGAGAGGGCCAGGTTCGAGAAGTACCGTGCAGGCAAGGTCTATAAGGCGGGACACATAGTAGACGAGCTGGTCGACAGGGCCGTCGCCCACGCGAAACTACCTAAAGGAATCATAGGCGTCGAGGTTATAATCGCCAAACCCGGCAAGCCGGGAGACTATGTTAGGATAAAGAGCGAGGAAGAGGTAGGAGAGCTAGTCCAGCATCTACGAGAGGAGAAAGAGGAGGAAGCACTCCCAGGAGAGGTCCAGGAGCTCGTAGAGGAAGCTGCAGAAGCGGAGGTGACCGAAGGTGGCGAAGCATAAGGTTAGGCCTGAAGAGCTAAGGAAGATGAGCAGAGAGGAGAGAGAAAAACTCCTCAAAGAGTTCGAGACGGAACTCGTAATTCTAAGACATAACGCGGCCACCGGGAGGCTCGAGAACCCGGGCAGGCTGAGAGAGCTGAAGAGGAACATAGCCAGGATATTAACGATAAACAGGGAGGAAGAGCTGGGTATTAAGCGTTGAAACACGACCCGCAGAACATATTTTTCCATGAGCTCATAGGGTTAGAGGTAGAAGTCGTCCGACATCCAGACCCTTCTCTCGTAGGCCTCCACGGCACGATTGTATGGGAGGGGTCGAGAACCCTTAAAGTTAGGTCGAACGGGAGAACGATTACCATGCTTAAGAGTGGAGGCCTCTTCCGTTTCACTCTCCCCTCGGGGGACAAAGTTTTAGTTGAGGGAGATCTTATTATAGGGGATCCGGCGGCTAGAGCCCGGCGGGCTAGAAGGATGCGGAGGTAGAATGCGGTATGCCTAAGCCTAAAGCGGTGAAGAATCTCAAGATACCTGGAGTAGAGCCTCCGGAGAAGACCTGCGAGGACCCAAACTGTCCCTGGCATGGGAGTCTCCGTGTTAGAGGAATACTGCTAGAGGGAACAGTAGAGAAGGTGAGGGCTAAGCGTCTCGCGATAATCAGGCACACCTACATACACTTCGATCACAAGTATAAGAGGTATGAGAGGAGGAGCAAGAAGATAGCAGCACACCTACCCGACTGCATAGAGGTGAAGCCTGGGGATACGGTTGTCATAGGCGAGACCAGGCCCATATCTAAGACCGTTAAATTCGTCGTTCTAGGCGTTAAGAAGACTACATAAACCTCTACCTGGGTAATACGTTGGTGGGGGGACGAATAGTATGCCTAAAAAGAAGAAGTATGGTGCTGTTGAAAGCAGGAAGGGTCTAAGCGCGGGCCTCCAGGTAGGCAGCTATGTTAAGGTGGCAGATAATAGTGGAGCCAGGGAGGTAATGATTATCAACGTTCCCTACGTTAAAACGAGGCTTCGCAGGCTTCCAAGAGCCACGGTGGGCGACCTGGTTGTCGCGACTGTGAAGAAGGGCACGCCGCAAATGAGAAAGCAGATAGTCTACGCCGTAGTTGTTAGGCAGAGGAGGCCGTTCAAAAGGCCGGACGGTACATGGGTCTCCTTCGAGGATAATGCCGTCGTCATTGTAAGCGCCGACGGAACACCGAAGGGGAGCGAGATCCGCGGTCCTATCGCTCGCGAGGCCGCGGAGAGGTGGCCCAGGGTCTCGAAGCTCGCGACAATCATAATCTAGGGGGTGTGAATGGCAATGCCCAGGCTATCCGAGAGCAGGCAGCCCAGAAAGCAGAGGAAGGCGTATTTTAACGCTCCTCTCCATGCCAGGCAGAAACTGTTAAGCGCCCCCCTCAGCCCCGAGCTGAGGGAGAGATACGGCGTTAAACGGTTACCCGTTAGGAAGGGCGACAAGGTTAGGATAATGCGCGGCGACTTTAAAGGTAAAGAAGGCACTGTTGCCAGGGTCGACGTCAAACGGCTGGCACTCTTTATTGACGGTGTGACCATAGAGAAGGCCGATAAAACCCCGGTCTTCAGGCCAATACACCCGTCAAACGTTATGATAGTACAGTTGAACCTCTCGGACAAGCGGAGGAGGGAGATCATAGAGAGGAGGAAAGGCGGTAAGATCGAGGCCGCTACAGAGACCGTAGAAGAGGGAGAACCCGCAGCTACCAAGGCCGAGCAGGCCGAAGCATAATTGGGGTGATATGTTATGGCGAGAATGGGTGGTCAGAGGAGGCTTAAGCGTCTAGCGGCTCCTGAGTTCTGGCCTGTCCATAGGAAAGAGAGGAAGTGGGCTGTCAGGCCGAGGCCCGGGCCTCATCCGTTAGAGCGTAGCGTTCCCCTGCTAGTGATCGTGAGGGACGTTCTGAAACTCGCCAAGACGGGGAGGGAGGCTAGGAAGATAATTAGCGAGGGCCAGTTCAAGGTTGACGGCCGCGTAAGGAAAGACTACAAATACCCGGTAGGGTTCATGGATGTCATAGAAATACCGGCCACAGGCGAATACTACAGGCTAGTGCCGTATCCGACCAAGTTCTTCTACCTCCAGCCTATAACCAGGGAGGAGGCTTCCTTCAAGCCCGACAGGATCGAGAATAAGACCACCGTTAGGGGAGGCCATATCCAGCTTAACATGTTCGACGGCAGGAACATTCTGGTGAGAGTGGAGGATCCCAGGAACCCCAAGGAGGATATCTACAAGACTATGGACACTCTAATAATAACACTGCCTGACCAGCAGATAAAGGACGTCCTCAGGTTCGATAAGGGTAAGCTCGCTATAATAGTTGGCGGTAAGAACGTCGGCAAGACCGGGAGAATAATAGACGTGCAGAAGGGCTGGGGGCGTAAGAGGTCTCTCGTAACCCTTGAGAGCGCTGACGGTACTACCTTCCAGACCAGTCTGGACTACGTATTTATTATCGGCGACGACAAGCCAGTCATTACTCTACCGGAGGGTGTATGGAAGTGAGCCTACCGATACCCCCAGAGGAGGTATCGAGAATACTGAAGGACTGGGAAGAGCATCCCATGAGGAAGCCTAGAATAGCAAAGGTCACAGTAAACATCGCCCTAGGCTATGGCGGTGAGAGGCTGAGAAAAGCAGCCCAGGTGCTAGAAGAGATAACAGGCCAGAAGCCGGTTTTCAGGAGGGCTAAAAGGACTATTAGGGCGTTCGGTGTGAGGAAGGGAGAGAACATCGCTGTAATGGTCACCCTGAGAAAGGATAAGGCGGTCGCCTTCCTGAAGAAGGCGTTCGAGGCTGTCGGGTATAAGGCTAAGGCCAGCAGTATCGACCAGTTCGGCAACTTCGCTTTCGGCATCGAAGAGCACATACTCATACCGGGAGTCAAGTACGACCCTGAGATAGGAATACTTGGCATGGACGTTATTCTGACAATAGAAAGGCCCGGCTATAGGATTACAAGGAGGAAGCGTGCAAGAAAACAGCACATACCGCTCCGCCACCGGGTCACGCCGGAGGAGACCATGGTGCTATTAAACCAGATGTTCGGAGTTAAATTCGAATAAACGGGGGTGCAGGCAGGATGGGCAAGGTAAGACCACCGAAACCCAAACGAATGGGGAGAGGAGCACAGCGCTGTATGAGGTGCGGTACTAGGGATGCTGTCATACAGAAGTACGGCTTGTACCTGTGCAGGCAGTGCTTCAGGGAGATAGCATATAGTATAGGTTTCGAGAAATACCGGTGAAGAATGGGGGTGAAAGGGAAATGGTCATGCTCGACACTCTGGCTAACGCTCTAGCAACAATTCAGAATGCTGAGGCTAGAGGCCACTCTGAAACAATAATTATGCCCGCTAGCAAGCTGATCGCCGCTGTCCTACAAGTCCTCCAGAGAGAAGGATATATTGGCGAGTTCGAGTATATCGACGATGGCAGATGGGGGAAGTTCAAGGTACAGCTTCTAGGCCGCATAAACAAGACCGGAGTCGTGAAGCCCAGGATACCTATCAGCTACAAGGATCTAAGCAGGCTACCGGAGTCCCTAAGAAAGTATCTTGCCAGCAGGGATATTGGAATACTAATATTGACTACCAGCCAGGGCGTGATGTCTCACCGAGAGGCGTTAGAGAAGAAAATAGGCGGTTTCGTTATAGCCTACGTGTACTAGGCTTTTCCCTACCTTCTTTCTCGCTTCCTACCTTGCAGAACGGCTAGACGGGCTGTACAATCCTTTTATGCCCGACATTTTTCTAGTGTGACTGGGGTATTACGCCTCGAGCGGGTGCGACGGGAGGATATTAATAGCCATTTGAGGGTGCTGTGCATAGAGGGTAGGTGGAGCTAGGATGGCTAAGGATGTACATGTGATAAAAACGGTAGAGATCCCTGAAGGTGTCAGTGTAGAGATTGATGGTAATAGGGTGACGGTTAAGGGTCCTAAGGGGGAGGTTACCAGGGAGCTCCCCCTTGTTAAGGGGGTCCTAATGAGGAAAGAGGATAACACCGTCATAATAGAGGCCTTCTTCGCCGATGCTAGAAAGAGAGCTGTCGTTGGAACCCTTGCGGCCCATATTAGGAATATGATTACCGGCGTGACCAAGGGTTACAAGTACAAGCTTAAAATAATCTACAGCCACTTCCCAATGAACGTTAAAGTTGAGGGCGACAAGGTCGTAATCAGCAACTTCCTAGGCGAGAAGGCGCCCCGGATCGCTAAAATACTGCCCGGAGTGAAGGTTACCGTCGACAAGAAAAATAATGATGTTATTGTTGAAGGGATAGACATTGAAAAAGTAGGCCAGACAGCGGCCAACATTGAATTCGCAACTAAGATTAAAGACAAGGACAGGAGGAAGTTCATGGACGGGATATACATATACGAGAAGGGGGTGGCAGAGCAGTGAGCTCCCGAGAAGCTGTAAGGGCCACGTTGAAGGCTAAGGCCAGGCTCAGGAAGAAGCTTGCCGCGAGAAGAAACAAGCCCGTGTTCCGCCGCTACCTGTCGTGGAGGTTCTGGAAATTCGAGCGTAGAGAGTACTGGAGGAAGCCTAAGGGTATCGACAATAAGATGAGGCTGCAGCTCAAAGGATACCCGCCCATAGTTAAAGTGGGATATAGGACTGAGAAGAGCATACGGGGACTCCACCCTAGCGGGCTCGTCCCGGTACGGGTATTCAACGTTAAAGACCTGGAAAATCTGGACCCTGCAAAGCACATTGTCGTGGTTGCCTCGACTGTCGGGCTCAAGAAAAAACTCGCTATTGTCGAGGCCGCGGAGCAGAGAGGTTTTAGGGTGGCAAACCCTTAGACTAGACGGGTGGGGGTCGGACTAGAATGGACTATAGAATACAGAGGAGGCTCGCCGCGGACATACTGGGTGTAGGGGAGAGTAGGATCTGGATAAACCCCGACCCTGAATACGCGGATGAGATCTCGGAGGCAGTTGTTAGGAAAGACGTTGAAATGCTGATCAAGAGGGGGCTAATCAGGGTTAGGCCTAAGAAGGGCAACAGTAACAGGTGGCTTAAACGGCATATTCAGAGGAGGAAGGGCCGCAGACGCGGCTATGGTAAAAGGAAGGGTAAGGAGACTGCTAGGGCTGACCCTAAGGAGGAGTGGGTCTACAAGATAAGGAAAATGCGCCGGTATCTGAGATGGCTGAGGGACCACGAGGTTATAGACAGGCACACCTACAGGAGGCTTTACAGGCTCGCGAAGGGTGGCGCGTTCAAGAGCCTCGCAGACCTTAGAAGACACATGGTCGAGGAGGGAATAATTAAAGGTGAGCAGTAATGGGTCACGGTCCAAGATATAGGGTTCCATGGCGTAGGAGGAGGGAGGGTAAAACCAACTATTATAAGAGGCTTAAACTGATAAAGTCTGGAAAGCCGAGGCTTGTGGTGAGGAAGAGTAACAAGTATATTATAGTCCAGGTCGCGGTCCCTGCTATCGAGGGCGACAAGATAATAGCTGCAGCGCATAGTAGAGAGCTTGTCAAGAAGTACGGCTGGAATGGTGGTACCGGTAACACGCCGGCCGCCTACTTGACAGGCCTCCTAGCAGGTCTACGGGCCAAGGAGAAGGGTGTCGAAGAGGCCGTTCTAGACATCGGCCTCCACGAGCCGATAAAAGGCGCGCGCGTGTTCGCCGCACTCAAAGGCGCGCTTGACGCTGGACTCGAGATACCTCACAGCGAAGAAATACTCCCCTCAGAGGATAGGATTAGGGGCGAGCACATCGCTGAGTGGGCCAAGACCCTTGCAGAGGAGAACCCTGATTTCTATAAGAGGCAGTTTGCCGACTACCTGAAGAGGGGATTGAAGCCCGAGGATCTCCCAGCGCACTTCGACGAGACGCGGGTCCGGATCGAGGCGTCGTTCGCGGCTAGGGGAGACAGCCCGCAGGCCTAGAGGGGGTGAAATGCGGTGTCGTATACGAGTACCACGATCGAGGAGTGGGTTCCCAGGACGCGTGTAGGCAGGCTCGTGAAGGAGGGGAGGATAACAAGTATAGACGAGATATTCCGCCAGAACCTCCCCATACTAGAGCCCGAAATAGTAGACGTACTACTCCCCAATCTAGAGCACGAGGTAATAGATGTCGGCATAGTACAGAAAATGACCGACGCCGGCAGGATAACCAAGTTCCGCGCTGTCGTAGTCATAGGTAACAGGGACGGCTATGTAGGCCTCGGAAAGGGCAAAGCCCGCCAGTTCAGGTTCGCAATAGAGAAGGCCACTAGAAACGCGAAACTCAACATTGTCCCTATAAGGAGGGGCTGCGGCAGCTGGGAGTGTACGTGCGGCGAGCCACACAGCGTCCCCTACACCGTTAGAGGTAAGAGCGGGAGCGTCGAGGTAATACTGAAACCTGCTCCAAAAGGCACGGGCCTTGTAGCTGGAGACGTCGCGAAGAAAGTCCTAGCACTCGCGGGAATACACGATGTTTGGACCCTTACAAAAGGGGAGACAAGGACCAGCTACAACTTCGCCAGGGCAACCTATCTGGCGCTGAGGAACACATACAAGTTCGTCACACCACTAGACTGGTTCCGCGGTTGACCACACGGGAACCCTAAATGCATGTGAGCTCTAGAATATGGGAGGTGCGAGACCAGTGGCGCTGTACATAGTTGTGAGGCTGAGGGGAGAGTCGGGAGCGAGCCCCGACACTGAGAAAACCCTCAACCTTTTAAGGCTCAGGAGGCGGTTTGCCGCTTCACTATACCATGATAGTCTGCCCGGAATAGAGGGTATGCTCCGCAAAGTGCAGGACTGGGCTACTTGGGGCGAGATAGACAGGGAAACCCTAATAGAACTGCTATACAAGAGGGGCCGCATCGTGGGCGATAAACCGCTCACAGACCAGTGGGTGGCCGAGAAGCTAGGCCTATACGGTGGCATACCCGAGCTGGCAGACAAGCTGCTAAGCGGCGAGCTGCACTACCACAAGCTGGAAGAGGCCGGGATAAAACCCTTCTTCAGGCTCCACCCGCCACGCGGCGGCTTCAAGAAAACAATCAAGAGGCACTACACGAACAACGGCGAGCTCGGATACCGGGGAAGCGCGATCAACGAACTAATAAGGCGGATGCTCTAGCCTGGTATGCCCGGACGGGGAAGAGTAGGCAGGGAGGTGCAGTAGGAGATGGTCGTAAGACGTAGAAGGAAGGTCAGAAAGCTGAGAGGCAGGACAAGGAGCATGAGCTGGGGCCGCGTAGGGCAACACCGGAAGAGCGGCGCCCACGGAGGTAAAGGCGCGGCCGGGCTCGGGAAACACGAATGGACATGGACAATAAAGTACGCTCCCACATGGTACGGGAAACACGGGTTCAACCCCCCAAGAATAAGAGTAGGCTACCGGCCCGAAACAATCAACCTCGACCAGCTAGAAGACCTAGCCCTAAAGATGGAGCTAGAGGGCAAAGCCAGAACCGAGAACGGCATGCTAATAGTCGACCTAGCCTCGCTAGGCATCCACAAGCTCCTAGGCAGGGGCAAAGTAACAAGGAAGCTGAAAGTAATAGTCCCCGAAGCCAGCGAGACAGCCAAGAGGAAAATAGAAGAAGCCGGCGGCACAATAATAATAACATCGGCCGTAGAAGAAGCAGCATAACCTATCCTACAATATCTTTATTAACCCACTAACTATATTTATACTAAAAATATATTTAGAGATTATCAAGATAAAATACTAGGAAAGTCTGTGGAGGAGAGCTCTAGGATAACAATATCTCCTTGTTTATAGATCGAAGAGTCCCTCAGCATCCTCACCTTCCCTTAAAAATCTAAGGCATGAATAGAGTTTCTCTGCACCAACACTGGTTTGAGTGTAATAATCACGCCACCCTTAACAATACCCTCTATCTCAGACATTCTCAAGGCACCGGGTGTTACTACTGCTCCAGAGGGTAATCGACATTAGCTTACATTGTCCCATTATTCTTGGTATTGCCGTGGAAGCCGATATTGTGTGCGTTTATTGGTGGGCCTGCGGGGATTTGAACCACGGACCTCCGCCGTGTAAGGGCGGCGTCCCATGCCAGGCGGATAAAGGTTCCGGCGTGGCTGTTGATGAGCAGTTAACTACGCAGGCGGCGGCACCGCCCCGGCCCGGGTGATAACCGTCTGCTGGAGAGCAGGGTGTCGGACGACACATCGGAGTACTACGTGGGTGTGGTTGAGCTCCCCCGGAGCCGCCCAGGCTAAATGAGACCGTAACACCAGGGCTGGAGCCCTTCGACACTATCTCCGTAACCCTGCCCAACGTCACGCTGGCCAACGTAACCGTGTATGCTGTCAACGAGACTGTGAGGATAGGCAACACGGCCATAGCGGTGTACGGCTACGTGTCGAGGCTAGAGATAGGCCTAGACGTATACAGTGTAGCCCTCCAGCAGAATACAACGCAAGCATAGAGGGGCTGAACAACATGGCAACACTGGAGTACGGGGGACACTACACATGAGAATACACTCCAGCCACCCCAGGAACAGCTAATACCGGAGGACACAACGCTAAAGACAGCAATATAGCCATTAGGCATAACAATACTAGTACTGGTTAAGTGGCGATGATGATTGCCACAGGATTTTCATGAAGACATGGATAGGAAGACCACCAGCCTTCATTCAACCCTGCTCCTCCTCTCCAGGGTTCTAGCTGGGCTTGGCCTGAGGGTCTTCATTATAGGTGCTCGGAGTATCATTGTTCATGGGGTGCAGCTGGGGAGAGAGACCCGGGACTGGGATGCTGTCGTGGATAAGCCCTTCACGCCCGAGCTACGAGATGCCATAACCAGGGAGCTGCGCTCCAGGGGGTTTAAGGTGCAGTGGAGGAAGTGGGGCCTCCTGGTTGAGGACGATATCCACGTGGACATAAACTATGCCCCGCTGACGCTGGACGAAGAATTCGTGAGGAGGAGTAGGAGGCTCGTTGAAAACATTTACCTGCCGAGTCTAGAGGACATAGTAGTATTGAAGCTTATGTCGGGCGAGAGGAAGGATTATGATGACCTCAAAAGGATACTCCACCAGGCATGGCATAGGCTAGACAAGGAGTACCTCTACAAGAGGGTGAGACAGGCAGGGCTTGAAAGGGAGTTTAGAAGACTTATGAGGAGGCTGGGTCTAAGATGAAGACGCCCGGTCCTCCGAAGATGGTTAGGCTTGCCAAGGGCTTGGCTATACCGGACTATATGGGCTTCCTTCTGGAGCTGTGTGAGCCGGTAGGCTACACGAGGGAGGCCATAGAGGCCGGAGACCTCCTCAAGATAGACTACCACCCGCCCTACATACAGTTGAGGTGCCGGGACATAGAGAGGGTAGTAGAAGAGGCCCGGAAGAGGAAGCTGAGAGTCTACAGGGGCAAGAGGCATGTCACGATAACGGACGGCATATACAGAGCGAGAATAACTAGTGGTTAAAAACTCTAGTGCGATGTGCGAGACTATCGAGCCTGTAAGGCTTCTAGCGTATAATCATAGGTAGAGCTCACTCGTGATTATCGATGCTATTAGGCCGCCTACCCGTGGGGCGTTGGCTGGGACTGGGTCTAGGTCGAGGAGCCTCCTTACCCTATTTTCCATCTCTGCGTGATTCTTCAGAGTTCTCGCAGTGGTGTACACGAAGATAGACCTCATTAGCATGCCTATCACTAGCAATATTAGGCCGAACAGTATGAAAGCAAAGAGCGATATTACTGCACCCGCGGTTCTCGCAGTGGCGTTTGCGACTAAGGTCGATGGAGCGTCAAGCACACCATTACTATATACTAGTATGTATGGCGGCTGTGCCGCTTTCTCCACGCCCTTCAGCGTGCTCTCCATGAAAGCGCCGGTGACATCGACTCCAGCCGCTCTGAGAACGTCCTGGTTATGAAGCCCCTCTCCCTAGCCTCCATCTCGCTAACTAGCCTTAGAGCTTCATTGTTGCCCTTTTCGGACGCTAGGACTGAGTGTAAGCTTATGTTTCTCAGCATATGGGCAGCTAGGCGCAGCCTCTCAACCTTCAGCGCGTCGGACAAGGCGTAGAACCCTATGAAGCCAAGTATCCCACCTATAACCCCATGCTCCCAGCACTACACCCCAAGGGTTTCCCGGAGCCACATTATAGTAGATGATGCTCCCAATGATTACTGCAACACCAATAAATAGTAGCCAGGCACTGCCGGATAACCCTGAGCTGTAGAGCTCTAGTCTTGAGGGCTTGGAGAGTATAGAGAGTACATCTTCCTCCGCGGCCATCCCCTGCCACCTCAGCCCCTGATGGGTACGTCAAACTCTATTACACGTCCTGATAGACTCTTGGCGAT
>Ga0256833_1002177_pt1 | contig 13970 bp, 13 predicted proteins | sample 356284metaG_FD_190535 | JGI IMG/M metagenome (GOLD analysis project Ga0256833, IMG submission 190535) | Hydrothermal vent microbial communities from Mid Atlantic Ridge, Atlantic Ocean - 356-284 | ecosystem: Environmental > Aquatic > Marine > Hydrothermal vents | place: Atlantic Ocean: Mid...
GTCCATATCCGCTGTTCTGGTCGATTATAACAGCTGGCCCCTGGTGAAAAGCGTCCTGGGGAATCTGCCTCCCGGTGTGGAAAAAATCGTCGTGGACAATGCATCCCGCAATCCCCCATCCCCGCACGAACTGGAGGGAATAAAGTACATAAGGAACAGTCGAAACCTCGGATTTGCCGCCGCCCTGAATACGGGAATCTCAAAAGCAGAAGGGGAGTTCATATTGATAGCAACTCCGGATGTGGAGTTCAACCCCGAAACCGTGATGGAGCTGGCCCGATTCCTGAAAGAACACCCGGGGGTGGCCGCCGCTGTTCCATCATCCAGAACACCTTCGGGAAAGATATGGCCCATGGCCCGAATGGTGGACAGGCCAGAGATGTTCTTCCTTTGCGGCAGGCGCTCCCCCCTGTCCCGATTCTTTCCCTCCTGCAAAAGGGATTTCCTTTACCTGAATGCCAATGGGCCCACCAGGGTGGAAGCGGTTGTGGGAACCTTCATGATGCTGAGGAAGTCCGCATGGGAAGATGTGGGGGGGTTTGACCCCGACCTCTTCTTCTACACAGAGGATCTGGACATATCCATCAGGCTGAGGAAGAAGGGATGGCAGCTCTACCTCCTGCCCCATCTGAGAATTATCCACAGGGTCGGAGAGGTGAGGAGGGCCCACTCCCTCTTCGCAGAAACCAGGAGAACCATATCCTTCTACAGGTTCTTCACGAAGAACTACCCCATAATGAGATACCTGTCCCCCATTCTATTCTCCGGAGCCTTCTTTCATATAGCCCTCAATTTCTTCCGCCACGCCACCGGAATCCCGCCGGGCGATCCCCACTGGTAGGGATTATACTTTGGAGCATGGACACGGGAACTGCTAAACTGGTGCTCCTTCTGGTGACGATAACTTCTGCCATAGTGGGACTGGTGGCCTTTACCCTCGTGTTCCGGGACATCATGGGGCCGGGATTTCAGGGAAGGGATGTGGTGTTCCTCATGGCGGGAGCAGTATCCTTCTTCATCGTGGGATTGAACATCAGCCTGCTTGCGAAATTGAAGTAGATTACTTCTTCCTGATGAAATCTTCCCTGCCCATCTTCTTTATCAATTCCATGGTCCTGGCATCGTGCCTGTACCCGCTGGCGTAGGGAATCCTCCCCTCGAATCCATAGTGCTCGTTCAGGAGCTTCATGGACACCTCCCGCACATATTTCCCCACGATGGAGGCGATGGCTATGGGATAGTACACCGCGTCCCCATCCATGAGAAAGTGGATCTCTATCCACCTGTCCCTGTAGAAGACCCTGTAGGCCGAATGCCCCCTGGTCTCCCTGAGGATATGAAACCGGGTTATTCCCAGAAGGAGAAAGACCTGCACATAGTATGTATATCCCCCCACCTTCCCCGCCAGCACCACCACATCATCCTCCACCCCCTCCGACAGCTCGTGGGCCAGTTCGAGGAAGTACTTGACATCCATCTGGAACTTATGCATGTCCTTCAGGAGGCGGTTGAAAGCCCTGGGGAATATGGCATATCCCCTGAAACCGGAAAAGCCCGTCTTCTTCCTGTAATCGTACCTGACCTCCTTTGCCCAGATGGGAAGGGACAGGTCCTTCAGGTATATGTCCTTCTCCTCATCATCTATGAGCAGATGGAAGTTGTTATTCAAAAGCTCCCTCCAGTTCCTCTCCGGCAGGAATGAGAGGGCAATTATTTCCCCCTTCGAATATGTATAGGGGAACCTGCGCTTGAATATGGCCTTGCTGTCGGCTATTCCCATGGGAAGCATCAATCTTTCCAGACGGGTATCGAAGAAGGGGTCCCCCTCCCCGATATCGAACATGGCGGCGCTTATCACGAAGGGGCCCAGGACGGGACCCAGACCGTTCTCATCTATTCCTATGACCTTCATTCATCTATCTCCACCAGTTTATTCCGGGAAGACTTACCGGCCACTATGCGAATTCTGCTCTTGGGAACATGGAAGTAATCCGAAAGCACCTCCAGAAGCTCCCTGTTGGCCCTGCCCTCGACGGGAGGGGACTTAACCCTCACCAGGAGAAATTCCCCCATGTCCTCCACCCCTGCCCGTCTGGAATTGGGCTTTATCCTCACCCTTACCTTCACAACGGAATAAATTTTATGGGGAGAGATCAAAGTGCAAACTTCTGGAACATAGAGGCTTTCCCTTTAAAATTGTTGTATGATTGTCTTCATAGTGGAACGGGGTGGAAAAGAAGAACTCCTCAAAATAAGTCGATTGCCATTTGTATTCGGGAAGGAGAATGCCGATTTCTCTGATCCATCAATGGAGGAAGAGCATTTCGTCATAGTGGGGTTTACAGAAAACGAAATAGTCGGCACAGCCAGAGCAGAGGTTTTCGTAAACGGGGAGAAGTTAAAGGGTGAACTTCATGTAAGGTTGAACGATGAACTGGAAATAGGTAATGTGAAGCTCACCCTTGTGCAGGTGGACCCGGAGGACATAGAGGTGGAAGAGCAGAAGCTGGAATCCCTGAGCCAGCCCACCCAGTTTCTGAACATAGATGAAACGGACATAGCATACCTCAAATTCCTCTCCGGGCCCGAAGCAGGAAAGATACTGGAACTGGACCATTCTGGAGTAATCGGAAGGGACCCCTCCGTCGAGTATGTCATAGAGGACCCCTACATCTCCAGAAAACAGGCCAAGATTTATGTCCTGGGAGATAAATACGAGATAGAAGACCTCGGGGGGAAGAATCCCCTCATCGTAAACGGGAAGGTGGTGAAGGGGAGGAAGGAGCTCCACAGCGGCGATGAAATACAGATGGGTAAAACCCGGGCCCTGTTCATCAATCCGAGGGAAAAACCCGAAAGCGAAATACTCAAATCCAGAGGCGTTCCCAGATGGATCTACGGCCTCATCCTCCTCATGATTCTGGCCCTTGCAGGGCTGGGAAGCGCCTTCTACTTCTATCAGAAGAATCAAACCTATACCAGCTATATAAACCTCGCACAGGGGACCCTCGGAAGCCTGAGCCTGTACGAGACAACACAGGAGAAGGTAAAGGAGCTCAAATCTGCCCTCGACTACCTGAATAAAGCCGAAAAGATAAAGCCATCGGAGAAGGTGGCCAGCCTAAAGGAAATAACGCAGAAGTACCTGGAAGCCTGGACCCATGTGCTCAATGCCGAGAACCTTGCGAAGGAAGGCAAAGTGGCCGGGGCCATCTCCGAACTGGAGAAGACGCGGGGAGTGCTCATAGATAAAGAAACAGGGGACGATGATCCCTATGTCCTGAGGCTGTACGATAATCTCCTGAAGGTGGCTCTGGTGCAGGAATCCTACATTAAAGCCAAGAAGCTGTTCGAAAGCGGAAAACCGGACGAAGCACTGCAGATCCTGGATATAGCCCTGAGAAGGGTTCCGGATCATCCCCAGCTGGTGGAACTGAGGAACATTATCGAGGAGAGCAAAAAGTCCAGAAAGAAAATCACTCAGGAGGAAGCGAAGAAGAGACTGGCCATGCTCAGAAAGATAAAGCCCCGCCAGAAGGCCAGGAAGGAGAGCACCCCACCGCAGGAAGGACCCATGGACCTGACTCCCAAGCTGGACATATCCGTTCCAAAACCGGAGGAGATGAATCTGGAGACCGCCCCCTCCGAGAGAATTTCGCTGGAATCGAAGCTGGATTATGTAATCAATCTAAAGAGGGCATACGAAATAGAGCATGACCTGGACAAGACGATCAGGCTGGCAACACAGGCGCTCCAGGACAACCCCAACAACTCCATCGCGAAGACCTATAGAGAACTGGCAAGAAGAGAAAAGAAGGCGAGAGCGTACGAGAAGAGGGGAGATTACAAGAGGGCCCTGTCCGAATGGAGAACCATACTGCGTCTGGATCCCAGAAACAAGTGGGCACACGAAGCCATAACGAGGTTGAGCATATATGAATAAGAGGTCGATAGCAATCCTTCTCGTTCTGCTTGCTCTGGCGTCGATCGGGGGAGCAGGATATTATTTCATATACAGGGGGGAGAAAAACCCTCCCCGCAACATCGTGGACTTCGAGGAATTCATAGAATTGCCCGACTCGTCGGAAATTGCGGCACAGCTTGAAAGCCGGCCGCAGGGGGAAGAGGTTTCGAGACCCGCAGAGCCCATTCCGCCCCCCGCAGCGGCCATGACCCATCCGGAGAAAAAGGAAGAATCGGAAATGAAAGAACCGTCACCATCGCCCCTGCCATCGGCTCAATCTTCTCAGGAAAAACCCCTTTCCCAGACCAGTCCCCCACTGCAGGAGCAGAGTCCATCCCCTGCTGAAGAAATGGTTCCCGATATGGGCAATATAGACATCGATGTGGAAAACATAAGCGTTCCAGACATAGGTGGAAATCTGGGAAGCGGTATATCCGTGAGCGGAACCATAGCCTTAGAGGAGGCCTACTACAGGGAGCACGACCTCCAGAAAGCCCAGAAGCTCGCCCTCGAAATCCTGAAGAAAAACCCGAACGACCCCACCGCAAATAAGATTCTCAAACTCATAGAATACGAGAGCAGGGGAAATCAGGCCCTCATGAAGGGGGACTATTCCACAGCCCTCCAGTACTTTCAGAAGATGCAGGAAATAGACCCCAACAACAAGTGGGCCAAGAAGGGAATAATAAGGGCCCAGAGCGGTGGATAGAATCATACTCCTGACCAACGACGATGGCTTCGATGCACCGGGATTGAACATACTTCGGGAAGTGGCCCGGGAGTTCGGGGAAGTGTGGATCGTGGCTCCCCGCAGAGAGCAGAGCGGCTCCAGCCACTCCCTGACCCTCAGGAAGGACATAGAGGTTCGCCAGTTGGAAGAGCGGTTCTACTGGGTGGACGGCACCCCCGCCGACTGCATACTGATAGCCATATACAAACTCCTCCCCTCCAGGCCATCGCTCATAATCTCCGGAATAAACGATGGCTTCAATCTGGCGGAGGATGTCTTCTACTCGGGAACGGTGGCCGGAGCCCGGGAGGGGGCCATATACGGGATCAGGTCCATGGCCATTTCCATAGGGAACCTGAACGGCCCCCCCGACTGGAATACCGCCCGAATATGGACCGAAAGACTCATTTCCATACTGCTGGATGCCCCATTCCGTCTCCTGAACATTAACATCCCCAACATACCTGCCGGTGAAGTGAAGGGTTTCAAAGTGGTTCCCCTGGGGAGCAGAGAATATGTGGAGCCCGTGAAGATGGATGAGAATGGCAGGTACAGGATAGGGGGCGCCCCCAGGGCCCTGAAGACCCGCAACACCGACATCGGTGCCATAAAGGAAGGGTACATCTCCATAACCCCCCTGCTCATCAATATAACGGACAACGATGGCGTGGAATTCCTGAAGAAAGTCATGGGCAATCAGCCCACGAAGATATGAAGGGAAACACCGAAAGTCTCCCGAAAAGACCGGGGGGATAGAGAGCGGGACACCAGCATCCCGTCCTTCATCAGGATGAACCTGTCGAAGAACCTTATGGCAAGGAGAACATCGTGAATGGAAAACAGGATGGTACCCCCATAGCCCCTTATAGCCTCCACCAGACGAATCTGATACATGGGGTCCAGATGGGCAAAGGGTTCATCCAGGATCAGGACCTCCCTGCCGGACCAGAATACCCGGCTGAGCCTTACCCTCTGAAGCTCCCCCGAGGACAGGGAGCGGAGCCTCCTTCCCATCAAATGCCCCACATCGAACACATCCTCCCCCATTTCCACCCCGGCGAGCTCCATATATGTGCCCACCATCATATCCTCCACGAAATCGCCCGGAAGCATGAACGAAGCATGTCGAACCAGTTCTATCTGCGGGATTTCCTTCACCTCCATTCCCAGAATCCTCGCCCCTCCCCTGTATGGAATCATCCTCAGGAGAACCCGCATCAGCGTGGTCTTTCCTGCCCCGTTGGGGCCCATAATGGCCACCTTCTCCCCCCTATCTACAGTGAAGGTCAGTCCCCCGAGAACATCCCCAGAACCGTACCCCGCACGAAGTTCCTTCACCTCAATGGCTCCCAAGACCACTCGCCCCCTTTCCATACGATATAACCCCTGTACTCCTCATCCTTTTCGGGAAAATCCCTCCTGTAATGGACTCCGCGCGACTCCCTTCTCAAAAGAGCACTCATCAGTATAAGACGGACGGGACCATCCTTAATACCCTCCACCACTTCAGCCAGTTCACTGCCGTCCCTCTCCACGAATGCATACCGGTCCAGAAGCTCTCTGCCGGGCACCTCCAGGGGAACGGGGTCCGGAAAGTGGGGCACCTCCCGATAGTCCAGGAAAGGCAATTCATCAGAAAGGGCACGGTACGACCTGCGGGCCATTACCATGGCCTCCAACAGAGAATTGCTGGCAAGCCTGTTGGCCCCATGAACCCTGGTGGAGGCCGCCTCTCCGATGACTCTCAGACCGGAAATTGCTGTTTTACCGTAGAGATCCGTCTTCACACCTCCTATCGTATAATGGGCAGCGGGATACACAGGAACCGGATCTTTCGTCAGGTCGTACCCGAAATCCAGCAGTTTGCTCATGAGCATCGAGTACTTTTGAAGAAGCAAATCCCGGTCCAGATGGCCCGCATAGAGATAGGCTCCCCCCTTTCTGAATATGGCCCGGGCCACCCTGTCCCTGGTATCCCTCTCGTCCACAAAGCGCTCCCCATTCCCATCGATTAGAATGGCCCCATCCCCGCGTATGGCCTCCGATATGAGAATCCTGCTTCCATCGGGGGCGTGGAACACGGTGGGATGGAACTGGACGAACTCCAGATTCTCCAGGGGAAGCCCCTTTCTGTAGAGGTTCCACATCAGAATTCCCCTCGAAGTGTCGGGATTGGTGCTCTTCCTGTAGAGGGATGCATAACCCCCCGAAGCCACCACCACAGCCCGGGAATAGACCACACGGATTCCCTCCCCATCCCACATCACAACCCCCCTCACCCTCGAACCATCCACCACTATATCCACCACATATCCCTCTGCATATTCGACCTTCCCCTCCACCCTCCTCAGGAAGTATTCGACGAGATTCCTGCCCGTCTGCACTCCTCCGCTGTGGAGTATCCGCCTGCGGGTATGCCCCCCTTCCACGGACAGGGCCAGCCTCCCATTCTCCCTGTCGAAGGGGAAACCTTCCTCCGCCAGCTGTAGCAGTATCTCCCTGCCCTCCGAAATCATCTCCAGGATCCTCTGCCTGTCCCCCAGACCATCCCCGGCCCTAAGGGTGTCGTAAAGGTGGGATTCCACGGAATCATCTTCCAGAACAGGGGCCGCCACACCCCCCTGCGCCCTGTAGGAACTGCTCCTTCGAAGCCCGGGGGAAATCATGAGAACCCTGTATCCAGAGCGGGACAGTTCGTGGGCCACCATCAGCCCGGCAATACCGGTTCCAGCAATGATTACATCCATGTCCCTTCACTTCCAGTTGAGCTTTTCCCGGAGGATGTCGAAGAAATCCTTCGTGGTCTCCAGCCGTACCAGAGAAGCCCTCCTGTCGGAGAGTTCCAATTTAAAAGAAGACGGGCCGTCGAACTCCATAAGCTTCATGCCATCTCCGGAGAGGATCCACCTCCCATCTCCCCTGGGAACCACATCCACTTCTATGACTTCCCCCTTCGGGAGGACAAGCGGTCGGGCAGACAGATTGTGGGGGCATATCGGGGTCAGTATAAAAGCCTTCACCCGGGGATGCATGATGGGACCGCCGGCCGAGAGATTGTATGCAGTGGAACCGGTGGGGGAAGAGATTATAATTCCATCCCCGTAGAAGTGGGTAATGAGGGTATCCCTCCGCTTCACCGTTATATTGAGGGCTGTTCCGGAAACCGGGTTCACATAGAAGTCGTTAAGGGCATAGTAAGCCCCATCCCCATACCAAAGCCGCAGTTTTTCTCTCCTGTCAAGGTAGTACCTCTTCTCGTCCAGAGCAATCTTTATCACGGGCAGGTCATCCACCTGAAAATAGGTGAGGAAACCCAGCTTCCCCAGGTTGACACCTATCAGGGGTTTGCTGAAACGGGCCACTGCCTTCAAAAGGGTTCCATCCCCTCCCAGAGATATAACGAAGTCCGCATTGCGATTTATGTAGGAGGAATCATAAGGCCCCCCTATTTCCCTGCACAGGAGGGCATTCTCACCCCACAGATGCTGGATTTTCCGCAGAGCCCCCTCAAAACCGGGAGCAGAGGCATTTCCATACACGCCCACCTTCACCATAACGGCATGAGGGAGGGACAACCCCTCCCATCAAATCAAACCCCTACTTATTGCCATGAGCCTGCCTTGCTTTTCGGGTTTTGAGCTCGTAAACGAGAGCGGAAACCACGAATATCGAAGAATAAGTACCCACTACAATTCCCACGAAAAGGGTAAATGCGAATCCAAAGAGCACAGGACCTCCGAATATCATCAGGGCCAGAACCACGATGAGGGTTGTAAAACTGGTAATTATGGTTCTGCTGAGGGTGCTGTTTATGGCCTTGTTGAAAATCTCATACAGCCTGGAAGGCACGAGCTTCATGCCTTCGAAAGAAGCGAGATACTCCCTGACCCTGTCCGATACCACAATGGTATCGTTGATGGAATAACCAATAATCGTCAGGAGTGCGGCCACGGTCGTCGTCGTAAATTCCAGACCGGCCAGAGAATACATGCCGAGCGTGATTATCGAATCGTGGAACAGGGCCAGCACCGCCCCCAATCCAAAGTAAAGGTCGAATCGTATCCAGATATACAGGAGCATGAGCAGGAGGGCCACAATCACTATGATTATGGACTGCTCCTTGAGCTCCCTTCCTATCGTGGGTCCCACCTTCTCCGTCCTGTCCAGCCTCACATCCTTCCCAAGCTTATCCTTAAGCCCCTTCACCACCTGACCGGCATCCACATTCTCCTTATACCTTATGAGAAACTCGTTGGGTTCTCCGAAATTCTGCACGGTGGCACTCCTGAGCCCCATTCCCAGGACCACTGATCTCACCTTTCCTATATCCACACCCTCCACATGAACCTGAAGCAGAGTTCCGCCGCTGAAATCCACTCCCCAGTTTATCCCCTTAAAGAATATGGAGGCGAGGCTCACTACAATCAAAAGTCCCGAGAGGAGATAAGCCTTCCTCCTCAGACCCATGAAGTCTATGCTGGGATTTTCGAAAAATCTCATTGCTTCCCTCCTTTATACGGGCACCTTCTTCATTCCAGCTATGTAAATCAGATAATCGAATATGACCTTGGACACGAATACTGCCGTGAAGAGACTCGTGACTATACCGATGGACAGAACCACTGCAAATCCCCTGACAGGACCGGTTCCAAATCCAAGAAGGACCAGCGCCACGATCAGAGTGGTGATATTGGCGTCGATGATAGCGCTCATCGCCCGGGAGTATCCGGCCTCGAGGGCCGCGGCGAAGCTCTTTCCGAGTCGCAATTCCTCCCTTATTCGTTCGAAGATGAGCACATTGGCATCCACGGCCATGCCCACCGTCAGGATCAATCCCGCCATACCCGGAAGCGTGAGGGTGGCATTGAGGGCCGCCAGAATGGCCATGATGAGGAACAGGTTCAGAATCTGAATGAAGGAGGCGATAACCCCCGCAACCCTGTAGTATATCATCATGAAGATAAGCACGAAGAGATAGCCAAAGATGATTGCCCTCGTTCCCTTCTGTATGGAATCCTTTCCAAGGGTGGCCCCCACTGTCCTCTCCTCCAGAATCTTAACGGGAGCCGGAAGGGCACCGGCCTTTAGAATATTGGCCAGGTCTCTGGCCTCTATCATGCTCTGAAGTCCCGTAATGGTTGCCCTACCGCCCAGTATGGCCTCCCTTATGACCGGTGCGGAATATACATAATTGTCCAGAATTATGGCCAGCCTCTTGCCCACATTCTCGCTGGTAACCCTGGCAAAAATGGTGGCTCCTCTGGGATTAAACTCGAGGACCACAACGGGAGCATTGGGATTCATGGGATCCTGACTCACAGTGGCATAAGCATTGGTTATATAAGCACCGGTAAGCTCCGCCCTGTCGCGAAGAAGGTAGAGGGGCCTGTAAACCATATTGCCCGCATCCACACGGTTTCCGAAGAAGAACTTATATCCGGGAGGAATGAGCTTCTGAATATCCGGGCGGGATAGTATCTTCTTCACACTATCCACATACTCCTCCGGAACCACATAATCGGCACCATACTGCATAAGAAGGGATGAAAAAGGCCTGTTCATGAGGAGGGTGTCCGTTGTATCCGTCTGCAATGTATCCAGACCGGCAAGGTATCTGTCGATTCTGTCTATGGTATTCTTCAAAACCGCCTCATCAGCGACGATTCTGAACTCCAGCTGTGCAGTCTTACCTATGATTTCCCTGGCTCTGTCCCTGTCCAGAACACCGGGCAATTGAACGAGAATCCGGTTATGTCCAAGTTTCTGCACTATGGGTTCGCTAACTCCCAGATTATTGATTCTGTTCTTTATGACTTCCACCGTCCTGTCCACGACCCCCGCCCTCTCCTTCTCGGGAACCTTTGACACATCCACCTGGAGAACCAGATGCATGCCACCCTGGAGATCAAGACCCAGATTCAGGGATTTCTTCTGAAGATTAACCAGATCAGCCCTGGGCATAAGCTCCTTCTCAGCAGGGGACAGAGTATAGTACTTAATCGTCGGATATAAGAACCAGCCTCCGAGGGCGATGACGATGAGGACTATTGCCAGCCGCCATTTGAAACTACGCATAACAGAAATTTTATAGGCGATGTCAAAGGCTATTCCGATGAAGCCATTTGAGAATTAAATGGATACTCTGACGATAATTACCCTATCGGGACTGGAGACTCATTCATCATAACGGGGCAGGGAGCCCCGCCAGTTCAGGACGCTACTTTCCACCCTTCTTCTGCTGAGCCTTGGCCTCTCCAGAGCTCGGTGGAATATACTTCTTGCCCTCCAGTATATCCTTGGCATGCTCCAGAAAGGCCTTCTGCGTCTCCTCGAAGGTCTTCTTGGTCTTCTCATCCACGGCAGAAGTAGTGGCCGCCTCCTCGGTGGCCTGCTCCTGACCGCCCTGACCACCGCATGCACTCAAAGTGAGTGCAAACCCGATCGCTAACAATGTCCACAGTCTTTTCATAACCCACCTCCTTCTTCAGGTTAAATTTTAAAGGCAAATTTAATTCAGAAGATATTATCTATCAACAATATAGGAAAATCGAGGAGAAAAAACCCGTTAATTTTAACAAAACCTGTCCGAAAACCCGGATTACAAAAGTGAATGCTTTCTTTACCGAATATTGCACACCGATTTAAATGCATTAAAATATTAAAATTATGACCATATGGATATTGGCGATGCCCCTGTGGGTGCAGGGGCATGAAGTCAGGGATTTTCCAGAGAAGGGAATTTTTATAGAGGAAGGGATCACCAAATATGTCTTACAATTCGATGGACCCGTAAGGGGGGAATGGAAACTGGCACTGGAGGCTCAGGGCATCCGCTTCTACGATTACCTCCCCCTCTACGCATTCATAATCGGAGCATCAGAGAAGACCATCGAAAAGATAAAGTCCTTCCCCCATATACAGAGGATCCTTCCCTTCGAACCAAAGTACAAACTGCCTCCCGATTACAAATCGAAGGCGGAAACATGCTACGAAAAAGCAAACGGTCTCTACAGGGTTCGTATAATCGTCTTCGAGGATGAAGACCTGGATTCCCTCGCCATTTTCCTGAAGAATAAGGGCTACCCGGTGGAATCGGTAAGCAGAAAATATGTCAGATTCGTCCAGGCCCTCATTCCCATAGAAGAAGCAGAGGACATTGCAGCTCTGGACAGGGTCAAATATATAGAGTTTCGGTACCCCATTGTAAACTGGAATGATGAAAACCCCGTACTCCATCAGGCAGGGATATTCGACAGTTTGACGGGGAATGGGGGCGCCGACCCCACCGATACCATCGTATGGATGAAGGGAATCAGGGGAGAAGGGGAAATTCTGGGGCACAACGACGATGAGCTGGAAGCCACCAACTGCTTCTTCGACGGCACCGTGGATGGAAACAATAAGATCGTGGACCTTTGCGATTACAATAACGGCGGATGCGGACAGACATCTCTCGCAACCGCCAGCGGACACGGCACCCATACAGCGGGAACGGCTGTGGGCGGTGTGGATGAGGGGACCAACGGCAGTACCTTTAAGGGAATGGCCTACAAGGCCCGAATAGTGTCCCAGGTACCGCTGGGAGGGGGAGTTGCCGGGTTCGGAACTGTACTTCAGGACGCCTACGACAGAGGGGCAAGAGTGCATACCAACAGCTGGGGGTATGTGTGCACCAACTGCTCGCCCGTTGCATATAATACCGATGCCATAACCATCGATGAATTCGTTTACAATAACCCGGATATGGTGGTGGTATTCGCGGCGGGAAATCACGGCGATGACCCCACATGTTCCTCAGGATGCGATTACAGTGCGAGCGATCCGGCCACAGCCAAGAGCGATATAACCGTGGCGGCCATGGAGAGGACCACGGATGCAAAGGCCTCGTGGAGTGCATACGGCTCCTACCCAAGCGGAAGATTCGGAAACGATGTGATTGCCCACGGCGTTACCACATGGTCTGCATGTTCTGAAGGGGCCAGCAGCACCTGTGGAAGCGGTTGCTATATCATAGGTATGTCGGGCACATCGATGGCAACCCCCGCTGTGGCAGGAATGGCAATACTGATGAGACAGTACTACAGGGACGGATGGTTTGGAGATGGGACCCAGGGCTCCGCAATCGGAATAAACCCATCGGCAGCCCTGATAAGGGCCTCCATTCTGGCCAGTGCAGTACCCATAACCCAGGATGGGGATGACCTGAGCGACAATCCGGTTCCCAACGGGAACGAAGGGGCCGGAAGGCCCGTTCTGGACAATGTAATGTACTTCTCCCCCGATGACGACTGGCTGACGCCGGCCGATTCATCCGATGAGAGGAAATCGAGACTATGGTTCGTGGATATAAACGATGTCTCCGGACTGGCCACGGGCCAGAGTGACGAATACAAGGTCTATATAACCAATCCCAATATGGTTACGAGAATAGTGCTCTCGTGGATAGACACCACCGGTTCCGAGAACTGTGCATACAGTGCCAATGGATGCATCGTAAATGATCTGGACCTCATAGTGGTGGACAGTGCCACAGGAGATGTGTATTACGGAAACACCCCGACGACAGGACCCGACAATCTGACCCCCGCAAACACATTCAACGATGATGATTCCAATACATGGGAAATCGTTAGACTGTCCGGGGTAACGGGAACATTTTACATAAGGGTCTATGCAGACAATGTGGCCACGGCCGCACCCCAGACCTACGCCCTGCTCGTATCCGGCGGCCTCGGTGCGGCACCGACTCCAATAATCACGCCCGAAGAGGCAGAGAAATTCCAGTTGCGTCAGCTGTGGGGCAGAAGGCTGATTCTGACCACCCCCTACGACCGGAATCTCTCCATATACATCTACAGCATCTCCGGAAGAAGGGTGTTCTCCTACACCCCCGCCTTTACAAATTCCGGTCAAATCACCCTGAATCTGGAGCACCTGCCGTCCGGGATGTATATGATGAAGGTTCTGCACGAAGGCAGGGAAGTATTCGGAAGAAAGCTAATCCTCAACTGAATTTCCGGGAGGCTCTCGCCTCCCCTTAACCCTTCCATAAACTGCGATGAATACGGGCATGAGGATTCCCATTGCAATGAATATGGGGAAAGACATAAGGGGAACACCCAGTATCAGGGTAATGCTCAATATTAGAAGGTGAATCCCGAGCCCGAAAAGGGTCACGATCGAGAGAAAAATCCTGTCCGAATGGATGGGGGGACTGGCAACGATTTTCCTGTCGAACCACTCCACCAGTCTATCCTGCCACCTGTAGAAGAGCAC
>Ga0256833_1002178_pt1 | contig 13963 bp, 12 predicted proteins | sample 356284metaG_FD_190535 | JGI IMG/M metagenome (GOLD analysis project Ga0256833, IMG submission 190535) | Hydrothermal vent microbial communities from Mid Atlantic Ridge, Atlantic Ocean - 356-284 | ecosystem: Environmental > Aquatic > Marine > Hydrothermal vents | place: Atlantic Ocean: Mid...
TTATTTGGAAGCACTGGAAGATTTCCCTAAAAAAGCAGATGTTCTAAAACTAAAACACTATCAGGCTTATCTCGTCAAACTTGATATATTTAAAGGAATTATTTATTATTCGGTAAAACAAGAAAATGACAGGATAAAAATATATGCATTAACAAAAGAAAGAGCTGCAGAAATCTTGGAATTAAATAAAAAAGGAGAATTCCCTGATGAACTTGGAGCTATGCTATTTTTGAATGAAGATACGGGAGATGATATGGACTTTGAAGATGTAACCGGGCAAATAGAACTTCCCGAAGAAAAGAAAAAGAAAAAAAACAGATCCAGAAACAGAAGAAATAAAAATATCTCTAAATCAAAAAACCAAATTCAAGACAAGGGAAAACAAAAAAAATATCAGAAAAATAATAAAAACAGAAATTCAAAATCAAAATATTCCGGAAGAAATAATAAAAATAATAAATAACACCTGTCTATAAAATCAAACACTTTATGGACAAATACCGGATAACTATTAAGGTCGATTGCATTTTTAAATAGAAAGATTTTATTCTGTCAAAATGATTCTACCTGAATTGTTACATTAACAAAACAGTATTTTTTAAACTAAAACATTTATAAATATGAAAATTAATAATTACGTCGATATCAGCACAATCGACAAAGAAGCAAAAAAAGATTATATCGACAGACATTCACCATTTATTTATTGTGATGATAAAATGGAAAAAGGTAAAAAATCAATAGTAAAAGTTCAAGTCGGCAAAGAATATTCCCATCCGGATGATTTTGATCATTATATTGATAAAGTCGAGCTATATGATGGAGAACGATTACTGGCTGAAGCTCACGTACCTGCAGGTACATTGGGAAATCAATCGGAACAATTGGAAGTGTATTTTTCCGTAGTTCCTAAGAAAAAAATGAAATTGTCAGCTTTAGCATATTGTACCAAACACGGAGTATGGCAAAGCGTTGAAAAGATAGTGGAAGTAGTATAACTAATATCTATCCATAAAATCATTTCCCGGTTGTTTTGACGGTATTTTTGTAGCGTAGCAAAGCAAAAATAGTGATAAAACAAAAGCGAAAAGGGAAAAGGATTTAGTAGTGAATTGTAAATTCAAAACAACTGACCGATGTGAATTTGGGGTATCTTTAATTCACATCAGGTCATTTTTCATGATTTTTTTCAAAATTTCAACGATTTTCTTTTAAGTTTCAATATTTTATAGTAACTTTATGGACTAAAGTTATAGACAATAATAAAATATTAACAATACTTTTATAATAAAAAAATGAGAGGATAAAATCATGAAAAACAATTCATCATTTCGTTTAAAATGTTTTAATAAGCTTTTGGTAATTTTTTTAGCTTTTCTTCCTGTCATCTATTTTTCTTGTAGTAAAGAGACAGAACCCGAAGAAAATTATCCGGATATTAATCGTTTGGATAAACTACCTTCAGATATTTCCAAACGTAAACCTGAAACTGATCAATATCCACCTGTTTTACATTCAAATCAATATGAAAATCCGGTTCCTTTGGGTTCAGGAGTCAATACTGCCGGAGCAGAGGATTCTCCATTTGTTTTACCTGACGGCAATACCTTATATTTTTTCTTTACACCCGATATAAGAGTTCCTGTAGAAAAACAATTATTGGATAGTGTTACAGGCATTTGGGTATCTCATAAAATAAATGACGTATGGAGCAGAGCAGAACGGATTTGGCTTCAAGAGCCGGGAAAACTAGCATTAGATGGTGCAGTCGACATTCAGGGAAATGAAATGTGGTTCGCTTCGGTAAGAGAAGGTTTCACCGGAGTAAATATGTTTACCGCAACATGGACCGGAGACAAATGGACAAACTGGACTTACGTTGGTGACAGATTAATGAAAGAAATCAAAATAGGAGAAGTTCATCTGTTTGGTAACGATTTATATTTTCATTCCGATAGAGAAGGTGGGCTTGGTTCATATGATATTTGGGTAACAAACAGAGATGATGATTCGTGGTCCGACCCAATAAATATTGTACCGGTAAACAGTAAAAAATCGGATGGATATCCATTTATAACACAGGACGGCAATGAACTATGGTTTACGAGAACCTATCAGGGAACACCTGCAATATTCAGATCCGTAAAAGAGAATGGTTTCTGGAGTGAACCGGAGCTTATTATTTCACAATTTGCAGGCGAATGCACATTAGATAATAATGGAAATATATATTTTGTTCATCATTATTATGAAAACGGTGTAATGATTGAAGCAGATATCTATTTTGCGAGAAAAAAATAGAAATGTATTATAATTTATTTTTATTATTTAAAAGAACCTACTGTTAATGTATTGTTAAAAATACATCTCATTTTTAATGGCTATTTGATACATTTATTTATATTTCAATGGTTTTTATAAAAAGATTTAATTATTTGATAAAATAAAACCGTAAATTTTTACGATTATATCTTGTCCTTTAAAAAAAATTAGTGCTCGTACTAAAACACTGCATATTTGAAATTACCTGTTTTCGTACAGTCATTACATAAATCATTAAACATTTAAAAAAACATAAAGATTATGGAATACAATATTGATATTCAAGCATTGAACCAACAAGCAAGTCTGGAAAGTGCTTTTGTTGAAGACATTAATATAGCAACTTCCAAAGTTATCGTAGGGCAAAAATATATGATGCAGAGACTTTTACTCGGTCTTTTGGCAGATGGACATATTCTCTTGGAAGGATTACCGGGATTGGCAAAAACTCTTGCTATAAAAACTTTGGCTTCAGCTATCGATGTAAGATATAAAAGGATACAATTTACTCCTGATTTGCTACCTTCCGATGTAGTAGGTACAATGATTTACAATCCTGCAAAATTGGATTTCTTTGTTAGCAAAGGACCTATTTTTTCAAATTTTATATTGGCTGACGAGATCAATCGTGCACCGGCTAAAGTCCAATCGGCACTCTTGGAAGCTATGCAGGAAAGACAGGTTACCATCGGCAAAGAAACTTTCAAATTGGATAAACCCTTTTTGGTAATGGCAACACAAAACCCAATAGAACAGGAAGGTACTTATCCCTTACCGGAAGCTCAAGTAGATAGATTTATGCTCAAAGTAAAAATCGATTATCCAGAAAAAAATGAAGAGAGGGATATAATCAAAAAAAGTCTTTCCGGAGAGACAAAAATAAAAATAGATCCGGTAGTCGATGCCGAAACAATTCTAAAAGCAAGAGAAACAGTTAAGAAAATATATATTGATGAAAAAATAATAAATTATATTCTGGACATCGTATTTGCAACGAGGCAACCGGAAGGTTACAATCTCAATGAGCTTCAGCCTCTGATAAGTTATGGAGCGTCTCCAAGAGCCAGTATAGCACTTGCCATCGTTTCCAAAGCTTACGCATTTATAAATCGAAGGGGGTTTGTCATCCCCGAGGATGTAAGAAATGTAGTCACCGATGTAATGCGACACCGAATCGGATTGACTTATGAAGCTGAAGCGGAAAATATCACACAAGAAGATATCATAAATAAAATTGTCAATAAAATTGAAGTTCCGTGATAAAAAATATCAACATATTAATGTTTTTTATTTTCTCATTTGCATCAAATGCTCAAAACGATGAAATTCAAAAGGAGGTTATAAAATTATTCCCTTCTTCCGTTTCAGGTATTAAAATTATTAATCTGACAGGGTACAAAGACGGGGGCATCGAAATCAGACTATACCTTGTTAACAATAATGATGAATGGAAGGGAATATGTTATTATCCTTCAAGTCAAGAAAGAATTATACTCGAAGGTGGTCTCGTAAAAGGGAAATTGATTCTCGATGAAACGGACCGTCAAAATGAGACCATCGGTATGTGGCTAATAGACTTGAACGATTATAAAGCTAAATGGAGAAATATTGCAGGAAACAAATCTTTTGCCATACAATTTTATAAACAAAAAGAACAATTAAAAGCAAAAACTATCATCGCACAAATTTACAGGGGCAAAATATTAAATGATGATTTTGAAATTATTCTTTCCGGAGATTTCAACAAACGTCTTAATGGTAATTTTATTAACATAAATCAAAAATCATATTTAAAAAACAACATTCAATGCGATGATCCGCAATGCGATACCTTTACAGTAGATTTTAAAAACAATAAAATAAAAAAACTTATTTGCAACATAGACCGTAACAAAAATATTGAAGCAACTGTTATAAGCAAAACGGGTACAAAATTTAAGTCAAAACTAAGAAAGACCAATGAATTAAAATTGGCTTATAAAACATATATTAATAATAGATACAGTTTAATAATAAGCTATCCTGTTTTTGAAAACAAAAAACTCAATAACTCTTTTAATAAGGAATTGAACCAAATTGTTGATTCGCTTGAGGAAGAAATGGAAAAAATATTTTATGACAACTATGATTATGATAATAGATTAATATTGCAGGTAAACGGTTGGTTTGATATAGATTATTATTCAAATGACATATTCAGCGGCAATTTTATTATTCAGAAGAGTTATTCAGATAAAACCAAATGTTTACCAGTTGTTTTATCATTAAAAACAGGAAAAAAAATACAAATTCAAAAACAATTTTCATCAGATTTTAACTTTGAGTTTTACTCAAAACAATTTTTAAAAGAATATATAAAAAATTTGCATGATTATAAATCCGCTATGATCAGAAACTATTTGAAACCGGAAAATTTCAAATGTGTAACAATAAATAAATCAGGTATAGTCTTTAGTACTGATTTTAGCAGTATTTTCGGAATTTATAAAATTATTTTACCTTATTCGGAAATTCAAAAAGATATTAAACGAAGAAGTATTTTGCAAAAAATAATAAAATTGTAAGATGGACGCCAGTGAAATAATAAAACGTATAAGAAAAATAGAAATAAAAACCAGGGGATTAAGCAAAAACATCTTCAGTGGGGAATATCATAGCGCATTCAAGGGAATGGGCATGTCTTTTGCTGAAGTTAGGGCTTACAAATACGGTGATGAAGTTAAAAATATCGATTGGAATGTGACCGCAAGGACCAATGAACCCCATATCAAAGTTTTTGAAGAAGAAAGGGAGCTGACGGTTATGCTATTGATAGACATTAGTAAATCTACATATTTTGGTACCAAATCAAAATTAAAAAGTGATATCGCTGCTGAAATTAGTGCCGTCTTGGCTTTTTCCGCTATCACAAATAACGACAAAGTAGGAGCTATACTCTTTTCGGATAAAATAGAAAAATTCATAACCCCGAGAAAAGGCAAAAAACATATTTTGAGAATCATCAGGGAGATAATATATTTCGAACCTCAAAGCAAGGGAACGAATATAAGCCAGGCCATTAAATACCTTAATAATGTCAATAAAAAAAGAAGTATCGTATTTATTTTGTCGGATTTCTTAACTACGGGTTATGAAACTCCTTTAAGAATAGCAGGGAAAAAGCACGATGTAATCGGAATTCATATTTTTGACCAAGCGGAATACAAATTACCGTCGATTGGTCTGATAAAAGTTATGGATTCAGAATCGGAAAATACTATGATTATAGATACTTCTTCTCAAAATATAAAGCAAAAATATGAAAAATGGTATGCTGAAAATTTTAAATATTTTAAGAACAATTTTAATAAATTGGGACTGGACACAATAGATATCCGGGTCAAAGATGATTATTCTCTTGCTTTACACAAATTTTTTAAAAGAAGGGCAACATGAAATTAATGAAAAGAATAAGAACACATATAATATTACTCTTAGTATTTTCTACTGCGATAGCAGGCTTAGGACAAAATAATATTTCATTGAGAACAAATATCGACACCACTCTTATAGGATTGGATATTCCTGTCAATATATCAATCAAAGGACAAGGTAAGGTCGATTCTTTTCAAGTACAAGTATTAAATATTAATGAAGCTGCTAAAATCTATTTACCAAAAATAGATACTATAAATAATAGTATACATAAGGACTTATCACCTGATGTCAAGCAAAAAACAGATTATGAAATTTCGGATTACGGAAATTGGAAAGGAAATAGGAATACATTAAAACCCGGTAGTTCAAAATCCAATACAATTAAACTGAAAATATGGGATACCGGTCAATTCATTGTTTTACCTGTTATCATAACCGATAATGACACTATCTATCCCCATAACCTTAGATTTTATCCCGAAATATCGGTTTACGCCGGACTAAATCCAAAAGATACTTTAAAAGCCATTGCTCCAATAAAAGATATCATAAAGGAAGAAAAGAGTTGGAAAGATTATTTGTGGATATATATTATTGCATTGGCTCTTGTTTTTATCGTCTTAGCTCTTATCTTTTTGCCAAAATTATTTGTAAATAAAAAATCAAGAGTACAACTCAAAAAGACGATTAAAAAAGTATTGCCAGCTCATGTTATTGCATTGAAAAAATTGCAAAAGCTAAAAGAAGAAGAAATATGGAAACAAGGCAGGTTTAAAGCGTTTCAATCACAATTGACTTATATCTTGAGAGAATATTTGGAAAACAGATACAAAATCAGAGCTTTGGAACAAACTACCGGTGAGATTGTAAATTCACTTTATAAAATCAATATGGACAAACATGATATCGAAACAATAAAAAATATTTTGCAAATAGCGGATATGGTAAAATTTGCTAAAGCAAAACCCGAAAGCGATATTCATGAGAAGTTTTTGAATGATACAATAAATTTTGTATTAAAAACCAAACAGGAAGAAATTAAAAGCGATGATAGATAATATTAAAAATATAGAATTCGTACACCCTTGGTTATTGCTTTTATTGGCTATCGTACCAATGATATGGTGGTGGCAAAGGACGGGATACAGAAAAAGAGAAACTTATATACCATTCCCATCTTTAAATGGATTGGAAAATATAAAAAGCAACTGGAAAGTATTGTTATATTACACAATGCCATATTTAAAATTAACTGTCCTAGCTTTATTTATTTTAGCATTGGCAAGACCGCGACTTACACTCAAACAGCAATCTGTCAATGCAGAAGGTATTGACATTATGCTTGTGATGGATATTTCACCGAGTATGCTTGCAATGGATTTCAAACCCAACAGACTCGAAGTAAGTAAAAAAGTAGCAAAGGATTTTATTGCCAACCGTCCTTATGACAGAATAGGATTGGTAATCTTTTCAGGAGAAGCATTTACTTTTTCTCCTATTACAACGGATCATGAGATCTTAAACAAATTCATCGACCAAATACAAACAGGAATATTGAAGGATGGTACTGCTATCGGAAACGGACTTGCCGCAGCAGTAAACAGATTGAAAAATTCAAAATCAAAAAGCAAGATAATAATACTTTTAACAGATGGAGAAAATAATGCCGGATATATCTCTCCGGAAACTTCTATGGAAATGGCAAAAAGATTCAAAATCAAGGTCTATACCATTGGAATTGGAACCAACGGTATAACAAAAATGCCGGTTCAAGATATATTTGGAAATACACATTTAAGAAATACGAGAGTTGTTATAGATGAAAAATTGTTAACAAAAATAGCAAATGAAACAGGTGGTATGTATTTCAGAGCAAAAAATAAAGAGGAATTGGAAAAAATATATGATTATATTGACAAATTGGAAAAAACAAAAATTGAAGTAAAAGTTTTTAAAAGATATAGTGAAGAATTTAGAATCTTCCTAATTCCCGCTTTGATACTATTGTTGTTAATATTTTTTATGAAAAAATCAGTGTTGTTAATAAAACCCTAAATGAAATAATTTATGTTTAGATTTGAAAATAGCGAATATCTATATTTATTGATAGCACTAATCCCCTTGCTGTTAGTGATTATCTATGCTGAAAAATCAAGACAAAAACAAAGAAACAAATTAATGGATAAGGAATTGTTTAATAAAATAGTTCCCCGGTTTCGACCACAATCACATTGGATAAGAAATATTTTAATTACCGGTACTTTTGTTTTTTCCATTATCGCTTTGGCAAATCCCCAATGGGCTAACAAAATGGAAAAAGTAAAAGTCCAAAGTAGTGATATCTTTATAGCATTGGATATATCCAGAAGTATGATGGGACAGGATATATCTCCAAGCAGACTTGAAAAAGCAAAAAAAATAATTGAAAAACTAATAACCAAACTAAAAGGTAACAGAATCGGCTTGATATTTTTTGCCGGTGATGCATTTATGAAAATGCCTTTAACTACAGATTATGCCACAGCACAATTGTTTGTAAAAACCGCTACACCCGATTTAATAGAAAATCAAGGCACCGCAATAGAAGAAGCTATAAATATAGCAGAAAAAGGATTTGATCAAAAAGAAAAACATCAAAGAGCAATGGTCATCATTAGTGACGGTGAAGACCACGACGGAAATGCTATCAGCAAAGCCAAAGAAGCCCATAAAAACGGACTCTTTATTTTCACAATAGGAGTTGGTACACCCAAAGGTGCTTTTATCCCTTATAAAAACAGAGCAGGAATAGAACAATACAAAAAAGATAACAACGGAAATTATATCAAATCTATTTTAAACGAAAAACTACTCAGTGATCTGGCTGATGCCGGAGGTGGTAAATACTATTCCATATTGCAAGGTGATAATATTATAGACAATATAGCGGCACAATTGGAAAAAATTGAAAAAAGAATGGTAGAACAAAGATCATTTAAACACTATGACAGTTTTTTCCAATACTTCCTATTCATAGCCATTATTTTATTTATTCTTACTTTTGTTGTAACAGATTCAAAAATAAAAATGAAAAATATTTCTAAGCCGCTTATCCTCATAATTTTCATGCTTCTATCTTTCAATCTCACAGCACAATCCGGACATAAATTAAGATTGGAAGCAGATAAATTGTATTCAAATGAAAAATATGATGAAGCTGAAATAGAATACAAAAAAGCACTGGAAAAAGAAAATGAATTAAAAGCTAACTATAATCTTGGGAATTCTTTATACAATCAGAAAAGATATGAAGAAGCTGCCGAAGCCTACGAAAAAGCATTGAAAGCAACTTCGGATAGCTTAACTAAAAGCAAAATATATCACAATCTGGGAAATAGCTATTTCCAACTGAAAAAATATAATAAAAGTCTTGAAAATTTTAAACAAGCTTTAAGACTTAATCCTTCAGATCAAGACACAAGAAAAAATCTCGCTATAGTAAAACAAATCGTCAAACAACAACAACAAGAACAACAACAACAACAAAATAAAAAGAATAATCAACAACAAGAAAAACAAAAACAAGATAAAAATAAAGATAAGAATGATAAGAATGATAAGAATGATAAGAATGATAAGAATGATAAGAAAAATAATAAAGAAAATAAAGATAAACAACAGCAACAGAAAAATCAAAACAAGCAAGATTCTTTAAAGAACAATATGCAACAGCAAACAGCAAAAGATTCGTTACAAAATATGCCTGATAGCCTGAAAATGACTAAATCTGAAGTACTAAAATTACTAAGAGCAATAGAAAAAGAAGATAATAAACTGCAAAAAAAGATCAGAATGCGTAGTCAAAGTAAGAAAAGAGATAAAGATTGGTAAAATTTATATATTAAAAAATAGAATAATATGAAACAAACAATGATTTTATTAATGGTTTTCCTTTGGACAGCTATGGTTTCCGCTCAGGAAGAAAAATTTGAGGTCGAAGTAAGCAATGATACGGTTTTAGCCGGTAATTATTTGATAGTACAATATGATATTATCAATACAAACGGGGATTTTATAGCACCGCAATTTAATGATTTTAATATCATTAGCGGACCTAATACCAGCTCAATGTTTTCAATGGTAAACGGTCAAACTACACAAAAATCAAGCTATACATATTACTTAGAGCCAAATCACGAAGGCACTCTATATATCGAACCGGCATATCTCTATCGCGAGCAAGATACTCTGGAAACCGCTCCTCTTGAAATAATAGTACTGCCAAATCCTGAAGGTAAAAAAATAATACCGGAATTGAAAGATAATCAATCGTCATTTTCTTTTCCCGGTTATGAAGATCAACCTTTTTATAGAAAAAAGAAAAAAACACCGGAAAAGAAGGATAAAAAAAATAAAATAAAAACAAGAAAGTTATAACGTATAAAGTGTTATTATCAATAAAATATACCGGAAAGGGAATAAAAAAGTAATCGAAAAAGAATATGGCTAAATTATTTTTACATACAAAAAATCTTAATCTAAGACATATTACTTTTCTTATATTATTATTTTTATTATCCACTTCAGATTCATTGGCTCAAGTCAAATTTTATGCTTTGACAGACGCTCAGGAAATTTTAGCAGGCAGTTATGTTGAGGTAGAATTTGTACTTGAAAACAGTGATTTCAATAATTTTACACCACCTAAATTTACCGGATTTAAAGTAATTTCCGGACCCAATACTTATCATTCTTCCGAAAATATCAATGGTGCCCAGTTCTCCAAAAGCACAATTTCTTATACTTTGTTGGCAATAAAACCCGGAATTTTCACTATACCACCAGTCAAAATTACCATTAGAAACAAAATATACAAAACAAAACCGGTAACAATAAAAGTATTAGATAAAAACAAACTTCCATCATCCAAACCGGACACGGATATATTTGCCAATATGGAAATCAGTGATTCCAGCGTATATACAGGACAAGCGTTATATATAAAATATAATCTCTATACAAACAAAAATATTTTAGACTATAATTTTGAATCGAAACCCGATTTTCCCTGGGCAGAAGCTTATAAAATAAATAATGACCAAAGAAAACAAAGAAAAATAATCGGAAATAAGGAATATACCTATTTTACAATCAAAGAATTTGTAATCTTTCCAAAAGAATCAGGTAGTTTTAATATACCACCGGCATATATAGATATAAAAATACCGGATAACCACAGGAGGAGTTTTTTTTACAATTCATATAAATCAATAAAAATTCATACAAACACTAAATCTATCAAAGTACTTCCTCTACCCGATAATACTCCAAGCAATTTTAGCGGTAACACGGGAAAATTCAAAATTCATGCGAAAATCAATAAAAAACATGTATCTACTGACGATGCTTTTTCTTTAAAATTACAAATAACAGGTACCGTGCCTTCATCTTATATTGAAGCACCAAAAATAAACGAATATTTAAAGGATTTTGAAATTTATGATCCTAAAATTATATCTCAAAATAATTATATCCAAAATAAAATACTTCAAAGCAAAAAAATATTTGAATACCTAATCGTACCTCTTAAACCAGGTAAATATACTATCAAAATACCTTATACATATTTCGATTCGGATAGTGCAAAATATACTACCATATATTCCAATCCATTAAGCATCACTATAACCAAAGGCAAAAACAATCAAGATTCCAAGACGATTATCGAAAAATATAAATTAAGACCATTGATGCCGAATACATCTTTAACAAAAAAGAAAGCTCCGTTTTTTGGATCATTTGTATTTTGGTCGATATTGGGATTTCTACTCTTGTCAATAATTGTAATGTATTTTTATAAAAGATACCTCATAAAACAAAGTAAGATAGATCCGGTTCAGTTGAAAAGAAAAAAAGCGGCAAAAATCGCTCTCAACAGACTCAAAGTTGCAAAAAAGTATATGAATGAAAATAAAATCTCGGCATTTTATAAAGAAATATCCGATGCACTTCTCAAATATGTAGCGGATAAGCTAAATATCCCTACAATTGAATTATCAAAAGAAAATGTCAGCTCCAAACTTCAGTACCTCAAGGTTTCACAAGAATATATTGAGGATTTTATAAAGATTCTGGAAACAAGTGAAATCGCACTTTATGCCGCCAATCCGGATAAAAATATGCAAGATATTTATAACCGGGCAATTGAACTGTTAACTAAAATGGAAGCAAGTATTTAGTATATGTCTATAAAATACTTGATTTTTTAATAATTTTAATGTAAGGATTTGAACATTTCGACGACTAAACTTATGAACAAAAAATTTTCAAACAAAAAATATTAAAATGAAATGTAAACTAATTGGTGTATGTAGCACCATGAAAGAAAAATTATCAAATTTAAAGGATCTCCCCTTATTGTTAATGCGACTTGTTTTAGCTTATGGCTTTTACAAACCGGCAATGATGAAATGGGAAGATATCGGAGCTATAGCCCAATGGTTTGAAGGAATGGGAATGCCTTTTCCGACACTAAATGCATATTTGGCAACATTAACGGAAACATTGGGGTTCGTTTTATTATTTTTCGGTTTTGCCGTCAGGATAATATCAATCCCCTTGATAATTGTTATGATTGTAGCCATTGCGACAGTGCACGGATTCTCTCATTTTGATGCGGGTGAAAATGGATTTGAAATACCTTTGTATTATATAATCATGCTATTCACTTTATTTGTTTATGGCCCCGGAAAATACAGTATACAACATTTAATTTCAAAAAAGAGTTAAGCATATAAGTTACTCAAATAATTTAGTTTTAAAATACTTTACTTGAGCAAATGCAATTTTATCATACAATATTTATTAATTAATTTAAAAAAAATTAAAAACATGAATTCAAAATTTTTAAAAAAATCAGTATTATTCTTCAGCTTACTATTAGTTAGTGTAATATTAATGTACAGCTTTAAAACGGCAGAAAATCTAACTGCAAACAAAGGAATAACAATTAGCAAAACAGTAAATCCGGATAGAAATACTTCAGCTAAATCGTTTGACATAAATAATATCGCAAAATGCGGTGGAAGCTCTAAGGCTGTTAAGTCATCAAACAAAAAAAGTAAGTGTGGTGCCGGTAAATGCGGCGAAGGCAAATGTGGTGCCGGTAAATGCGGTGATGGCAAATCCGAATCCAAAAAACATAGTATTATGGATGCCGATACTAACGGAGATGGAAAAGTATCACTAAAAGAATTTTCTGCAAGTGCAACGGAAGAATTTCCAAACAAAGATAAAAATCACGATGGCAAACTCTCAAGCGACGAATGTGGTATGTTTGATAAATTCAATACCAATGGCGACGATTACGTATCCAAAGAAGAATTTGCAAAAGGACACACAATGGTATTCAATAAATTGGATAAAAATCATGATGGTTTTATTACAGCGGAAGAATCAAAAGCATTTAACAAATGTGGTGACGGAAAATGTGGTGGTGGCAAATGTGGTGACGGTTCAAAAGCAAAGGAAAAGAAAAGTGAAGGAAAATGTGGTGCAGGTAAATGCGGAGGTGGCAAATAATAAGTGCCGGATTAGTGTCTGTCTATAAAATCTTTGTTTTTAAAAATTTAAGTATTTTATAGACAGACACTAATTAATTTTAAAATTAATACCGTATTTTTTTAATTCCCGGACAAATGAATTAGTCACATTTAGTTTTATTTTTTTCGAAAAAGTATTAAGTTTGAATTCTCCTAAATCATCAAGCAATACAATTTTCAATTTATGAGTACCTTTATTTTGTTTAATAAAATTTTGAAAGGATTTAATAAAATCTTCAGTTATTTTATAAGATGGCAGGTATAAAGTAATAGATCTCGTCAACTCTTTACCTACACTATCCAATAATTTTATATTAAGAACTTTGAAGTAATAATTATCCGAATTATAGTTTTTTCTATAAATACCTTCTACATATACTACCTGTCCCTTTGTCATTAAATTTCCAAATTTCTTATAGTTTTCATTATTAAGAGAAAATTCCAGTGTCCCGTCATAATCCTGCAAAGTAAATCTTCCATACTCTATATTTCTTTGATTTACACCCCTTCTTTCTTCGGTAACAATTCCGGCTACTTTGATTTTACGCTCTTTCATCAATTTTACTTCCTCTAGCTTACAATTAGTGAAATTGTCAATCTCATATTCGTATTCATCAAGAGGATGTCCCATAAGATATATACCG
>Ga0256833_1002179_pt1 | contig 13956 bp, 14 predicted proteins | sample 356284metaG_FD_190535 | JGI IMG/M metagenome (GOLD analysis project Ga0256833, IMG submission 190535) | Hydrothermal vent microbial communities from Mid Atlantic Ridge, Atlantic Ocean - 356-284 | ecosystem: Environmental > Aquatic > Marine > Hydrothermal vents | place: Atlantic Ocean: Mid...
AAGGAGAGCCTCAGCGCCAGGCTCCAAAACATATCCGACGTGGCTAGGCTTGTAGAGAAGCAGCTAAGCGAGAAGCGCAAGGAGCTTGAGGAGGCGAAGCAGGCCGCACAGAGGCTCGAGGAGCTCAAGGGGAAGCTCCTTCTGCGCGATAAGCTAAAGGAGGCTGCCACTGTTAAACAAAGTCTGCTAAGCCTTAACGAGAGAATCGAGGAGTACGTGCAGGAGGCAGAGGAGATTAAGGAGAAGCTGGAAAGGCTTCCCGAGCTAGAGAGAGCCGCCAAGGAGTACCTTGAGACAGAGGATCTTGTTGAGAGACTGGAGAAGGCTGCGAGAGACTACGAGGCAGCCAAGGCCAGGATGGATAGGCTTGAGAGGGAAGTAAGCGAGCTAGAGAGGACGACCAGGGAGCTGGAGAGGAGGCTCCTGTCAAGGATACGGTCCAACGTCAGCATAGGGGACTACGGCGACCCCGTGAAGGCCCTGGAGCGCCTCCAGGGGATAATAGACGAGGTGTCAACTCTCATAGACAAGATACAGGCAAGGGTAAGCGAGACAAGCAAGGCAATAGGCGCCAAGAGACAAGAGATAGCCGAGATCGGGGAGAACCTGGAGAAGCTCACGAGCGCGAGGGGCCGCTGCCCGCTCTGCGGCCGCCCGCTCGACGAGGAACACAGGCTACAGCTCATAACGCAGCTCCGCCGGCGCAAGAAGAAGGCCGAAGAGGAGCTCGCGATGTTGGAAAGCAAGCTAATGCATCTGCAGAGCCAGCTCGCTGACCTCAAGAAGAAGAAGACTATGCTTGAGAGACTTGCAAGGAGCATACAGGGGGATGTGGAGAAGTACCGCGTGTACAGGGAGCGGCTGGAGAGGCTACGGGAGGAACTGTCTGAGGAGCGGGCCACCTTCCTGGCCACGCTTGCAGCCTACAAGGAATACGAGAACGCCAAAGAGAGGGTGGAGAACCTCAAGCCCCTCTACCGCGAGTACCTTGAAACTAAGCCCCTAGCCGATCGGCTCAGCGCGATAAGGGAGCAGCTACGAGCACTGAAAGAGGAGAAGAAGAGACTCGAAGAGGAACTGAATAACCTACTCGTCTCCCTCGGCATCCCCGTTGAGAGGCTTGAGGAGGCGCTAGAGGAGGCCGAGCTGGCTGCAGAGGAGGCCGCCGAGCTGAGGGCCCAGGCGGCTAAGCTCGGGGCGCTGGAAGGGGAGGTGCGTGCGCTCGAGGAGAAGCTCAGCAGCCTCCGCAGCGAGCAGAGGGCTCTGGCCGAGGAGCTTGAGAGAGTTGAGGAGGAGCTCGCGAAGTTAAGCGGCGTAGAGGAAGAGTATAGGCGCCTTGAGGAGGAATATAGGAGGCTGAGTGAGGAGGCGGCCTCACTCAAGGGCAAGGTGGAAGCCATACGCGGCGAGCTGGAGAGGCTGCCCGCAGTAGAGAGGGAGGTTGCCAGGCTGAGAGGGGAGGCTGAGAAGCTTGAGAAGCTTATGTCCCTTCTCAACAAGATACGCCAGGTGTTCAGGGACGCACTGCCGAGGCTTGTGAGGGCTAAGGCGCGGAGCGCAATTGAGTACTATCTCCGCGACGCTCTCTACAAGTTCAACATGGACTTTGTCGACGTCATGCTAGGCGACGACTATGAGGTAGTCGTTGTGGGACGCGAGGGCAAGAAGACAGTCAATATGCTTAGCGGGGGCGAGCGCGTAGCCGTAGCGATAGCCTACAGGCTTGCTATAGCCAAGGCTGCCGGCGGCCGTGTGGAATCAATGATAATGGACGAGCCTACTGTACACCTGGACGAGGAGAGGAGGAGGGAGCTTATAGGGATAATCCGCTACGGCCTGGAAGCCACGGGACTCGCACAACTCATAGTGATAACGCATGATAGGGAGCTGGAGGAGGCCGCGGACACCATAGTCGAGGTCGAGAAGCGCGACGGTGTGAGCGTCGTCAAAGTAAGGCAGCCGGCTATAACCGGGGTATAGGATGCCAGCACCACTTGCAGAGCAGCGCTACCTCATCCCACCCGTGTAGACGTGTTTCACCTCTATGCACAGTTCTCCACTCCTCTAGACCGCTGCGGCGCAAGCCTATAGTCACATGCTCCGCCGCAACCACCAGCTTGTCCCCACGTAGCACAGCTGGAGGAGCCTTGAGAGGCTTCAAGGGGAGGCCACTACGCACGAGGAGAGCGGCGAAGCTCCTAGCCGCTGCATGTGGGCCCAACTTCGCTGCCGCTGCCAGAGGGACAGCCGCCGAGGGGTCTCCTAGGCGCTCGAGGCACCAAGCCCACTCGGCGAGGCCAAGGCCGCGCCGCGCCTCGCATAGCAGTACTTCGTCTAGAGCTGGGAGCCCAGAGACCATGGGCCAGGCTAGTGCCGCCGCTAGGCGCGGCTCTATGTATGCACTCTTCTCATCCAGGACTGCAGCCCGACTGGCTACTACCAGCTGTGGGTACCAGGCTGCCTCCATTACAGTCCTCTGGGTCGAAGCTATAACCGTTACATGTCTATGAGGAAGACCGTAGAACTCGAACCCTGGCTCGCTATCAACGACCACAAGGGTGTCCACCACGATATAGCCTGGAGGAGACGGCAGCAAGGCTCCATAGGGGGCTACAAGAACCCCCTCTTGCAGCTCAACGACGCCCTCCCAGCGCACATAGCCACCACGTGGCTCGATAATCTGGCTCTGGACCAGCAAGGGGCAGCTTGACTCCACTGAGGCTTTGGCGGGACTGTTAACTGCATCAAGGTAGAGGCTGTAGCTGCATGGCCTCCGCGGCACGCCTCTAACCACCATGCGCTTGAGGAGAAGTGAGGGTAGAAGAAGGATACCGAGGGAGGGGTATGCGCGGCCTCTAGCGCCGGCCCCGGGGTCATCGCCCGCCTTCTCTGCGGCGGCCTCTCCCCCCGGGTGTCGGCCGTCCAGAATCACCTTCCCCCTAGGTTGGGGCTTTGCTTGTTTCTCTCACCGCTTCTTTCTCCTTGGTGGGAGAGCGGTTGTCCTATGATACTGTTGCCCTAGACCTTGCTCTAATGTTCGGGATGTATGTGGAAAAATCTATTTACTTGTACGTTCAGGCCTCGTGGCCTGGCGAACAGATATGAGCCTTGCCCAGAAGCTTGAGGAAATAAAGTCCAAGATCCGCTGGGCTGAGATGCACTTCGTTGACGTAGCTGGATACATGAGGTCTGTTGCAGTACCCGCCCGCGAGCTTGACGAGAAGGCTCTGGCTGAAGGTATGAACCTGCTAGATGGTAGCAGCGTGGAGGGCTTTGCCGGCATAGAGGAGAGTGACTACAGGCTGCGTCCCGACATCAACACGTTTGCGCTCCTGCCCTGGGCTGAGGGAGTTGGCAGGTTTATCGCTGACGTGTTCACTCCCGCGGGTAGGTTCGTTAAGGATCCCCGCTACGTGGCTGACCGTGCCCAAGAGTACCTCGACTCTCAGGGGCTTAACGCGTTCTTCGGCCCCGAGGTTGAGTTCAAGCTGATAGACCGCATATATCTTGACGTGGATGCTCCTCACCGGGGCCTCGGCTACCGTATTGAGAGCAGGGAGACCGACGAAGAGGTAATAGTGTCCTTCCAGAAGATAAAGAAGGCTTACCACACGCCGACTCCCATAGACAAGGTAGCGGCAGTCCGCTACGAAATAGCCGAGGTTCTTGAAGATTACTTCGGTTTCACCGTTGAGGCTCACCACCACGAGGTAGCTGCTATGGGCCAGGTCGAGATAGACTTCAGGTTCGCCGACCTCAAGACCACCGCTGACCGCGTGGTCACGCTAAAGTACGTGGCCCGTAACGTGGCCGCGAAGCATGGCCTCGCGGCAGTGTTCCTGCCCAAGCTCGTTGCAGGCGACAACGGCAACGGGATGCACACCCATGTCAGTCTTTGGGACAAGAACAGCGGCAAGAACCTATTCTACGACCCTAACGACGAGTATGCTGAGATAAGCCAGACCGGCCGCTACTTCATAGGCGGCATCCTGGAGCACGGCCGTGCTCTAGCAGCAATAGTGGCGCCGACAGTGAACAGCTACCGCCGCCTCGTCCCGGGCTATGAGGCCCCTGTCTACCTGGTGTGGAGCAAGGGCAATAGGAGCGCCGCGATAAGGATACCCTTCTACGAGAAAGGCAATGAGAAGAGCAAGAGGATAGAGTTCCGCAGCCCTGACCCCAGCGCCAACCCCTACCTAGCCTTCGCCGCGATACTCGCCGCCGGCCTCGACGGCATAAAGAAGAAGATTGATCCCGGCGACCCTGTAGATAAGAACGTGTACGCCATGACAGAGGAGGAGAGGAGGAGGCTAGGCATACGCGAGCTGCCCAGGAGCCTCGACGAGGCACTTGATGAGCTGGAGAGCGACAACGAGTTCCTGAAGCCGATATTCCCAAGGGAGTTGCTAGAGTCCTACATAGAGGTGAAGCGTGCAGAGGCTGGCAGCCTGCGCCAGTATCCCAACCCTATGGAGATATACATGTATATGAACCTCTAGCGGCTGGAACAGATCCTCTCCTCCTTTTTCTAGCGCAAGTCCCTCAGCTCTCCTCGTTCCAGTCTCCTTTCTCCACGTTGCACTCCTTACTGCGCTTCCGAGCACTTCGCCTTGACCGGTTCCTCCTTAAGCTTCCCTGGAGGACACGAGCGAGAGGGATGACCCCTGGTGTGGCCGATGAGGAGGGCTCTGGGCTCACCCGAGCCCCGGAGCGAGGACGAGGAGGGGATGCCGGCCCGAGGCCTATGCCCTGGCCTCAAGCGCTGTGCTAGGCTTGCCGCATGTATTGGGTTGGGTTTCCATAGCTTAGCTTACTATGAGGAGGATACTGGACGCGAGGCCTATGTCGAGGTTGAGCCAGGCGAGCCCTGTAGAGTGACCCTGCTCGACCCCAGCGGCTGCGTCGAAGATACCTTAGATGCACTATACCGGGCCCTCCCAATGCTCGTACAAGCGCCTCTGCCGAGCTATGAGCTTGAGTGCCGTGAGCCCGTTGCTGAGGAGGGTCTCCGCTATCGGGGGCTTACCTTACGCCTCGTATCATGTATAAGGGAGCACATGGTTCCATGCATGAAGAGGCTGGCAGTGGAGCCGCGTGAGTACTTCGCCGTCCTCGGATGGAACGGCCTCTACGCGGTTGGCCCTGGGAGCGAGAGGGCTGTAACCCTTCCACTAATACGTTCTGTTGTTTTTGGCCATACGCATCCGGGTCCTCTTTGTTACCCGTCCTGGCGCGACTTGAGGAGCTTCGCTGAGTACTTCGCGTCAGGAGGCCTCGTGGAGGTCATAGTATCCACCAACTGTGCCTTCGTGCTGCGCCTAGTCGAGCCCTTTGCCGAGGACGACTATTGGGCACTTCAGGAGACGGCGAGATGTGCTGAGAGAGCGGAGAAGAGGGGAAGTGGCGAGGATTATATGCTGTGCCTCAATAAGCTCTATGGATTGAGGAGCGTGGAAGCAGGCATGCTCTAGGCCAGGTAGTCTCCCCACTCCTCCACTATCCTCCGAAGATGTTCTCCTGCCCGAGGCCCGACTAGGCGTAGGCTCCCACTCCTCTTGGGCAGCCCTAGGCGCGCCGTACGCCACCGCCTCGGCGCCTTGAGCGGAGCCTTCAACGGGTACTTTACGTAGGGCTCCCTCAGCGCGTTAACCTCCTTGAGGGCCTCCAGTATTACTTCTATCTTCTCCTCATATGTCTTAGCCTTGACGAGCTTGGGTCTGACTTCTATGAGCCGGCCGCGCCAGTTGAGGCACGGAATGAACTTGAAGTCATACGTTACTCTAACCCTCGTACACGCTGCGCAAAATAAGTAGTTGCCTACAGGGCCTACTATTTCAACGCGTACGCCATTGTCTAGAAGCAGTACTGGGCGATTATGGAGGCCTAAACGGTACCTTATCTCAACTATACGATCCTCTAGCTTCTCGAGGACACGCCAACGGGGCAGATGGTGCTCCTTGAAGCGATGGGCAGCCTTGCCGACAGGGTGGAGTTCTATAAACTGTACCATTGCTCCTACGTCGGCAGCGAAGTCTATTACCCTGTCTATGTCATCAAAGTTTATATCTCGTAGAACGACGTAGTTTATCTTGACGCTTATCCCGTAGTCTCTTGCAAGCCTTATGTTTTTAAGCACCCTGCCGAGAACCCGGGCCCCAGTTATCTTCTCAAACGCCTCCTCCGTCAATGCATGAAGGCTCACATTAATGTGCCCTAGCCCCGCCTCAGCCAGACCCGGCAAGTGACGGTGAAGGAGCGAAGCATTAGTGGTCATCGAGACATAAGCCCCCGACGAGTGAAGCAGACGCACTATCTCTACAAGGTCGTCCCTTATCGTCGGCTCGCCACCGGTTATCTTAAACGCCTTTATTGAGGCTCTCCTTGCTGCCTCGGCCAGCAGCTCAAGTTCCCCGAGGCTCAGCTCCTCCGATGCTACCCTTGAGGAGTGATAGCCCTCCATGTGGCAGAAGAAGCAGGAAAAGTTACAACGCCCAGTCACCATTATCCTTAGGTTTGTTAGTGGCCTGCCATAGCGGTCGAAGAGCAGCGTGGCCCGGGTCACCCGTGCAACATCCCGGGGTTCCGGGCTACTTAATGTTCCGCATGCTGAAATTTGGGGCAGCTAGTCAGCCTTTATATGAGGCCCCGTGTATCTACTCGTGCCTGAGACAGGCAGCGGCGTGCGAAGCGTTGCTCCGGGGAAACGGCCGCTCAGTAGCCACCCCGAGGGAGTTTGCATGACTTGCCTATGCCCCGGCATTCCCTTCGTGACGCCCTAACGAGGGGATCCGAATTGAACAACGGTGCAGGCGAGAAGCGCCTACCTTGCCCCAGGTGCGGAACCAGGATGGAGTACTGGGTTGAAATAGAGATAAGCGACGGCTCTAAGAGGATAAGGTACTACTATAAGTGCCCACGCTGCGGCTACCGGCTCCAAGACATAGTTATCAACGTGAAGAAGAATGGCGACAGCGTAGTCCTAGAGAAAGAGGAGCACCTGCCCCTCCGGCTCAGCGTAAAAGTGGGCAACACTAGAGGGAGGCAGAGGAGAGAGGCGTGAGGCCTAAGCCAATGTTTTTACCCCTATCTGGTTGGCTGCGTCTCTCTTGCACTAATGGCTACGCTGCTCCGCGGCCGCGGAGCGGCCACGGTGAGCGGTGGCCGCTATGACGCGAAGGGCTTTGTGGCTCTTCAACAAGCTTCATCGCTTGTACAAAGATATGATTCACTACGCCTCGATTCTACGCGCGAAGGAGATAGCCAGGAGGATGTTCGTGACCAACAGTTTTGACGGCCTGCTGTCAAGCCTCGGCGTGGTCCTGGGAAACTATGTCTCTGGCACCACGAGCCTCCATAGCTATGTGGGCACTGTACTAGGTGCTGCATTCTCTCTGGGCTTTTTCAGTGGCGTGGTTGCGACCTATCTATCAGAGAGGGCTGAGCGCATCCGCGAGCTAAAGAGAACCGAACGCGCCATGCTTCACTCATTGAAGGGCACTATATATGAGAGGGCTGCGAAGCTAGTCCCTATCTACGTTGCCCTCTGGAGCGGCTTCGGCGCAATAGTGTTACCCATGATAGGGCTTACGCCTTTCCTCGTAGCCCTTGCTGCCGGTTTCCATGTCCAGGTACACGTGCTAGTCTACTCCTCGGCCGCAATAATGATAGTTGAGCTATTCGCGCTCGGCGCCTACCTGGGCAGAATAAGCGGTGAGAACGTGCTCTTAAGCGGAACCAGGATGGCTGCTATAGGGCTCGCGTCAGTTATCTTCTTTACGCTTCTACATCTAGCTGGATGAAGGGCGCCTCGGGACAGCGAAGAGATCCTCATAGCCCAGAAGTCTTATTCAGCCGTAGGCTAGAGTAGAGGGACTCAGCTCCGCCGGAATTCTTCACTGGCGCCCTACCATGTTCAACTGCGGCGACCGGGTTATAGGCTTCTGCTCCTCGAGACCCTGGTGTGTCAAGCTCCTGGCCCTAGTGGTCTCTATGCAGGGAATGGATGAAGCCCACGGACTCCCTCACAGTGTTAGGGTGTTATGCAACGCATTGTTAATAGGCGAGAAGGAGGGCGCCGACCTGGACGTTGTCACGGCCACCGCGCTGCTCCATGATATTGGACGCAGCGTGGAGAGACCGGGGCTGCACCACGCCGAGGTCTCGGCCGCACTCGCTATGCTCCTACGTCCCCTCGCACCCGTGCTTCTGGAGAAGGCTGAGCTTATAACCGAATGTATTCTCCGACACAGCTATAGCCTTGGAATCGAGGGTGATGCTCCGCTTGAATGCTGCGTCCTAAGAGACGCCGATAGGCTTGATGCACTGGGAGCCCTTGGAGTCTACAGGACTATAGCCCACGGCGCTGTTCGAGGGCGTAACGTGGAGGACACACTAGAGCACTTCCATGCCAAGCTCTCAAGGCTCGCCGATACGATGTGCACCGAGACCGGTAGGCGCTTGGCCCGCGAGAGGAGTGAGTTGCTCAGCAGCTTCTTCAAGGCACTGCGCGAGGAGTACAGCGTTTACCGCGGGGCCGTAGAGTGGGCGACGCTGAAGGCTTTAGAGGAGCTGACCCCGGCGAGAGGGGTGGCGGAGAAGCATGGCGCCGAGGACACTTATTCTGCTCATACTAGACGGAGCCGCTGATAGGCCCGTGGACGGCCGTACCCCGCTTTCCGAGGCCAAAACACCCGGGCTTGACAGCCTCGCCTCGTCCGCTGTATGCGGCTTCCACTACCCAGTAGGCCCCGGGATAGCCCCCGAGAGCGACCTCGCAACAATATCCCTCCTCGGCTACGAGCCAGACCGCTACTACACGGGACGCGGCCCCCTGGAGGCGCTTGGAGCCGGGATGAGCCTCCGCGAGGGCCACGAGGTCGCATTCAGAGCCAACTTCGCAACCATAGACCCCGCTACTAGGAGGATCATAGACCGCAGGGTAGGCAGAAGTCTCAGCAGCAGGGAAGCGAAAGAACTCGCCAACGCGCTTGACGGGATGAAGCTCGGCGAGGACGGCTACGCCCGTGTAAAGGCCACAATAGGGCACAGAGCGGTGGTGATTATAGGGAGCAAGAGCCGCCGCTTAAGCGCCGCAGTGCAGAACATTGACCCAGCCTATGTGAGACGGGGCATGATATCCGAGGCTGTACCTAACCCGAAGATGGTGCTCCCGCACTGCGAGCCCCTCGAAGACAAGCTTGAGGCTAGGGAGACTTGCCGCCTAGTGGACGAGTTCATAGACAAGACCATAGAGATCCTGGACAAGCACCCTATAAACCTGGACCGGGCAAGGAGGGGCCTCCTCAAGGCCAACGCGATACTGCTGCGCGACGCCGGTGACCGTCTACCGAGAATGCCCCCCGTCGCTAGTATAGTTGGCCTCAAACCCGCGGCGGCAATAGCCGAGATGCCTGTAGAGATAGGGATAGCTCGCGCTGCGTCTATGAAGATCTACAGCGTGCCGCCGCCTAGCGGCGATATAGCACACGACCTCCCGTTCAGGCTCCAGGCCGTGCTTGACGCGTTGGCCGATGGAAACCGCTTCATATATGTCCACTTGAAGGGGCCGGACGAGCCGGGCCACGACGGGGATTTCGAGAAGAAGAAGAATGCAATAGAACTAATAGACAAGCACTTCGTCCAGCCTCTACTCAAGAGGATAGACCTAAGTGAGGCCGCCGTGCTAGTGACCTCGGACCACGCGACACCATGGATACTGAAGAGCCACAGCGGCGACCCAGTACCCTGGATGCTCGCATACAAGGGCCTCATGAACACCGGACTGTCAAAGTTCTGTGAAACCGTTTGCGAAGAGAAGGCCATAGCCAGGCTGGAGCACGGCTGGGAGCTGCTACCCTACGTGAGGAGGCTTTTAGAGGAGGGAGGGACTCAGTAGCGCCCGAAGCCTCATCACACCCCGCTCTCGCTTGATGAGCGGGGCTCAGCTCCGGTCCACGTCAGCACGTCCCTCCCTGAGCAAAAGGGGCGGCTGGCACGCCGCCCATAAACCTCGCCGCTCCTTGCTTTCTCTTTCTACAAGGGCTTAGCCGTGATGATCCCGAAGTTCTGCGAGCCCCGGCAGGAGAGCAGGCACTGGGGCTGTGAGCGGGGCCTTCCTATCTGAGCCCTTGTTTGGGCCACTAGGCGTCCAGTAGAAGGCCCACACCAGGACAAGCCTTGACTAGTTGCTGCAGCCTCGCAGCTGCACGCAGGTAGGCCTCGGGGGCGCCACAGTCCAGCGTGACCGTTGAGGCGTAGGAGCCTATACCGGGAGCCGGCGCGGTTATGGGCTTCGGTGTTGCCACTGCGAGGAGACAGCCATGCGTCTCCGCCACTATCCATGCCCCGCCGCCGGCGCAGCGGGGGGTGCCGCAGCTGTATGCAGAGGCGAGCCTCGCTATACACTCATAGAGACGGCGCGGATCACTGGAGACTAATCTTAGGCGAAGCATTCCCGATCCCTCCCTGCCCCTGGGGTTCTAGGCGGCTCCTGGTTAGCTAACTCACAAGCGGTTTAAGGATGCGTGCTGCCCCGTCCCGGCTCCCCGGGCAGGCCTCCTATGAGCCGCCAAGCCAGTGGACTACGCAGGGCCCTGGAGATTATTGATGGGCTCACCAAACTTAAGCAGACGAGCTTACTCGTATTCTCGATGTACGCTGCCTTCATAGCTGCCGGTGGTCTCTCTCGCCCCTTGCTGCTTCACCTGGAGCTACTTGGGATAGGCTATGTCGCTATAGGCTCGGTCACCGCTATAAACATGTACTTTGACCGCGACATAGACGCTGCTATGCCTCGGACGCGTAGCAGGCCCCTGCCCTCCGGCGCCGTGAGTCCCGGGGCAGTGCTGGGCGTCTCCGCCGTCCTCCTAGCAGTATCCCTCGCAGCTGCCTGGCTCCTCGTCAACCCTTACTACGCTGCCGCAATAGCCCTTGGTTTCGTGTTCGACATAGTAGCTTATACTCTTCTCCTCAAGCGGAGGACGCCCCTCAACATAGTGGCTGGCGCTGTCGCGGGCGGCGCGCCGGCGCTCGGAGGCTGGGCCGCGGCAACGGGAAGAATTGATGCTGCCGCCGTGCTGTTCTCGCTTATCGTTGCAGCCTGGGTTCCCGCCCACATATGGTTCCTTGCAACCTTCTACCGCGAGGACTACAGCAGGGCCAACGTACCCATGCTCCCCGTGGTTACTGATTCCAACGTGGTAGGTATAGGCGTTGGCCTTGGTGCTCTCGCAACGGGCTACGCTGTTGCCGGTTTAGCGCTGCTCCACGCTATAGGCCCACTGGCTGCCGCTTACGGGCTCTTCATGAGCTGCTACCTCTTCAAGTTAGCCGTTGACTATGTTGAGAGGGGCGGCGACAAAGCCTACGCCAGGAGAGCCTTCGTTAGGGTAAACATGTCCCTCGGCCTCTTCTACGCCATACTTATAGCCGAGAAGGCTGCCTCCATGCTCGCGGCCTGGCTGTGATGTGAATAGCGGTCTCCGAGCCCCGGCTGGGGTGCTGAAGAGACTCCCATGAGCTGAGCACGGCCACCTATTTATCGTTGAGGCGACTGCTAACCCTTGTCTAGACGGTGAGGCTTCTATGCCGGGGCCTCTACGTGGACGCGACCTTCTCTCAATAAACGACTTGTCCCCTGAGGAACTCCGCCTCGTACTAGACACCGCACGTGAGATGAAATTGCGCTACTACAGTGGCGAGAGAATCATACCGGTACTCCGAGGGAAGACCGCCGCCCTGATCTTTGAGAAGCCCAGTACGCGGACAAGGGTTAGCATGGAGGTCGCGCTGCTCCAACTGGGGGCGGCACCCCTTGTCTTCAACCGTAACGAGCTGCAGCTGGGCCGCGGTGAGCCCATCAAGGATACCGCGAGGGTTCTCTCCAGGTACGTTGACTTGATAGCGGCCAGGGTTTACAAGCACGAGACACTCGTGGAGCTGGCCGCTTATGCTAGTGTTCCCGTAGTCAACATGCTGAGCGACCTGGAGCATCCCCTACAAGCGCTGGCCGACATGCTGACTATAGAGGAGAAGAAGGGCAGTATAAAGGGGCTCAAGATAGTATACGTGGGCGACGGAGCCAACAATGTTGCGCACAGCCTCCTGCTAGCCGTAGCTAAGCTGGGCGGTCACATCGTCGTAGCGTCGCCGCCGGTGCTTAGGCCTCGCAAGGAGATACTCGAAGCAGCCCTGGCTGCTGCACGCGAGACCGGTGCCACCATAGAGCTAGTCGATAACCCCGAGGACGCTGTAAGGGGCGCCGATGTCATCTACACGGACGTGTGGGTGAGTATGGGCGAGGAGAATAGGGCTGAGGAGAAGAAGAGGCTCCTCAGCCCCTATCAGGTTAACGCTGCGCTGATATCGCTCGCCTCGAGCAATGTGTTGTTCATGCACTGTCTGCCCGCACACCGTGGCGAGGAGGTTACCGGGGAGGTTATTGAGGGCCCGTGGAGCGTTGTATGGGATCAAGCCGAGAACAGGCTCCACGTCCAAAAGGCTGTACTGGCGCTAATTATGAGCGACTAGCCCCTAATCCTCTTTACAGCCACGTTCTTCTCCTTTGCGGCCTTAAGAGCCTCCTCGGTGAGCTCTGGTCCGCCACCATAGAGTATTAGGACAGGCTTTGCGTTTATCGATGCAGCCTTCTCCGCAAGCTTCTCCACTATCTCCGAGGTTACGCGTATCTTACCATACACCACGTCGGCTGCTATCACTTCCCCGGCCTTCTTGGCTACGAATGAGATGCGGCCCTTGGAAGTGTCGAACAACATGGTGACACTGTAACCCGCCTCAACGTACCTAGCCGCTACCTTCCCCTCAACTCCATACCTCTTCTCGAGCTTACGGGCCTGGAAGACTATCTCGGCGAGCGTCAAGCCACATCACCCTGCCTAGGCTCCCGGCTGGTACGGCCCGCTCCACACCTCTTGGAGGTTTTAAGTGCTAGCTGCGCCCCACGACGCCGTGACCTGGAGGTGGCTCAAGCGGTGGTATCCGCTGCGGAGGCGGTAGGCTTCGCAGGCATGCTGCTGATAGTGTTTGCATGGCTTGTCTCTATCCCAGAGAAGCCGCCGCTGAGACTCAGCCTTGTCTACTTCGTCGGCAGCGTCCTCCTCACGATCTACTCTATTGTTCTCGGCGACCCGGTGTTCACAATACTTAACGCGGCTGCTGCAGCCCTGTCGTTCTACAATGCTGTAAGGGCGCTGCGGTTTAGTAGGGGACAGAGGACTGGGACGCGCTAAGCCACGGGTACCGGTCTTGGCAGAGGCTAGGCGGGGTTCAGGCAACCCCCTTCTCCTGCTGGCTAATCCTCGTATCCAGTTTGTCGTAGGGCTTGTAGTGGCACTCCTACTGGTGCTGGCTGCCTACAAGCTGAGGATGCTGCCCTACTACAACTACGAGATGGTATACCAACTAGCAAAGAGCAAGGGCATAGAGGACAAGTTCGCCCGCTACTCGTTCCTAAACGCCAATGACCCATGGATAGAGTATTGGCTAGCGAAGTACCTCCACGAGCACGGACTCGGCTCATGGACAACGCTGACGAAGAATAACCCAGTTACCCACAAGTTCTGGTACCCGTGGGGCAGGGACTTCACTAAGACAGCCTACCCGCTGGTCCCTATGCTCGGCAGCCTGGGCGGCGACCCCTTGCGCAGCACAGTCATACTACCGGCCATAGCTGGAGCTGTCATGGTGCTAGCCGCGTACCTCGCGATAAGCGTGGAGTATGGACCCCTGGCTGGTATCCTTGCCGCGCTGATACTGGCTTTCCTGCCCGCTGCCGCGTCCAGGACTTTCGCGGGCTTCGTGGAGAAGACCGGTATAGCGATGCCCGTCTTGATAGCCGTGTTAGGGCTCTACATTGCTGCAGTGAAGCGGCGCAGCATAGCGCTAGGTGTAGCCACTGGCGCGGTGTGGAGCATCATATCCCTAATGTGGGGCGGCTAT
>Ga0256833_1002180_pt1 | contig 13954 bp, 12 predicted proteins | sample 356284metaG_FD_190535 | JGI IMG/M metagenome (GOLD analysis project Ga0256833, IMG submission 190535) | Hydrothermal vent microbial communities from Mid Atlantic Ridge, Atlantic Ocean - 356-284 | ecosystem: Environmental > Aquatic > Marine > Hydrothermal vents | place: Atlantic Ocean: Mid...
TACCTTTAAATCATTTAAATTACTGCTATTTATGTTAATCCCTGCTTCTACTTTTGCTTTTTGTTCCTCTAAAAGGCTTTTGCTTTTTTGAAAACTTTGAATTTTACTCTCTAAACTATCTAACTCACTTTTAGTTTTATCAATTTTAGGGGTATTGCCCTCTATAAATGGATGCTCTATTGACCCACAAAGTGGGCAAGGCTCTCCACTACTTAAACTATCTCTATATGCTTGAAGATTTTGAACCTTTTGAGCTAATGCTAAATTGTCTCTTAAGACTCTTTGGTTATCTAATAGTAATTTTAGCTTAGATTCAATATCGTATATATCTTTTTCAAGAGGTAATTTATCACTAGAGAGTCTATTTAAAGCTTCATCTATATTCTCTATACTATCTTTGACCTCTTGACCTCTATTTACCGTTAAAAGAAGCTCATTAACTCTCTCTTTCTCTCTATTTATCTCATCTCTTTGGCTCTTTATTTTGCTAATATCTCCACCAAAATCAAGCTCTTTTACTCTCTTTGCCTCTTTATCAAGTAAGCTATTTTTTTCTCTTTTTTTGATATTTAAATCTTTTAAACTATTCTCAATACTTTTAAGATTTTTTATATCTTCATCTCTGGTTTTATTTAAATTATCAATTTTTATATTAATCTCTTTTAATGCTATTTTGGTATCAGTCTCTCTTTCAATCCAAGATTTTATCAAAGGAATATCCTCTTTTAGAGTCTCATAATTTTTATTTAACTCTTTTTGCTCTCTTTTTTGCTTTAGTGTATCTTCATTTTTCTCTAAAAGCTGTAAGTTACTATCTATTTTTTCATCTAACTTTTTAATATAGTTTTCTACTGTTTGTAACTGAACTTCCTTCTCTTTTAGCTCTTTTACTTTATGATTTATATCTATATCTAACTCTATCGTCTTTTGCAAAATAGGTTTTCTTTTTATATATAACTCTTTTTTATCTGTTAGAATTTTCTCTAAATTATCTTTAGAGCTTTTCAACTCATCTAACTCTTTTTCTACCCCAATAAACTCTCTTTTTTTTGCAATTAGCAATTTGTCTATCTCTTGCCTATCTTTTATATCTCTTTGCAAATCTAAATATATATGCTCAACTTTTAATGCATCTTTAATTTTGCCTATTAAGCTATTTTTTGGCTTAAACTCTTTAATTTTATCTTCTAATTTTTCTAAATTTAAATTATATCTATTAAGGCTCTCTCTAAAGTTGTTTAAACTACTAAAACTATTTTTTATTTTGCTTAATCTTTCTATATTTACCTGAAGAGCATCATACTTTTTTTGGTTTAACTTTAAACTCTCTTTCAACTCTTTTTCTCTATTTGGCTCAAGAAGCTCTATGCTACCAACACTCTTTCTTAAAAGCTCTCTTTCTATCTTTATATCTTTTGTCTGTTCATAAACTTTAGATGATATTTCAGAGTATATCTTGGTGCCTGTAATCTCTTCTAAAAGTGGTGCTCTCTCATTAGCATCTGCTTTCAAAAAGATATCAAAGCCACCTTGAGCTAAAAGCATAGAGCGACGCATCTTATCAAAATCTAAGCCACAAATCTTCTCTACTGCATCTGGAACATCTCTTAACCTATCTTCTAAGATATCTCCTTTTTCATTATAAACTTCGTGCCTTGGATTTTGTAAATCGCCATCACTCTTTTTTCTTGAGCGATGTTGATACCAAAATGTGCGATACCTTTTACCATTTACTTCAAATAAAACTTCGCTAAAGCATTCACCCTCTCCTTTACTCATTATCTCATTTTCACTCTTTGTTATCTTGTTGAGTCTAGGAGTTCTTGCATATAAAGATAGAGATATTGCATCTAAAATAGTGCTTTTACCAGATCCTGTAGCTCCAACAATTGCAAATAATCCATCTTCTGTAAATCTTTTATCTTCAAAATCAATCTCCCACTCTCCAGTAAGAGAGTTTAAATTTTTAAACCTAAGTTTTAATATCTTCACATTTTGCCCTTATCTGCACAAATTTTTTAACTCTCTTCTTGAACTCTTATTACCATCTCTTTATAGAGAGCTTTTAATTCGTCTCTTTGACTCTCATCTACTTCATTAAAATCCAAGCATCTATCAAATACCTCATATATGTCTAAATCCTCTAAGCTTTTAGTAGTATCCTCTTTTTGTAAGGCTCTAGTGTTGTAAGTTCTGTTTTTTACTCTTAAAACTTCTACTTTAGAACCATCTAAAATCTTGTCAATTATATCTGTTAAATTACCTGCTACTTCGCTACTCTCATATACTACTTCTACCCATATAGAGATATCTTTGGCTATCAACTCTTTTAATCTCTTTTCTATTTTCTCCAAATTGCCTTTTATCTGCTCTAACTCTTGAAATTTTGGCACATTTATTGTCTTAATTTCAATATCTTTATCTATCTCTAAAATAGTAATACTCTTTTGTTGTTTAGCTTCATTAAAGCCCATTGCAAGGGGTGAACCACTATATCTTATATACTCATTTTCCCCAACACTTTGAGGAATATGCAAGTGTCCTAATGCTACATAATCAAAATTTTTATCAAAAATATCTGCACCCACATAACCTAATGAGCCAACATATAACTCTCGAACACCATCCCCAATTTTTGTATTCTCACCAGCTACAAACATATGCCCCATCGCTACTATTTTTTGACTCTTATCTTGCTTCTGTTTTGCTAATTTAGATACCTCTTGGTAGTGTCTTTTAATAGCCTCTATTACCTTTTTCTCTTTTGTCTCTACACTCTCTCCATATTCGCTATCTCGTAAATCTCTATCTCTTAAATATGGCACAGCACAAATAATTACTTCGCTATCATCTACCCTTAACTTTAAAACCTCTTCTTCTAAATTATCAACTCTAGCAACTACATATACATTTAAAAACTTTAAAACCTCTTTTGGAGCTTCTAAAAAAGATGGAGAGTCGTGGTTTCCAGCTGTAACAACAATATGCTTACATACCTTTGCCTTTGCCACTTTAAAAAGAAAATTAAAATATATCTCTACAGCTCTATTGCTAGGTGTTGTAGTATCAAAAATATCTCCACTTATTAAGAGTATATCTATCTCTTCATCAGATATAATCTTAACAATCCAATCTAAAAACTCTTCAAACTCTTGGTATCTTTTATTCCCATATAACTGTTTTCCTATATGCCAATCTGATGTATGTAGTATTTTCATTAATCTCTCTATTTAAATAGTTTTTTAAACTTAATTTACAGTAAGTTTGTCAAAGTAGTGCTTGTAATTGATGTTAAACTCTTTTGACAAATTAATACTATCGTAAAATAAGAGTTAAATAGTATCTTAATTTTTGAAATATAGATAACCTTTTAATTAATATACTTTTACTCTTCTTTAAGCTAATATTAGCCTCTTTTAACTCTTTGGGTTCAAAATTACTAATTTGCATCTAAAATCTTCTCTATCTCATATAGTGAGTTTCTATTCTTTAATCTAAATTTAATCTCTATTCTTCTTGAGGCATCTTTATCCTCTTCTCCATCAATTAAGACTCTATCAAGATATGACCTACCTTGAGCTACTAAATATTGCTGTAAATTATAATCTTTTGCAACTTTAAGTGTTAAAAGATACTTCATAACAGACAATGCTCTATCTTGAGATAGTTTTAAATTGTAAATATAACCACCGTCACTATCTGTATGCCCCTCTATTACTATAGTATCAATATTTGGTGCAATAGATGGATTGTTAAATAGAGTTTTTATATAATTTGTAAAACTCTTTTTAAGTTGCTCTTTTGCTTCATCTTTTAACTCACTGCTACCTTTTTCAAAAAGTATATTAGAACTTAACTTTAAAGAGCCATCTTTTGTAACATCAATACTGTTTCCTAAAGATTTCTTCAACTCCTCTATTACTCTTAATCTAAAACCAGTTAGATACTTTATCTTCTCTCTTTTACTCTGCAACTCTTTTAAGATAGCTTCATATTTACTCTGTTTCTCATCTAAGGCTTCTAAGAGTTTTAGCATCTTCTCTTGAGTTACATTTAATTCATCCTCTTTTTTTGTTAAAGAGTTAGAGAGTATCAATACTCTATCTTTATAATTTTCTAATTTTTTTACAGTTTCATTACTCTCTTTTAATAGGTTTTGTAAAATAATAACTTTTCCATTTAATTTATCAATAGAGCTATTTTTTGCCAAAAGTATCTGATTTAATCTTTTTAACTCATTAGCCTTTAGTTTTAGCTCATTTTCTGTTAATATAAGGCTACTTTTTGTTTTATTTAACTCTTTGTCTCTATTTGAAAGTAGTGATTTTAATTCAACTATCTCATCCTCTTTTAACTTTATAATCTCTAAGTTTTTTTTGATGGTTTTTTCTTGCAGAGTAACTTTTTGGTTTAATTTGTTTACGCTATTTATATTTTTTTTTAAATTCTGTTGAGTTTTACTTAAAGCATCCTCTTTAGCTTTTAAATTCTCTCTTAGCGTAGTAGATTTAGAGATAATTGCACCAATAAGCAGTATAAAAACAAACAATAAACCAGCCATTAAATCTGCATAAGATATCCAAAAATTACTGCTATTGCTACTATCTCTTTTTCTAAACATATCTCTACTCTTTTAAACTTTTAATAGCTAATATAACACTTTGTAACTCTTTTACAGAAGTTGCAAGTTGGGTATCTACCTTTTTTAATGCCTTATCTAAATCTAAATCAAAACTACTTAACAATTTATGTAACTCTTTTGCACTATTGTTAAACTCTTGAATATTTTTCTCTAAACTATCTTTAGCATCTATTGCATTAGAGTTTTGCTGCATTAGAGTTACAACTTGCTCTAATTTAGACGCCTCTTTAATTAAGCTACCCTCTATCTCTCTTAATCCTCTGTTTGTTTTATCTATAATTGTCTCGTAACTCTTTAAATGCTCTCTATTTATCTCTTTTATAAAGTCAAGATTAAATGTATCTTTTAATGCATTTATAAGCTCATTATCTCTAACTGCTTTTTGGTCATATTTAAACTTTAACAACTCTCTTTGAGACCAGATATATTTAGAGTATATATCCTCTAAGGCTTGAGTATATCTCTCTATTTTAGATAATCCAAGCTTTTCAAAAAATGTCCATAAAAGAGATAAAAATATACCAAAAATAGATGCATAAAAGGCTGTTCCAACTCCACTTAAAAGTTTAGATATTTCACTATCTAACTCTTTTGTATTATTAGCAGTAAAATCTGGCATAGATATCGCAATTGCTATAAATGTTCCCAAAATCCCAAGCATTGGAAAAACACTAGAGGCTACTTTTGCAAAGTTATCATCTCTTACGCTTTTAAAATAACCTTCTAAAAACTCTCTTACACTTAAAACAGATTTAGTATGACCACCTATCGTTAAAGATGTAGTCTCTAAGCTATTTTCCAATTCATTTTTTGTAGTATCAAACTGCTTTTTTATTTTGCACTCTGCAATATAAGCATTATGGGGTATAAATATAAGAAATATAAGATATATAAAAAGTAAAATATAAAGTGTCTCTATATGTATATTTACAAAATTAATTACTTCAAAGTAGTTAGCACCAACAGCTAAAATTATAAGTGTTGGAAAGAGAGCTATGGTTAAGTATCTTCCAAAACAGCTACCACTATATCCACTATTCATAAAAATCCTTTTTTTAATATTTTATCTAAAATATTAAAATAATGCAATAGACTTCTTGCGAAACTCATGAATTGAGAATATTGTTTAGTGTATATTAGATTTTATTTTATATCTTTGAAGGACTAGCCTTAGCTAATTCAAAAAGATAGAGAATGAAAGATGATGTGCAATAAAAAATATGCTCTTTCATTGAGTTTTGCAAGAAGTCTAATATATATTGCAACAGAAGAGAAACATTAAGAGTTCATAATATCATAAGGTCTTTTTATCTTCTCTACTAAAGATGCTACACTCAAAGCCCTACCTTCTCTTGCAAACTCTTTACCAGCTAAAAAAACTACTGTAGTAGGTATAGAAAATACACCAAAAGCAGCAGCAATATCTAATTGATTTTTAGCATCAATAAATATCTGCTCTATTTTTGGAAAATTCTCTTTAAAAGCCTCACTTATTTTTGGTTTTAAAACATCACACACACTACAGTTATCTCCCCAAAAATACAACATAACGCCATCGCTCTTCTCTATTATCTCATTTATATCTTCTAGCGTCATACTCTCTCCTTAATCTATACAAAGCTTGGTGCATCATTTGCAAATAGTATTAAATCGCCACTCTTTGTAGTCTTTGCTAAAAACTCTTCAAAGTTACTTTTCTCTTTTAAGTGTATAAGTTTATCGCTATCTACAAACTCTTTAAAAATATGATAATTCAACTCTCCTGTTACTACTACAACATCAAAAACTTCATTTGCCCTCTTTGCTATTTTTATATTTAACTTATCATCAACCTCTACAAGACCTGGAGTAATTACAACTTTTCTACCCTCATACTCAGTTGCCAACTCAAATGAGCTTAACATTCCATCTATATTACCATTAAAGCTATCATCAATTATAACCTTTCCACCAGCTTCTATCTTTTGTAATCTATGCTCTACTGGAGGTATTTTTTTTAGAGCTTCTTTAATCTTTTCATCTTCTACGCCTAGCTCTTTTGCTACTTTTATTGCTGCTGCTAAATTTATGGCATTAAAATCACCTAAAATATTTGCACAGTAATACTCTTGATCTAATTCAAAACATACGCCATCAAGTGTTGCTTTTATATCTTTAATATCGTGTCCAAAAAGTTCAACTTTTGGGTTTGTGCTTTTTACATTTGCACTAATATGAATCCACGCTTTTTTAAGGTTGTTAGATTTTATAATCTCCATTTTTGTATTGCGTATATTCTCTAAAGATTTAAAATACTCAATATGTGCTGGTCCAACAGTTCCAACAATGGCATATTGAGGATTTACAAATGTAGCAATTTCGTAAATATCCCCCTTTTGCCTTGCTCCCATCTCTACAATATACACTTGAGCATCATCTGGTAAATCTTCGTTTATATCTTTTATAATTCCACCTAAAGTATTTACAGAACGAGGGGTTGCATATACACTATATTTAGTGCCCAAAAGCTCTTTAATAAAATTTTTTATACTTGTTTTCCCATAACTTGCAGTAACACCAATTACTATTAAATCTTCTCTCTTCTCTAGCTTCTCTTTTGCCATATCTTTATATTTGTTAAAAAGAATTTTTTCAATTATGATAGATGTTATCCAAGCCAATAGAATTGGAACTAAAAGAAGCGTAGTTTTAGTTAAAAAGTATATAGCCAAAGTGTATATAATTAGTGCTATAAAAAATCTCTTAACCCTGCCTGTTAAAACCAAAGGTTTATCTAATTTTTTATACCAAATATATAAAGCAATAGCATAAATAGCTAAAACAATTGGCTGAAGATAATTTAACTTAGCAAACCCTAAAGACTCATAAGCAGCAAAAGGAACTAAAAAATAGAAGATATTCCACATAGGTTTTGTATGGTGAAAAACTACTCTGTTTAATCTGTAACTATACCACTGTGCTGTAGTTATAAAGTAATATCCCAATAGCAGAACAAATGCAAAGTAGGTTAAAAGATTTACTATAATTAAATTATTCATAAAGCTCCTTGTAGCTCTTGCTCAATACTCTGAGCAATAAATTTAGAATTATTTATAAAAAAGAAGTGGTCTCCATCTAGTGGAAATAGTTTAGAGTTTTCAATTAAACTCTCAATCTTTTCACCACTCCACAGAGGCGTAGCACTATCCTCTTTGCCCCAAAATAGCAAAGCTTTCCCTTTATAGTTTTTAAAGTTATCTTCAAAATACTCATCTACAACATTTTTAAATGTCTCATACATCCCATGATTCATACTCTTTGCATCATCTGCAACAAATAGCTCTCTAAATTTTTTAATACCCAAAGGTTTAAGCATTTTAAACATTGCAATTTTTACTTTTACGCCAAGAGGTTTAGGCACTAAAACCCCAGCACTAGATAGTAATACCAAGTTTGGAGGATTAAGCAAAGTTGCCACCTTACCACCAAATGAGTGCCCAACTATAACCTCTGGTTCTATATTCAACTCTTCTAAAAATATTTTAATAATATTTGCATAATCTTTTGTTGTTAAAATATTACTGTTTGGGCTATTTCCAAAACCAGGCATATCGATATATATATGCTTATAATCTTTTAAATAACTTTTAAAATTGCCATGAAGTGCCTCTTTACTGCTACCCCAACCGTGTAAAAAAAGAATCACTCTACTTGAGTCTCCCACTTGAATATAAGATATTTTATATCTGTTATTATTATATTTTATCTCTTTTATTGCCATTATTGAGCTGCCGTCTCTCTCTCTACCATAACTGTTGGAACTCTTAACTTTTGCATTCTATCATATCCATATATATCCCCAAAGAAGTTTACTACACCATTTTCTACATAAGCAGTTAAATATACAACATGAACAGGTATCTTTTGATCTAAATTAACATACTTTGTCTTTTTAGCTTTAAGTATCTGACCAACCTCTTCAAATTTCTGTTTTGTATAGAATGTTGATACATGCCCCAATAGTTTTAAAGGTTTCTCTAAACGCATACATCCATGGCTAAATGCTCTTTGTTGATACTTAAAGAGCTTTTTATTGTTTGTGTCATGCATATATACAGAGTATCTATTTGGAAACATAAACTTAACTCTACCCAATGCATTTCTAGAGCCCGATTGCTCTATAATTTTATATGGAAGCTCCTTATTAGCCCACTCTGGTTTAAGATACTCTTTCCAATTTATAGTTTTTGGATTAATTGTTGGGCTATCTAATCCATAATCTTTTTTAACAACCATATTGTGTCGTCTTAAATAGCTTGGGTCTTTTATAATTCTTTTAATCTCCTCTTTTCTTGCAATATTATCTGGAACATTCCAAGTTGGATGAACCGTAATATACTTCATCATAGAGCTAAATATAGGTGTTGGCCAAGATGGTCTCCCTACAATTATTTTAAATTCCAAACTCTTTTGTCCATTTTCAAAGAGTCTAAATTTATACTCTGGAACATTTGCTAAAATATATGTATCCCAGCCTGTTGGTTTAAGTAATTTAACTCTCTCTATATTTAATTTAATTTTATACTTTTGAACAGGAGATACAGCCGAATTATAAGCATCAATTAATGGGTAAAATTGTGGCATTTGTGGAACATATGGCTCAAGTATAGATTTAATAGAAGCACCACTATTTAATTTAGCTAAAATATCACTACTGCTTACATACTCTTCATAAAACTCATAACTTGCATTTGGATTTTTTGCTCTTAGTGCAGCTTTAAACCCTTCTGTATCAATACAGCTATTAGCTAAATTTTTTGTATATTCAACCAGCAATTTATTTAAAGTGTTTTCATCATTACTCTCTCTATATTTTGCAATCATTGGTTGTAAATCACATATCGATGAGTAGGTATCTGATTGTAAAATATCTAAAAATTCACTCTTTTGGCTACTACTCCAACCAGTTTGAACAACAGCTTTTGAATTTTTTGCAGGTTTAACTGCATCTGTATTGGCACATCCAGCAAAAAAAATAGATGCTAAAGATGTAGCTAGTGTAATATCTCTTAACTTCATTTAAAACCCCCTATAACAATTAACTCTATTTTATTCAAAAAATGCTTTAATATTAATTATTATTAGCCATAAAAGATACTACTTTTATCGTTTAAATATTTAGCACAACTTAGAGCAGAGCTAAAGGCAAAATGAAAATTGTATCCTCCAAGCTCTCCAGTTACATCTAATACTTCACCTAAAAAGTATAAATTATTAATCAATTTTGACTCAAAAGTAAAGTTTTCTATTCTATCTAAATCTATTCCACCTTTTGTGACTTCAGCCTTGCTATACCCAAATGTTCCAGCTGGTGCAAATTTATAACTTTTAAGTTGTTCTAATTTTTTAAACTCATCTTTGCTTAAATTTAATCCATTTTTATCATCTATATTCAACTTACTTAAAAAAGCTTTTGCAACACTTTTTGGTAAAGGCAAAAGATTAGAGAGGCTTTTTTTAGAGCCTTTTATTGAAAAAAGTTCAAAATTGGGTAAAAAATCTATCTCTATCTCTCCCTTACTCCAATATAAAGAGGCATTTAAAATTGCAGGACCACTAACTCCTCTGTGGGCAAATAGCAAAGAGCCACTAAAGCTCTTTTTACCCACTTTTACATCCACATCTACACTCACTCCGCTAAGCTCTTTAAAAAAGTTTTCTTTAGGTTGCAGGGTAAACCCAACAAGTGCTGGGTTTAAGCTATTAACACTATGTCCAAACTCCTTTGCAATATCAAAACCAATTGAGGTTGCTCCAATTTTAGCAAAGCTTAAACCTCCACTAGATACTATTAGATTTTTAGATAAAAATAACCCATTTGTTGTATCTACTTCAAATATATCATCTCTCTTTTTAACACTTAAAACTTTGCAATTTAAACTACTTTTAACACCTTTTATACCATTTATTAAAATATCTAATATCTCTTTAGAGCTACTTTTACAAAAAAATTGAGTCTCATTTTTTACAGTGTAATTTAGACCTCTTGAGATAAAGTAGTCAAATATAACACTGCTAGGATACTCTTTTAAAAACTCTTTTAAAAAACTCTTTTTTGCCAAATAGTTACCTGCATAAACCCTTTTATTAGTAAAGTTGCATCTTCCTCCACCAGAAATTAATACCTTAGCGCCAAATTTAGAATTGTTTTCTAAAATAATAGTATCTCTTTTTTCTCTTAAATTCGAGGCAAACATTAAACCACTCGCCCCTCCACCAATAACTATATTTTCATATATCTTCATTTAGAGTCTTTGCATCTTTTTAAGACCTATCTTAACCAACTCTTGCACACTTCCACTCTCTCCATTAAGTGCCTTTTTAATAGCATCTTTTTTAAACCCTAACGATTCAAGAGCCAAAGACGCCTCTAAGGTTGCACCACTATCGCTACTCTTATCTTCATTTCCACTTACTATAAAGTCTGCAAGTTCAACCAAAATTCTACTCGCAGCTTTTGGTCCAATACCAGGGACTCTCTTTAGCATACCAACATCTTTAGCCGATACAATCTTTGCAAATGTCTCAGGTGTAAATGTGGAGCATACAGCCAAAGCAACTTTAGGACCAACTCCATTAATTTTCAGCAGAGTATCAAACATTCTCTTTTCATCTTTTGTAACAAAGCCATAGAGTGCATTTGTATCCTCTCGTATAATTTGTGTAGTAAATAGTTTTACATCATTAGAGTCAATTGCACTAGAGCTATTAATTGATACAAAAACCTCATGTGTAAAGCCAAAAACTAAAATATGTAAAAGTGTTGGCTCTTTATAAACAATTTTACCTTCAATTCCTACAATCATAAATTACCTTTTTTTAGCATATTATAGTTATAATTCATTAAAAAAGATATAAGATGCGTATAAAATCGATTTTTTCTAATAGTGGTGGTATTCTTTTTTCTAGAATTTTTGGCTTTATAAGAGATACTATGATGGCATCAATTTTAGGTGCAAATATCTATAGTGATATCTTTGCAGTTGCCTTTAAACTACCAAACTTTTTTCGCCGTATATTTGCCGAGGGTGCATTTATGCAAAGTTTTATACCATCATTTAGTGCAGCTAAATATAAAACAATTTTTAGTATAAAAGTTATTTTATATCTTCTTGGCACTATAATATTTCTATCTATTTTGGTTAATATATTCTCTTACCCAATCAGCAAGGTATTAGCCCCCGGGTTTAGCGTAGATAATTTAATCTTGGCATCTAAATATGTTGCAATTCAATTTTGGTATCTGCCTTTAATATTTTTAGTAACATATCTAGGCTCCTTGTTGCAATATAAAGAGCATTTTGCCACAACAGCATTTGCTACAACACTACTTAATATTGCTATTATACTCTCTATGCTTCTATATAAAAACTCATCAAAAGAGGAGATACTCCTTGCTATGAGCTGGGGAGTAATAGCTGGTGGAATACTTCAGTTAATTGCCCACATTATTGTAGCTAAACGCTTTAAAATATTAAAACTATTTAGATATGGGGCAACAAATTTTAAATCAAAAAAAGAGGCAGTAAAAAGAGATACCAACAGATTTTTTAAAAACTTTTTTCCTGCAATTTGGGGTAATTCAACACTACAAATTATGTCATTTTTAGATACTTGGTTGGCATCTTTTTTAGTTGCAGGTTCAATTAGCTATCTATATTACGGAAATAGAATCTTTCAGCTACCTCTTGCACTCTTTGCTATAGCAGTATCAACAGCAATATTCCCTTCAGTTACAAAAAAGATAAAATTAAACGATAAAGTTGCTGCATTAATAGAGTTTAGAAAAGCCTTTTGGATACTTTTGTATCTCTTGACAGCAGCAACTGTAGTTGGAATAATCTACTCAAACGAAATTATATGGTTACTCTTTGAGAGAGGCAACTTTACAAGAGAGAATACCCTCGAAGTTGGCTCTGTATTACTTATGTATATGATTGGGCTTATACCATATGGTTTAAATAAGCTATTTTCTCTTTGGCTATACTCTAACCATCTACAATCTAAAGCTGCAAAAATAGCAACAATTTCTCTTATTATATATACAATATTAGCAGTAATTTTAATGAATTTGCTAGAAGCCCAAGGTTTGGCATTAGCTGGTTCTATAATTGGTTTTTTAAACCTCTTTTTAACATTAAGATATTTTGGTATAGATAATTTATTGAGTATTATTATATTTTCTAAAATCTATAAATATGGTATCATTTTATCGATATTTACTTTTATAGTAGCATCTATTCACATATTATGGTTACATATCAATTAGTAATATCTATTTACAATGTAAAAATTTTAGGGTATAATTACCTTGTATAAAAATAATTAATAAAGGATATGCCATGAACACAAGCATAGTAGGAAAAAATATAGAGCTTACAGAGCCTATAAAAAATTACGCAGAGTCTGCTTTTGAAGCAATTAAGAAGTATAACTTAGATATTATCTCTGCTAATATAATACTCTCTCAAGATAAAAAAGGAATTATAACAACAGAGTTTGTAATTAATGTAAAAGATAAACACACAGTAGTAATTACACAAAAAGATAAAGATCTATACGCATCTATAGACTTAGCATTAGAGAGAGCAAAAAAGAATTTAAGAAGATATGCCGATAAGATAAAAGATAACAACAAAGGTGGCATTAAAAGCCTAGACAATGGCGAAGTAGAACCAAAAGAGAGCGATGATAATGACGACTTTATCCCACTAGAGCCAAAACTATATAAACCTTTAGATTTTGAAGAAGCAAAAGCAATGCTAAATGAATCAGGAGAAAACTTCTTTGTATTTTATGATATAGATGAAAATATGAGAGTCATAACAAAACTAGAAAACGACAAATACGGTCTCTACTAAAAAGAGTGAGCCAATATAAACTTGGCTCATTTTAAAAATTTTAAAACACCCCTAAATTCAATCATACCCACTATATTTGCTACTCCTATTATTTAAGCAATTATAGCTTGTTTTGTCTCTTTATCTACTATCTCTAATTTATTTGACAAATTCAAACCTATTTCACTTTGTAATTGCTCTTTTATTGCAGTAGCCAAATAGTAAGCCAAATATGGTGGCACGGCATTTCCTACCATTTTATATCCTGCTGTTAAATTTTTATAATAAAAGATATGCTCATCAGGAAAAGATTGTATCCTAGCACACTCTCTCACACTAAGTCGCCTATACAAATGCTCATACTCTGGCACAAATATTCGCTTATTTTGCTCGACAAATTGCATCTTTGGAGCTTGAGGATGTAGCGGTGCAT
>Ga0256833_1002181_pt1 | contig 13952 bp, 14 predicted proteins | sample 356284metaG_FD_190535 | JGI IMG/M metagenome (GOLD analysis project Ga0256833, IMG submission 190535) | Hydrothermal vent microbial communities from Mid Atlantic Ridge, Atlantic Ocean - 356-284 | ecosystem: Environmental > Aquatic > Marine > Hydrothermal vents | place: Atlantic Ocean: Mid...
TTGTACATGGCAGCTATGGAGCTTGAGCGGAAATGGGCCCAGATCAAGGGCTGGCCCCAGATATACGGCCAGATAGCAATTCTCTTCGAGGACCGGCTATAATGAAATTTACACAAACGGGTGGACACTCCCCAGATATACGGCCAGATAGCAATTCTCTTCGAGGACCGGTTATAATGAAATTTACACAAACGGGTGGACAGTCCCGCCAGGATTTTCGGGCTTGGTTGTGTCTACAAAGGTTGACGGATAAGAATCTGGCTTCATTTCGAAATTATTCAAAAGTCTCAAAATAAATAGTGATATGAACAAGGCAGCGAAATTAATTCACATAGAAACCGTAAAGCAACAGCCTGTTGCCTTACCAAAAAAAATTTCTAATCCCATAGATTATTATATTATTCTTTTTATTTGCGATATTTTATCTCTTTTTATTTCTCTCTTTTTTGCTTGTATCTTAAGAGATTTTTTAAATCATATCTTCCTTTCTTTGCCCAAATTTTCTATTTATCCTGAAGGGATAAAACTACTATTTTCATATTGGCTTTTTCTACCATTATTATTAAGTTTGTTTTTTCATCGACTTTATGATAAAAGATTGCCCTTTTGGGAAGAAATACGAGAAGTTTATTCTGCACTTTTCTCGGGATTTATGTTTTTGTATGCCTTGATTTTCTTAACAAAACATAGTAGTGAAATTTCACGCTTGACCGTAGGTCTATGGTTAATATTCTCCTTTTTTTTTGTTCCCGCTATTCGATACGTTTTAAAAAATCTCCTTTTTAGTTTTAAAAGATATACTTTAAATACTCTAATTATTGGGAGCGGTGTTATTGGACAATCATTGGCTCGTACCCTTAAAGAAGAGAAATATTTAGGATACCGTGTTGTAGCATTTTTAGACGAAAAAGCTTCTATAACACGTAAGCCTAAAAATATAAAGGTTTTTTATACTCTAGAGTGTCTCCCTAGACTTGTACGTCTTATGCAAATAGAATGCATTTTTATTGCCGCACCAAATTTATCTCTATCAAGACTCGTTGAAGTTTATACTTTATCACAAAGATTAGTAAAAGAAGTTTTTATCATTCCTGAATTTTATAGCCTTGGAATACTTAATGCCGATATTGCTTGCTTTTTAAACCAAAAGATCTTTGCAATAAGAACACAAAATAAATCTTTTGCTTTGTTTAATAAAATTCTTAAAAGATTTTTAGATATTATATTAGTTATAGTTTCATTGCCCTTGGTTCTTCCCCTTTTAGTTCTCATTTCTATTGCTATTAAATTAGATTCTCCCGGGCCTATTTTCTTTCGCCATTTAAGATTAGGAGAAAAAGGCAAAGTTTTTTATCTTTGGAAATTCCGTACAATGTATACAGACTCTGACAAAATGTTTGAAAATTATCTAAAACAAAATCCTGAAGCAGCTTCAGAATGGTATCGTTTTCGAAAATTACGTCATGATCCTAGAATAACTCGTGTAGGCCGATTCTTAAGACGATTCTCATTAGATGAACTACCTCAAATTTTCAACATTTTACGAGGAGAAATGTCTTGGGTAGGTCCGCGGCCAATAACCTTAGAAGAATATGAACTATATTATCAAGAGCAAGGAGCCTTTTATTTTTCTGTAAAACCGGGACTTACTGGATTATGGCAGGTCTCCGGAAGAAACCTCCTCCCTTTTGAGGAACGAATTCATCTTGATGTATGGTACGTATTAAACTGGTCCTTTTGGTTAGATTTTATCATCTTAATACGAACAGTAGGAGCAGTCTTATCTGCTAAAGGTAGTTTCTAACTATGGATTTAATAAAATACTGGTATCTTTTCCAAGAATTTTGGCGGCCATTAAATATAGGTGCTTATTACAATGGTTCCCAGTATTTTTATAGCCAGAAATCTCTGACTCAGCCGGCTCGCCTTTATCTGGCAATTTCTCATAGTTGTTTATATTTTCAGCCCGTAAGGCTCCCTTCTAATGTTCCCTCTAGTAAGATATCTAAAGCTTTAGCTATTGAAGTTTCTAGAACATTACATCTTTTGGAAGATCGGACAGAATTTGCAATAATAGCAGCCACTGTTATAAAAGAAGGAACTTATCTGGTAATATTTCAAGAAAAATCTTTTTTTGAGAAAATAAAAAAAGAAATTCCAAGAAATCTAATTATTTGTGGAGTTTTTCCAGCTTGGCTGGCATTATTATCCTGGTTTTGGCATCAAAATCACGGCTCTTTAGAAGACGGGTTATATTTCGTGCGTCTAAAAGACGGTTTAGAAGGCTTTGTCTGGCGTGATGGCCGTTTAGAAAATATAATTCCTTTTACCCCCAAGGCAGCTGAACTCTTACTTTCTAAATATCGAGATCAGGCTTTTGAAGCTTCCTCCACGTCTCCTGAAGAAATTTTAGCTCAAGGGGCAGCATTAGTTCCCCTTCTTCCTGAAAAATGGCATATTACCTTTGATCCCTTTCCCTTAAAATCTAGACCCCGGATCCCTAAAAAAGCTCTAATCTTAGGATGTATACCTTTTTTATTTTTAGGTATAGGGGTTGGCCTCAAAAATCAGATAAATGCTATCGAGAAGAAAGAAACACAACTCAAAAAGCAAATTAAAATCTTAGAAAAAAAGGAAAAGGAACTTCAAAATACTCTAAAAGAAAAAACAGTGATCGAAAAAATCGCCCTAAAAGCACAAGATTATCATAAACGCCCTCCCTTATTGGATATATTAACAGAGCTTGCAAAGCTTCCTAATGGTACGTGGATAAGAAAAATAAATTTCCAATCTCCTGCTACAATTCAAATCTGGGGTGAAAGTGACAATACCCTTCAAGTAGTAAAACGGTTGGAGAACTCTCCCTATTTAAAAGAGGTAAAAGTAATATCTACCGTCACTAAAAATCCCCGTACAGGTAAAGAAAATTTTGTTATTAAAGCTATTATAGAACCTTCATGAAAGCATTTACTCTTTTAGAACTTTTAGTTGTTCTTTTACTAATAGCGTTGACTTCTAGTATTTTGCTACCTAAAATTCGTCCATTTAATCCTTCTCCATCTTCCTTACCTGATAGGTTAGAAAACTTTTTTTCAAAAGCTCGGCAACGTGCTTATTTAAGAAATGAAAATCTTTTAGTCATTATTGATGACAAAACTCGTTCCTTTCTTTTATATAACTTACCTATAAATGAAAAAAATAAAATATTAGACAAAGTCTACATCCCTAAAAAATTTGAAATAAAGGTCTCAGAGGTCTTCGAAATATCGTCTTCTCCTGCTATTCTTTTTTTTTCTAGTGGAGCATCCTCTGGAGGAGAAATAGAAATTATTAACAGAGAAACAGCACAAAGATGGCTTATAAGAATACCACAAAGCGCGTTTTATATCGAAAAAAAAGAGCTTCTCTAAAAGAGAATGCCTTTATTCTTGTCTTTGTTCTAATCACCTTGTTATCATTAGCAACTCTATTATCTTTACTTCGTCTCGAAGCTCTCAAAGAAATATCCCTAGCTCGTTCTCCTTTGATAAGAAAAGAAGCATCCTTATCTTTATCCGCATTATCAGAATGGTGCCGCCAACAATTTTTAGATCAAAATAAAAGTTACTTAATATTAGAGACTAAAGATATAGCAATAGATTGCTCTTTACCAGATTATCATATCATAGCCTATTTTTCATTAGAAAGTAAACGCTTTAATATAATAACTAATGATATTTTTTCCTTAAAAAATTCTTTTGAAGATCTAGGTATACCTCAAAAACATGTTGATATAATGGTAGATAGTCTTTTAGATTGGATTGATCAAGATAATGAACACCGGATTAATGGAGCAGAAAAAGATTTTTATATGAAGAAAGGATATTTTCCCCGTAATGGTCCTTTAAAAACTTTAGACGAAATTGTCTTAATTCGAGGATTTGATCCTTATATTTTTTGGATCAAACCAGCTCTTTATAAAAGAATAACGATTTATACTTCCTCAGCAGGAGCAAATGAAAGTCACTTACAAATTTACAGAGAAGAATTAAAAGTGACCTACAAAGGAAAATCTTGGTGTTATTTAGAAATTTTTAAAAAAGAACCTACCAATATTTATCTCCTCTATAAAAGGAAGATTCCTTGTAGTTAAGGACAGGACAGAAAATAAATAGCTCTATGGTCATGATTAGGAAAATCTATTTGCAACTTATAAAGACGCTTTCCTGAAGAAATAATCTGGCTTTCCTCTTCACCGGTATCTTTAACTTCGTAAAGATGAAACTTAAAAGGTGGAAGCCGCCAAAAACGCTCCTTATTTTTATCCAAAAATTCGTCTAGATTTTCTGGAATTCGCCAGCCAGTATAAGGCGTTTCCCAGTAAAAAAATTTTTCCTCTTCTGACCAAGAGCCATATACCACTAAACGATTCCCTCCAGGAGATAACGAAGTTAAAAAAGCTAAGGTCCCATTTTCAAAGATCAAAAATGGCATCTTGCCTTTGAAGGGCACTGGTGTACAAACTTTATTCTCTAGTTGTTGAACGAGCCCCTCTATTATATACCAATTTTTTTGAAAATTTTGTGGCTGTGTATATACTTTGAACACGAGATGGTACACTTGATAAATCAGTAAAATTAATAACGACGAAAGAAAAAGGGCCAAAATGAATTCTAAGAGAGTAAAAGCATTGAACGAATTTTTTCTTTTGAAAAACATTGTATCCCTTTTCAGCTTGGTCTTTTTTATTGTCTCGTATTTAAGTGTTTCCGATGCCCAAGCCCTGCCAGATAAATATAAAATAATAATTGAAAAAAATCCTTTTTCACCCCAAAGGCAATATATTCCTTTTAATCAAAATTCTCCTGCTCAGGATAAGACCTTGCTAACTAAAAAAGAGACAAACTATAATATTTTATTAAGAGGCACCTTCTATAATGGCCATCGTTGGATGGCCATTATAGAAGTCCCCCCTCAAGTACGAAGGGAGTTTAAATTGGAAAAAAATCGTTTTATTTTGGAAGAAGGGCAAAAGTTTGGCCCTTGTACCGTTAAACAAATCAAAAGAGGAGAAGTAATTTTGGGAGGAAAATGTGCAGGATCTCACATCCGCCTAGCTGATTCTCCGGAGAGAAAAAAACCCCTCAGACCTTCTTTTAATGCTCCCTCTTCTAATATTCCCCATTACACAAAACAAACCAAAATTAAATCCCTTGGTCCCCCTAAAAAAAACTTTAAGGAGCCTCCAAATCCCTTTTTAAAAAACTTAGAACAAAAAAATGTTAAAATAAAAAAATAATAAACTATGTTGGCTTTGCGAACCGTTCAACTCTCTAAATGTTATCGGCTTTATCAACGTCCTGTAGATCGACTATTAGAATTAATTTTTCATACTCCTAAACATCAAATATTTTGGGCTCTCAAAAATATAACTTTTGAGGTAAGAACAGGAGAAACAGTAGGCATTATAGGGGATAACGGAGCAGGAAAATCTACTTTGCTCAAAATTTTAGCAGGAACCCTTAAACCCACAACAGGAGAAATAGAAATTCAAGGCCGAATAGCTGCGTTATTAGAGCTTGGAGCAGGATTTCATCCAGAATTTACTGGTCGGCAAAATATCTATCTTAATGCAGCTTTACTCGGTCTTTCAGAAGACGAAATTCGCAAAAAAGAAAAAGATATCATAGCTTTTAGTGAGCTAGAAGAATTTATAGATCAACCAGTAAAAACTTACTCTTCTGGTATGTATGTACGTTTAGCCTTTTCTATAGCTATACAAGTAGACCCAGATATTCTAATTGTTGATGAAGCTCTTTCTGTAGGAGATCAAAAATTTCAAAAGAAAAGTATTGATCGGATCCTAAGTTTTAGGGAACAAGGGAAAACGGTCCTTTTTTGTAGTCATTCTATGTATCATATAACACATCTTTGTCAACGAGCTATTTGGCTACATAAAGGACGCATTAAACTAGTTGGCGAGGCACGCAAAGTAGTACAGAGTTATGAAGACTATTGTAGAGAAAAAAAGGAAAAAATTAATAATGATCAAAATAATGAAGAAAAAAAATCTGGTAATGAAAGATATGTTTTAAGAATAATAGGACCTGCTCATGTATCTTTAAACACTTTCGACGATTTAGAAGTACAAGCATTTTATGAAGGAACTCCTGAAGATAAAAATTTTTGTTTGGGTTTTGCTTTGATTAGAAATGATGAAGTTACCATTTTTGCTTCAAGTACTTTATACAAAAAGTTAGAAGTCCCCGGACCTAAAGGTCGCTTTAAACTTAAGTTTCCCAAAATCCCTTTATTATCTGGAAATTATCGTTTAGTATTGATTTTGGCTGATGATACAGGCAACTTAGTACTAGCAACTGATACTTTAAAAATTACTGTAGAAAAAAAACCTATGTTTTTTGGCACAACTTTTCTCGAACATCAATGGCAAGTATTTCTATCTTAGACATATATTATTCTTTACTGGAACATCTTGCGTCAAAACTGCCATTATATGGCATATACAACTTTATCTACTACACAGCACCATTTATTAGGAATGATCTCTCTAAAAATATTCAATTAATAAAACAAAACTTGTCTTTATTTTACACTCAAAAAGAAGCAGAAAAAATTATTGCAGATATGTTACGCTTCTCAGCAAGATTAGTGGTAGAAAATACCTTTTTAGGAAAAGAGGAAAATAAAGTCAAATCATCTTTTAGTAATCGTTGCCCTAAAATATCTTCTCCTTGTATAGTCTTAACTGGACATTTTTTCAATTACTGGCTTTTAATAGAGTTTCTCCGTATAAACAAACAAGAAACTGTCCTACTTATGGGAGACTACCCCAAAAAGAATAGTCCTTTGGAGCGTAGCGGATTTCGTGCTTGGCAAAGCTGGCAAAAATATCAAGAATTTATCTATGCTTCCAATGGCTCTCCTTATAAAGCTTGTCAAAAAATTATCGAAGAGAATAAACGTCTTTTTTTACTTATAGATGTTCCCTATCCCCGAGGGCAAAAAACTTCTCTCTTAGGCCTCCCAATAAAACTCCCCGTAGGAGGAATACGCCTAGCAGAAAAATATTCCCTACAGGTCCATTTTGTTTTCCCCTTTGCTCGTAACTGCTTGGAAAAATATCAAATTTTTTACTATTCTCTTCCAAAAACAACAAACATGAATATTATTATGAATACCTATATATCTATTTTGGAAAAAATTATAAAAAGATATCCTGCATCTTGGTTAGGGTGGCTTTATTTTCAAAAATTGGCAAGTAACAATCCTCGGTTGAGCTATAATCCCTGCCTAAACCTTGATAAAGCCTATAGTCCATCCTTATGCTCAAACAACCTATCACCTACTACTGTCAGGGAACAGAACAATTAAAATAAACAACTGATAGGTCTCTTGAAGCATAGCGGACTAGTGTTATAACCCAAGTTTGACAGTCAAAAAAGCTAGTGGACTGAAGTGAGCATTTGAGCATTTCTGGCCTGCCCGAGTTTGACAGTTCATGGATACATGAAAAGGCTGTATCTATCGACCAGATCATAAGAATCCTGGCCGAAGCCGAAGCCCCAGGAAACTCTGTAGCTACTATTGCCCGAAAATACGGCATCTCCGAACAAACCATCTACCGCTGGCGTCAAAAATATCGCGGTTTCTCCGCCTCCGAAGCTAAACGCCTCAAAGCCCTTGAGGCCGAAAACGCTTGCCTCAAACGTCTCCTTGCCGAAAAAGAACTCGAAATCCAGGCTCTAACCGAAATCTTAAAAAAACAGCTTGACCAGGAGGAACTGAAGACCATGCTCAAAGAAGTGGCCAGAAAAACCGGAGCCTCCCTAAGTAGCTTGGCCCAGTGCTTCTCTATCCCCAGACGCTCCCTCTACTATGTCTCTCGTAAAGATCCCGAATGGCGGGTAAACCTGGTCCAGAAACTAGCTCTGGAACATCCAGCCTGGGGCTATCGCATGATCACCGCGAAACTCCACCGCCTGGGCTATCCCGTAAACCATAAAATAGTCTACCGCATCTACCGAAAACTAGGTCTCCAGAGACCTCTCACCAGAGGAGCCGGAAAGAAACGTCGTAAACCAAGGCCCTTTGAACCCGAAAAAGCTCTTTACCCTGGCCATATTTGGGCGGTGGACTTCATCTATTCGGCTCACTTCCGGCAAGGCCTTCCGAATCTTCAATATCCTTGACCTCTTTTCTCGGAGAGCTTTCCAGCCTCTGTTAGATTTCAGTCTTCCAGGCTTAAGAATAGCCGAACACTTCGAAAGTTTATGTCAAAAATTTGGTCCTCCAGAAATTCTCAGGCGGGACGATGGTCCGGAATTCAGATCCAACGAATTTCAGAAGGTACTTAGAAAATAGCGTATTCGAGAAGAGGTTACTCCACCAGGCCAGCCTTATGACAACGACCACATGGAAAGTTTTCAGGGTACCATGCGCGAGGAAGTGCTTGATCGGGAAGAATTTGATACCTTAAAAGAAGCTAAGAGCCGTATAGAAAATTGGATTGAGGAATATAACCAAAAACGACCTCATTCAGCCCTAAACTATCGAACACCTATGGAAATGTGGAAAGAAAATGAAGGAGGTCTCCCAGGTGGTGTGCAGAAAAAGGGGCAGGTATAATGGACCCTAACATTTCAGGTGTGCAACGTTTGGGGGCATCTCAGATCTCAGGCGATTGTTCTTGCAACACAGCTCTTAGCCATTTTGCAAAGGTCTCATATAGTTTTTAAAAAGAATGAATGTCTCAGTTATTATTCCTGTAAAGGATGCTCCCCAAGATCTTGCTATTCTCTTGAAAGCCCTTTCTTTGCAAAGTCTTCGCCCTCAAGAAATTATAGTAATTGATTCTTCTTATGGGGATTCTTGTATAAAAGTTTCTAAACTTTTTAATGTTAAAACTTTAAAAATTTTTCCTGAAGAGTTTAACCACGGCCTTACACGCACTTTAGCAGCGAAAAAAGCTCAAGGAGAAATTCTAGTTTTTTTTACACAAGATGCTCGCCCTGCGCATAAAAGAGCTCTTGAAAATTTATTAACCCCCCTTTTTTATGACCAAAGGTTAGCTGCTGTTTACGGGAGGCAAATAGCTCCTAGTAAAGAAGGAATTCTGGCTTTTTGGCACCGATTTTATAATTATCCTTCTCGTTCTAAAATTATTAGCCCAGATGATATCTCTTCTCTGGGATTAAGGGCAATATTTTTTTCAAATTCTTTTGCCGCATATCGTAAAAAGACTTTACAAGAAATAGGATATTTTCCAAAAGTCCCAGCTCTAGAAGATCAATGGGCTGCAGCTAAGCTCCTTTTGAAAGGTTATAAAATCGGTTATATTGCCCGAGCGGTAGTTTTTCACGCTCACCCCTTTAATCTCAAAAAAGATTTCATTCGATATTATAAATGTGGTCTGTTTTATGCCCAAAATCCTTGGTTAATAAAACAATTTACCCACCCGCACAATGAAGGATGGCGTTATTTTAAGAGTGCTTTGAAATGGTTCTTAAAAAGAAAGAAATATCATCTATTGCCTCCTTTTTTTTGGCATTCTTTGCTTCGCTTATTGGCCTTTCAGTGCGGATATAAAAAGTCCAGATTTCTAAATTTTTTCTCTTTTAATCACGAAAAGAAATAAAAGGCCCCCTTTTTATAAAAAGGTTGATAGAGGGGATAACCGTCCCCTTCCTAAAAAGGGAGGTGGACAGGATATCAGGATTGGGAGGAAAAAATGCATAGATTTTTTCTTTTTATATTAATTCTTATTTTAACATGTGTTTCAGTCCAAGCCTCTCGTCTTGGAGTTATGCCATCACAGATAAGAATTTCTCTCTTACCTGGGGGCACTTATGAAACTTACATCTACATAGTAGATGCTGACGGAGAAAACTCAGAGTTTCATTGGCAACTGGCCTCTAATAGAACCTGGATTATTCCACAAGAAGTTAAAGGAGTTGGGGCAACTTCAGTAAGGGTTCTCATTACTTCTGAGAATCCCTCCCAAACTGAGGGAGCTATAACTGTCTATTCCGATATGGGCCAGATTTCTCGTACAGTTACTTTTATAAGAACGGTTGTCTCCTCGGCAGAAGAATTTTCATTCCTTTTGATACCTTCCTATGTTTCTTTAGTGGAAAGACACACACCGGGAACAGATCCAGAAGATTATTCTTTTAAGGCAGGTATTCTCTGTGAGAACCCTTCTGGAAATATTTCCTGCGTGGCTTCCACTACTAGTGGATGGCTCAAATTAGAAGATAACGAAAATCTTGGTTGTGGCTCCTCCTTTTCCGTAACAGTAAGCCCTAAAGGGCTTTGGGAGGCCAATCACCAGGGAAGTGTATTGGTAGTTTGTAATGGTTTAGTACAGGAAATTCCGGTAACTCTTACTATAGAGGAGCAAATAAACGACCAATTAATTGTAAGCCCTGAGACCCTAGAGATAAACATTGCTAAAGCAGAACTTTTGCCGCGGACTTTTACGATTAGGATCAAAAACGCCAACCCTGAAGGAAGATCTTTTTCTTTTCGGGCTCAAAGTGAGGCTTCCTGGCTTCGGATAGAACCTCAAAGTGGGGTTGCCTCTTCAAAAGAAGGGGCTTTGGTCTCGCTGGTGGTGGATCCTGCAGGGCTTCCGGCTGGCGATTACGAAAGCGTAGTGCGCTTTTTTAGCGATCTTGACGAAAATTCCGCCACTGAAGGGGTAGCCCTGACGGTTGCTCTTCATCTCCTTCCTTGGCACACCTTGGAGATCTTCCCCGGGGGGCTTTTCTGGTCTCTTGAGAAGTCTGAAGATGGCTCTCTTGTCGGGGCCTACTCCCAGAGGATCCACGTTTACGCTGGAGGAGAAGGCTGGTCTATAAGCACTAATGTCCCCTGGTTGCGCCTTACCTCCCTTTGGCCTGGTACCGGAGAGGCCCCTGAAGGCTATTTTGAGGTGGAACTCGTTACCGAGGCCCTTCAGGGCCTTCCCTGCGGGCGCTATCGTGGCGAGATACGGGTGACAGGGCGCAAAGATAGCCTTTTCCGGAGCATTCCGGTCACGGTGGAGATCCGCCGACCGACAGATCCGGTGTTATTACCGGTGGAGCCGCCTACTTGGGAACAGATTGTTCCGGAATTTGCCCGAGTACAGGCGGTAGAAACAAGCCTTCTTTCTTTCAGGTTCCCTGCAGCAGCTCCCCCCCAAACCCCTGAGGAATGCGAAGGCCTTTTGGGCCACTGGAAAGAAGGTCACTGCGTCTTTAACGACCGGGTATATCTCCTCCTTGAAAGTCCGCAGTTATGGCCCGGCCAGGTCTTTGCCTGGCGGCCTACCGAAGGGCGTTTCGTGGAATGTGAAAGAGGGGGTGTGCCTCTTGCCGGGGCAGATGATCTTTACGTGACACTCGGGCCTGTAGGAGAGATCTCCTTCGGGCCAGTACAGCCCCTGGGGCTTTCTGGGGAAGTATTTCTTGAAGTGCGGGTAGGGCCCAACTACCGCGAGGCCAAAACCCTCAAGCGAATAGAGGTCCAAATTTATACCCCTCAAGGTGCCTGGCAGATAACGGATTATTTTGAAGGCCAAGCCTATCTTCACCCGGATGTGCTCGTTTTTCGGAGGGCTGGGGGCCTCTGGAGTGCCTGCTGGGAGCTTGAGGGTCAATGTGTGTATCCGGTAGCCGTCACCCCAGGAGACGGCGACAGGTTTTTTTATCGTCTAGAATTCGGGGTGCAGGGCTTCTGGTTTGAATATGAGGTGCAAAAGCTCTCCCCTACGGAGATCGGGGGGCGCTGGCGGTTCTTTGACGGCAAGAAGTGGTCAGATTGGGAAAAGTTTGAGGGTAAACGGGCTGGCTTATGGCCCGAGTAGGAGGCACCCTCCCCCCTTGCCCCCTCCCTAAAAGGGAGGGGGCAAGGGGGGAGGGTGGGGGTTACAACTCCCCTCCCAGGGGGAGGGTTAGGGTGGGGGTTACAAACCAAAAAAGGAGTTTTACAATGCGAAAATGGTTTCTTTTTATCCTATTAAGTAGTCTTTGGGCAGCAGGGTGCGCCACTCAAACAAGGATCGATATTGCTCCACTTGCTATTCCTGGGACCAACACGCCTAAAGAGAAGGTCCTTGTTTTGCCCTTTGCTGCTTACGAGGGTCTAGATTTGAGATCGTGGGAACAATTAAATCTTGGTTTTTATGAAGCCTTTAAAGGTCATTTTCTTGAAATTTCCTTTTTTACTGTTCCTTTTGAAGATGTTCTTGAAGAGTTGTATAGAAGAGGAAAACTCAAAATTAGACAACCCAACCGAGTCAAGATTTCTCCCTCTCTTTTAGAGACATATCAGCAAGATTGGTCACCTATTATGAAAGAAGAAATAAAAGGACTTATTATGGCTGAAGTAAAACGCCAGTCAAAAGGAAATTTAGAACCCAAAGTGCAACTTAGCTTTGAAGAAGCAGATATTTTTTCTCTCGCACAAAAATTTAAAGCCCGTTATGTATTAAGAGGAAGAATTGTAGAATTTGATTTAAGAGATGAAGATACCCTAAATCCCTTTAAAATTGGTTTTCTTACAGCTCAAAACCGCTTTCTTTCGAGACTATTTTATGGTGCTCCACAGGAACAAAAAATAGGCACTGTACACGAAGTCTCTGTAGGGGGTGTTCTTGCTGGAATTTTAGGAAGTAATGCTAAAGACCCCTTTCATCCTCCTCACAAAGAAACTTACCGGATAGGTCACCCTCTTTTTGGAGAAACTTATACTCGGGAGGTGGGAGGAGATGATAATTATGATTTCTTAAATGCTCTAAGCTGGGGAGCTGCAGGAGCTTTTATTTCATATCTGGCAGCTCACGGTGGGAATTCTCCAGAAGCAGTAATAAATATTTCTGTTTATCTCTATGACGTGAAAGAAAATCGGCTAGTTTGGGAAAATAGAGTTCGTCTAAGAGTATCTCCACAAAGTGTTTGGGCACCCCGCAAGCCTGTAGATCTTCTTCTGGTAGCAATAGAAGAAGCAGCTCGTCTCTTGGCTACGCAAATGCAAAAGGATTTAGGGTTTGTTTCCCTGGCGGCAAATGAATATCAAAAATAAAAGAAAAAAATTTAAGGAGGGAAAAGGATTCTTTTATTAATGGGAGCGGAAAATGTATGACAGGGGGAAATTTTTACGGTAATTTTATAAAAGATGCTTGCTATTTATCCCCAAAACACAGGAAGCCATAAGACTTAGAGCCGTCCGAGCTGTTCTTAATGGCCAGTCTCAAACCCAGGTGGCCAAGACTTTTGGTGTGGCCAGAGGAACGGTTTCGAGATGGCTCAAGATCTATCGGGAAAAAGGCGAAGAGGCCCTTTTGGCCAAACCTCGAGGACGACCTAAGGGAGGAAAGCTTTTAGGCTGGCAGGCAGCTACTATTTGCAACCTCATTCCGAGTTTGACAGTTCATGGATACATGAAAAGGCTGTATCTGTTGATAATCAATCTTTTACGGGCATCGTTCTAAATCAGGCGTGAGTACTAGAGCTACGGGAGTGTCCACCCAAGTGTGGAAATTTTAGAATGACAAAATCACTTTAAGGAGGGTGGACACCATGAGCAAAATCAAAAAAGCTCCTAAACCCGAAGAAGTGCAGGCCACCATTAGGGAACTTGTCCGGCGTAGTTTGAGGGAAGCCCTTGAGGCCGAACTAGAGGAGTTTTTGGGCTACGGGAGATACGAGCGCTCGGATACCGACAACTCCCGGAATGGCTATAGTTCTAAGACCATTAAGACCTCTTCCGGGGCTCTGGAGATCAGGGTTCCCCGGGATCGGAAGGGAGAATTTGAGCCTCAAATAGTCAGGAAGCGCCAGATTATGCTGGATGAGATCGAGAACCAGATCGTAGCCCTTTACGCCAAAGGTATGAGTACCAGGGATATCCAGGAGATCCTTTCGGAGGTGTATGGTTTTGACGTAAGTCCTTCTTTAATTTCCAAGATT
>Ga0256833_1002182_pt1 | contig 13951 bp, 7 predicted proteins | sample 356284metaG_FD_190535 | JGI IMG/M metagenome (GOLD analysis project Ga0256833, IMG submission 190535) | Hydrothermal vent microbial communities from Mid Atlantic Ridge, Atlantic Ocean - 356-284 | ecosystem: Environmental > Aquatic > Marine > Hydrothermal vents | place: Atlantic Ocean: Mid...
CCTCGCGCCCAGCCGTGCCAGCTCCTCCACCGCCGCCTCGTAGAGGCTCCTCAGGGCCCCGGGGCTCTTCGCCACGAGCTCGTATATCTGGCCCGTGCTCCCGTCGCCATAGGGCCTCGAGAGACTGCCGCCGTGGTACGCGAGGGCGTAGCCCGCCAGCTCGCCGTCCACTACCGCCGCCAACGCGACCCCCCTCTCCGGCTCATCGTAGAAGAACGTGTGGTAGAAGCGCTTCTCGAAGACTCTCTCGGCGAATGCCTCGCGCATCGCCGTCACTAAGCCCCAGCTCCTCGAGGCCTCCCCATAGAGCCGGGCCGCCTCCGCCGCGTCGCGGGGGGCCAGTGGCCTCACCTCGACGCCCCCGACGGCTGGCAGCACGGCTTCGCCCGTGGGGGCCCCGTAGACAGTCTCCGCCGCTACGTCCCTGAAGCCCAGGCGCCTATAGACCCTGTAGGCGTCGGAGAGGAAGCCCGTGTAGAGGCCCGCCAGCGGGATCCCCCTCGCCCTGCACTCTGCCAGGGCAGTCGAGAGGAGGCGCGTGGCTAGGCCGCGGCCCCTCCACTCGGGCCTAGTGGCCACATTCGCTATGCCGCAGACGGGTATAGCGACCCCGGCGAATAGGAGGCGCCTAACGACTACCTGTACGTGGCTTACGGCTAGGCCGTCGGCGGCCGCTACCACGTGGAAGCCCCTCGCGACCGCCGGGTCGAGCCTCCTGTACTCCTCGAGGTCCCCGCCTGTGAGGCCCCAGTCCCGGAAGGTGCTAAAGGAGGAGCGTAAGAGATCCGCTATATCGCCCCATGGGCAGTCGCCGCCGCACACGTCGACTAGGGCATCCATCTGGCCTGCACCGGGCACGTAGTTTACTGCGTGATATCCTCAAATACTTGAGCTGCCGCGTATAGCGTGGTGGGAGGCATGCCCTGCGGCAAGAGGAGCAAGGGCCTCGACGATACGGCGAAGGCTATCCTGAAGGCCCTCGCGGAGTTCTCCGAGCCGGCCGGGTGTAAGGAGATAGCGGAGAAGGCCGGGCTCGACGTCAGGAAGGTCACGGGCAAGCTGAGGAGCCTCCTCAAGAACGGGTACGTTGAGAGGCCCGTTAAGGGCAAGTATGTGATAACCGACAAGGGGAGGGAGGCCGTCGCCTCCTAGCCCCCCGGAACCTTTTTTACACAGAGAATTCTTGACGCCTCCCGGGTACACGCGTTGGCGTCGCGGACACGGAGGCTGGCAGCACACGTCAAGGCCCTCTACGCCCGGATGGCCCTTGACGGCTTCTTCAACGGCCTCACGGGGCAGTACAACAACGTCTACATAGTAGAGCTCGGCTTCAGCGAGGCAGACGTAGGCAGGATAAGGTCTTTCAGCTTCATAGCCGGGGCCCTGCCGGCCGCGCTGCTAAGCTTCGTCGCCGACGCTATGAGCAGGCGTAGAGCCTACCTCCTAATCCTCCTCGTAGAGGCACTGGCCTCGGTCTTCTACTACGTGGACGGCTCGATATACGTGCTCATGTTGGCCGACACGCTGCTGATAACATCCTTCTTCACGCTCACGGCAGTGGAGGGCATAATCCTCGCAGACTACGTGAGGGGGGAGAAGAGGGGCTTCGCCTTCGGCCTCGCCAACGCGACGAACATACTCGCCTCCATGCTGGCGCCCCTTGCAGCCGCCTATATAATAAACCGCCTCGGAGGGATAAGCGCGGAGTCTATAAGGCCCCTCTACCTGCTGAGGCTGGCCGGCCTCTCCGCGGGCATCCTACTGGCATACGCCTATATTAGGGACGTGAGGCCCCCGAGGCCCGCCTCCATGGGGAAAGCCTTCAGGGAGAGCGTAGAGCTGCTAAGGCTGAACCCCTGGCTCAAGAGGTGGGTGCTCCTCGAGGTGCTAGGCGGCTACGTGTGGTCTATAAGCGTGCCCTTCGAGATGATATTCGCCGTCAGGGTGAAGGGGGCCGACGAGTTCGTGCTCGGAGCCATGGGGGCCGCGCTGAACATAGGCGCTGTAATAGCCTCGCCCCTCGCCGGGAGGCTCGCCGACCGGATAGGGAGAGTAAAGACGCTGCTCCTCCTACGCCCACTCTACTACGCGAGCGTCGCCCTCCTAGTCCTCGCGCCGGGGCCCCAGTACCTAGTACTAGCATGGTTCCTCCGCGGTGTATTCTCCTCCGGTTCCAGCGCCTTCAGGACGCTGGCCCTAGAGCTCGTGCCCCACTACTACAGGGGCCGCTGGGCTGCTACGAGGAACCTCCTCTCAATGACCCTGAGGAGCCCGGCGCCCCTCATAGGCGGCCTGCTCTACACAGTAGTAAGCCCGGCGGCGCCCTTCGCCGTTGCGATAGCCGTCGACGCGCTCCTACGCGTGCCGCTGCTCTACATGACCCCTGAGACTAGGGATAGGCGCCGCTACCTCGCGATGTTCAGGGAGCCTCGGGGGGCTAGGTCTTAAATACCGTGCATAGGCACAGAAATCACGTGTGCGAGAGCATAGTCGTCGCCGTAGGCACAGTCGACGGGAAAAAGCTTTCTAGAAGCCACTTCGGCGACAGCCCCTACTTCGCCGTATACCGCGTGTCACGCGACGGGTGGAAGCTCCTCGAGCTCCGCCCCAATAAGGCCTCGCAGGTTGAAGAGGAGAAGCACGGGGATCCGAGAAAGTTTAGAGCCGTGGCCCGGCAGCTGGACGGCATAGACGTAGCCGCCGCGTGGGCTATGGGGCCGAACTATGTTAGGATGAGGGACGAGAGCCCCATCGTGCCCTACGTGTTCCGGGGCGAAGCCAGGCGGAGCCTTCTCGTGGAGGACGGGCTACGCGAGCTGGTAGAGAACTTTGACGAGCTCTGCAGGGCTGTTGAGAGGAAAAGGGGGTAGGCGGCCGTCTCTATACTCGCGGTAATATAAAAAATAATATTTATTACTTGACCGCTTATCAGCATGGGGGAAGCCGTGTCGGAGGACACGGTTTATATAGGAAAGAAGCCCGCGAGCGTATACACGCTGTACATTATGACCGCCATCTCCCACAAGAAGCCCCGGATAATAGTCAAGGCCCGCGGCAGCGAGATAGCAAAGCTCGCCCTCGTCTGCGAGACCGTGAAGAAGCTCACAGGAGGAAAGGTAAGGTATGAGAACATAGAGCTCTACAGCGAGCAGGTGGGCGAGCCCGGGAAGGAGAAGAGTGTCCCCGCCCTAAAGGTGGAGATAGTTCCCCTACAATAAAAAGGCTAGGCAGCAACCTAGCTTCTCCTCTTAATCAAGCGCTGAAGATAGGATATTGCTATCGGCGCCTGAACTATAGGCACCAGCGCGGCCTTAGCCTCGAGCGCCATAACCGCTATAGCCGTAGCTATGCTCTGATTCTTGGTCGCGGATATGAAGGCTATAGCAGAGTGGGCCCCGTACGTGATCTTCAGGGCCCTGTCCACGACCTCCACGAGTCCGAGAAGCACGACCATGGTCAGGGCCTGAAACACTATGACCTCCACCGCCAGCAGCGGTTTACCAACTATTAGGCCCGCCTTAGAGGCAACGAGGAGCGCTACCAGTATGAGCATGCTTATAATCGTCAAGAGCTGTAGACCGTGCTTTATGCGCCCCTCGATCTCCGCTTTCCCCAGCCCGCGGGCACCACCGGCCTTTAGGAGGCCGTAACGGGTAGCCTGCCCTGCCAGGAATGGTAGCACGAGCGTGTATACGACGCTTTCAATGATCTTAGCCACGGGCACGCTGGCAGACGCTAGTGATGCGTAGAGCATGAGGTAGCCTGGTATCGAAACGAGGGAGCCTAGTAGGCTTAGCACGGCCAGAACCGTCGCCAGTTCTATGTCTCCCTCAGCTATGAGTCTGAAAAACCCTCGGGGCTGTATCGAGGCGCTAACCCTAACATTAGCTGAACGACTATTATTATTCAAAAATAGTATAAAAAATAAAAATTTTTGCTTGACCGGCGCTATGAGGCCTCTACCCCATTCACCCTTATTATTCCAGCCTTCTCAAGCTCGATTATCCTCGCCACAACCACCGACTTGTCCACGCCGTAGCGCCTAGCAAAGTCGCCTACCTCTATAGCACCGTTTCGCGTAAACTCTGAGGCTATCGCCGCGTCCAACCCGGTCAGCTGGGAAGCGTCGCCCCTCACCTCCCCGTACACCGTGAAGGAGCCGGGGAGGGAGGGGTAGGTCTCAAGCATATAGTACGCGAGGGAGATCAACGCGCCCGCCACTGCGCCCAGCGCAAGGACTAGTATCTGCTCCTGGAAGGAGATGAAGCGCGAGAGAAGTATCGTTACCACCACTATTATAAGGTATATTGCCGCCCCCATCGCCAGGGAGGCTATCGCCCTTGCCCTCTTCCTCTTCTCAGCGATCTCTAATACCTGGAATTCCAAAAACCTGCTACTCAAAACCATCACCACGTAAATTCGTAAAAACGGGGGATAACCCCGCATACCCCGCCGCGACATACGCGGCGCGTTCACCTAAAATAACCCGATACACGTTGTTCGACAGAGCTGCCGCTATCGCTGAGGCGGGCTCTCTGTCCAAGCCCATGGCTGTGAGCGACGCTATTAGCGCCTCGTCGGCCCGGGGGGCCACCACGATCTTGTTCAGCAGGTTATATGCCCCGAGTATCCTCATGAGCCACGCATCACGCTGGATTTTCTCAAGAGTCTCTGGGCTCACCATTATCTTGTCGGAGTACCTCAGGAGGCCCGGTAGAGCGCCTGTTTCGGCCGCGTCTTTGAGCGACTTGTAGTCATAGACGACAGGCTTTGACCCGGCTAGTACGCCGAGTATCGCCGCCGGTATTATGGCTAGGGCAAGCGCCGCGGCGCCGCTCCTCACAGCGGCACAGCCCGCGGACACGGTGGCCTCGGCTCTGCCGCCGGTCTCAACGACCTCGACGGTGTTCCTGTAGTCTCCGCAGAGAATACCCTGGCTCTCCGCCACGTATGAGATGCTTAGAGTCTCCCCTTTGCCTATGCTGAGCCTCCAGGTTATCTCTCCGCCTCTCGCCACGCCCTTGAGGGGCAGCGGCCCGGGCCTCAGCCCCGGGGGCATGTGGTCTTTGACCGTGAGGGGGCCGGCGTAGTTCACGGAGTGGAGCGTTATGGTGAAGAGTACTGAGCCGTTCTCCAGGGTCTTGGCCGTCTTACCCACGTATACCTCTGGCGGCGCGGCTCTAACAGTCGTGGTAGCGTTCTCGCCGCCCGCCGTGACGAGGCTGGTCAGCGAGCCTTTATCCGGGCTGCACGTCACCCTGGCTGCGAAGCTTATCGTGAGACTGCCCCCCGGTGGTAGCTGGGGGATGAGCCACGTGGCCCTCCGGCCCTCTACCACGGGCTCTGAGGGCCTCCCCGACACCCTGGCTGTCCCCGGTATGTAGGAGAGGCATGGCGGAAGGATGTTGGTTACCTTGAGGCCGAGCGCGGGCGCTGAGCCTGTGTTGGATACGGTGATGGTGAATTCTACCACGTCGTTCAGCGTGACTGTGCTGGTGTTCGCCTCCTCGAGGAGGCTCAGCTCTGGAGTAGCGGGGGGCTGTGGGGGCTGTGGCGGCGGCGTGGGCGTGGGGGTCTCGTTTGACGGAGCGGAAGGCTGGGTTGGCGGGGAGGGGGGCGCGGCGGGTGGTCCAAGTACGTTGAGGAGCACGGAGTCGCCCGCCTCGCCTAGGCGCTCGTGTATCGCGTTGTAGTATTCTATCGTCGCCTTGTCTTCATGTACACCCTGGCAGGTGGCTCTAAACTTGAAGGAGAGGAGCAGTGCGCCTCCGGGGGAGACGTTGTAGGTCGTCCTCCAGTAGAGGGTGCCGCCTCGTATCACCGGGTCCGGGTAGGGCGACCCGTTGATCCTCGTGGAGCCGGGGATGTACTCCGAGCAGCTTGGAAGCCTGTCCCTGAAGTATATGAAGTAGGAGCCGGCGGGCCCCCTGTTCACCAAGGTGATTGTAGCCTTGAAGGTCTCGTTGACCTGGCCGCGGTAGGGGTCTATTGAGAGCTGGACGATCACCGTCGGCCTCTGTATGTGGACTATGCTGCGGGCCTCGTAGGTGAGGTGCACGTTGTGCTCGTCGCGTAGATAGATTACTGCGCGGCTATAGCCCGTGTAGCTCGTATTGTGCGAGAGAGCTGTATAGGTTACGTTGTAGGCCTCGCCGGGCGCTATGTCCAGGGACGTGTTCCAGAGCAGCCGGCTTCCCTCGATGAGGGGGTCCGCCGCGTGTGTGCCGTTTAGAAGCGTGCTCCCCTCCACGTAGGTGAAGTGGGGTGGCATGTGGTCCGACACGTTGACGTTGAGGGCTCTGCCGCAGCTCGGGTTGCGGATGAGTATTGTGAAGCGTACCTTCTCCCCGGTTTCGGCTGGGTCGTCTAGGACCAGCTTCGTGACGTTTAGCTCCGGTATAATGTCCAGGGCCGCGGTGGCGGCTGCCGTGGCGGGCGCCGAGAGCTCTCCGGGGTTCTTCCAGTAGGCCACAGCCGTGTTGGAGAGATCCGAGCAGTTGATGGTTTTCACGGTAACCCTAACGACCCACGTCTCGCCCGGGTTCAGCCTGCCCAGCTTCCACAGGAGTTTCTGCCCCTCCACGGAGGAGGGGGTCACGTTTGCACCCAGCGTCTCCAGCGAACGGCCCAGGGTGTCCACCACCGAGACGTTGAAGGCCGTGCCGTTGCCCTCGTTCCTGAGCCTTATGGTGAAGGTGGCGTTGCCCCCTAGGAACACGGAGGGAGGGTCGAACCACTTTTCCACTGTAAGGTTCGCCTCGCTGTAGAGCACCTCTATTGAAGCCTTGTTCGCCGCGGCCTCCCTCCTCTCTCTGCCGTTGCTCCACTCGAAGAGGCACCTGTTCGTGGAGTTGCCGTTCACCAGCGTGTCCCCCGCCTCCACGGGCGTGCCTGAAGAGTAGTTGTATGACACCTCCCCCTCTACCACTATGTACACCGTGGCGTCGACCAGATGGCCTAGGCTGGCCTTGGCGACATACCTGCCCGAGTCCATCACCAGGGCCACCGGGCGGGTGTAGAAGCCGGAGCCGTTGTAGATGTACGCCGTGGCGTTGAAGGCCTTGAAGCCGTCGGGTAGGGCGTCTGTGAAGTTGACGCCGTAGGCCAGGGTGCCCTCCGGCATGGCGAAGGTCACGTTGTAGCGTACGGGCTCCCCCACCACCGCCCTGGCGCGGGTTCTATCGTGTGGATCCGGTGGAGGGGTCCAGCTTGTAGACACGGTTTTGGCGACCAGGGGCTCCACGGTCTCCACTGTGGACGACGCTTGCCCGCCGCTGTAAATCCTCTCCACCGCCGGCCTGCCTGGCTGCGAGGAGTAGGAGGCCACCGAGGCGTTGTTTACGACGGTTAGGGACAGCGGCACGTGTCCCACGGCCGTCGCTACGATGGTTATCGTCACGTGCTCGTGGGGCATGATCCTGGCCGGCGAGTCTCTGTGAGGTGTCAGGAAGAATATCTTTAAGGTGCCGTTGGCGTAGAACTCGGCCCTGTAGTCTGTGGCAGCTAGCGTTCTCCCACCTATGCTTATCGCCACGCGCGGAGCCGCCCCGGTGAGCAAGCCGGGGAGGTTGTCCACCACGAGCGTGTCGTAGGCCGCCGTGTCACCCTCGTTGTCGAACTCTATCCGGAAGGAGACCGTGTCCCCGCCCTTGAACCTGCCTGTAAGCGTGGCTGCGGCTAGGTTCTCCAGCTCCGGCTCGCCCACGACCACCCGAACGCGGGCGGGGCCTATGTTGACGTACGACCCGTTGTCCGACTTGTAGCGTAGCAGAGCCGTGTTGTTGAGCTCCCTCCCACGGACCACTACTGGGCTGTCCTCGACGACCGCGGTAAAGGTTATGTTGGTGTCCACGCTGTGCCGGTTATTGTTCTGGAAGCTGCTGAAGTTGAAGACCAGTACCCCTCCCCCATGGGTGAAGAAGGGCGAGGAGTTCGAAGGCGGGTTTCCGGCGGCCACGTTGGCTGGGAGCCTAACCCTGAGCGACCCGTTTACATAGGCGAGGCCCTGAGACAATGTGTCGTTTATTATCAGCGCGTCGGTCCTCCCCTTGGGTGTGCCGATGATTATGAGATAGGGGACCTCGTCGCCCACCGCGAAGGGCGGCGGCGCGAGCACCTTCTTCTGTATGTTCGGCACCCCGACTTTTATCGAGATACTGTCGCCTGTCCTTATATCGTTCGGGGGAGCGCCCGTGCCCGTCCTCTCGCCGCACGCGGCGCCCGGCTGGCACGTGGAGAACGTCTGGTGCCCGTAGCGTCCAGGCAGCGAGGTGCCGTTGGCGTACACCGTGACCGTGATCTTCTGCCCAAACACGGCTGTCGGCTTAAGCACGGCCTTGAACGTGACGTTGACCCAGCCCCCCGGGTCGAGCCTGCCCAGCGTTATGTTTAACGCGTCGCCCGTGGAGTGGTCTGTCACGTTGACGGCGCCGGAGGCCTCTATGGAGACCACGGATATGTTCGCCAGCTCTGGCGGAAGCCTGCCGAAGACGCTTAGGTCGAACGCCGGGGCCACGTAGGGTAGGTCTCCGCGGTTTGTAACGTTGTACTGGAACACCACGACGTCGCCTGCGTCGCCCACCGTGATCGGGTTCGCGGTGAGTATGCTCCACAGCTCTGGCTCCACGACCTTCACGGTGTAGTTGGCGCTGGGGGTCTCGGCTAGGCTGCCTGAGGCGTTGACGTACTCTACGTAGAACGTGTTGCGGAGGGCCCTGCCCCTCTGGTTGCCCTGCTTGTTGTACACGAGAACCGCGAAGCATATGGTGATCTTCTCGGGCTCGGCGTCGTTGTTCGAGTTGGTTATGTTGCCTAGCTCGAAGACCAGGAGGCCCGCTCCCTCCATCCTCCCCTCGATCTCCGTCCAGCTCCCCGGTGTCAACGCGACCTTGTTGGAGGCCACGTTGGCCCTGTTCACCGTGACGTACGCTCTCCCGACGTGCCCCATCAGGGCGTCGGAGCCCTGCGTCGGGAGGAGATCCTTAACGGTGACGTTCAGCATCCTCCCCTCGGGGACCGTGAAGGTCAGGTTGAACCAGGCTACCTCGCCCACGGCGAGGCTGTCGCCGACGGTGAAGGCTTCGCTGCTGTTTACGAGAACCTTGCTGAGAACAGTTTCCCCGATCCTAAGCGTGGCCACAGAGGTGGCCCCGTAGAGCCTCTCCTCCGCGGCCCGGCCCGGCATCGACGTGGCGTTCACGTAGACCCTGTTCCTATACGTGGAGAGCCCCGCCGCGTTCTCCCTCACCTTGAGGGCGAACTCGAAGGTGAACGTGCCTGAGGTGTTCAGCACGGAGTCGCTATACCTGGCGTTGTCGGGGAAAAACCTTATCGTACCCGTGGAGGAGTCGTACGAGTAGAGGAAGCCCCGCTGCACGGTTATGGGCGTGAAGCTGTTCAGGTCGAAGACAGATCCGTCCACCGTGTCGCTAACGTTCAGGTCGAAGGCGGGGGCGAGGCCTGTATTCGAGACCTTTACGGTGAACTTCACCCAGTCCCCGCCGTCCGCCACCGTCACGTTGAAGCTCTTCTCCACCGATAGGCGCGGCTCGGCCACGTAGACCTCGTCGGCGGCCGGCGGGGCCGAGCCCGTAGCGTACACCGCGTTGACCCTGTTGGTCTTTTCCTGAAGCGTGGGGTAGCCCCGGTTTTCCGTGGAGTTTAGGACGCGCAGCCTCACGTATATGTAGAAGTAGTTGTTGCCCGGCTCGTTGTCGCCTACAACCCTCGTCCAGCCGGGGAAAGTAATGTTGAGTATCCCCCCGCCTCCCCCGGGGGCTTGTACCTGCGCGGAGGGCAGCTCGCCGTTGAGGCTGGAGGAGTCGACCTGGTATGCCAGGTACATGAGGCCTGGAGGTATGTAGTCGCGCACGGTGAGGTTCGCCGTCTCGCCCTCGGGGACCTTTACGGTTATCCTGAAGGTGACCTCCTCTCCTACGGCTAGGCGGCTGTCGCCCGTGTAGGGGTTAGTCGAGTTATAGTACGTCTTCGCGAGCTCTACGCCGCTTACAGCTATGCCGGCGGTATGGCTGCTCTCCCTGACCCTCTCATAGCTCCGCACCCCCGGGAGGGAGGTGAAGTTTACGTACGCGGTGCTGCTAGCGCTCTGAGAGGCGTTTACGTCCCCGCGCACCCTAACAGTGAACTTGAAGGTGTACCAGGCCGACTGGTTGCCGACCCTATAGCCGGTGTACCACACAAGCCCCCTGGACCCGTCGTAGTGGTAGGTGAACCCCGGAGGAGTGTAGAGCTCGGAGACCGTTGACAGGTTGAAGAAGAGGGGGTCAAGGCGGTCCCAGACGTATACATCGAATGCGTCAGCCAGCCCGGCGTTTTTCACCTTTATGGTGACGGTGACCGTGTCGTTGGCGTCCACCTCGGAGGGATCAAGTGTGCTCGTGATCCTCGGCATAGGCTCGACCAGGTATACGGTATGGCTGCTCGCCAAGGGCTGCCCAGGGTTCGAGTCGAAGTCCATGGATACAGTGTTTCTCTTGGCCTCAACGCCCGTCCGGGGCTCGTTCACGCCGAACAGGTTTGCAGCCCTGGCGGTAAGCGTGACTGTGAAGGCGTTATTGCCGGGGTCGTTGTCGCCGGTGACGTTAAGCCACCCCGGGAACCTTATCTTAACATAGTTTACCCCGCTCGAAGTGTAGTTCTCCACCACGGGCGTTGGCAGCTCTCCCCCGAATCCCGTGGCGTTCACCGCGAATGACCCGTTGAAGGAGAAGCCTCTGGGTAGAGCGTCGACAAGGGTCAGATTGCCCACCCTGCCCTCGGGAAGCGTGACGCGGATCTGGAAGGACGCGTTCTCCCCTATCGCCAGGTAGTCCCCGGGCGTGAAGGACTCGGAGCTGCTGCCCAGCGTCTTCGCCAACTGGGGCGCCGACACGTTCAGCCAGGCGTCGTCACTGGGGGGCGACTCGGGGTTTACGAAGTTTTCGCCATTGGGTAGCGAGCTGTAGTGGGCCAGTGTCGCGGCGCTGCCTATGAGGAGGAGCGGCGTGACGCGGTTGTTTATGGACACGTTGTAGGCTACGAGGATACAGTCCCCCGGGGCCAGGGGGCCGTCGAAGGACACGTTCAGCCAGAGGGGCTTCGACGCGTTCGGCCCGATGCTCACCCTGTAGCTGCCCGCCGGCGCAGGGCCGCTGCACAGCCTCACCGTCAGCCCGGAGAGGTTCTCCAGGTACACTGTGCCCTGAGGCTGCACCAGGTCTGTGAGGGAGACGTTATAGGCGTTGAAGTGGCCGGCGTTCGACACGTTTATCAGGAAGCGCACCCTGTCTCCCGCGTCCGCGTTTTCCAGGTCGCCGCTGCCGGTTATAGCGCCGTAGCCGCTCGTCCAGTTTACCCTCTCGTCTATGGTGAGCACGGGCTCCTCGGTCTCCACCACCGTCTTGCCGTGTAGAACGCTTATGGACTGGACGCTGTTCCTGTACTCCACCTCGGCCAGGTTTGCGAGATCCAGGAGGTCGCCGTACTGCTGATCCGTGAAGGTCAGAGTATAGTAAATGTGGATCCTGAGCGAGGAGACGTTGTCGAGGTGTATACTGGGAGAATAGTTGAACATGAGGGCGTTCGCCTGCGCGTCCACCACGAGCTTGGGCGCGATGCCGAGTAGGCTGTACACCGTGTCGTCGGGCGCGATGGACCAGTGGCCGGGCGGCGGGGGGACGGCGGTGACGTTTGGCTCAGAGTTGTAGAACGGGGTCTGCCCGTACCTGTCATAAGTGACATTGAACACCGGGATGGGCAGGTAGTCCCTCAGGAGCAGCTGCTCAGTGTTCCCCGTGGGTATAGTGACTATGAGCTCGAAGGTGACGTTGTCCCCGGGCTTGACCTGGTATGGCTGCGCCCCGGATACCGCTACGCCGTTTATATGCGTGATGCGCTTCTCGATCCTGAGCGGCGCAACGGTCAGGCCTGCCGAGGCGCTGGTCGTTCTCCCATAGCCGTCCACAAGGTGCAGGAATTCCGCGTGGTCGGTGACGGAGTCCCTAGCGTCTATTATCCTGTCCCCGGGTACTGACCCGTTATACTCCTTCTCGACGAGCGCGTAGAACTCTATGTAGCCCCACGTCCTACCCCTGCCGAAGGGCTCGGTGAAGTTACCCGGGTTGAAGACCCAGTTTTCGCCCACGAGGCCCCCTCTAACAGTGTCGTTGCCCGCTACCCTCAGCAGTGCTTTGGTGAGGTTGAACTCTAGGAGCGTCGAGTTGCCCGTATACCCGTGGTCTACGTGGTACACGTACTCTCCCGGCTGGAAGTGGCCGCTGAGCACCTGGCTGCCGTTCTTGACCCAGAATACGGGCGTCATATTCCTTAGAACGCGTTGGCCGTCCCCAAGGGTGTCCCTGAAGTATAGGCTCGAAATGTTGAAGAAGTCTGACAGGTAGAACGTCACCCTATACTTCACTATGTCCCAGTGCGAGAGGCCTGGAGCGTAGTTGTCCCTGTAGAGCGACGCGCTCTTGTACAGCACGTCGACCGTAGCCGTAACATTGTAGCTAACCGCCGCCTGGGCGTAGCCGTCGTTGTACGTCGCGTTGACGAAGGCCCTGTTCGTCAGAACCTTGTCCTGCTTAGCGGGGGTTATCACGGCTCCCCCGCCCGTGTAGTTGTACGGTATGAACACTTTGTATCTGAGCCTTATAGTCGAGTTGGGGCCCCCGGTGATCCTCGGCACGTACAGCCATATGAGCCCGCCCGTCGACGCGTTGGAGGGCTTTGATCTAATGGCGTAGTCCGCCGCTAGCCCCTTCGACACCACCTCGACCTCCGTTATGTTGACGAATCGAACCTCCGGGGGTAGAGTGTCCGTGAGGTTGACGCTCGTAAAGGTTCTCGGGGCCAGCTCGACTCTGAGCTCCACCACGTACCAGTAGTTCGGCCCGGTTGGTATCTTCTCGTCGCTCCACCCTTCAGAGGTTAGCTGCTTGTGGAGTATGAGTGGCTGGGGGATTATCGTCACGTGCACCGTGTCGCCCTCCACCGGGGGGTCTGTGGAGGGGTTGTCGAGGGGATCGCTCCCGTAGAGGAAGACCGGCGTGATGTTTACGACGTGCCTTAGGCCTATCGTCGCGTTCTCGGAGACGTGGACTCTAACTACCAGCGGTGGGAGCGACATGTTGGCTTGCACGTTGTTCAGCACGGGTCTTAGGAGGACGACCGTGGCGTTAGGCTGGCCCCGCACGGTTCTCTCCACGCTGGAGCCGGGGTATCTGTAGGAAAGCTCCCCGCTCGGCGGTATCCTGTATACGGCGTCGGGGGTGATGTTGTAGCCTAAAAACTCGGCCCCGGCGAAGGAGGTGTTCACTGGCAGTACGAGTTCGAGGACGGGCCTGAAGCCGCTGCCGCTACCGGTGTTCGAGAAAACGGCCTCTATGCTCACCGTAGAGCCGGGTAGGGGCGATATTAGGGAGGGCTTGACGGCGAGGCCCGGCTGAGGGCTTGATAATACTATGTTAACCTGGAACTGGAGGATTATCAAGACCAGGGACAGGGATAATAGCTTTAACTCCGTAGACTTTTTAATTGTACTCACCTATTGTACATGGAAAGTAACTATCAATATGTTTATAAAAATCACCTTTAGAGATAAATTAATAAAATATTAAAAATACCATTAGTAAACATAAAATTTCATTAATACAAAAAAATAATACAAGACCCGGCTGATCCCACACGACACAGGAAACATGCTAGACAAACAATGCCCCTTACACCTCGAGCCCGTATTTTATCTATACGTGTGAGACACATAGCGCCAAGAAACCTGCCATATCTAGAAACAGCGTTCCCGGAGCCTAAACCTGCCCAGATACTTGTCCATTATCCTCATAATAGTTTCCTGGACGACTTCCTCCCCCCGCTTCCGCATGTCCCGCCTTAGCACCCGGTATATCCTCTCAAGGTCTTGGGGCGGCCTACGCCTCCTCCATTTCACTAT
>Ga0256833_1002183_pt1 | contig 13949 bp, 14 predicted proteins | sample 356284metaG_FD_190535 | JGI IMG/M metagenome (GOLD analysis project Ga0256833, IMG submission 190535) | Hydrothermal vent microbial communities from Mid Atlantic Ridge, Atlantic Ocean - 356-284 | ecosystem: Environmental > Aquatic > Marine > Hydrothermal vents | place: Atlantic Ocean: Mid...
CATCTCAAATTGTCTCAAGGTTATGGATTACAGGACTTGTGTGGTATCTGTATAAATCCCAAAATAGAGAAAAACAGTTACAGAAAAGAAGATATGTTCTTCATCGTCAAATAAGGTGGCTGATCATAGAAAGAGATTTTCTATTTCAGTAAAGAAGCATGAAATAAAGATTAGCATGGAGGGTAAGGGGCGTTGCATAAATAATATTTTCATAGTGCAGTGGTCCGAAAAAGTGGGACCACTGCCGATTTTTTTACAAGCCCTGTAAAGTCCCTTTTTACTTATGGGCTAGAGGTAATGTTTTTCTGAACTGAAGTAATCCCACTAAACAAAAAAGTAGCATCATTATAATGGTGCCCCATGTAGTCAGTTCAGGAACATTGTGAACAATTATAGGGCCTCCATTATTGTATTCGTCTACGCCTATATCAACAATAGCGTTAGTGTCCCCATCGCCGTCAATAATTCTGTCATCACCTTCAAAGTCTTCCTCTGGAATCCTGTTTGCTTGGTTAAAACCCTTATCTATGCACGGTGAATTATGAGAAAGATGGAAGTCCCCATTTGAAGGATCCACAAAGAGCGGGTCTTCATCTATGTTGCCACTGCCGCTAAAACCTCCTTCCACGTTGGAGTAGGTCACTATTGGAGCGTAATTGCTGTAGGCAATCTGTTGAGGCTGACCGTTGCCGTTGAGATTGTTTCTAATAACAGTGTTAGTAATTACGGGAACAACTGATTCATCGTTGTTGGTGTATATTCCTCCACCGTCATGTGCGTGATTTCCAAATATAACGCAATTAGTTATAATAGGAGAAGTAGAACCAAGAGAAATGACATTAAAATAGATACCTCCTCCAAATCCACTGCCTGAATAAGGAACGGCACTATTTCCCCATACTACGGAATTTATTATTTTAAAATTCATACCTCCTGACTCAACATAGATTCCTCCTCCACCAGTTGCAAGGGATCTGTTGTTGTATATCCAGGAATCTATAACCTGAATATCCGAAGACAAGACAAATATTCCTCCACCGTCCATGGCTTCATTATCAGTTATTTTACAATGTCTGATTGTAACGGTTGAGTATGAAATCCTTATTCCTCCTCCATCCGTTATAATAAGACCATCCAGTATTACTGACGAGGAATCATGAATCAAGACGCTATAGCCAGAAATTTCGGTTTGATTGTTTTCCCAGTCTCTCTGAGTTCTATATGTTTCTGTGCCCACAAACCCACCATATATTGCCAGATCTTTGCCTGAAATATCTATTGCAGAAGAAATATCATAAGTTCCATGGGCAACCCATATTTCGTCCCCATCGGATGCAGAATCAATGGCTTTTTGTATGGTAGCAAATGCCTGATACCAACTATTACCGCTATTTGAATCTGAACCATCGGTTTTAACATACCATATTGCTCCCAAGGCTATGCTGGAAAGGAGTACATTCAATATAATTCCCGAACAACAAAGCAAAAGCAGCCTTTTCATCTTTTCCTCCTCTTGTAATTGTTTCTTGTGTCTCCTAGGCAATTGACCCGGAGGGGGATAAATTTTGTTTTAGGGCTCCCTGTTCTCAATCTAGCTAGTATGTATTTGCTTTATTTAATCTTATAAACTAGGGTGATTGCTCTAGTCAATATTGAAACAGTACCATCAAATATTTTTAAGTTCAAAACGGTTTTTTCTGATCAAGCTATCCAGGGTGAAACGGCTTTTTTCGCAATATCTTGAATGGTTGCGATTTTTTAGACGGTGGCCGAAACATTTTCTTTTAGTCTAAAATCCTTGGTGTTTAGAAGTGTCCACTGACTTTGTCATACATAAGTATGGATATTTACCCAGCAGTTTACTCATGAGAACTTGTTACAGATTACTTGTCAAAACTATTTTGAAATGTTAGAAAGACGCCACTTTAACAATAAACACGCTCCATTTGCCTTGTGGTGCCGTTTTGTACGGTTTAGAGGCAAAAAGTGTGTGGAGCGGAAGGAAAACCACAAAGGGGGAAACAAAAATGGCTTATGTAACAATGAAGCAGCTTCTTGAGGCTGGTGTTCACTTTGGTCACCAGACACGCCGCTGGAATCCAAAGATGAGGCCTTATATCTTTGGGGCCAGAAACGGGATCTACATCATTGATCTTCAAAAAACAGTAAGGCTGTTTAAGGTCGCCTATGAGTTCGTTGTGGAGACCGTAGCTAAAGGGGGAAACGTCCTTTTTGTTGGAACAAAGAAACAGGCACAGGAATCAATCTACGAAGAGGCCACAAGATGTGGCATGCCCTATGTCAATCACAGGTGGCTTGGTGGCATGCTTACAAATTTTCACACTATCAGCAAAAGCATTGACAAGCTCAAAAGGATAGAGTCCATGTTCGAAGATGGCACCATAGAGAGATTTCCCAAGAAGGAGATCTTGAAGCTTGAAAAGATGCGCCAGAAACTTGAGCGCAACCTCGGTGGCATAAAGGACATGGATGGTCTTCCATCGGTAGTCTATGTGGTGGATTCCAAGTATGAACAGATAGCCATCAAGGAGGCCAACAAATTGGGCATTCCGGTGGTGGCCATAGTAGATACCAACTGCGATCCAGACGGGATCGACTATATTATTCCTGGAAACGACGATGCCATAAGGGCCATCAGACTTCTTACCTCTTTGATAGCAAACGCAGCATTAAAGGGCAAGGAGCTTTATCAGGAGGCCTTGCAGGCAGAGACGGATAAAGAAGTGGAAGAGGAAGAGGCAGTCCAGCAGGATGCCGAGGGCGCAGAGGTGGAAGCATCTGCCCCTGAGGCCAAGGCCCAGGAACCCCTTCAGGAAGAGGCTGGAGATCAACCAGCCGCATAGTTTTAGGCAGTAAATCCTGAAAATTCATCAGTTTGAACTTGGTTTCACTGTTTATTGGCTGCAAACTGGGCTGAAACATCCCTGGTGAGCCGTTTAGAATTTGAGAAATGGAGGATGAACCATGGCTGAAATAACTGCTGCAATGGTCAAGGAGCTTAGAGAGAGGACCAATGCCGGCATGATGGATTGTAAGAAGGCCCTTCAAGAATGTGGCGGGGACATGGAAAAGGCAGTTGACTACCTTCGCCAGAAGGGGCTTGCAGTTGCTGCAAAACGCGCTGGAAGGGCAACAAGTGAGGGTGTTGTCCAATGTTACATACATGCAGGAAACAAACTTGGCGTCATGGTAGAGGTGAACTGTGAGACCGACTTTGTCGCAAAGACGGATCAGTTCATAGAGTTTGCAAAGAATGTAGCCATGCATATTGCTGCCACGAATCCCCTTTGTATCAAGAGAGAGGACGCCCCCCAGGACGTAATTGAAAAGGAAAAAGAGATCTACAGGCAGCAGGCCCTTGACTCTGGCAAACCAGAGCACATAGTTGACAAGATAGTCGAGGGCAGGATAGAGAAGTTTTTAAAGGAGATATGTCTTCTTGAGCAGCCCTATGTGAAGGATCCGGATCTCACCATCCAGGACCTTCTTAACGAACTGGTTGCTAAGATGGGTGAGAACATCTCCATTAGGCGATTTGTCCGTTACCAGGTGGGTGAAAAATAGGAAAAGGTCATTAGTATGGCAGCCAAGTATGAGAGGGTTCTCATAAAGCTTAGCGGTGAGGCCCTCATGGGCGATCAGCCCTATGGCATCAGCCCCGAGTTTATGGACAAGGTGGTTGCCGAGCTTGCCAAGGCAAGGGATCAAGGTGTTCAGATAGGCCTTGTGGTTGGTGGTGGCAACATCTTTAGAGGCGTCTCTGGTGCAGCAAAGGGGATGAACAGGGCTGCTGCAGATCAGATGGGCATGCTGGCAACGGTGATAAACAGTCTCGCCCTTCAAGATGCCTTTCTTAGAAAGGATATACCTGCCCGTGTACTTTCGGCAATAGAGGTTGGAAGGATGGCAGAGACCTTTGTTAGGAGGCGTGCCATCAAACACCTTGACAAGGGAAGGGTCGTTATATTCGCTGCAGGCACTGGCAATCCCTTTTTCACTACAGATACGGCAGCTGCCCTGAGGGCCCTTGAAATTGGAGCCCAGATCCTTTTCAAGGCAACGAGAGTTGATGGAGTCTATGACAAGGATCCTTACAAGCACGAGGATGCCAAGAGGATTCCAAGGATCACATACTCCGAGGTACTTGAGAAGGGACTAAGGGTGATGGATGCTGCTGCCATTGCCCTTGCAAAGGATGCAGGGCTTCCAGTTATGGTGTTCAATATGTTAAAGGAAGGTAATATCCTGAAGGCAGTGGCTGGAGAAGATATTGGTAGCCTGATAGTGGCGAAGTAGGAGTCCTCAATCCAAGGAGGTGGTAAAATGGGCAATCAGGTAACTAAGGATGCAGACAGGAGAATGGACAAGGCCATAGAGGCCTTTGAAAAGGATCTTTCCCATGTAAGAACCGGCAGGGCCTCGGCAGCCTTGCTTGATGGCATAACTGTGGATTATTATGGAACTGCCATGCCACTCAATCAAGTGGCCTCGATTTCTGTTCCCGAAAGCAGGCTTATTACCATTCAACCTTGGGACAACAACATCCTTGGTGACATCGAAAAGGCCATACTTTCTTCAGACTTGGGTCTTACCCCTTCAAACGATGGAAAGCTCATAAGGGTCAGCGTTCCTCCCCTTACTGAAGAAAGGCGCAAGGAGCTGGTCAAGCTCATAAAGAAGATGGCTGAGGACTGCCGCGTTGCCATAAGAAATGTTCGCAGGGATGCCATAGAAAAACTTAAGGCCCAAAAGAAGGCCAAGGAAATATCTGAGGATGAGATGTACAAGCTACAAGACGAGGTTCAAAAGCTCACGGACAATCACATAAAGAAGGTGGAAGAGATTCTTGGCAAGAAAGAAAAGGAGATAATGGAGTTCTGATACAGGATGACAAAGACCATCTCCTTAAAAAAGCCTGCCAACCTGCCCAGACACTTGGCCATAATCATGGATGGGAACGGCCGGTGGGCAAGAAAACGTTACATGCCAAGGATCATGGGGCACAGGCAGGGAGCCAAGGCTGTAAAGGAGATCGTTACTGCTGTAAGGGAACTTAATATCCCATATCTTACCCTCTATGCCTTTTCCAAAGAAAACTGGTCGCGGCCCAGGGAAGAGGTGGAAGCCCTCATGGATCTTCTTTACGACTATCTTAAAAGGGAGATAGATGAGCTTCTTGGAAATCGCATTCGCCTTCGCGCTATTGGTGAGCTGGATCGGCTGCCTCCAAGGGTCAGTACCCTACTTTTTGAGACAATGGAGAAGACAGCCAAAAATTACGAGATGCAGCTCATCCTTGCCCTAAGTTATGGCAGCAGAAGCGAGATAGCAGAGGCTGCCAAAAGGATCGCACAAAAGTGCATTAGAGGCGAGTTGTCCCCTGCAGACATTGATGAAAAACTTTTCGCATCGTTCCTTTACACTGCGGACATACCAGATCCAGATCTTATAATTCGTACAAGTGGCGAGCAACGACTCAGCAACTTTCTTCTCTATCAGGCCGCCTACAGTGAATTCTACATGACAAAGACCCTTTGGCCCGATTTTGACAAGAAGGAACTTTTAAAGGCCCTGCATGACTTTTCAAGGCGTGAAAGACGCTTTGGCAAAACCAGTGAACAAATATATTTAAAATGCACAGGCAGCGAGTCCTGACAGCCCTTATCCTTCTGCCTATAGTCCTCATGGGGCTGCTATTTGGGGGGAAGGCCTTTTTTGAAGGCCTGATCATGGTCGTTTCTTTCCTGTGTTTGTTTGAATTTTATCGCATGTTCATTCCAGATCGGCCCATATTGTGTTGGTCAGGGATGATACTCGGTCTCGTTACTCCAGTACTTGCCATATACTTCGAACAGGAAGTATATGTGTTGTTTGGTCTTTTTCTCGTCTTTTTTTTCTCACTCCTTCTGACCCTTTTTAACTACAGCTCCCTTAAAGACCCCTTTGGTTTTCTGTGCAAATTCTGTTTTGGAAGTTGTTACATAGGACTTTGTGCAGGCCTGACAGCCCTTGTAAGATACATGCCTTATGGCAGATTATGGATAATGTTTCTTTTGCTTGTGGTCTTTTCTGCAGACACCGGTGCCTATTACATTGGTAAGACCTTTGGAAAGCACAAACTTTGTCCGGCAATAAGCAAGGGCAAAACCGTGGAAGGGGCCCTTGGTGGTCTTTTTTTCGGAGTCATCTCTGCACTTTTTTCATGGGTGGTCTTTTTTCGTTTTTTTGATGCAAGGCTTCTTGTTCCCCTTTCAGTGGTGCTTGTGCTTGTTAGCCAGATGGGAGATCTTGCAGAGTCCATCATGAAAAGGGCCTTTGGCTTCAAGGATTCTGGCCAGTTGCTTCCAGGGCATGGCGGTGTTTTTGACAGGGTGGATGCCCTTTTGCTTGCAGGCCCGGTTCTCTTTTGGGTCCTTTATTTCAGTGAGGGCAACTTTTACGGAGGTTAGAGGCATCTCATTATGAATGAGCAGAAAAACATAGTGGTCCTTGGCTCTACTGGTTCCATTGGGACCAGTGTTTGCGACATAGTCCGAAGGTCCAAGGGCAGGTTGTCTATTGTTGGGCTTGGGGCAGGGAAAAATCTCAGGCTTCTTGCAAAACAGATAGAGGAGTTTTCCCCTGATAAGGTGGCAGTGATGAGCAAGGAGCTTGCAGATGAACTTTGCAAAATGGTCTCCTTGAAGAATATAAAAGTGCTGTGGGGAAAATCCGGCTATAAGGAGCTTGCCTCCATGGCCTCTGCAGACCTTGTTGTCTCTGCCATGGTTGGTGCAGCCGGACTGATACCCACGGTTTATGCCATAGAGGCAGGAAAAGACGTGGCCCTTGCCAACAAAGAGACCCTGGTTGCCGCAGGCCCTTTGGTCATGAAACTTGTGGAAGAAAACAGGGTGAATCTTCTTCCAATAGACAGTGAGCATTCTGCCATATTTCAGTGCCTTCAAGGTTACAGGGATTCCATGGTTAAAAGGATCATACTTACTGCCTCAGGTGGCCCCTTCAGGCAAAAACCAAAAGAAGAGCTTTCATCCATCACGCCTGAAGAGGCAATTGCCCACCCAAACTGGTCCATGGGTGCAAAGATCTCTGTTGACTCTTCCACCCTTATGAACAAGGGCCTTGAGGTCATTGAGGCAAGATGGCTCTTTTCTGTAGCGCCGGAAACCATAGACGTGGTTGTGCACCCACAATCCATAATCCACTCTATGGTTGAATACGTGGACGGCTCCATAATAGCCCAGATGGGCATACCAGACATGAGGGTTCCAATCTCCTATGCCCTTTATTGGCCAGACAGGATGGAGCTTGATCTTCCCTCTCTCGATCTTGTAAATATGGGTGCACTTACCTTTGAAGAGCCTGACCTTGACAAGTTTCCATGTCTTGGTCTTGCCTTTGAGGCCCTCAATATGGGAGGGACTGCCACAACGGTCTTAAATGCGGCAAATGAGGTGGCAGTTGAGGCTTTTTTAAAGGGGAATATTTCCTACCTCCAGATTCCACAGATCATCTCTATGGTACTCCATGAGGTGGGAGCCCAGGAGATGAACAGCCTGGATGACGTTCTTAGAGCCGATGCCCTTGCAAGGCTTAAGGCCCAGGAAAAGGCAGGGCTCCTTCATTGAGGCACACGCTATGACAACGTTATGGTCTTTCTTGCTGGTACTAAGTGGTCTCATCTTCTTTCACGAGCTTGGCCACTTTACTGTGGCACGCCTTTTTGGCATTCGGGTACTTAAGTTTTCCATAGGCTTTGGGCCAAGGCTTTGGGGAATCATAAAAAACGGCACAGATTACTGTATATCTGCCATTCCCCTTGGCGGCTTTGTAAAGATGCTTGGGGAGCTGCCAGACGAGGAGGTCCCAAAAGAGGAAAGACACCTTTCCTTCTCCCACAGACCTGTTTATCAGAGGGCCTTGGTGGTGGCTGCCGGGCCTTTTGCAAATTTTCTCCTTGCCCAGGTAATCTTTTTCTTCATACTTCTTATCTATGGCAATCCAATTCTTCTTCCCGAGATAGGTTCGGTAAAGCCCCAGTCTCCTGCAGCCATGGCTGGGCTTCAAAAGGGTGATGTCTTTCTTTCTGTAGACGGCCATGAAGTGAAAAGCTGGGAGGATGTTTCAAGGGCAATCAAGGCCAGCAAGGGAAAGGAGATCAGCCTTTCCATAAAAAGGGGCAAAAAGGTGTTTGAGGTCAGAGTGCGTCCCCAATTCAGCACCTTGAAAAACATTTTTGGTGAAGAGGTAAAGGTTCCCCTTATTGGAGTTACTGCCTCTGGCAATATAAAGGTTGAAAAGGTGAACCCATTTAAGGCCTTTTTCATGTCCTTTGAGAGGACATGGGAGCTCACGAAACTGACATGGGAGGGCTTTATCAAGATCTTTGAGCGAGTCGTGCCCTTATCCACCCTTGGAGGTCCCATCATGATAGCCCAGATGGCTGGGCAGCAGGCCCAGCAAGGGCTGTTGAATCTTTTCTACTTCATGGCGGTCTTGAGTATCAATCTTGGTATATTGAACCTCCTTCCCATTCCGGTGCTTGATGGTGGTCATCTGTTCTTTTTTGCCATAGAGGCAATAAAGGGAAGCCCGCTAACCCAGAAACAGATGCAGCTTGCCCAGCAGATTGGCCTGTTTATCCTGGGGTCTTTGATGCTGCTTGTTTTTTACAACGATATTGCAAGGCTACTTGGTCTTATTCCATCCATGCCAACTCCCTGATCCATGGTGACCCTTGCCATAGAGACATCCGGTTTTACAGGCGGTGTAGCCATTTTGGGGCGAGACGGCCTTGAAGGCGAACTGGTGGTTGGCTCCAAAAAAACCTACTCAAGGCGGCTTCTTGGTTCCATCATGTTTTTGATGAAAGAGTTGGATCTTGGATGGAAAGACGTTGATGGAGTTTGTGTAAGCCTTGGCCCAGGAAGTTTTACAGGTTTACGGATAGGTGTTGCAACAGCAAAGGGTATCTGTCTTTCAACAGGAGCTTCCATAGTTGGAATACCAAGTCTGGATATCCTTGCCCAGAATGCGGTCCTTTTTTCATCAGGCCATATATGCCCTGTGATTGATGCAAGAAGAGGCCAGATTTATTGCAGCTTATACGCCTCTGATGGAGGTTTTGTAAAAAGACGTTCCCCATATCTTGTAATTTCACCAGATGAGCTTCAAGGACGTTTGCCTGAAAAAGGGGGCATACTCTTTCTTGGCTCAGGTCTTGATCCTTATCTCAAAAAGATATCTGCAATCTTTGGAAAAAGGGCAATATTTGCCCCACGAAACCTATGGCATCCAAGGCCGTCAATCTGTGCCCTTATGGGCAAAAAGAGGCTTGAGGAACAGGGAAGAGCCGACGATCCTGTAACCCTTGCCCCCTTGTATCTAAGACTTTCAGAGGCAGAGGAAAAGAAGAAAAGGGGCAATGAAAAGGCTCATTGACATCCCGTGGGACAAGAAAGTGGTCTTTATAAAAAGACCAAACAGGTTTCTTGGCATATGCCAAGACAAGGCGACCAATCAGGAATTTAAGGTCCACGTTCGTGACCCTGGAAGGCTCAAGGAGTTGCTTTACCCAGGGAACATGGTTCTTATTAAAAAGGCTGAAAAAAAGGATAGAAAGACAAAATGGGATCTTATTGCCGCAAGCTCCCAAAAGGGTGAATGGGTACTTGTAAATTCTGGCTACCATTCTCGTATTGCCCAGTCCATAATACTTGATACAGACATTTCCCCTTTCAGAAGTGTTCAGGGGATTGAGCGCGAAGTAAATGTCGGTGGAAGCAGGCTTGATTTTTGCCTTGTCCATAACCATGGAAGAAAGGTATTCATTGAAGTTAAGGGATGTACTTTGGAAAAGGATGGAAGGGCCCTTTTCCCCGATGCGCCAACAACCAGGGGTAATAGGCATGTCCTTGAGCTTTTGGATCTTTCAAGGCAAGGTTATGGGGCAGCTGTAATGTTCTTGATTTTTTGCCCAGGTGTTTATTGTTTTGCACCAAACTGGGAAACAGATCCCTTGTTCAGCAAAAGTCTTGAAAGGGCCACAAGACAGGGTGTGGAAGTGTACCCCATTTGTCTTAAATACAAAGATAAATCCATCTGGTATAATCAGAAGATAGACCTATGTGTTGATTGAGGAACAAGGAGGTTTGACCATGTTTGGAAAAATTTGTCCATACTGCAAGGAACGCATTAAGAAAGATGCTGTAATCTGCCGATACTGTCATAAAGAGCTTGAGCCTTCTGGCAATGGCCAGTGCGGTTCGTCTCTTTGGGTCTTAGCTGGTTTCATGGGCCTTTTCGTTGGCGCAGCTGCCGCCTTGGGCCTTGGTTACGTTAATGAAAGACGGCGGTGGGAGTCTGACACGGCAGACGTGGAATTTCAGGAAGAAAAGGATTCCTGTAACTGATACGTCTTGCAAAGTCTGTCCTGCTGGCCGTCTGAATATGTTTACATTCTTCAGGGGGCACTGATGCAGGAACACTCTCTTAGGACCGTTGACAAGGTAGCAAAAATCTTTTGTTGTGCCGTCAAGGAGGTAATAGATACCTCAAGCGGCATGTCTGTAAGCTACGCACCAACCATTCAGGACGTTCCGTCCATAAGTCTTAAGCCAGATCTTGGCTGTTTCGTTCAGTTTACAGGGGATTACTCTGGCCTTTTTATAATGAATCTTTCAAAGGCTGCCTCGGTGGAGATATACACCAAGGCCATGAACTTTATGGGCTTGCCAGAAGAGGAGATATCCTCGGATTTTGACTCTGACGAGGTGGTGAACTATGTGGGTGAGATAATAAATCAGGTCATTGGAAAGGCAAGGCAGAAGATCGAGACCATTTACGGTCTTTCTGCCAACAACAACCAGCCAAAGGCCATCACCATCTCCTCAGCCATTACCCTTTCAGTGGCAACCATGCTTGATAAGCCTGAATGCAGAAAGATTGCCTTTAGGACCGATGACGGCAATCCCTTTTATGTTGAAATGAATCTTGAAAAGACCGAGTTTATCCGCCTCGAGGCGACAGAGGGCGCAGAAGAAAAAGATATTCAGGAACACATTGACGACGTTCTGGAAAAAGGTCTTGGGAAAAAGGAGGCCAAAAAGGCTGCAAGCCAGGATGAGCTGGATGATTTGATGGCAGAGTTTGGCCTTGACTGATCTTGGCTAAAGAGCCTTACCCCTTCTCATCTTAGGTTATGACCGAGGGCGCTTTTCGCCCAGTGAACTCTTCTATCCTTGAAATTTCTCTTGAAAGGGTTATGAGTTCAGACAGGAACTCCTGGGTGTCTTCATCAAGGAGCCTCTTGTCTTTGGTGTAGCCTTCTATGTAGATTCTTATAGTTGCCCCCTTGGTACCGGTTCCAGAGAGCCTGTAGACAATCCTTGATCCATCCTGAAAAATGATTCTGATCCCCTGATTGCAGCTTTTTGAGCCATCCACCGGATCTTTGTAACAAAAGTTGTCTGCAAGCAGGACCTTTTTGTCTGAAAATCTCTTTCCCATTAAGGTGCGAACGAGACTGTTAAGTTCCTCCATCATCCTGTTTGCGCCTTCTTTATCCACCTCTTCATAGTCATGTCTCGTATAGTAGTTTCTGCCATATTTGAGCCAGTGATCCGTTACGATCCTTGAGACAGAAAGCCTTTTTTTTGCCAGAATGTTTAGCCAGAAAAGCACTGCCCAGATGCCATCTTTTTCCCTTATGTGATTAGAGCCAGTGCCAAAGCTTTCCTCACCACAGATGGTTATCATGTCTGCATCAAGGAGATTTCCAAAAAATTTCCACCCAGTAGGCGTTTCAAAGCAGGGGATACCAAGGTCTTTTGCCACATGATCCACTGCACAGCTTGTTGGCATAGACCTTGCCGCCCCCCTAAGCCCACTTTGGTACCCTGGGGCAACTTTGGCATTGGCGCTAAGGATTGCAAGGCTGTCGCTCGGGGTAACGAAAAACTTTCTTCCAAGGATCATGTTCCTGTCCCCATCTCCGTCAGATGCAGCACCAAAATCTGGTGCATTGTCAGAAAACATCTCTTTCACAAGCTCGGCTGCATATTTGAGATTCGGATCTGGATGGCCTCCACCAAAATCTGGAAGCGGATCGCAGTTTCTAAGGGATTCCTCAGGCGCCCCAAGCCTGTTTACAAATATCTCCCTTGCATAAATGCCAGTGACTGCGTGAAGTGCGTCATAGCGCATGGAAAAGCCTGACGTTAATAGCTCCCCAATTGCCTTAAAATCAAAAAGCTGCTCCATGAGATCTGCATAGTCAGACACGGGATCGATTATCTCTACTGTCGTATCCAGGACCCTTGTTTCTCCAAGCCTACCAAGATCAACGTCAGGTCCCTGGGCGATCATGTAGCGATCTACCTTGAGGCTTCTCTCATAGATCCTTGAGGTGACCTTTTCCGGGGCAGGCCCACCATTTTCTATGTTGAACTTTACCCCAAAGTCTCCTTCCACCCCACCTGGGTTATGGCTTGCAGAAAGGATTATGCCTCCATGGAGCTGATACTTTCTGATTATGTTTGAGACAGCAGGTGTGGACAGAAGGCCATTTTGTCCCACCTTGAGCCTTGACACACCGTTTGCTGCAGCCATTTTTATTATCACCTGTATGGCACGTCTGTTGTAGAATCTTCCATCTCCGCCAACAACCAGGGTCTTTCCTTCTGCCCCTCCATCCATGGTGTCGAAGATGGACTGGATGAAGTTTTCCAGATAGTTTGGCTTCATGAACTCGGCAACTGGTTTTCTTAGTCCGGACGTACCTGGTTTTTGATCTGTGAACGGGATGGTTTTTACTTTTTTTATTTCGTACATTTTTCTATCTCCGTGCCTACTGCATATTCAAGATTTGCAAGGGCAGTTAGTTCCGTAGCAATAGCAGAGATGTAGTCACTCCTTGCCTTTGTAAGCCTGCTTTGGGCATCCAAAACGTCTGTGTTTGATGCAAGCTGGTTCTTGTACCTGCTAACGTTAAGTTCATAGTCTTCCCTGGCGCTTTTAAGGGCTGCCCTTGCCACCTTTACACCCTTTTGGGCATCCTGATAGAGAAGATAAGCATCCTTTACCTCAAGTCTAACATGATCTATTACATCCTGGAGCTGTGCCTCTGCTGCCTTTAGCATCTTTTTTGCTGCTATGACCTTGTCTCTGCTCTTTCCCCAGGCGAAAAGTTCCCATGTGGCATTAAGGAATATCTGGGCATTTTCGTGGTCACCATAAGGGTTGTCTGAAACATCAGGGGTAACGCCATCCTTTGAATAGGATGCTGAAAGATCTATCCGGGGAAAGTATTCGCTCATGGCTATCTTTATCTGCCTTTTTGCCTTGTTCACTGCAAGACGGGCCTGTTTTATTTCAGGTCGACAAGTGATGGCCTGATTATAAAGGCCTTTGATATCAAAACGAAGCTCCTGAATCGTGACCTTGTCACTGATTTCAACAGGCGATTCAAGAGACCTCCTCATGATGAGGTTCAGCCTGTTCTTTGAAATTTCATACTGATGTCTTGCCTTAAGAAGGGTCAGCTCACCTTGGCTTAGTCGCACCCTGCTTTGCAAAAGATCTGTCTGGGGTCTAAGGGAGGCCTCATAGTACGCCTTAACCCTTTCATACTGGGCCTTTAGTCGCTTAAGTTGCGCCTTTGCCTCTTCAAGCAATTTTTTTGACCTTAGGACATCATAAAACGCAGATTTGGTCTCCTTAATTATCTGGTTCCTTGCCTGAAACATGGCAAGCTTTGCAAGGTCCACGTCTATCTTGGCCTTTTTGAACCGGTTCCATAAAAGTCCCCCGTAAAAGATGGGCTGTTTTATGTTGAGGTTCCATTTGTATTCGTCATGACCGTATATGGTGGTGCTTCTTCCAAATATCACAATGGTGGCAGCATCCCTTCTGCCCGTGTAGGAATAGTC
>Ga0256833_1002184_pt1 | contig 13949 bp, 15 predicted proteins | sample 356284metaG_FD_190535 | JGI IMG/M metagenome (GOLD analysis project Ga0256833, IMG submission 190535) | Hydrothermal vent microbial communities from Mid Atlantic Ridge, Atlantic Ocean - 356-284 | ecosystem: Environmental > Aquatic > Marine > Hydrothermal vents | place: Atlantic Ocean: Mid...
CTTCGGCGAGACTGAGGAAATCAGGTGTCATGCGTCAGTCCGCCAGTTTCTTGAGAGCCTTACCGTAACGGCGGTTCGTTTTCTCCAAAGCCTTTTTGAATTTTTTCTGACGCTCGGCGTCACGCACGGGGGAGATGATGAGCACCTGTCCGTCAGTGGAAATATCAAGCGGGGTGTCAGCGTCTATCTTCAAAAGATCGAGGACGGCACGGTCGATTACCAACGCCAGACTGTTTCCATGTTTAGTCAGATTCTTGATCATGGTTTTGCCTCCATATGATCTACCATTGTTATAACAATGTATTACCAAGAGAAGGGCTTGTCAACAGGAAGGACCAGAACTGTCACCGGAGAAAATCCCGTGCTTCAGGATGAGCACGGGATTCCCTTGATTGTTTTAACCGGATCAGAGTCGTTCGAGGGCCTCCTCAAGGGCTCCGTCCACCAGGTGGGTATAGATCTCCGTGGTCGAGATATCCCGGTGTCCGAGCGCCCGCTTGACCACGAGAATATCGGAGGTGGCCGCATACAGGTGGGTGGCGAAGGTGTGGCGCAGGCCGTGAGGGCTGACAGCCTTATCGATACCGACCGGCCTTGCGAAGCCAGTATTTTACGCGGTTGGCCACCTGCCCGGGAGACAGGCGCGACCCGCGGTTGGAGAGAAACGTAAGGTCACCGACCTGGCCGGGTTCTCCGAGACCAGCCCGGTTTCCTCGGCCCAGGCGAAAAACGACATGATCGCCGCCTTGAACCGGTGCAGAGAGGCCGGTGAGCGAGGGGCACCCGAAACGGTGTGCGCGACAGCCGACGCCGTCAACACCTCGTCCAGCATACCCGGAGTCACCTGGCTGATGGTCACTCCCGGATGCCGGGTCAGAAGCATCCCGGTGAAGCGTTTCAGGTCCCGCAGGTATGCGTGGATTATGTTCGACGAGCGACCATCGGCTGCGAGCCTCCTGCCGAAGGCTTCCACCGCCTGCTCGAGAGGCTCAGTCCTGGGCAGGAGTCGAAGCGGACTGGTTGCCGTGTTCGTCATTCTTCTTACCTCCCTTCTTCACGCTCCGGCCCATGGGAGTTCCTTTGGGCAGGGGCACTTTTTCAATGAGGCCGGTATATTTGGCCCAGACAAGGAACATGCGCAGCACCCGCTCGGTTTTCTCCACCGTGGGCGTGGCGCGATCCTTTCCGCTGGGCAGCTTCAGGAGCGCATCGGATTTGAAGAATCTCCCCACGTGCGGAGTGAGAATGCCGGTGAGCTTCCGCTCGGCACCGAAGAAGGCCTCGATCTGCTCGAAATCCTTCCCGTAGGTGTAGAGCGTACGCTCCGTCTTGCCCTGGGTCCACCTCTTAGGAACCCTGGTCAAAAAGTGTGATACACTCGAACAGGATCCTGGGGATAGTGGAGTATCCCTTGTAATCCATGGCGGTGGCCTCCAGAAGAAACGAGAAGAAAATGAAAAAAGAAGACGAGGTGGCCGAAAAAAGACCGTTGACGGTGGCTGACTTTCTCGCCGTTGATTTTGGCCTACTTTCTGGTCGGTGGTAATATTTCGGACGAGCATTCGAAAAACGGGTGGTACGGTACAGGTTTTCGAACTTTTCAGAAAAAGGGTAAAAAGGAAACAGATTTCCCCTTGATTTCCCAACCCGGAGAATTCCGCAACTCCTGGAGAATAAGGCAATTGCAGGGCTACTCATATCAGACTTGGTTTTCGAGAATGAAACATGGTCTGAGAGACCGGATGTCATCTCGAACGCTCGTCTGGGGAAATGAGTGGGAACTGCCGTTATCCCGTTTTCGGGAATTGTAATAGTTCACCGTCCCGCCCTGTGGGACGGGTTGAGAGACATGCTCGCCGCCGGCCTTTTCTACTGGCCGACGGCGACTTGGGCTTCGAAGGTAGGAAGCAGACCTTCCGCCATTGCACAGCTGGCCGCAATGCCTGTTCCGCGGCATTGTTGGTTGGCTTGATCCCCTCGTACCGGAGAAAGACAAACAGGTGTTCCCAAGTTTTGAGAAACCGCTTTGCCCGGGTACAGACAGTCCCATCCTGGCTTTGCGCATAGTGGCTGCAAAGATGCTTCAGGCGTCCACGCAGGAGAGCCGTTGCCTGCCAGAGTTCTTCCCGCGAGACAGTTGATAGGTATAGTGTTTGTGAGCACCCTTGAGGGAAGCCGTGAAAGAGCCGTGCTCTTTGGATGATCTCTGGAATTTGGCGCAACCAGGCGCGCACGTCTTCGATCCCGCCCGGGTTTCAGGGCTTCCGGAGGGAGTCCGTCTGTATCTCGAGCACGCCATCGCGGCCGGGACCTCTCTTGCTTCCGCTGTCCGGTTGCGCATGCACGGGGAGATCAAGCTCAAGGGGTGGCATCCCTTCACGGCCGAACAGGTTATCCTGTGGAACCGCGGCATGATCTGGCGGGCCACGGTTCGCATGTCCGGAATTCCCGTTCGCGGAGGTGACTTTTTTCTCGATGGTCAAGGGGGCATGCGCTGGAAGCTATTCGGCATCCTGCCCGTTATCAATGCTGCCGGGCCCGACATAAGCCGGTCGGCGGCGGGCCGGATGAACATCGAATCTATCTGGCTGCCGTCCGTGCTCTGTGGAGAGGGGGTGTCATGGACTGCTTCCGGCAATCGCCTCCATGCCTGGTTCCCGGCTCACGGTGAGAGGGCCGGGATCGATTATACGGTCAGCTCGAATGGCGGACTCGAAACGGTCTGCATGCCGCGCTGGGGCAATCCGGACGGTGGCGATTTTCATTACGTCCACTGTGGCGGTTTCGTGGAGGAAGAAGGCACGTTTGCCGATTACACCATACCGACGCGTATGCGGGTGGGATGGCACTTCGGTACCGAGGACTTTGAGCAGGAAGGCGAGTTTTTCCGCGTCACCATAGATGATGCGATATACCGGTAAGCCGGGCTTGCCGTAACCCCTCACGGGGTAACCAACCATCGGTTTTCTCGACCACAATGGTGTAAGCGCTCTCAGGGACCGCAGATTTGTGCAGGCGTGCCTGACCGCTATAGCCTAACCTATGCGGGCAGGCGGACCGTGCAAGGATGCGGTCCCTGTGAGCGCTTACGGCTTGCCGGCCGGAACGGTTGTGAAAAGAATTGCGTGTGGACTTTTCGTGTCAACACATCAAGAGATATGGCAGTGGGAATCGAACCCGCGTCCATTCTTTGCATTCGAGGGGGGCACCTCAAGGGGCGATGCCGGGTGGAATTGACGGATTCGGTTTGGGATCCAGCACTCCACCTCGTTATCATCACGCGTGGAACACGCTTCACATAATCTGAATTCTCACTGGCTTCTGTTAACAGGTTCTGAAAAAAGTACCTCGTTTCGAGCCGTGTATCCGGGAAGCAACATCCGGTTTCACGTGTGGCCGGGCATCGCCAACAGTGAACGCTTACCCGGCCGGAGGGTTGCCGTGGTAAGGGTTATTTGCCGACGGTTATCTCGCCCTTGATTTTTTCCACTGTTTTTTCACCGATTCCCTTGACCTTGACGAGGTCTTTGACCGATTTGAAAGGCCCTTCCTTCTTGCGGTACTTGATAATCGCCTCCGCCTTTGTCTGGCCGATTCCCCTGATGGCCTGGAGTTCCTTCACCGTTGCCGTGTTGATATTGACCTTGGCCAGGGCGGCGGTGGCAAGAAAGAGGAGCAGGATGAGGGTGAGGCTGATCTTTTTCATGGAAACCTCCTTTCGAAATAGGGAACAGGATGGATGCTATGGTGTTATCCTATGGTGAAGTTTTGGTTCTGGTCAAGAAAAAACGCTATATTAGTATGTTAGAAAAATGTTAGATGCTCTGGATTCTTTGCGGCGCAAGTGTTTTGGAAGAAAACGAAAGGAAATTTTTTTCAAGGCCGGCGCGTCCGCGAAGGCCATGTCACCGTGGTGCTGCAGGGCAGAGAATCTGTTTTTTGGTGGTTGAAATGGAGGCAGAATGGTAAGGCTATCCTGAACGATGTATAGTTCTCGGAAAATCAGAAGGCCGGAAGTCAGGTGTCTTCATGCCGCTGCGGCGGAAAGATGAGGATTGAGTTCCCGGCGATGCTGGCGGCATGCGCGGATACAGAGCGGCCTGCCGCAGCTCAACCTCGTTGATCCGCTCCACGGCGCAACGGCTACACCGTCTGCCTGATTGTCCATCGTTTGTTGTGGCCGCCGCTCCTGTGGCTATGAAGGTGTGTCCGGCCGGAATGTGGCAGAGTGCCGGGGAGCCATCTTCCCGCGCAGAAAAACGCCGTCGTGGCATGATGATGATCCGCCATGCCAGCCACTTCCCGGCTTCCTGCCCCTGGTGTTCAGAAAAGACCTGTTACAGTTCCCATGAATTCATCTGAAAGTCTCATTGTCCATTTTCGCCGTGCCGAGCAGTTGCGGGCTGATGCGGTGGAGCTGGCATCGCTTGATCTCAATACCCGCCAGCTCTGTGACCTGGAGTCCCTGCTGAACCGGGCGTTTTATCCCCTGTCCGGCTATCTGAACCAGGAGGATTACCAGGCAGTGCTTGCCGACATGCGCCTTGCGGATGGATCGGTCTGGCCTGTGCCCATCTGTCTGGATGTGTCGGAGAGGTTTGCGGCCTCCCTGTCGCCGGGCCAGTGTATCGCCCTCAATGACCAGGAAGGGTTTCTCCTGGCCCTGCTGACGGTGGAGGACGTGTGGCGGCCGGACAAGCGCCACGAGGCCGAGGCGGTGTACGGCACGGCCGATGCCACCCTCCATCCCGGTGTCCGCTACCTCTACGAGCAGGTGGGCGACTGGTACGTCGGCGGCAGCATCGAGGGGGTGTCTCTGCCCATTCATTATGATTTCCGTGACCTGCGGCTGACACCTTCCGAGACCCACCGCCGTTTCACCCAGTATGGCTGGCGGCGGGTGCTGGGCTTCCATACCCGGGAGTATCTGCACTGCGCTCATCGGGAAATGGTGCTCGCCGCCGCCCGCGAGGTCAGCGCCTCCATCTTTCTCCATCCCGTGGTCGGCCTGGAGTATCCCGGCAACATGGATCATTACACCCACGTTCACTGTTACCAGGAGTTTGTCAACCACTTCCCCAGGAACATGATCATGCTCGGCATCACTCCCCTGGCCGAGCGGCATGCCGGTCCCCGGGAGGCACTCTGGCATGCCATGATCCGCAAGAACTACGGCTGCAGCCATTTCATGGTCGCCGAGGACCATGGCGATCCGTTTGCCGGCACCAGGCAGGAACTCTTCTATCCCCGGGGAACAGCCCAGGACCTGGTGGACTCCCTGGCCGGCGAGACCGGTATCGAGATGGTGCCGGAGCGCCCCATGGGCTACGTGGAGGAGAAGGCGCAGTACGTGTTTCTCGACGAGGTGGTGGAAGAGCAGGTCAAGAACATCACCTCGGAGGAGCTGCGGCGCCGGCTGGAATGGGGGCTCGAGATCCCTTCCTGGTTCTCCTATCCCGACGTGGTCGCCGAACTGCAGCGGGCCTTCCCGCCCCGGAGCAGGCAGGGGTTCACCATCTTTCTCACCGGCCTCTCCGGATCGGGCAAATCCACCATCGCCAAGGTGCTGATGGTCCGGTTCATGGAGATGCGCGATCGTCCGGTGACCCTGCTCGACGGTGACATTGTCCGCAAGAACCTCTCCTCGGAACTGACCTACTCCCGGGAGCACCGCAATCTCAACGTCACCCGCATCGGCTTCGTGGCCAGCGAGATCACCAAGAACGGCGGCATTGCCCTCTGCGCCCCCATCGCCCCCTACGAGGAGTCCCGGCAGGCCAACCGGGCACTGATCAGCCGCTACGGCGGCTACATCGAGGTCTATGTCGCCACGCCGCTTACGGTCTGTGAACAGCGTGACCGCAAGGGGCTCTATGCCAAGGCCCGCGCCGGTCTGGTCAAGGGGGTGACCGGTGTCTCGGATCCCTATATCCCGCCATCCAATCCGGAGCTGATTATCGACACCAGCCAGATGACCCCGGCCGAGGCGGTTCAGGAAGTCCTGCTCTACCTGGAAGAGCAGGGCTATATCCGGTGAGATGCGCCGCATCGTCGTCTTTCTCCTGATCCTGGGATTTCCCTTCTTTTTTCTCGGCGGTCCGGGCTACTACGCCAGTCGCTCCTTTGCCGCGGCCTGGAACCTGGGCCATATCCTCTTCTTCACCCTGGCGTCGTGGCTGCTTTGCAGCCTTTTGCTCGGGCGTAAACCGGAGAATGGTTTTTTTTATCTGTTTCTGCAGGTTTTTTCTGTTATTCTTGTACTGGGGACCGGTGTGGAGCTCCTGCAGATGGGGATCGACGGCCGTTTTCCCGATCTGCGCGATATCCTTCGCAACCAGCTGGGCTGCCTGGTGGGTTTCGCCTTTTTCTGCCCGGTGGAGATGCCCGGCGGCCCGTGGTGGCGACGTCTTGCGCAGGTCCTGGTCTCGCTCCTCGTGCTGTTCACCGCCTGGCCGCTGGCACGGGCCGTGATCGATGAACGGATCGCGGTCCGCCAGTTCCCGCTGCTGTCGGATTTCGAGACCCCTTTTGAACGGTTCCGCTGGAAGGATATCCGGCAGCTCCGGCTGGAGCGGAGCCTGGCCAGGCACGGCAACCGGTCTCTGCGGGTGCAGCTTTCCACGGCCACCTATTCGGGCACCAGCCTGTTCTATTTTCCCCATGACTGGCGGGGCTACCGGTGGCTGCGTTTCAGTGTCTATAACCCGCAGTCCGGGGAAGTGGCCCTCCATTGCCGGATCCACGATGCCCGGCACCGGCAGAGCGGATTCAGGTTTGAGGACCGTTTCCACAAGCGCTTTCTTCTCCGCCCGGGCTGGAACGATCTTGTCATCTCCCTGGAGGAGGTGCGGCAGGCACCCGCAGGCAGAACAATGGACATGCAGAGGATCGAGGGATTTGGTATCTTTGTGGTCAGACAGCCCCGGCCGCTGGTGCTCTACATCGACAACGTCTACCTGGACAGGTGATCCCCGGTGAGATTCTATCGACCCCATTCCTTCTACGGCCTGTTGCTGACTGGATTTTTTTTCGTTTCCCTGCCGCTTGTCGCCGCCCTGGTCAGCTCGGTGCGTATCCTGGACGGCCTGGTCCAGCAGAGCGCGGTGGCGGTCTACAGTTCAGTGGACCGGGTCAGCAGCAGCCGCAGGATCGCCGGCCTTCTCCAGGACCAGGAGCGCAAGGCGCGGCTCTACAACGTCCTGGGCGAGCCGGCCCAGCTCGCCGAGGTCAACCGCATGCACGGCGAGATCGTCGAGGTGCTGGATCACCTGGCCGCCTCGGTCTCGGACGAGGACCTGCTGCAGCTCATCGGCCGGCTCCGTGCCGGCGAGAGCTATCTGGTCGCGGCCCTGAACCGGACCTCCAGCGGCCCTGAGGAGCTGAAAAGGGAGCAGGAGAAGATCCTGTCCCGCTACCGCGACATCGACCGGCTGGCCGCCGCCGTGGAGCGGGCCAGCAACAAGCTGATGATCGACCAGGTGGATGCGCTCAAGGAGAAGGTGAGTCGCGACAAGGAGACGCTCATCTGGCAGACCTCGGGACTGATCGGCTTTTCCGCCCTTTTGATCGCCGTGTTCATGGTCCTGATCTCCAAGCCGGTCCGCCAGATCGACAAGGGCATCGAGCGGCTGGGTGACGGCGATTTCAAGACCCCGGTGGAGGTTTTCGGTCCGCGGGACCTGGAGGCCCTGGGCCGCAAGCTCGACTGGCTGCGGCAGCGGCTGGCCAAGCTGGACCGGGAAAAGGTGAAGATGGTGGCCCATATCTCCCACGAACTGAAGACACCGCTCGCCTCGATCAAGGAAGGGGTGGGCCTGCTGCGCGACGAGCTGGTGGGGCCGATCAACAGGAACCAGGCGGACGTGGTGGCCATCCTGGACAAGAACTGCGGCAAACTGCAGAAACTGATCGAGAACATCCTCGATTTCAACATGGCCCAGGCCCGCAAGGGCACGGTGGAGAAGAAGGAGGTCCGCCTGGACGAGCTGATCGACTCGGTAATCTCCGATCACAGGAACTCCATCCTCGCCCGCCACATCCGGCTGGACGTGCGCCTGGCCACCACCAGGATCAACGCCAACCCCCAGCAGTTGCGTACCGTCTTCGACAACCTGCTCTCCAACGCCGTCAAGTTCACCCCTGAGGAGGGCACCATCAGGATCCGCATGAAGACCGATGGCGGCGTGGTTCATGTCCGGGTCGAGGATTCTGGTCCCGGGATCGACGATGAGGACCGGTCGCGGATCTTTTCCCCGTTTTTTCAGGGCAAGGGGGCGAAAAATGTCGTAGTCAAGGGCTCTGGCCTGGGACTTGCAATAACCAAGGAATACGTGCAGAATCACGGCGGCGAGATCCGCCTGCTTTCCAGCAGGAAAGGCGCCTGCTTTGCCGTGAGCCTGCCGGTATCTGCCTAGAGAGGATCATGAAAAGCATCGTATCGTTCATTATGGCCGTCAGTTGCATGCTTCTGTTCACCGGTTGCGCCGAACTTGGTCAGGACCGAGTCGTTGCCGGCGGCGCCATGGACCCGACCATTGTCTTCCGGCCCACGGACTGTTCCTATGTCCTTGCCTGTCTCAACGAGCTCAACTCCACCCGTGGCCGCGATTTCGACCTCCACTTCAAGGCGGCGGAGAAAAAACTCTCCTCCGGCGACGACAGGGACAAGCTGCGCTTCATCTGCCTGGCCCTCAACAAGCGGGCTGATTACAGGCAGTTCAAGAAGGGCATGGAGGTCCTGCGCACCTATATCGAGGAACATCCCGAGTCGGGCCAGGACCTGCAGGGGCTGAAATCCCTGGTCGACCGCCTGGACCAGGCCAAGATCAACCGCTGGATCGCACGTAAGAAGCTTCTTGACCGGCAGGAGGAACTGGAGGCCGAAAATGACCGGCTCCAGTCTGAACTCTCCCAGGCTCAGGTCCGGATAAAGGAGCTGCAGAACCAGATCGAACAGTTGAAGAATATAGAAAATATCATAAAAAACAGGGAACGTTGATCATGAGTGAACAAGGATATCGTGTCCTGCTCGTCGATGACGAGGAGGATCTCCTCAGCCTCTGGAAACTGCGGCTGGAGAGCAACGGCTACGAGGTGACCACCGCCCTCAGCGGGGAGGAGGCCCTGGCCAAGCTGGCTCTCATCAATCCCCATGTGGTGCTCACTGACCTGCGTATGCCGGGTATCGACGGTATGGCCCTCTTCGAGGCGATTCGCGAACGGAACAAGGCCATTCCGGTCATCATCATCACGGCCCACGGTTCCATTCCCGAGGCGGTGGAGGCGACCAGGCAGGGGGTTTTCTCGTTTCTGACCAAGCCCATCGACGGCAAGGAACTGCTGGAAGAGACCGAGAAGGCGGTCCAGTTCTCCACCGGCGGCCAGGCCGCGCCGGTGGAGGATCAGGACGAGTGGCGGCGTGATCTGATCTCCACCAGCGCGGTGATGGAGGAACTGCTCTCCCGTGCCAAGCTGGTGGCCGAGACCGATGCCACGGTCCTGATCCGCGGCGAATCCGGCACCGGCAAGGAACTGCTGGCCATTGCCATCCACCGGGCCAGCGCCCGCCGGGACGGCCCCTTTATCCCGGTCAACTGCACGGCCATTCCGGAGACCCTGCTCGAATCCGAGCTCTTCGGCCATGTCAAGGGCTCTTTCACCGGCGCCTCCCGCAGCTATGCCGGCCTGTTCCAGTCGGCGCACAAGGGGACCCTGTTCCTGGACGAGATCGGCGACATGCCCCTGCACCTGCAGGTCAAGCTGCTGCGGGTTCTCCAGGAGCGCAAGATCCGGCCGGTGGGCTCGACCCAGCCGGTGGATGTGGATGTGCGCATCATCTCCGCCACCCACCGCAACCTGGAGGAAGCCATTGCGGAAAAGAAGTTCCGTGAGGACCTTTTCTACCGTCTCAACGTGGTCAGCCTGGAACTGCCGCCGCTCCATGAGCGGAAGGAGGATATCCCGCTGCTGGCCGAGTATTTTGTCGAGATGTTGTCGGCCAACAGTGACAAACCGGCGAAAAAGTTCACCCCCGAGGCCATGCAGACCCTGGTCGATGCCGCCTGGCCCGGCAATGTACGACAGCTCTACAATGTTGTCGAGCACGCTGTGGCCCTGGCCACCTCGCCCCTCATCTCCGCCGATCTGCTCCATGACGCCATCAAGCAGCACCAGAAGAAGATCCTGCCTCTTGCCGAGGCGCGGCGCCAGTTCGAACAGCAGTACCTGATCCAGCTCCTGCAGACCACCCGCGGCAACGTCTCCCAGGCCGCCCGCATAGCCCACCGGAATCGTACCGATTTCTACAAACTCCTCAATCGGCACCATATCGTTCCTTCGCTCTTTAAATCCTGAGCAGGATATGGTATATCCCACACCGTGTGCCGTCTCTAAAAAGAGACGGCACATGCCTTGTAGCTTTTAACTATCTGATTTTAAATATTTTTATGTGTCGCTAAATGGCGACGAAACAGTGCGTTTCAGGTCCGCTGCCCCTGTGCCTGGTGGCGGGTGCCGGGGCGGTGCGGCTTTCTGTCGGTTGTAAGATCTGCTTGTAGTACTGTATTTGCGTTATTTTTTTGTTTTTTCGGCTGCCGGGGCCGTTGCCGCTCTTTCCCTTGTCCTGGTACGAAAGATGCTATGTAACCGGAGATGTCCCCGCTCCGGCGGGGCATGCTCTTTCCGGTCGTCCCGGCTCCGCAGGATGGCAGAAAATATAGGTAAAAGTATCGGTATTTCAAGCTGGTTGCCGATGGCAATGCACTGTTACAGGAAAACATCGAACCTGAGGTCCAAGGAGTGGTCTTGCCGTGAATTCAGTAGCCCTGTCCGAGGTCTCCCTGCCGGGGGGGCTGTCCGTCCTCTGGTGTTTTCTCGCCTTTTTCCTGGTGCTGCTGGCAGGCGGCCCGCCATCCGCCTGTGCCGGCCAGGATGTCACCTTTTCCTGGCGGGCCAATCCCCCGGACGACAATGTCATCGGCTACCGCCTCTACTACGGCCCGGAGAGCCGTTTTGACGCCTCCGGCCGTCTCAGGCCCGGTTTCCATTATCAGAAATTCATCGATTTCACCGAATTCGAACGGTGCGACGGTGCCGATCCGCTGTCCTGCGATGCCCTGAGCAGCGCGGAGGTACAGTGCGAGGGTCTCTACAGCGATACCCCCCACTGTACGGTTTTCGGCCTCACCGGCCCCCTCTACTTCGCCATGACCGCCTACAATGCCCAGGCCGAAAGCAGCTATACCCGGGAGCTGCAACTGCAGGTGCCGGTTGCCCTGGCATCACCCCCCGCTTCCGGTACCGGCAGCGGCACCGTTTCCCCTGCCGCGGCCCGGGCCCTCCAGCAGGTCTATTCCCTGCTCCTCCTCAAACAGTGATGTGCCAGCCCTCCACAATCGGCAACTGTTGCGGAATACCGGTATGGCAGCGGTTGTCCACCGGCAGGTACAGAAAAGTTCAGCAGCACGCCATCTGGGGCCTCCCTGTTTCCCCATATTGACAGCACGAGAAAAATACAGTAATATTTCCTGATTTACCGGGCCGGTTTCATTCCTGGAGATGTCCGGCCGGCGTCGTCTCCGGCAAGGCCGGGCGAGCAGATGGTGCGGCGTCACGCAAGTGTTCCCGGGCTGCGCAGCGCATCCCGGTTTTTCATAGACAACAGCAAGTTTGGTGGTCATATGGCAAAAAAATCAAAGGACATGAACCCTGCCTTCAGTTCCGAGGTCATTGCCGAGCCGGGCGGGGCGCATCTCAATTCCTGTTTTTCCTGCGGTGCCTGCAGTGGTGCCTGCCCGGTGAGCCAGGCAATCCCTGAATTCGATCCCCGCAAGATCATCCACATGGTCCGCATGGGCATGGAGGAGCGTCTGCTGGCATCGGATCTGCTCTGGTACTGCTCCGGCTGCCGAAGCTGTGTCTTTGTCTGTCCCCAGGATGTGAGTTTCGCCGACATCATGGGGGCCCTGGCCAGGCTGGCCCTGAAGAAGGGCTATGTCACCCCGGAGGAACTGGTGGCAAAGGGCAAGGCCGCCGAGGTCCAGCGCGACCTGTGCGTCTCCTGTCTCACCTGTGTCCGTGTCTGCCCGTGGGAGATTCCGAAGATCGATGATGGCGGCGTGGCGACCATCGATGTCGAGGCGTGCCGTGCCTGCGGGATCTGTGTTGCCGAGTGTCCGGCCAGGGCCATTGTCCTGAATGAATCCGAGGACGAACGGCTGATCGCCGCCTGCGGCGTGGGCTGAGTTCGTGTCCATCCAATACCGCACCGGAACGGTGCGCCGGCGTCAGCTGTGCCGGGTCGTTCTGCGTGAAGAATAATATAGGAGTTCATCCGATGAGTTTTACGCCGGATATCAGGTTGTTCAGTTGCCACTACACCTCCCAGCAGGGCTGTGCCAGCGAGGGCAGGGAACTGCAGGAGCTGGGGTTCCCGGAAAATGTCCGTCTCACCAGGGTGCCCTGTACCGGGAAGCTCGAGGTGGTCACCCTGCTCAGGGCCTTTGAGGATGGCGCCGACGGTGTCTATGTCGTCGGCTGTCCTGCGGACGGCTGCCACAATGTCAAGGGCAGCCAGCGGGCGGCCAAGCGGGTCGAGGCGGTGCGGGAGGCCCTGGAAGAGCTGGGCGTGGAGCCCGATCGCGCCCGCATGTTCCACCTGCCGCGCGGCCTCCATCCCGAATTCGTTGATACGGCCAGGCAGATGAACGAATCCATCCGCGACATGGGGCCGAGCCCGTTCAACGGCTGATGGCGGGTTGCAGCCGTTGTGTATCGCCTGGCACGACTCGCCGGCCATCGCCTGGCGGTGGAGGGGTGCCGGGAAGGAAAAACCAGAACACCACGAAGAGGGGCAGCCGTTGCCCGGCGTCTTCGGAGCTACAGGAGTTATCATGATCGTTGCCGAACGTAAGCCGCTTGCTGAAATACTGGACATGGTCAGGGACTGTAAAAAGATTCTTGTCCTGGCCTGTCGTGGCTGTGTCACTGTCTGCTCGGCCGGAGGGGAACGCGAGGCCGCGATCCTGGCCTCCCTGGTCCGCCTGGGTATGAAGAAGAACGGCAAGAAGGTGGAGGTGGTCGAGGGCTCTCTGGTCCGGCAGTGCGACCGCGAGTACATCGACGGGATCGACCAGTGGAAGGGCCAGTATGATGCCATCCTGTCCACGGCCTGCGGCGTGGGCGTCAACTTCATCGCCAACCTGCGACCGGACGAGAATGTCTATCCCGCTCTCAACACGACCTTCTTCGGCGGTTCGGCCGAACAGGGCATCTGGAGCGAACAGTGTGCCGGCTGCGGCGACTGCGTTCTTCATCTGACCGGCGGTCTCTGTCCGGTGGCCCGTTGCGCCAAGAGCCTGATGAACGGGCCATGCGGCGGTTCGGTGGATGGCCGCTGTGAGATTGATCCTGAGGTAGACTGTGTCTGGCAGATGATCTACGACCGCATGGGACGCCTGGACCGGCGGGAAGAGATGGCCCGGCCGGCACCGATTCGCGACTGGTCCACGGCCGGCCATGGTGGCCCCCGGAAACAGGTGCGTCAGGATCTGACGGTATAACACGTCGTTATCGCATTGGTACCGTATCCCGGGCAGTGGTGCTGCCCGGGTTTTTTTATCAGGGGACTGGGGGTCAGGTATCAGGTGCCAGGTGCCAGGTGCCAGATGCCAGGTACCAGGTGCCAGGGGTCAGGTACCAGGTGCCAGGGGTCAGGTACCAGGTGCCAGGGGTCAGGTACCAGGTATCAGGGGGCAGGGGACAGGAGTCTTTGTGTCGTCTGCGGCGGAGAGATGGGGACTGGCTTCCGGCGATGGGGGCAACCTGCGCGGATACAGAGCGGGCGGTCACTCTTGCATCCGGCTGATTCGTAATAGTTCACCGCTATCAGCAACTACCTGAAAAAGAGCAATACTTTTGGTAAAAGTTCAGCAGTGCGTCAGCTGTGCGTG
>Ga0256833_1002185_pt1 | contig 13948 bp, 14 predicted proteins | sample 356284metaG_FD_190535 | JGI IMG/M metagenome (GOLD analysis project Ga0256833, IMG submission 190535) | Hydrothermal vent microbial communities from Mid Atlantic Ridge, Atlantic Ocean - 356-284 | ecosystem: Environmental > Aquatic > Marine > Hydrothermal vents | place: Atlantic Ocean: Mid...
AGACAGGTATATGATACACGCTGGCGTCAGCATACCCAACTACCCGGAGAGGAGGCTCTTCGCGGCGAGGCTGAAGCCGCCAGTCCTCTTCGCCATCGAGCCGTTCGCCACAAACGGTAGGGGCCTGGTGGCCGAGACGTCCACGGTCACGATATACTCCTACACCGGCAGGCGGCCGAGGGCCCTCCTCGGGGGCGTCGAGGAGAAGATACTGGCCGCCATCAAGGAGAGATATCGGACCCTGCCCTTCACGCCCCGCTGGCTCCGGGGCCTGGCCCCGGACGGCGAGGTCGACAGGGCAGTCAGGGCGCTGGCTCTCCGGGGAGTACTCTACCCCTACCCTGTCCTCGTGGAGGCTGGCAGGGGGGTCGTGGCGCAGTTCGAGCATACATACCTCATGCTGGAGGATAGGGTGATAGTGACCACCCGCGGCGGCGAGGAGCTCCCGGCGCGGTAGGGGGCCTATTTAAGAACTCCAGGGGCAGCCTGCAGGGGGCGTGGGACAAGGCTAGGGTGCGGCGCCCTTGGCAAGCAGTCTGCCAGACTGGATCTCGGCTATATCACAGCTCGCGTTCCTGGCGATATTCCTACTCATGTTCCTGGGTGTCAATCAGAGGCTGCAGGTGTACATGTGGAGGGGCGACATAAAGTCGAAGCTGGCGTTCCTAGAGTGGCTAGCCGCCAACGCCAGGGATAGGGCCAAGGAGTACCTCGCGAAGAACAAGGGCAGGAGGGTGGACGAGGTCGTGGAGAGGCTCTCGGACTTCTTCCTAATACAGCCTGTCGACATAGAGCCGGTAGACATCATTAGGAGGCTCGACCACCTCTTCAACGTTAGGAGGCTGAGGGTTAGGGGCCTCCTAAGCGACGCTATGCCGGAGGCCGACGCCGTGACTAGGAGCAGGGCGGAGGTGGTGCTCGAGATAGCGTCGGCCCTCAACTTCATATACAAGATCGTGAGGCACCTGCTACGCTACGGCGAGAAGACGAAGAACTGGATACTCCTCATGCAGCTACAGCTCCTGATGCCCCTCATAATAAGGCAGGCGAAGACCCTCTACAGCGCCCAGGAGCACTTCGCCCAGGGCCTCCCGGTGGGCGACGGAGCCGGGCCGCTGGTGGCCTACAGGCTGGCCGGGGGCTCGCAGTGGAGGAGCGTCGAGGACGAGACCGTGGCGGCCGAGGTTGAGCTGGAGGGGAGGAGGCTCATAGTCGTGAAGGCCGAGGGGCCAGGCTCCAGCGTGGGGAGGCCCGGCGCGGCGGTGGAGAAGATAGTGGAGGACCTGGCGAAGAGCGGGGTGAAGCCGGCGATGATACTTACCGTCGACGCTGCACTGAAGCTCGAGGGGGAGGACACGGGTAGCATAGCCGAGGGCGTGGGGGCGGCAATCGGGGACCCGGGCCCGGAGAAGATTAGGTTCGAGAGGGTGGCCGCGAAGTACGGCATACCCCTGAGGGCGCTCGTGATAAAGATGTCCGAGGAGGAGGCGATAACTGGTATGAGCAAGGAGATATACCAGGCCGTCGACAAGGCCGTTGAGAGGGTAAGGGAGATAGTGGCCAGCGAGACCCAGCCCGGTGACACGGTGATAGTAGCCGGGATAGGGAACACGTCGGGCATAGGCCAGTAGCCCTCGGGGCGGCCCGGGGAGGTGTGGCAGGAGTGGCGGGCAACGCTGTCCCCGACTGGGTGCAGTCAATCCTACTCCTCGCCTCGCTCGGCGCGATAGCCTACCTTATGGCGAGGCAGGCCTCGGAGGCGGCCAGGATGGCGGAGCAGGAGAGGGTCCAGGCTTTCACGGAGATAGAGTGCGGTGACGGCTCCAGGAAGACGCGGGAGTTTAGGAGCGGGGACTTCGTGGGGGGCGAGGCGGCCGACTGCCCTGGGGGGCGGGTGGTGGGGATCTACACGGTTAAGGTGGAGGAGGAGAAGGCTGGGAGGCGTGGCTTGATACCGGTGAAGCGTAAGTCCAAGAGCTAAAATAGTAGTGGGCCCACATAGGTAGCTGGTGGGAGCATGTCGCTCTTCTGCGAGGAGGGTCCCCCGATACTGACGGTTATGACGCGCGAGGTGCTCACAGCGAAGCCCGACGAAACGGTGGGTAGCGTGGTTAAGAGGATGGCGGAGAAGGGCGCCGGCTCCGTGGTGGTTGTCAACGATGAGGGGAAGCCTATAGGTATCTTCACGGAGAGGGACCTGCTAGTTAAGGTCGTAGGCGAGGGTAGGAGCCTCGACGCAAAGCTCTCGGAGGTGATGACGCCGGACCCTATAGTGGCGAAGCCGGACTGGAGCCTGGCCAGGGCGCTCGAGATAATGGTGCACTACGGCTTCAGGCACCTGCCAGTAGTAGGCGACGACGGGAGGCTCGTGGGTATAGTTAGCATAAAGGACCTCGCGAAGGCGCTCAGCGGCGAGATAGACGTGGACGAGCTACACGCGGCCGGGTAGGGGGCCGGGCGCCCCAGGGGGTGGGCCTACACCTTTACCCCCTTACTCCTCAGCTCCTCGACGAACCTCTTTAGGGCCTCAACGTTCCAGGGGTGTACGCTCCTCCTCCGCTTGTCGACGTACAGGCCGAGCTTCCTCGCCTTCTCTGGGGTGAGGCCGGCCTCGCGGAGCTCGCCCAGGCTGAAGCCCCTACCCGCACGCAGGCCGGGGTCAACTAGCCCCAGCCGCCTGAGCCTCGGCCTCTTCACCATCGCCACGGGCGGCTCGACGCCCTCCGGCAGCTTGGCCCGTGCCGCCACCATTACCCCCTCCCTGGGCCCCCCGCAGGGCCTCCCTTATAAAGTCTGGGAGCCCCCTCCAGGGTGTTGAGTACACTGGCTTCTCCACCCCCGCTAGGGAGAGTATTTCGCAGAGCTTGCAGACCATCCTACCCGGGCTCGTGGGCTCGCCGCAGCGGCTGCATGGCGGCAGGTCTTCGACGCTGAGGCGCCTGGCGTCCTCCTCGAGCAGGCTGTCAAGCGCCTCCACCAGCCGGAGGAGGCTGCCCGGCGACTCTGCCTCCATGATGTAGAGTGCGTTGCGCACCCGGGCCCGGAGCGTTGGGGCGTAGCGTATGTACATGCACTCCGTCTCCTGGAACCTGAAGCCGGCTAGGTAGGCGTAGGTCGCCGTCTCCCACTCGTAGATCTTGCGTAGGGGCTTGACGCGGGGTACAAGCCTCCTACTGGCGGGGGGTGCTAGGGGGTGCTGGCGTAGGAGACCTATGAGGTCCCCCCTCAGGAGGTTTATTATGGCTGTCTGGGCCTCGTCGTCGAGGTTGTGGGCTGTCACAGTCTTGGACGCGCCGTAGACCCGGGCGTAGTAGTTGATTATCCTCCTCCTGAGTATCCCACAGTAGGTGCAGGGGGCGATGCGCAGCCGCCTCTTCCACGCCCTCGAGACTATCTCGCTCAGGTGGAGGCCCGTGTACTCCCTTATGCTGGTCACTATGAGGTCGATGCCCCTCTCGCGCGCGTAGCCCTTCATCTTCTGTATGTCCACATGCCTGTTGTAGCCCGGTATGCCCTCAACTATGGAGAGGGCGAGCATCCTAGAGGGCTTATGGAGAAGGGGCATGACGTCTAGTAGGACGAAGCTATCCTTGCCGCCGCTCACGGCGAGGAGGAGCGTGTCGCCCGGCTCCAGCATACGCCACTTGCTTACCTCGCGCGCCACGCGGGCGCGGATGTCCTCCATGAAACACTCGCGGCAGAGCCTCATGCCAGTATGGCGCTGGTACACCACGGCGGGCCTAGAGCGGCACGAGTCACAGAGGGGAACCGTCATGCCCTCCCTCCTCCAGGGATAGGATGTTGAGCACGTAATCGTAGAGGCCGTCCTTCTTCAGGCCACGCTCTATCCTATAGAGCTGCTCGGGGGGAAGGCCGAACCGCCTGGCCACCCTGTACGGGGCGACGCCCCTCGACCGGGAGTATAGGAGGAGCACGAGGCTCCTCAGGGCCCCGGGGTGAGTCAGCCTGGCCCGGAACTTATAGTGAGTTATGAGCTCCTTGAGGACTATCCTGGCCGGAGTGCTCGACCTGAGCCACTCCACCACCTCCTCGGGCAGTTCAATCCTCTTGGGGCGGCCTATACCGTTGATCGTCACGCTACCGTCGTCGTTAAACTCGATGGCGTACTGTATGAACGGCCTTCTGGGCACTAGCAGCCACCCCGCCTACCCCCCGCTGTGGGGCGCGGGGGGTTTAATGTAGTTCAACGTGGAATAGGCGAGGGCCTCTAGTACTATGCTAGGCCCGGCAGGAGCGGCCCCAGGGGAGGGCCCGGGGGCGCGTGTGGTGGGCCCGGGGGGACTCGAACCCCCGACCTACGGGTCTCTCCGAGGTAGGCCAGGCCCCCGGGTCTGGAGCCCGCCGCTCTGCCTGGCTGAGCTACGGGCCCTCCCGGGAGGCTAGGCGGCGGCCGGGTCGAATAAAGCTTTACGCCGCCGACCCCCACGCTGGGGGCGGCCCCCGATGTCTTGGGAACCCGGGTTGGACAGCGCGACCGCGGCCCCCCACGGGGGGCCGCGGGGATGGCGTCAAGGCCCGCATGACAGGGGAGCCGCCCGCCCCCAGGCTGCGGTTCTAGCCCTGCTGGGGGGTGGGGGTAGCCACGTGCTCCTCGCCAGGAAGTCCTGCACGCTGGGGGGCCCCTGGGCCTGCGACGCCGCGCTACCCGGGGGCCGCCTGAGGCCTGGGGAGAGCTGTGTGGAGGCCGCCCTCCGGGAGGCCTGGGAGGAGGCCTGGGTCCACCCGGCCATGGTTAGAGTCGTGGGGGTCGGCCCTCTCCACTCAACTTCTAGGGGTGGAGTGCTCGTGAGGCCCGTCGTAGCCGTGGCCTCCGGGCCGCTCTGCCCGGTGCCACGGCAGGGGGAGATCGACAGGGTGTTCTGGGCCCCGCTCTGGGAGGTTGCAGGGTCGAGGCCGGCCGCCACGCGCCACCCTAGAGGGTTCACGGTCGAGGGGGTTAGGCTGCGGGACGGCACGCTGGTGTGGGGGCTCACACTGAGGATCCTAAGGTGGCTATACTCCGGCCTCCCGGTCGTGCTCCAGGGCTCTACGCTGGAGGGGGCCAGCGGCGAGGGCTAGGGCGCCGGATGCCAGGCAGCCTAGGCGCGCCAGTGACACCCACGCCTTAGGGCCGAAGGCGTCCATGATGGGGCCGGCGGTGAGGGTGCCGAGTATCCAGCCTAGGTTGAAGGACAGCGTGTATATGCTGGACGCTGTGTAGCGTATCTCCTCCGGCGTCCTCGATAGGATGTAGTTGTTGCCGGAGACCACCACGAGGGCGTAGACGGCCCCCAGGAGCGCCTGAGCGGCTATGAGGCCAGCGCTACTCCCCACGGTAAGGTAGAGGTGGAACACCAGGCCGGTGCCCGCCAGGCCTAGAGAGTAGAGGGGCAGCTCCCTGCCCCGGACGGCCCTAGACGCCGCTGGTATGGCTAGCGTCTGCACGACCGGGTTGGCAGCCAGGGCCAGGGCGGTCGCCAGCAGGCCAGCGCCTAGCACGTTGTGGAAAAGCACAGGCATTATAGAGAAGACACCGCTCGCGAAGAGGTTCCTAACCACCAGGGCGGCCGCAGCCACCCACACGTCAGGCGGCACGAGGCCCACGGCCTCCCGCAGCCCCCCGGGCCTCGAGGGTGGCGCGGGGTAGCGGCTGCCACAGGCAGCCAAGGCGGCGGCGACGCTGACCAGGGCGGCCGAGTGGAAGACCCACTCTATGCCGGGGCCGGCAGCGAAGGCGCCGCCCAGGAGGCTCCCCGTCGCCATCCCGACGGCTGAAGCCAGCGCTGTCAGGCTCACGCCAGCGCGGACTCCCCGGGAGAGCGAGAGGGAGCCCAGCGCCACCGGCAGCGCCGCTGCGAGCCCGAGGCCCTGGGCTAGGCGGGCGGTTAGAACCAGGGGAGGGCTCCCGTGGAGCGCTACGATGGCTTCGACGGCGAGCGAGTTGAGCGTCAGGCCCGTGCAGACTAGCAGGTTGGGCCTGCCCAGAACGTCTGCTAGAGCGCCCGATATCAGTGTCGAGGGGGTGAGGGCCGCGAAGTACGCTGTAGCCGCCCAGGTAACAAGCGTGTAACTCCACCCAAGCCCCCTGAGGTAGAGCGGTATCCAGAAGCCCACGCTACCAACCGTGTAGAAATACGCGAAGGCTGGGAGCGCGTACCTGACCGTGGCGCTTCTACGCTCAGAGCGGCCCTCGGGCATTGCACGGAAACCGGGCGAGGCGGGGGGCGCGGCGGGGTAAAAGGGCGCCCCCCGGAGGGGCGGCGGGGCTAGTGGCCGAAGAGCCTGCGGAGGTAGCTCTGCTCCCACTCGTCCTTCGCCTTGGTGTACTCCTTCTTGGGTGTCGGGTCCTTGGTGGGCTTCGGGGGCTTCGTTGTGAAGTTCAGGCCGAAGAGTACGCTCTCGGTCTCGAGCTTGCCCTCGAGGTTGCCGAGGTAGGCCCATCCCAGGAAGGTGTACTGCACCGGTATCTTCTCCGGCACCCCCAGGTCGTCGAGGATGTTGTTGACGGCGTGGAGGGCGCTCTCATACGCTATCTCCTGGTTCTTGGGGAACGGCAGCTTAGCGACGTCGCCAGCCGCCAGGACGTCGTCGTACTTGACGCTGCGGAGATCCTGTGGGCTGCGCACCTCGAACCACCTCTCGCCCAGGCCAGCCTCGGCTATGAACCTGGGAGCCCTGTTGGGCTCGAGTGCGGCGAGTATGGTGTACGGAATCTTCTCGCCGTCGGATAGCACAACGTAGTCGGGGCCTATCTCGACTATCTCCCTAGAGGTGATCAGCTCGACCCCGGCCTCCTCGTATCTAGCCTTTATAACGTCGGCTATAACGGGGGGCTGGGGCTTCTCGTTGGCGTCAACATGGACTATCCTAAAGTTCTTCCTGACGCCCCTGTAGGCTAGCACCGTGTGGATCGCCATGGCGGTCTCGGCCGGGGCTGGGGCACACCTGTAGGGCGCCTTCGGGGCGTAGACCACAACGCTGCCCTTCTCGAGGCTCCACACGCGCCTCTTGAGGACGTCAACCCTCCCAGGCTCGTAGACGTTGGTGTTACGCCACCAGTTCTCCCGGTACCCCTCAATGGAGCTGCCGTCGAACACCACGCCGGGCGCCAGGACCAGGTAGTCGTACTCTATGCTCCTCTCCAGGGGTGCCCTCGTCGGGTTCTCGACGACCTCGACCCTCCTCTCCTCTGGAACAACACGGGTCACGGTGCCGAAGACGAAGCTCACGCCCTCGGCGGCGACCTGCTCGTAGCCCCTGACTATCCTATCATAGCTCTGCTCCCCCGTTAGGAGTAGGGGCCTCGAGGGGCCGCTCATGTAGAAGGGATCCTTGGCGATGACGGTCACGTCGACTAGATCCCTAGCGCGGGCGAGGAGGTTCCTAGCAACCCCAACACCAGCGATGCCGCCGCCGACTATCACGACCCTCTTCTTACCGCCAGCCATAGCGGCCACCGGGGGCGCAATGTAGGGATGCGGGTATTGTGGCGGTAGTCAGTATCCCTCACATATTAAGAGTTTTCTTCACTGATAAACCTGGCGGTAGACGGGGGTCGGATCCTCCCGGGGCCTGCCGGGCTACCCGGGGCCCACCACGCTGCCCACGCGCTCCCCCCGCGCTATCCTCCCCAGAACCCCGGGGTCCCTCCCGTCGACGAAGTATATCTTCAGGCGGCTCCTCCTAGCTATGGAGAGGGCGACATGGTCGAAAAGCTCGTACCCGCCAGCGGACTGCTCGGCCCCGCGGACCAGCCCCCAGAGCTCATCGTAGGTGAGGCGATCCAGCCGCCGGGCGCCAGGCACGCCCGGCCGGGGGGCGTAAACCCCGTCAACGCCGCTGAGCATGTTAACCAGCACGCTGGCGCCGACGGCCTCAGCTAGGGCCGCCGCCACGGCGTTCGTGCTCTGGCCGGGCTGGAGGCCGCCCATGACGACGACCGGGTACAGGGGGAGGAGGCTGGCAGCCTCCTCCACGCTGGTAGGAGGCCTGAGTGGGGCCAGGGGGTAGAGCGTGGACGCCAGCAGGAGGGCGTTCAACCTGGACGCCTCTATGCCCAGGACGTCCAGTAGGGCCTCCCGCACACCCGAGGCCCTAGCGGCTGCTATGTAGTCCCTAGCCACCCGCCCGCCCCCGGCCACCACTGCCACCCTGCAGCCCCCCGCCGCTAGCTCCCTCAGCTCCCGCGAGAGGCGCCGGAGGTAGCCCGGCTCGGGCGGCGATAGCAGGGAGCCGCTGACCTTAACCGCTAGAGCCCCTAGCCTGCAGGAGTCTCCTGGCATGCCAGACGAGCACCCCCACACCCGAGGCTATGAAGGACAGGTGGATAGCGCCCACCAGGATGGGCGTGGCGCCCAGGACTCTCAATACTGCGGAGGCCCCAGCGCCCCGGACGGCAGCGGCGACGAGGGCGAGGTAGGCGGCCAGGCTCCCAGCGCTCGAGGCCAGGGCCCCCAGCAGGGGGCTGCTAGCAGCTAGGGCGGCCGCCGAGGCGGCCGCTGGCGCGGCGTACATGTTGACGGGGCCGGGCAGGAGGTAGAGGAGGCTACCAGCTATGAGGGCCGACCCCAGGGTGCCCGCGGCCAGCACCGCGGCCTGGGGCGGCCGCTGGCGGCGTCCCGCCTGCCTTCCAGCTCTGGGCACTCTCTACCCCCCGGGCTCTTGGCTGGCGGCGCCTGTTATAGTTAGAGTTGCGGCGCCCCTGGGCGGATTGGCCGGGTCGACTTCGACGAGCTCCCCGCGGGCCCAGGGCAGGTAGAGGTCCCTATAGTGGGCGTCGAAGGGGTTGCCGCTGACGCCGCCGGGGATGGAGACGAGTAGCCCCTCCTCCGAGAGGTCTACAACCAGCCGGGCGGTCGAGGCGACCCTCACGGGGGCCCCCTCCCTGGCGCCGAGGAGGCTGGCCGCGGCCGTGTAGGGGCTCTCCGGGCCGCCTGGGGCGGGCTCCCTGCGGAGGTTGAGCCCCGGCAGGATCCACCCCAGGGGGTGGGCCGGGTGGAAGTAGTGGAGGAGCCCGTAGTCCCACTGGGCCATGTCCCCGGTCCCATAGTACCTCTCGAGCGTGTCAAGGGCCTCCCGGAGGGTCTCGGCCGCGAGCTCCTCGGGGTAGCCGGGGTGCAGGATGCCTCTAGCCCTGGCGTCGCCGGCGGCGTAGGCGTCTAGTAGCTGCAGGGTGTACTGGAACTCCATGAGGGGGTCCGTGAAGTTGACCCCCAGGCGGCTCCAGAGCTTGGAGGTGAAGAGGCTCCACCACGCCAGCGCGAGGGCCTGCTGGGGCGTCCCCAGGCCTCGCCTGGTCGACCCGTCCCACGATGCTAGCATGTCGAGGGCCGACCTCTCGCGGGCGCCCAGCGAGAGGCCCGTTTTCGAAGCTAGAGACACGAGCAGCCTTGTGGCGTTCAGGAGGCCTAGATCCTTGGTGTCTAGGATTGCCTGGGCGACGTCGCCAGCGCTCATGGGGTGGGGCCTCGAGGTGAGGCCGTCCAGGACCTCCCTGAGCCTAGCGTAGCGGGGCGCCCCCCAGTACTCGTAGCCCGTGTAGTTCGCGCAGCTCCCGCTCAGGAGGATGTTGCTTGACACGAGTATGTAGGGGCGGCGCGGGTTCAGGAGTATGGGCGTCTCCGTCTTGGGGGCGAAGCCCGTCCAGGAGCCCTCCCCGGCGCTGGCGTTGAATGGTAGGAACCCAGTGTTCACGATAGTCTCGTTCCCGGCCCGTATGAGGGCTGGCCTCCTAATGGGGATCGAGCCGACGGCGCTCGCAACTATGTTGGAGTCCCTATCGGCGGCGACGACTAGGAACGCCGGGGTGCCAGCGTATATCTGCGCGCGCAGTATGTCCCTAACGCTGGCCGCGCTCGACGCGGCCCAGAAGAAGGCTATGTCAACGCTGGGTGAGAGGCCTGTCCAGGCCACGGCGTAGCGGCCCCCGCGCCACGATATGAGGGGGCCGACGATGGTTTCGTTAACAACTATCCTCTCGCTCTTCATGGAGTGGTGCAGGGGGTCCCAGTACCTTATGGCGGCCTCCCTCGACTCCACGCTCCGCCAGGTTCCATTGTAGTAGTAGCGGCCGTCGGGGCTCCACTTGAAGTAGTAGTAGTCAACCTGGTCTATACCGCTCGACATGACCCCCCACGCGGCCCTCGGTGTCCTGCCAGCCACGGGGAAGGGCATGCCGGGCAGGAACAGGCCGGCGACCCTGATTGATGGCGACACCACGACGGCGGGCATCCACATGGCCGGAACCGTGAGGGACCCGTGTAGGTCGACAGCCAGGATGGGCGCCTTCCCCCGGGAGTAGGCGGGCGATACGACTATACCCGTGCTGGCCGGGTAGCCGCTGGCCAGGCTCCCCAGGGTCACGTGGAGGCCCGAGAGCTCGGCTAGGGCGGCCTCTGGGTTGGGGGGCGGGCTCCAGGGCCTGGGCGGCGCTAGTGGCACCGCGTGGAAGGGCCTCCAGGGCGTTGACTCGTTGCAGGACGCTGTGGGTGGCGAGTACTGGGCGCCGGGAACCCCGAGGAGCGCTATAGCCTGGGGGCCGAGCTTGGAGGCTATCTCGGCGTTGACAAGGTCTGAGTCGCTGAACGAGTATAGTAGTGCTAGTAGCTTGGAGACCGCTATGACGTCGGTGTAGTTCCAGGGCTCCGGCTTCAGGCCGAGGAGGGCGTACTCGGCGGGTAGCAGCCCGTGGGAGTTTATGTAGTGCACGTAGTCGTTGACGCCGAGGAGGAAGTAGCCTATAAGCGCGTTCATCTGGGAGAAGCGGGGGTCGTTGAGTGCCCGCTCGGCGCTCGCCCTAACCGCCCCGGGTAGGCCGAGGGAGAGGACCACCCTATCACTGTCGAGCCCCTGGGGCCCGATGAGCTCGGCGAGCCTCGCCTCGGGGATCCTCCTGTAGAGGTCCATCTGGAAGAGGCGGAGACCCGCCTCAACCCAGCCGAGGGCGTACATCGCGGCGGCGTCTGTCGAGGCGTAGATGTATGGTATCCCGTGCCTGTCCCAGTAGACGGTGGCATTGCCGGGGACGCCCTCCACTATGAGGTTAGTCTCGAGGAGCCTCCCGAGCCTGTGGGCGCCTAGGATGCCGTGGACAGGGTCGGACAGCCTCAGGTACGCCGTGCCAGCGGTTAGCGGCGTAAGGGAGACAACGACGGCTGCTATCACGAGGAAAGCCTCGACCGCCCGCTGGAAGGTGGCGCGCGCCACGCCAGAGCCCTACGGGGGCCAGGCGGTCGGGGGCTTTTACCGGGAGCGCTGGGAGCCCCCGGCGCCCAGCCGCCTTAGTCTATAGTCGAAGCAGGTGGTACCTGGTGTCTAACCCTTTTTACCCGGACACCAGCGGGCTAGCGGCGGCTGGAGGCTGGGGAAGCTTGCAGCGTCCCGAGGCTGAGGTGGGCATACACGGCTGGGGGGCCTACGTGCCGAGGTACAGGCTCCCCATGAGCGAGATTGTGAGGGTGTGGGGGTGGCCGCCCCAGCAGGCGGCGGCGCTTGGGATGAAGGAGAAGGCGGTTGCGGGGCCGGACGAGGACTCGCTCACCATGGGCTTTGAGGCTGCTAGGAACGCGATGGCGAGGGCTGGCGTGGAGCCCGCCAGGGTCGGCGCCGTCTTCTTCGGGACGGAGTCGAAGCCGTATGCGGTCAAGCCCAGCGCTACGGTCATAGCGGAGGCTCTCGGCGTGACGCCCGTGACTATGGCTAGCGACCTGGAGTTCGCGTGCAGGGCCGCGAGCGAGGCGCTCCGGGCCTCGCTCGGCATGGTGGCCTCCGGGCTTGTCGAGTATAGCCTGGTGATAGGGAGCGACACGGCCCAGGCGAACCCTGGGGACGTCCTCGAGTTCACCGCCGCGAGCGGGGCGGCCGCGTACGTGGTAGGCCCCAAGAGCGGGGCTGCGGCGGTGTTTGAGGGTAGCTACACCTACGTCACCGACACGCCCGACTTCTGGAGGAGGGCCCACCAGCCCTACCCCCTCCACGGGGAGGGGTTCACGGGCGAGCCAGCCTACTTCCACCATATTGAGAACGCTGTTAAGGGGCTCCTCGGCGAGCTGGGGCTGAAGCCCTCCGACTTCGACTACGCGGTGTTCCACCAGCCCAACGGGAAGTTCCCCCTGAAGATAGCGAAGAGGCTCGGCATACCCAAGGAGAAGGTCCTCCCAGGCCTCGTGACGCCAGTCATAGGCAACACCTACAACGCCAGCGCGCTCATAGGCCTGACAAGGGTGCTAGACCAGGCCAAGCCGGGCGACAGGATACTCCTAGCACCCTTCGGCAGCGGGGCGGGCTCGGACGCGTATAGCATAGTTGTAACCGACGCCGTCGAGGAGAAGAAGGGGGCCGCCCCCACGTTTGACGACTACCTGAACAGGCGCGTCGAGATAGACTACGCCCTCTACGCGAGGTTCCGCGGCATACTCCACGTTATGAGGTGAGGGGTGGCGGGCGGTGGACGTGTACGTCACAGGCGTGGGGATGGTGAGGGTCTCCAGGCACTTCAACCTCGGCCTCCGGGACCTGGCCGCCCAGGCGGCCTTCCAGGCCCTGGAGAAGTCGGGTGCTGGCAGCGTTGACGCCGTCGTAGCCGCGTCGACCCTCAGCTACAGGCAGGCGGGCCAGCTAGACCTCGCCGGGCACATAGCTGGCGCCCTCGGCCTCCGGGGAGCGATAACCATGGCGGTCGAGGCTGGCGAGGCCTCGGGCCTGGCGGCGGTCGCCGCTGGCTGCTCGCTTATCCGGTCCCACCAGGCCAGCCGCGTGCTGGTAGTTGGGGTTGACAAGCTCTCCGACTATGTCAGCGCTAGGGTCTACAGGGACCTCCAGAGGCTCTACGAGGCCGAGGTGCAGGCGCTATACGATATAGGCCACGCTGGCGTCGCCGGCCTGCTAGCCAGGCTCTACATGAAGCGGTACGGTGTCGACCGCGAGACCCTATCCTACTGGCCCGCCATGGACCACGCCCACGCCAAGGAGAACCCCTACGCTATGCTGCGGTTCGCCGTCGACCCGAAGAGCGTGGCGACAGCCATGACGGTGGCCGACCCCCTAACGCTGCTCGACGCATTCCCGCTGGGCGACGGGGCCGCCGCCCTGGTCCTCGAGTCGGGAGACTCGCGGGGCAGGGGGCTGGCTGCTGTCAAGCTGGCGACGAGCGCTGCGGGGTACCCGGCTCTAACGATGGCGCCCGACCCCCTGAAGCTGGAGCCCGTCGCCATGCTGGCCTCTAGGCTGAGCGAGGTTGCGGGCGTAAGGCCCTCGGAGGTCGACGTGGTGGAGCTGGGCGACTCCTTCACAATCAACGGGCTCCTGCTGGCCGAGGCCCTCGGCCTAGCCGAGCCGGGCCGGGCGGCTGCGAGGGCTAGGGACGGCGCCTTCACGGTGGGTGGCGACGGGCCTGTCGTGAACGCCTCGGGCGGCCTGAAGGCTAGGGGGCACCCCGTGGGGGCCACGGGCGTCTACATGGTTGGCGAGATAGCCCTACAGCTGGCAGGCGAGTTCCCGGGCCTCCAGGTCGAGGGGGCCCGGAGGGGCCTGGCCGTCGCCGCGAGCGGCGACGGCTCCTCGGCCCACATGGTTTACCTGGAGGGGGTGATGTAGGGTGTCCATGGATCTAAGCGTGGCGGAGACGTGGAGGGTCAGGGGGCAGCTCTACAGGCTGGAGGCCGCCCGCTGCGAGGAGTGCGGGCGCATCCACTACCCGCCAATGCCGGCCTGCCCCTACTGCGGCTCCCGCAGGCTCTCCAGGGTGCGCCTCCCAGAGCGTGGCCAGCTAGAGTCGTACACTATAGTTTACAGCGTACCGGAGGGTGCGAGGGAGAAGTCGCCCGTAGTGCTCGGGCTGGTGAGGCTGGGTGACGTTAGGGTGGTGGCTGAGCTCACCGACGTGAGCCCCGAGGAGGTTGACAGCGTCGAGGAGGTAGAGGCTGTGCTGCGGAGGGTCCGGAGCGACCGG
>Ga0256833_1002186_pt1 | contig 13935 bp, 9 predicted proteins | sample 356284metaG_FD_190535 | JGI IMG/M metagenome (GOLD analysis project Ga0256833, IMG submission 190535) | Hydrothermal vent microbial communities from Mid Atlantic Ridge, Atlantic Ocean - 356-284 | ecosystem: Environmental > Aquatic > Marine > Hydrothermal vents | place: Atlantic Ocean: Mid...
CGGCCCTGTGACCTGCCCGGTATGGAGCCTTTTTCCAGTTGCCAACGCGTTTGCCGCTCCTGTGGCGCCTGCGCACCCGCTCTTTCGCTGCCTGCGCCGCACCGGCCTCCACCGGCACCGGAACAAAGGCCGCCACCGCGGCCATCAGCGCAATGGTAATCTTGTCTTTCATCCGTTTCCTCCCTTTCATGCTGTCGCTCATCATGCTGTCGCTCGATCTCATGCCCGCAACCGCGAGCCGGTGCAAAGATTGCCCCGTGCGGCATGAAACCGGCCTGAACCTTCCGTTCAGGTCCTGTTCAGACTGCTTCGCCAAAGGCCCGGATCACGAATGAATGGCCCGCCCGGCCACCGCCAGGGCCGCTTCCCTGACGGCTTCCGACAAGGTGGGATGGGCATGGCAGGTGCGCGCCAGGTCTTCCGCCGAGCCGCCGAACTCCATGAGCACGGCGATTTCGTGGATCATCTCCCCGGCCATGGGCCCCAGGATGTGCGCCCCCAGCACCCGGTCGGTTTTCGCATCGGCGAGGATTTTCACCAGTCCGGCCGTCTCGTTCATCGCCTTGGCGCGGCCATTGGCCATGAAGTTGAACTTGCCAACCACATGATCCACTCCGGCCGCCTTGAGCTCCTCTTCCGTCTTGCCCACCGAGGCCGCCTCCGGCGTCGTGTAGACCACCGCCGGAATGATGTCGTGATTGACCTCTCCAGGCAGCCCGCCGAGGATTTCGGCCACCGCCACCCCCTCTTCCTCCGCCTTGTGGGCCAGCATCGGCCCGGCGATGACATCGCCGATGGCATAGATGCCCGCAATCTTGGTCTCGAAACTCTCATCCACCGGGATGCGCCCGCGCTCATCCGTCTCAAGGCCGATATCGGCCAGCCCCAGCCCCTGGGTGTAGGGCACCCGGCCAATGGCCACCAGCGCCTTTTGCGCCTTGATGGTCTGGCCCTTGCCACCGCCGGCGGGCTCCACGCTGAGCGTCACCGAGCGCTGGGTGGTCTTTGCCTGCGTGACCTTGGTCCCCAGATGAAAGGCCATGCCCTGCTTCTTCAGCTCCCGGTGCAGCACCTTGGCGATCTCGCCATCCATGCCCGGCAATATGCGGTCGAGATATTCGATGACCGTCACCTCGGCCCCCAGCCTGCGCCACACCGAGCCCAGCTCCAGCCCGATGACGCCTGCCCCGATCACCACCAGGGATTTCGGCACCGTCCCCAGGGCCAGCGCCCCGGTCGAGCTCAGGATCGTCTTTTCATCCACCTCCAGGAACGGCAGGGCCGCCGAATCGGAGCCCGTGGCGATGACGATGGCCTGCGCCTCCAGCTCCACCGGCGCGCCGTCGGACGGCATGACCTGCACCCGCCCGGCCTCCACAATGCGCCCGGTGCCGATGAAGGAGGCGATCTTGTTCTTCTTGAACAGGAAGGCGATGCCCCTGGTGTTGGCCTCCACCACCTTGTCCTTGTAGGCCTGCATGGCCGCCACGTCGATTTTCGGCTTGCAGCCGCAAATGCCCATCGCGGCAAAGCCGTGCGCCGCCTCGGCGAAGCGCTCCGAGACATGCAAAAGCGCCTTTGAGGGAATGCAGCCTATGTTCAGACAGGTGCCGCCGAAGCTGGAACGCTTCTCCACCACCGCCACCTTCAGCCCCAGCTGGGCGGCGCGAATGGCGCAGACATAGCCGCCAGGGCCGGACCCGATTACCACGAGATCGAATTGTTCAGCCATCTTTCCGGCTCCATTTCATCGGCAGGGCTCCTGCCTGTTCACGGGCAGCACCCTGCCCTGACATCACAAATCCAGGATCAGCCGCTTGGGATCCTCCAGGAACTCCTTGACCCGCACCAGGAAGGTCACCGCCTCCTTGCCATCGACGATGCGGTGATCATAGGTCAGCGCCAGATACATCATCGGCCGCGCCTGAATGGAGCCATCGGGCATGACCATGGCCCTTTGCATGATCTTGTGCATCCCCAGGATGCCCGATTGCGGCAGATTGAGGATCGGCGTCGACATGAGCGAACCATAGATGCCACCGTTGGTGATGGTGAAGGTGCCACCCTGCATCTCCTCCAGCTTCAGCTTGCCGGCCCGCGCCCGGGCGGCGAAATCGGCGATGGCCTTCTCGATCTCGGCCAGCGACAGGCTATCGGCCTCGCGCACCACCGGCACCACCAGCCCCTTCTCGGTGCCCACCGCGACACCTATGTGATAATAGTTCTTGTAGACGATCTCCTCGCCGTCGATCTCGGCATTGACCGCCGGGATTTCCTTCAGCGCATGGGTCACGGCGCGGATGAAGAAGCTCATGAAGCCCAGCTTCACGCCATGCTTCTTGATGAACAGATCCTTGTATGCGGCGCGCAAGCTCATCACCTCGCTCATGTCCACCTCGTTGAAGGTGGTCAGCATGGCGGCGGTGTTCTGCGCCTCCTTGAGCCTGCGCGCGATGGTCAGCCGCAGACGCGACATCTTCACCCTTTCCTCGCGCGCCGCATCCTCCGGCGGCACCGGCGCGCGCGCCGGAACCGCCTGAATGGGCTGCGCCCGCGGGGCCGCCGCCTGCCGCGCGATATGGGCCAGCACATCCTCCTTGAGGATGCGCCCGCCCTTGCCGGAACCTGCGATCTGCGACACATCGACATTCTTCTCCGCCACCAGACGGCGCACCGCCGGCGACAGGGCCGGATGCGTCTTTCCCGCCGGAGCAGGGTGTCCAGCCGCGGGCGGCGGGGCGGCAGGCGCTGCTTTTGCCTGCGAAGGTTCCGCCGCAGGCTCCGTCTCCCGAGCCGTGACGGCTTCCCTTTCGGCCTTGCCCTCCTGCGAGCCCGGGGCGCAGGCCGGGCCCTCTTCCATCTTGCCCAGCAGCGCGCCCACCTCCACCGTCTCGCCGGTCTTTGCGGCAATTTCCGTCAGCTTGCCCGATGCCGGAGCGGGCACCTCTATGGTCACCTTGTCGGTTTCCAGCTCCACCAGCGGCTCATCGGCGCTCACCGCATCGCCAGGCTTCTTGAACCATTGGCCGATGGTCGCCTCGGTGACCGATTCGCCCAGCGCGGGCACCCGAATCTCAATAGCCATGTCATCCTCTCAGGAAGGGTTTGGTTTGACTTTTCAGCCTGTCTTCAGTCCTCACGCACCAGATTGGCCGCCCAGGCCCGCCCGGCTATTCTTTCCTCGCCCAGAGCCTCGTCCAGGAAGCGCGCCAGCTGCGCCAGGTGCTTGCTGAGCAGCCCGGTGGCCGGCGAGGCCGCCGCCGGACGCCCCACATAGGCGGCCCGCGTCTGCCTTGCGCCGATGGTGGTCAGCACCCATTCCAGATGCGGCTCAACGAAACTCCATGCCCCCATGTTCCAAGGCTCCTCCTGGCACCAGATGAACTCCGCCTCGCGCGGAAAACGCGCCAGCTCCTGGGCCAGCAGGTGATGGGGGAAGGGGTAAAGCTGCTCGATGCGCAGGATGTAGATGTCATCGATGCCGCGCTTTTCGCGCTCCGCGTAAAGATCGTAATAGACCTTGCCCGAACACAGGATGACGCGGCGGATTTTTTCATCCGCCACCAGCTTCGTCGCGGAATCGGGCAGCCGCTCGGCGTCATCGGCCAGGGTGCGGCGGAAATAGCTGCCCGGGCCCATCTCCTCCAGGGTGGAGACCGCCTGCCTGTGGCGCAGCAGGGATTTCGGCGTCATCAGGATCAGCGGCTTGCGAAAATCGCGTTTCATCTGGCGGCGCAGGATGTGGAAGTGATTGGCCGGCGTGGTGCAATTGGCCACCTGCATGTTGTCCTCCGCGCACAGCTGCAAGAAACGCTCCAGCCGCGCCGAGGAATGCTCCGGCCCCTGCCCCTCGAAGCCGTGCGGCAGCATGCACACCAGCCCCGACATGCGCAGCCACTTGCGCTCCGCCGAGGATATGAACTGATCGAAGAGCACCTGCGCGCCATTGGCGAAATCGCCGAATTGCGCCTCCCACAGCGTCAGACAGTTGGGCTCCACCAGCGAATAGCCGTATTCGAACCCCAGCACCGCCTCCTCGGAGAGGATGGAGTTGATGAAATCGGCCCGCGCCGTCTGGTTCTCATCGATGTGGTTGAGCGGCACATAGACCTCGTCGGTCATCTGGTCGATGAACACCGCATGGCGCTGCGAGAAGGTGCCCCGGCGCACGTCCTGCCCCGACAGGCGCACCCGGTAGCCCTCCAGCAGCAAGGTGCCGAAGGCCAGTTGCTCGGCCGTTGCCCAGTCGATCCCCGAGCCGGTATCGATGGCCCGCTTGCGCGCGTCCAGCACCCTTTTCAGGGTCGGGTGCAGATGGAAGGTCTCCGGCACCCGGGTCAGCGCCGCCCCCACCTTTTTCAGCACCGCGATGTCCTGGCAGGTCTGGCCGCGGCGCGGATCCTCGATGGTGGTCGAATGCGGCGGCCTGAGCGCCTTCCAGCTGCCCGCCAGCCAGTCGGCCTTGTCCGGCTCGTAGCTGTCGGCAGCGTCGAACTCCTCCTCCAGATGGCGGCGGAAATTGCGCACCATGGCGAGGAACTCCTCCTGCGTGATCACCCCCTCGCGGATGAGCTTTTGCGAATAGATCTCCACCACCGTGGGATGTTCCTTGATGCGGCGGTACATCAGCGGCTGGGTGAAGGAGGGCTCGTCCGCCTCGTTGTGGCCAAAGCGCCGGTAGCAGAACATGTCCACCACCACCGGCTTGCCGAAGATCTGGCGGAACTCCGTGGCTATGCGCGCCGCAAAGACCACCGCCTCCGGATCGTCGCCGTTGACGTGAATGATCGGCGCCGCGACGATCTTGGCCACGTCGGACGGATAGGGCGTCGAGCGCCCCCAGATGGGCGAGGTGGTAAAGCCGATCTGGTTGTTGACGATGAAATGCACCGAGCCGCCGAAGCGGTGCCCGGAGACCCCCGACAGCGCGAAACATTCGGCCACCACCCCCTGCCCGGCGAAGGCGGCATCGCCATGCAGCAGCACCGGCATGACGGTCTTGCGCTCCTCGTCGCCCTTCTGATCCTGCTTGGAGCGCGCCTTGCCCAGCACCACCGGATCGACGATCTCCAGATGCGAGGGATTGGCCGCCAGGGACAGATGCACCTTGTTGCCATCGAACTCGCGGTCCGAGGAGGCCCCCAGGTGGTATTTCACATCGCCCGAGCCCTCCACGTCATCGGGCAGCGCCGAGCCGCCCTTGAACTCGTGGAAGATCACCCGGTAGGGCTTGCCCATGACATTGGCCAGCACGTTCAGCCGTCCGCGGTGCGGCATGCCGAACATGATGTTCTCCACCTGCATCTGGCCGCCGCGCTTGATCACCTGCTCCAGCGCCGGAATGAGCGATTCGCCGCCATCGAGACCGAAACGCTTGGTGCCGGTATACTTGATGTTGAGGAACTTCTCGAAGGTCTCCGCCTCGACGAGCTTGGCCAGGATGGCCTTCTTGCCGAACTCGGTAAAGGCCACCTCCTTGTCCGGTCCCTCGATGCGCTCCTGGATCCAGGCCTTCTGGGCCGGATCGGCAATATGCATGAACTCATAGCCCAGCACGCCGCAATAGGTGCGCTTCAGGATCGCCAGGATTTCGTTGATCGTCCCCCATTCCATGCCCAGCACGCCATCGAGGAAGATGCGCCGCTCGCGGTCCTTTTCGGTGACGAAACCATAGGCGTTGGGATCGAGCTCCGGCAGCGGCTCCGGCTCGCGCAGCCGCAAGGGATCGAGATCGGCCGCCAGGTGTCCGCGCACCCGGTAGGCGCGGATCATCATCAGCGCGCGCACCGAATCCTTGGCCCGCGCCTTGATCTCCTCCGGCGAGAGGCTCTCGCCCTTTTCGCCCCCCTTCCGGGCCAGCTTTTGCCCCTGCGCCTTCTCCAGCGCCTGCCAGTCGCCATCCAGCGCCGCGGTCAGCTCGTCCACCGGCTGCGGCGGCCAGTCCCTGCGCTGCCAGGAAGGGCCCGTGTCCACCCCCGCCCCGGCGTCCTCCCCGTCCATCAGTTTGGCGAAGAAAATCTGCCATTCGGAATCCACCGAGGCGGGATTGGCCCGCCACTGGGCATAGAGCTGCTCGATATAGTGCGCATTGGCCCCCGAAAGCATGGTGGCCCGGCGCAGGATTTCAGCGTGGTCTTGCGTGTTCATGGCTATGTCCGGATGCCCTCTGCGGCGCATCTCTCTCCTCGGCGCAGGCTTGCCCCCGCGCGCTTTCAGCCCTTGACGATTTCGGCCATTCTTGCGCCGATTTCGGCCGGTGAGCGCACCACCGCCACCCCCGCCGCCTCCAAGGCGGCGATCTTGGCCTCGGCCGTGCCCTTGCCGCCGGAGATGATGGCCCCGGCATGGCCCATGCGCCGCCCGGGCGGGGCAGTCACTCCGGCGATATAGGCCACCACCGGCTTGCTGCCCTTCTGCGCGGCGATATAATCGGCCGCCTCTTCCTCCGAGGAGCCGCCGATTTCGCCAATCAGCACGATCTGTTCGGTCTGCGGATCGGCATGGAACAGCTCCAGGCAGTCGATGAAATCGGTGCCCTTGACCGGATCGCCGCCGATGCCGATGCAGGTGCTCTGGCCCAGGCCCACATCGGTGGTCTGCTTGACCGCCTCGTAGGTCAGCGTGCCCGAACGCGACACGATGCCCACCGATCCGCGCTTGTGGATATGGCCCGGCATGATGCCGATCTTGCATTCATCCGGGGTGATGATGCCCGGACAATTGGGGCCGATGAGCCGCGAGGCCGAGCCGCACAGGGCGCGCTTGACCCTCACCATGTCGAGCACCGGAATGCCCTCGGTGATGCACACGATGAGCGGGATTTCCGCATCTATGGCCTCCACGATGGCATCGGCCGCAAAGGGCGGCGGCACGTAGATCACCGTGGCATCCGCCCCGGTGGCCTCCCTGGCCTGGCGCACCGTGTCGAAGACCGGCAGGCCCAGATGCGTCATGCCGCCCTTGCCGGGGGTGACGCCGCCCACCATCTTCGTTCCGTAGGCCATGGCCTGTTCGGTGTGGAATGTGCCCTGCGCGCCGGTGATGCCCTGGCAGATGACGCGGGTTTCGGAATTGACCAGAACGGACATGGCTCAGGCCTCCTTCACGGCGGCGACGATCTTGCGGGCGGCATCGCCCAGATCGTCAGCCGGGATGATGTTGAGGCCGGAGGATGCGATGATCTCCTTGCCCTTTTCCACGTTGGTGCCCTCCAGCCGCACCACCAGCGGCACCTTCAGCCCCACATCCTTCACCGCCGTCACCACTCCGTCGGCGATGATGTCGCAGCGCATGATGCCGCCGAATATGTTCACCAGAATGCCCTTCACCTTGGGATCGGAGGTGATGATCTTGAAGGCCGCGGTGACCTTCTCCACCGTCGCCCCGCCGCCCACGTCGAGGAAATTGGCAGGCTCCGCCCCGTAAAGCTTGATGATGTCCATGGTCGCCATGGCCAGGCCCGCGCCATTGACCATGCAGCCGATGTCGCCATCCAGCGAGATGTAGCTCAGATCGTATTTGCGCGCCTCCAGCTCCCTGGGATCTTCTTCATCGGGATCGAACAATTCGGCAATCTCCGGGTGGCGGTAGAGCGCATTGTCGTCGAAGTTCATCTTGGCATCGAGACACACCAGCGCCTCGTCACGGGTAATGACCAGCGGATTGATCTCCAGCAGGCTCATGTCCTTTTCCGTGAAGGCCCGGTAAAGCTGGCCGATGAGCTTTGCGCACTGCTTGAACAGATCGCCCTTCAGCCCCAGGGCGGCGGCCACCGCCCGGCCCGCGTAGGGCGAAAACCCGGCCGCCGGATCGATGGTGATGGTGAAAATCTTCTCCGGTGTCTTCGCCGCCACCTCCTCGATGTCCATGCCGCCCTCGGTGGAGGCGATGAAGGCCACCTTCGAGCTGCCCCTGTCCACCAGGGCGGAAAGATAAAGCTCGCTGGCTATGTCCGAGCCATCCTCGACATAGAGGCGGCGCACCACCTTGCCCGCCGCGCCGGTCTGCTTCGTCACCAGGGTCTTGCCGAGGATTTCGGCCGCCGCGGCGCGCACCTCGTCGAGCGAGCGGCAGACCTTCACCCCACCGGCCTTGCCCCGCCCGCCGGCGTGGATCTGCGCCTTGACGACCCATACCGGCCCGCCCAGCTCCTCTGCCGCCGCCAGCGCCTCCTCCACCGAGAAGGCCGGTTTGCCGCGCGGCACCGGCGCGCCATATTCGGCCAGGATCGCCTTGGCCTGATATTCGTGAATGTTCATGAGAGAATGTTCCCCGATGCTGCCGTTATCGTCAGGCCAGGTCCGGCGCTATGGCGCAAGCCGCCTCCATGAGCGATTCCACATGCGCCACGGAGGCCTTGAAGGCCGCCTTGTCCTCCTTGCCCAGCCTGATCTCGACGACCCTTTCCACCCCGGCCGCGCCAATGATCACCGGCACGCCGACATAAAGCCCCTTGACGCCATATTCGCCATTGCACTGCGCCGCGCAGGGCAGGATGCGCCTTTGGTCCTTCAGGTAGCTTTCCGCCATGGCGATGGCCGCCGTGGCCGGAGCATAATAGGCCGACCCGGTCTTCAAGAGGCCGACGATCTCCGCCCCGCCGTCGCGCACCCTTTGCACGATCTCTTCGATCCTTTGCTCCGTCGTCCAGCCCATCTTGACCAGATCGGGCAGCGGAATGCCCGCCACGGCGGAATAATGCACCAGGGGCACCATGGAATCGCCATGCCCGCCGAGCACGAAGGCCGTGACATCCTTCACCGAGACATTGAACTCCTCGGCCAGGAAATAGCGAAAACGCGCCGAATCCAGCACCCCGGCCATGCCCACCACCTTCGAGGCTGGCAAGCCGGAATATTTCTGCAAGGCCCAGACCATGACATCGAGCGGATTGGTGATGCAGATGACGAAGGCATCCGGCGCATACTTGGCGATGCCCGCCCCCACCTGGTTCATGACCTTCAGGTTGATCTCCAGCAGATCGTCGCGGCTCATCCCCGGCTTGCGCGGGATTCCGGCGGTGACGATGACCACGTCCGCGCCCTCGATGGCGGCATAGTCGTTGGCTCCCTTGAAGGCGATGTCATAACCGGCGATGGGCGAACTTTCCGCCAGATCGAGCGCCTTGCCCTGCGGCGTGCCCTCGACGATATCGAAGAGCACGACATCCCCCAGCTCCCGCATGCCGGCCAGGTGGGCCAGCGTTCCGCCGATCATGCCGGCGCCGATGAGCGCGATCTTGTTCCGGGCCATGGTGTTTCTTCCTGTCTGTTGCGCGGGAAAGGGCCGCTTTCCCTGCTGAGAACCTCGCGCCGGACGCTCCCTGTCTGGCCTGCCGTGACTGCGGCGAATTGTCCTGACGCATACCCTGCGCACAGCTAACCCCAAGCTGGAGCAACCTGCAAGCAAAATAGCATTACGTTAACGTGAGAGTTAATATTTTTTCCAAAATGCCCGCCTCCAGGGAGTCTCCAATAACACTTGCGCGTCCATCCTCATCCCCTGCCAACCACCCGGGTCATGGGACACTACGGGTGAGTGGCAGAGGGTAAGGATGATCTTCAAGACGGTTAATAGAGATACCCGCCCGCAATCCTGAGGTGAAAAATTATGGTCAAATGACCAGTTTTTGCGCATCTCCCTTGTATTAGAATGCCGCAATCGCAAATTTCGCTGCCCAGTCCTCACGTGCGGACAAAACGGCCGGTGCGGAATTGCGGCAAGGGAAACCGGGGAACAAGGGCCAGCAGCAGCGGGCTGGCGGGCTTGCAAAAATCATGTGGGGAACATGATGGCGGCCAGGCAGCGGGAACAGAGGGCAACCATGAACGGACCAGTCAACATCGCGCAAGGCGGCAGGATCAACCAGTCCCTGTTTCACCTTCTCAAGCGAGCCTCCCAGGCGGCGGCCGAAATCTATGCCCATGAGAGACGCAAGAGCCAGCTGACACAAAGGCAATACGCCCTGCTCTCCTGCCTGGAGCAGAACGAGGGTGCCTTGCAAAAGCAGGTGGCGAAAGAGACCGGCATGGACCGCTCGACCCTGGCCGAACTGGCCGCGCGCATGGAGGAACGCGGCTACATCCGCCGCGAAATCTGTCCCAGCGACCGCCGGGCGCGCAATCTCTATCTCACCGAAAAGGGCCGCGAGGCTCTGCATGACCTCATGCCGCTCATGGCCGAGGTGGACCGCAAGCTGCTCGCCGTCCTGCCGCCTGCCCAGCGTGATGTCTTTCTCGCCGCCGTGAAGCTGCTCGCCTCCCATCCCGATGCCGGTGAAAAGGCCGGAAAGGTCGCCAGCCTGCATGACATCCGCGATGCCCGCCCAAGGCCCCGCCTGATGTCTGACGAAAGGCACGCCGTGCGCCGTTCCGCCACCGCCCGCACCTGAGCTGCGCACCAGGGATGCAGGACGCCCCGGCTTGACTACCAGGGCAGTTGCTGCCCATCGGCATGCCAGAAGGTGCCCGTCGTCTCCATGGTCAGCTCATCGAGCCTGAGCAAGAGTCCGCGCGCCGCCGCCTCGGCCGAGATGCTGCCATGGCCGCCGGTCATCTCCGTGCGCACATAGCCCGGATGCAGCGCCGCCACGGCGATGCCGCGTCCCTTCAGCTCGATGGAAAGATTGACCGCCGCCATGTTGGCCGCCGCCTTCGACATCCGGTAGCCATAATTGCCGCCCGAGGCATTGTCGCCGATGGAGCCCACCCGCGAGGTCACGATGCCGATCTTGCCGCCCTCGCCCATCTGCCCCAGCAGGGCCCGCGTCACCCGCACCGGTCCCAAGGCATTGACCGCGTATTGGCGCATGGCATCGTCGAAATTCACAGATTCCAGCGTATCGGAAATCAGGATTCCGGCATTGTTGATCAGCACATCGACGCGGCGGCCCTTGAGCGCATCCAAAAGCCTTTGCACGCCTGAATCATCGCTGACATCCACCCCTTCGGCCACTTCGCAGCCGGTTTCCAGCAGGGCCTGCGAGGGGCTGCGCACCGCCGCGATGATATCCTCCCCGCGCGCCCCAAGCTGGCGGGCCAGTTCCAGCCCGATGCCTCTCGAAGCCCCCGTCACCACATATCGCGCCATGGCAGACCTCCTCGATATCATGAAGTTTCCGTTGCAGGACATTCATAGCACGAAAGCCCCGCGGGTCAGAAAATCCGCGACGATTTTTTCACCCCCGCCATACCGTCATGCGGACAAGACCACCCGCGCCGCCTTTGCGGCTATTGACCCGCCTTGCCCCTCTTGTCACACTTGTCCCATGGCCCGGCCGTCCTGCATATCCCTTTTTGCCCGCCTGCCCCGCGCCGGTGGCGAGGACTGTTCGCGCATCGTCACCATCACCGCCCCGCGGCGGACGGCGCCCCCCCTTCCCATCGTCTTCAACGCCCCCCATTCCGGCCGCTGCTATCCGCGCCAATTCGTCCGCCAGTCCGCCTTGCCGCTGGAAGAATTGCGCCTCTCGGAGGATTTCCTCGCCGACCGCCTCTTTGCCGCCGCTTCCGTTCATGGCGGCTGGCATGTCATGGCGCAACGGCCGCGCGCCTGGCTCGATCTCAACCGCGACCGGCGGGAACTCGATCCCGAAGTCATCGAAGGCCCCTTGCCGCCGGATGCAAGAACCGGCACCTCGCGCGTCAAGGCCGGGCTGGGCGTCATTCCGCGCATTGTCAGCCGCGGCAAGACCATCCATGCCCGCAAGCTGGGCTGGCAGGAGGCCTCGGCGCGGCTGAAAGAGGGATACGATCCCTATCACGCCCGCCTGGGAAGCCTCATCGGCCATCTTCAAAACCGCTTCGGCCAGGCCGTGCTCATCGATTGCCACACCATGCCCGCCTCGGCGGCCCGCGCCATGACGCCGCTGGCCGGCAAGCGCCCCCACATCATCCTCGGCGACCGCGACGGCGAAAGCTGCTCGCCCCTGCTCACCAGCACCCTGGATGATCTCTTCACCCGCGCCGGCCTGCGCGTCTCGCGCAACCGCGTCTATTCCGGCGGCTACATCACCCGCCATTACGGCGCCTGCGGCCTTGGCGCCCACGCCATCCAGATCGAGATCAACCGCGAGCTCTACATGCGGCCCGGCTGCTATGAGCCAACGGCGGACTTCAAACGCCTGCAGGCCCTCATCAGCGGCATCATCGCGCAATTGCCAACCCGCCTCGCGCCCCTGTGGGGCGGCATCTCCATGGCTGCGGAATGAAACGGCAAAGGGCCCGCCCAGGCGGCGAGCCCTTTGTATGACTGGCCGGGTACGCAATACCCTGATCCCGGCGCTGCTTTCTTAGAAGCAAGCACCGTGCCAACCCCTTCCGACACAAGATAGGCCACCCCGCCGCCGTGGCTTCACAAGATGTGCGATTCGCACCCATGAAGCCCCTTTGCAAATTGCAAATCCGCATGTGCAATTGGCAAATGCGCCATTGACGTTTCCTTGCCATCCTCGCAAGCCCGCCCGCACGCCTGACCCCCGGTTGCCCAGACGAACCGGCCGCAATCTTCACCATGGCGCGAAAATTCGCGCCCCATGACCCATTCTCACCCCATTTTCTGCTAATGTGCCTCCATGACCTGGTGGACATTCATCACCGGGCGGCAGCAGGCCGCCCGCCTGGAGCGCAAGGTGGCCGCGGCGCGCGCCGCCATTTTCCTCGAGCGCCTGTGGCTGGCCCTGTGGCCCGCTCTCATGGTGGCCGGAGTTTACGCCCTTTATGTCATCTCCGGCCTCGCCGCATGGCTTCCCGGCTGGTCGCGGCCACTCATCGCCTGCGGATTTCTCGCCGCCCTGGTCTGGAGCGGACGCCAACTGGCCGCCCTGCGCCGCCCCTCCCGCGAGCAGGCCCTGGCGCGCATCGAACGCGCCTCCGGCCTTGAGCACCACCCTCTCGCCGCCCTTGCCGACACCCTGCCGCAAGAGACGCACGATCCGCGCACCAAAGCCCTGTGGACGGCCCACAAGGCCCGCCTGGCCGCAACATTGGGCCGCCTCAGGGCCGGCTGGCCGCGCTCCGGCGTGCCCCGCAAGGATCCTTGTGCCCTGCGCAATGGCCTGGCCCTGGCGCTCATCGCCACCGCATGGCTGGGCGGCTTTGGCCAATTCGGCCACAAGCTGCGCGCCTCCCTCACCCCCGATGGCGCCATGCCGGCGCAGGTTTCCCTCGATGCCTGGCTCACGCCGCCATCCTATACCGGCAAACCGCCCCTCGTGCTCGCCTCGGCCAGCGCCGCAAAGGCCCGCAGGGAGCCCATCATCGCCCCCCAGGGCGCGCGCCTGACCCTGCGCCTGTCCGGCGGCCTTGCCCCATCCCTGGAGCTTTATGCCCTCGACCCTTCGGGCGGCAAGGGCAGGCATCTGTCCTCGACCGCCTTCCTCCACGCCGGGCAGAGCGGGGCCTTCAAGCTGGAAAAGACCCTGAAACGGCCCACCATCGCCATCGTGCGCGATGGCGGCAAGCTGGCGCAATGGAGCATCTCCATCCTGCCGGACAATGCACCGCTGGTCTCCCTGACACACCCGCCCGCCCATACCATCTCCGGCGGCCTGCAATTGCGCTGGAAGGCGTCCGATGATTACGGCATCACCACCCTGCGCGCCACTTTCGCCCTCGCCCCCTCCGCAGCGGATGCCCCGGGCGCGGACAAGCCCTTGCAGTTCAAGCCGCCGCACCTGGCCATCCCCCTGCCCGCGGCCCTGCCGCGCCAGGCCTCCGGCCGGTTCACCGGCAACCTGGCCGCCCATCCCTGGGCCGGCATGGAGGTCATCATGCGCCTTGCGGCCACCGACCAGGCCGGCAACACCGGACACTCCAGACCTTACCGCTTCATTCTTCCCGGCCGGGTCTTCCGCAAGCCCCTGGCGCGCGCCCTCATCGAACAACGGCGCGATCTCATCCGCCACCCGAAGGATTCACGCAACATCGCCACCATCCT
>Ga0256833_1002187_pt1 | contig 13933 bp, 11 predicted proteins | sample 356284metaG_FD_190535 | JGI IMG/M metagenome (GOLD analysis project Ga0256833, IMG submission 190535) | Hydrothermal vent microbial communities from Mid Atlantic Ridge, Atlantic Ocean - 356-284 | ecosystem: Environmental > Aquatic > Marine > Hydrothermal vents | place: Atlantic Ocean: Mid...
GAAATTTGCGATACCTTAGGGTGCGCGCCGGATTGGCTTTGCCTGCCGGTAGGCAACGCGGGCAACATCACGGCTTACTGGATGGGCTTCCGGCAATACCACGCCGCCAGAGGCACGGGGCTGCCGCGGTTGCTGGGCGTCCAGGCGGCTGGCGCAGCGCCGTTGGTGCTCGGCCAACCGGTGGACACGCCGGAAACCGTCGCCACGGCCATCCGCATTGGTCGCCCGGCGCGCGGCGAGCAAGCGTTGCAAGCGGCGCAAGAATCGCGGGGGCGCATCGTTGCGGTGAGCGACGACGCGATTTTGGAAATGCAGCAGATGTTGGCTGAGGAAGAAGGGCTATGGGTCGAGCCGGCCTCGGCGGCAGGGCTGGCCGGCCTGGCCGCCGAAATCGCCGCCGGTCGCCTCGACCCGCGCGGTAAAACCATCGTCGCCGTGTGCACCGGCCACGGCCTGAAAGACCCCGACGCGGTGCTCCGCCGCGCCCCTCACCTGCGCACTGTCCCCCCCCGGCTGGAGGCGTTGGAGGAGGTCGTGGTGGGGTAAAGGCAATAGTGCTACCAAATCAGCAGATCAGCTGAGGGAGCAATCCAACCAGAAGCAAGATAATACCTTGGTCGAGCCACCTTTGAGGGCTGAAACAACTCACCATGGCATCTCACAAGCACTCCTTCCAGCGGATCGTCAATTACTACCACCCCCTGGAAAAGCAAAACAAAGCAAACATCGTCAATCAATATCGTAGCAATCCAATACGATAGCCAACATAATACCAAAAGGCGCGCCGTAAATAGGGACGGATCACCTTTTCTACCTCGCGGGAAGTCACTTCTCGCCCCAAATAGCGTCGCTGCAGTTGCACAACTTCCTGGCGACCCAACGTTTCCCATTGAGAACTGGTTTTCTGAGATGTATGGACACGAAAAGCGCCCAAAAACCGAGGTAGGCGCACCACGCGGGCTCCAACCTGCGCAAAACGCAGGATGAGGTCCCAGTCAAGAGCGAATTGTAATGTTTCGTCAAATCCCCCCACCCGCTCCCAAATTTGCCGCCGCCAAAACAGGGTTTCTTGGGGAATATAATCGGTCCAGTATAGCACCTGCGTATCATGGGGGGGCAGCACCCACCGACCGATCTCACGGCCTTGTTCGTCCATGACTACCCGATGTCCATACACTACATCGATCTCGGGATGTTGTTGAAAAAAAGCGGCAACATAATGCAATGTGCCGGGCAAAAGAATATCATCCGCGTTTAAATACGCCATAATATCTCCTGAGCTGCGCGCGAATCCCAAGTTCAACGCGTGTGCCTGCCCGCGATCGGGATGGGAAGCCACATGGGCAAGATGCTTCTGATAACGCGATAAAATCTCTGTTGTCCCATCCGTGGAAGCACCATCCTGAACAATATACTCTAAGTTCGGATATGCTTGCGCCAAGACACTGCGCAGTGTATGCTCGAGAAAGCGGGCCTGATTATACGAAGGGGTCACAACCGTAATGCGAACATGTCCTGGCGGCGAGCTCGGTGTACGATACCAAGGCGGGATGCGCAGTTCCCGCGGCCGGCGATGCCACCAATACGGTGGCCAGCCTTCGCGTGGAAACAAAGACCATTTGAGCACAGCAGCCCAATATCGCCAGGGAGGGTTTTCCCACTTCTGTGCCACCAGAGCTTCCACCTCTTCTCGCACTCGACATCCTATATCATTCGTCGGAATCCCCCAAAATCTCCCGTATGCCTTTCTCAAGCCACGCCCAACGCCCTAAACGGCGCATGAGACGATACATTCGCGAGCCTTGCAAGGTGCGCAGCAACGCACGCACGCGCTCCCAATCGGGCGCGTCCCGAAGCGGCGAAAGGGGCTCTGGGGGCGAGGCGCGCATAGCATTATGTTGCCCTGATGGTCCAGAGTACGGCCTGCGGCGGCGAGCGCGGCGTCGACGTTCGAATTCATCAAGTTCCGCCTTCGTAAACGGTGGATGTGTATTGGCTCCTAAAGATTCGTAACTCCGAATACGCTGATACTCCGGCAGACCGGGGAGTTTGACTGCATATACGCCAATGCGATGGCCCCACATTTCCACCGAACGCACCTCAAAACCTGCAGAAGCCAGCATATCCTCAACAGCTTTACGGCTAAAAGAAAACCAATTGCTAAAATCACCCGGGGTAAGCTCATCAAAACGATAAAACTGCAGCAATGCCGTATTGCGCAGGGCAGGGTCGATCGCCTCCAAGGAGGCTACCATCTCATCATCCAAAACGAGGTAATTGTCCAGGCAAGCGCTTTCAAGATACAACGCGCCACCTGGTTTGAGAACTTCCCAAATCCGATCCAACGCTAACAGAGGATACCGCAGGTGATACCATACCCCAAAAAACATCACCGAGTCAAACTGCCCCAATTGTTCGCTGGAGAGCTCATACACACTCAGCTGGCGATATTCGGCCCGACTACCCAGATAACGGCGAGCCAATTCAAAACCTGTATATTCCACTGGAACAACATCCACCGCCAGCACATGCTGGGCGCCGCGCCGCTCGACCTCAAAAGAAAAAAAGCCATCCCAGGCCCCAATATCCAACACGCGTTGCCCCCGCATATTTTGTGGAAGGCGAACGCGTTCAGCCAATCGCTGCAGCTCCTCCAAAGGGATGCGTCCCGGAGTAACCAAACCGTCTCCTAAATCGATGCTATGGAACCATGAGTGCTTCAGGATCTGCTGCCTCAAAACCGCGCGCTTATCTGCGGACGATCTATCATCCATCGGCACACCTCCTTCCGTTCTCTCTAAACGCTATGGCACCGAGGGAAACTGGCCACGAAGCACATAACGCTTGGGCCAAGACAAAACCCGATCATATATCGCAAGCACCTGGCGCGCGGTGCTCTCCCATGAAAATCGAGCAGCCTGGCGCAAAGCTCGTTCCTTCAACGCTGCCCGCAACGCGTGATCGCGATGCACCTGAAGCATGGCTGCCTGGATCTCTTCCACCCGATGCGGATCCACCAAAAGCGCCGCATCGCCAGCCACTTCGGGCAACGAGGTCGCTCGGGAAGTAATCACCGCGGCGCCCAAACTCATCGCCTCCAACACCGGTAGCCCAAACCCTTCAAACAAGGAAGGATATACCAAAGCCTTGCAATGAGCATACAACCATTGCAATTCCGCGTCACTTACATAGCCTAATATATGCACCTGCTGTTGGAGTCCCAAAGAGACGATAAGCTCCTGCAAATACTCCATCCGCCACCCCTGCCCACCGGCAATGACCAATGGATCAGCTTCCCGCTCCTCACGCAGCAAGCCAGCATAAGCCCGCAGCAAAGTGGGGTAATTCTTACGGGGCTCCAGGGTTCCCACCGTCAACCAAAACCGACCGGGGCGCAAATGAACTGTTTTGGGCAGATAGGGTTCAACATCCGGCAACGGAAAGCGGCTGGCCAGGGGCACAGCCCAGATACGCTCATGAGGGAAATAAGGGAACATTCGCAAGAAATCCTGGCGGGTATATTCCGAAATGGCCACAATGCCATCGGCAAACAGGGAAGCGTAATAAACCCCTCCCAGAAATGTGGTTACCCAATTCGTATTTGTATGCCACTCAGGATGATGCAGAAAACTCAAGTCATATAAGGTATATACCAGGCGCGTGTGATGTAATGGATAAGGCACAAAAAAATTATTCGAATGAATCAAATCAGGCATCCCCAAAGGCCCATCCCAAACCTCGGCCGGGGGATGTCGCCAGAAAAATTCTGCACTTTCAAAATCGGCATGTCGTAAATGCAAACGAACAGTTTTCCCCAGACGTAGCAGAGCCGAATTAGGCGCTGCTTCATCCCAATAATAGGGGCCAAACGATGCATACAAGAGATATTCATGTTGAGGGGCTACGCGATACAAAGCCTGGATAAGGGAATCCGCGAAGTAACCACATCCTGCTTTATCCTTGCCCGTTTGGGAAACATCAAAGCCAATACGCATACTGCCTCCTCAAGAGGAACGAGCAGCTTGCAAGGCCAGACGGGCGGCGTAAGTGGTCCATCGGACGAGGGTCAGCGCCATCGCCGGTGTGATACGACGATTCCAATGCCAAGCCGCCCACCAGCTTCGACGCACCACATTCCAGACGAAAGGCGCGGGGGCTGTCTCCCGATCCAAGCCTTGGCGCTCTACCCAAATATGGGCGTAATTGAACAACCAGCGGTCCGGCACCCGCCCTAAACGACGCTTGAGCATATCGTTGATCTCCCGATGCACCGCCAATCGCTGGCCCAAAGTCTTGGTTTCGGCATATAATCGGGAGCCGGCCAAAAATTCGCGAAGATAACAAAAACGCGCTCCCCCCAAACCCAAACGCAGCCAATATTCATAATCCATACAATATTGCAATGATTCATCCAACAGTCCAAAACGCTGTACAACACGACGACGGAAAAACACTGCGGGTTGGCTAAGGAAACACACTTCTTTGAGACGCGCTAAATTCCAGGGTTCTGTGGGATACCTTTCAAAAGGGCGCCCATTCTCATCAATGTGCCACGCCTCACCATACACGACATCACATTCTGGATGCGCCGCGAAATACGACAGTACTCGCGCCAAAGCCCCCCGCAAATACACATCATCGGAATTCAACCATCCGATGATGCTTCCGCGCGTAGCCTGAATGCCCTTGTTTACCGCATGAGCCTGGCCACGATCGGGTTCAGAAACCCACCGTAAACGACCCTCATACGAACGTAAGATGCTAACCGTTTCATCCGTGCTGCCACCATCCATCACTACATATTCTACCTCTACTCCCTGCTGCAGCACGCTCTCAATCGCCTCACGGATGAAACGGCCCTGGTTATAAGAAGGGGTGACTACGCTTAGCGTTTCGCTCATCGCAGCTCCCACACGATCTTTTTCTCGGGCAAAACCAGCACGCGGGCTCCTAAACAGCGTAAACCCAACTCCCGTGCATCATTGGCTACGCCCCATTCTTGGGGCCGAAATGGCGGAAAGCACAGCAAACGCCAATGCCCCTGCTGGGCAGGTAAGGGAAGCCGCAAAAGAGCTCGTTCCCCAGGACGCAGCCGCTGTTCTGCTACCACATGCTCATCCCCGCCCCTTTGCACACGCAGCGTCACAGGAAAAGGCATCCACGCCGGAAGTTCGCAGTCAAGCTCTAAAACTCTTCGCCCTTTTGCCCGCGGGAAAAGGAAAAAGGCCTGCGCCGATAACCAACCATCGAGCGTAAGAGGGGCCAATTCATATTGGGGAATATGTATTTGTTGATGAACAACTTTCTCGAATAATGCGGCATAGCGTTCAGCGAGTTCGGACGCCCCCCAAAAATGATGGACCTGCTTCCTCCCTTTGCGAATCAAATCTTGGCGTAAATGAATATCTTGCCTCAAGCGTATCATCGCCTCGGCAATTTGCTCCGGGCTGCGCGGGTCGAAAAATAGCGCTGCATCGCCAGCCACCTCGGGCAAACTGGCCACACGGCTGCATGCGACCGGCACACCTATTGCCATGGCCTCCAGCACCGGAATGCCAAATCCCTCGTAAAGCGAAGGAAAAACAAGCGCCAGCGCATGGGCAAAAAGGGTGCCCAAATGCGCTTCCGGCAAAAAACCGGGGAACTTCACCCATGGCCTCAGTCCCATCTGCTGCGCCGCCTGCATGAGGAAGCGTCGCCGGTGTTCCAACGCGCCAGTGAGGACCAAATGCACCTCTGCATCCGGCAAACGCTCGCGCAACAAACGAAACGCGACGAACAACGCCTCATGGTTCTTGTGAGGCCAAAAGTTCGCCGGGCAAAGGAAATACTGCCCAGGGCGCAGACCCTGGTCGCGGAGCCACGCTCGCGCTTTAAGCTCCGATAACTGGGGCAAAGGACGCGGCAAACCAATCGGCAAAGCCGTGACCCGCTCTGGGGAAATGGGAAAACGTTCCAGCACTGTTTGACGAACAAACTCTGAAATGGTGACGATATGCGTTGCCAAGCGTACAGCATCACTCACCGAACGATGGCGATGGGCACGTTCCTCCGGGGCGAAAAAAGCAGGATATTCTATATACTGTAAATCATAAACCACCGCAACGGAAGGCACCCGGGGATCGTAAAAAAAGGGCGCCGTAAAGGGCACAAATAACAAGTCCGCCCCAAGCTCCTCTAATAGGGTGCGCCGAAACCACCGTCCCCCTGGTGTCCAGCGCCAGCGATAGTACCAGCGTTTCAGGCGTCGTACCCACCGTTCAGGAAGCACCCGGCGCGCCCGGTAATAGCCTCGGCGCAATATTCGATACGGCCAGGGGCGGGGCGCATCTGCACCGCCATAACCTCCAATCACGCGCAGGCGTTCCACACGGGGGCCCTCCAAAAAGGCCAATTCCTCGTGCGTGATTTCTGTGGTAAGCAATACAAAGGACCAATTCGGGCGCGCTATCACCAGGTGCTTCAATAACGAAAGCACCATAGGTTTTGCGCCCCCATTTTCCCCGCCCGGGAGCAACGGTGTCAAATCAACGACTATGCGCATCGTCGTCATCCCAAGATGATATTGAATCGAGAGGATTAGCGGTTAGATTATCAAGAATTTCTTCAATCCTCTTCCAACGGCCCAAACGACGCATCAGCCGAAAGAGCCTGCTTTGCCGCAAGGCCATCGCGAGAAGATTACCTTGTTGCTGATAATAGCGCACCATGAAGGTCAATTGAGCGATCTGTTGCCCGCGCGCGCGCCGGTCTTCTTCGCTTGCCTGGTAGCGCGCCCAAAGATCCAAAAGCGCCTCGACCAGACGCCCCGCACGCCGACGTTCAAGGGCTTCAGCAATGGCATCGGGTGAATTAGGCGTAAGCGGTTCTCGGGCTGCCACAAAGAACATATCATAGTGTGCAAAAATCGCCGGCTCGAAATGCATCCAAGAAAAACCTACCCGCTCGAACAACAGCCGCACGGCCCGCCGGCTAAAAAGAAAGAGGTGTTGATCAGGCTTGAATTGCTGCAAAAAAGGATGTTGTTGGGCCAGCAAACCCTGATACCGGTATTCCTCCCGAAAATCCGGCGTTTGGACGAGAAAGAAACCCCGAGGTCGCAGCAAACTTGCTGCCTGGCGCATGGTCCCCTCGGGATCCGGCAGGTGCTCCAAGACATCCATCAAAACGACAACATCCAAGGAATGAGGGGGGAGGTGTTGTTGCTCCAGCGGCCCCTGCAGCATGGGAATTTGGAAAAGATCCTGCGACCACGCCACCAACCATGGACTCAACTCCAACCCCTGGGCATGGTAACCGGCTTCTGCCATCATGGCTACGAACCCGCCATGACCGCTACCCAATTCCAATACATCGGCAGGAGGGAGGCGATAGCGAAGCAAAACATGTAGCCAGTGAAGCACCCGTTCGGAAAGGTCGTTCCGCGCCCGAGAGAGGAGGTCAGGATAGCCATACTGCTCCGGTAAACGCTTAAGATAATAATCCTTACTGTACAATTCCCCCTGATCAGAAACCTCCGTCAACGACTCATCAGGCCATTCACGCAATACCAGCGTCCCGCAAGTAGGGCAACGCCAATAATCAGGGGAAAAGGGCTCCAAATGACGCTCGCCACACCAGCAATGTGTGCGTTCCATGCGGTTATCTCCTCACATCCGTTCGGCCCACACGATCAAACCCGCGCCAGGGATATTCGCGCCTGGTGGCTGAAGCGCCCACAAGCCTTGCACAATATGCCGTAATCCCTCATGGTATCGCGGGAGACCCATCAGATAACCACGAAGGGCAGTACCTATCTCACGATGAGGTGGCGAGGTGGGGACGTGCCACAACTCATCAAAGAATAAAAACGCCCGTGCAAACGGTTCAGGGACAATAGGCCAAGCTTCCAGAATGTTAAAACCTGCCTGGCGAGCTTTCTCCAACCATACCTCTTGGGGTAAAGGGTTGACAAGATGATGAAACGCGACATAAGTCTGCCATAACGCTTCTGCGTGCTCGGGAGTACTTACAGATGCAGCCAACAGACGCAAAGGGGCCCACGCCGCAAGATTATCCGTAACGACGCTAAACAATAATCGTCCGCCAGGGTGGAGTAAGCGGTAAACCTCTTGCAATACCTGATCGATATGATCCATATGCTCAAAAGCACAGTTGGAGAATACAGCAGCATAAGCTTGCGACGGCAAAGGAATTTCATGCGCCGGTGCTTGCACCACCTGACGATATACTCCGGATTGCCTTGCAAGGGAAACGGCCTCTGGGCTTAAATCCACACCATCGGCTTGAGGCAAAGGCTCCCAAATCTGTCGGAAAAAGCGCCCATCACCACACCCCACGTCCAACACAGGGGCGGGAAGGTGGTAACGGCGATAGAGGGCAAGCTCCCAAGCCCGCCACAGGGTTAATGGCAATACTCGTGGATAGGTGCGCTCCAGTTCCTCCAGAGCATGCCAAAAATCTTCAAAGTGGAGAGGAAAAGCGGTTGGATTTGAAAGGCGTTGAAACCATCTCATCGCATTCTCTTGCCCTTTAATACCTCAAGGATATCCTCTTGTTGTTGCGCGAACAACTGTCGAGCATCTTCGTACAAAGCGAGGTCCCACTCATTTAAGGCCTCAATACGGCGCAGGGTACGGGGTGCAACATCAACGCGTCGAAGACGGTTGGGAGTCACATTAGCACGAGGAAGCGTTACACTCTTTCGCCAACGCAGAGCTTCCCGAAAAATATCTAACGACTCCTGTAAACGCTCCGTTAAGCCAACTATGCAGTAATCCTCCAAATGACGGCGAGCCTTCCGATACACCTTGACCATATCTTTTTCTTGATAAGGATGTACGCTTGCCAACAAGCGACATTGCAAATTACTCAGTTCTACAACACTGGCTTCCCACTCCAAAAAATCCTCCAGTGACATGTTCCTGGCCGTAGCCTCTTGATGAAGCCGGTGAGTGGGCGAAGCTAAAACATACGAATAATAAGAAAGTACCCGCTCGACTGGATGCCGCAGAACGGTAATGTACACATAAGGTAGGGGCAACCATTCGTGTACTCCCCATAACACATGGCCACTGATAGCACGATGAGAAAGAAGCCGCATCCAAGAAGCAGTGATCACCTCACGATAAGCCTTCACAGGCTGGGAAGCATCCAGTAACCATACCCGGTGGTTCCCGTATTGTCGCTGCAAAACCAAGTTAAGGCTGATACCGGCAGCCTTTGGCATATGGAGAAAAAGCACCATCTTCCAAGGCCAAGGCAGCTGGCGAAAGCGATAATATAGAACCCATTTCCAGCGCAGGTCGCGCGCCGAAGGTGTAATGTACCCCGAATAATCTTCAAAAGCCACCTAAAGCCCTCCCGTCCTTACCAAGCCAAGTCTTTTTCATAGTTAAGAGCCACTAATACACCACCATAGTAAGCCTTAAAAGCCTCTTTTAAACGAGACGTAAAATGATTTCTCCAGTCTCCAATAATTCCTTTGCGCTCGTGAGATAAAAGATCCTCCTCTCCACGTTTTCGCTTTGTGAAATGCTCGAAGCGGTAATTCATTACAATTTCCTCTAATTGCTGATAAGATAACGGCCACTGGGCCTCCGCAATCAAAATTTGAGCCAAAAGCTCTACATCCCGTTGCAAAAGATCTTCATATTTGATAATCCGCTCCCCAGCATACCACCATGAAAGCTGAATTCTAGCCATGTCCGGGAGCCACTCCCGAAGAAGCCATATCATCCCCTCTTCCTTGCCCATAGTATGTAACAACGAACGCCATTGCGGGATGGGGCCTACCGGGGGATGGCTATATTTGATGCTGAAATAAGCCGAAACTAAGGTATCACGTAGATCACGCACAATGACAAACCGATACCATCGTGCAGGCAACTGAGCCTTGTCAAACTCCTCTTTAGTAAGATACACCGTAGGGTACACCTTTCCCATCTCAACCGGAGCGTTCAAAAAATGCTCATTGTTTACCCGAGGCGGCACGATAGCCTGAGGGAAAGCATCACGCAGAATACGATGTATCCATTGAGAACCTGCTTTTTGATGGGTAACGTGAATCAAGGCAGGCAGCGAGGAGCCCTCCTTCCCACCTTCTTTTCTCTCCTTGGCAGGCAGACGGCGCTGAGGGGGCATTGCTTCCATTCCTAAACTTTCTACCAGGTCAATCACTCCTTGATGAGGGACCTGTTCCCCAGGCCAAGCACGAACAACTATCTCGGCAGCCTTTTCTCCTTCTCCCAAAACATGAAGCCGGGGCAACAACTCTTGTGTACTCATCGCTTGACCGCGATACGCCTCAAAATTCTGGAAAGACATTTGCGACAAACGGACACGCAGTTTATAACGCCCAGGTCGTATACGCAAAACCAAGCGATAGCATGCACGAACTTTCCACAAAGGCGGTGTTCGGCTTATCGTAGGAGCCTCCTTCACTTGAAAGGATTCCTTACCAAACAACATTGCCCCTTTCTCATCTTCCAATATAACTCCCACGCTGAGCACGTGGGTTGGTTGTTTTAACAACCATTCAGTACAAATTAACACCGGCTCACCCGAGTAAAACGACGATTTACCACGGGCTTGAGAGTCACAAACCGCCAAAGCCGTCAACACAGCACCCGTTTTTTTAGACGACGAGGGAGCCAGAAACAAAAAGGCATCTTGAGATGGCCAGAGAGAAGCAACGTCCAACAGCAATGTGTTATCACACATCATACTGCTGCTCCATAGGTGGAAAAACCTGTAACTCCATTTCACCGGGAAGGTCGCACAATCCCCTATGTGTCAACACAGACGGCGAACCGTAAGAGCGCAACGTGACAATAAATTGAGCAGCCGTGGGAGCGTGACACACGCGCACCAAACCCTGCCGTAACTCAGATGGGGAGAGAAACTCCCGCTGGGCATAAATTTCCGGCAAAATCTCTGCCAAGCCCACCTCAAGGGAATATTCTCCTGGCTCAACACCTAAAGTGACCGATTGATGATAACGAAGACGGCTTCCTTTGGGGACATGCAGAGGCAGATCGCTTGCCGTTTCCAATGCCGATCGCCCATGTACAAAGACATCCTTAGCGTTTCGAATAGCAAGAGCGCCAATGGGGACAAGGAGGTCTTCCATAACTTCGAACTCATAATACACATGCAACTCGTCACCTTGACGAAAGACTTGTCTCGGTTGTCCCTCGTCATCCGTAAGAAGCAACCCTGTACAAATGGCTTTACCGTTCCCCACTTGTCCTTCCCGCGGCAAAGCAGTCAACAGCTTCCATATAGTCTCTTCTTCCGCTGGTACGTTTTGACAAACATCGGCCGAAGTAGACAACGCCCCCTGGTGTAGATGGGCTTTGAGACGAGCTTCTTGCATTTCCTGCTCCAACAAGAAATATTGCCGAACTGCCTCGGTCGGCGTACCTTGGTAGTACACCTTACCCCGTTGAAGAAGAATGGCTTTATGGGCAAACATTTCCACATCGCCCATATTGTGAGTCACCAGAACCACAGCAGTACCTCGTTCTAATAATTTTTCTAATTGCCGATAACATTTCTGCTTGAAGAAAACATCGCCTACCGCCAAGGCTTCATCCACCAATAAAATATCCGGATCCAGACCCGTCGTCACAGCAAAAGCCAAACGCACAAACATGCCACTCGAATAATATTTCACTGGCTGATCAATAAAATCGCCAATATCAGCGAAGGCGATTATATCGTCAATCTTATCTTCGATTTCGCGCTGCGTAAGCCCCAAAATAGCGCCATTGACGTAAATATTTTCCCGCCCTGTAAACTCTGGGTGAAACCCGCTTCCTAATTCGAGCAACGCCGCGATCCGGCCATCGACATTAATATCTCCCTCAGAGGGCTGAAGCGTCCCCGCAATAAGCTGTAGCAGCGTAGACTTACCGCTACCGTTACGGCCTATGATAGCAAGCATCTCTCCCTTGCACACAGAAAAAGAAACGCCCCTCAATGCCCAAAAGGCTCTTCCATATTCTCGCCACCGCCCTAACAAGATTTGTTTGAGACGATCTTGGGGCCGAGAATATAAACGATAGGCCTTCCCCAAGTTATGAACTCTCAAAGCCTCTTCACAAGACATCGGCAAATCCTTGCTTTGTATACTGAAACCACCAATAACCACCAGCGGCAAAAAGCAAGGTGACACCCGACCACACAAGCCAATGACCAAGGGAGAACATTCTACCCCACAAAAGAACATCCCGCGTTGCCGAGACAATAAAGGCAAGTGGATTGCCCTTTACTATCCACACCGCCCATCGTGGAAGCCGCGAAGCAGGATACACGATAGGGGTAGCAAAGAACCATATCCGAAGCACTACCACCATCATATTTTGTAGGTCTCGGAAGTAAACGCCCAATGAAGCCAGGAACCATCCTAAGCCCAACGTGAGCAAAACCAACGGAACAAAAGCCAAAGGCAACAACAACACAGTCGAAGGGAGATAGTGCACAAGCACAACTTCCCCTGCCAACAACACACTCAGGCCGACCACACCATGGAAAGTAGAGACGCCAAGGCGAACCACTGGTAGCACCTCCAAGGGAAAGCGCACCTTTGTAACATAATTTGGCCTCTTCAGCACTTCCGCAGGCGCCGCCCCGGCTACCTGAGAAAGGACGTTATAAGGTATCAATCCTGCCAACAAAATCAACCCATACGGCAATTGCACCGTAATTCCTTTAGGAGGTGGCATATGGGTATGAAAAACCACTCCAAAAACGAAGGAATACACCGCCAGGTCCATGAGAGGGAGCAGAAGTGCCCACAAAAAACCCAAAATAGACCCGCGATACTCTTGTGCCAGTTCTCGTTGCAGCAACTGGCGAATCAGTTCTCGATATTTCCACAGAGCGGTCATAAGATGTTATAGCCAACAAGAAAAGTTTTGATCTGCTACACTAAGAGAAGCAAGGCAGAAGTATATCACACTCCTCATGTCCTCCGCGGCATTAAAGCCGCCTCTCCTCCAATTCCACTACAAATTGCTAAAAAGAGTCACCCATCACCGTTTTTAGTAAGCGCCACCTAAATGCGGAAATGCTCGCCTGTTTTCTATTCCGCCGCCACAACAAGATATCCGAACTTCACCAAGTGAAAAAACTCCCCCGGCCACCTTCGACTTGGCCGGGGGAGAAAACGACTAAGGGAGGGTCGAACGTTACGGCGTCAACCCAGGCACAAAATCAGGCGAAGCCGGGATATCGCCACCCGTACCATAGACAAAAGCGCCTACGCCACGAATGTACCACGTCCCCGTGCTCGGACGGAACACGGCAATCTCCGCCCTCCCATCACCATTGTAATCACCCGGTACCGGGATGTCGCCTTCGGCACCATAGGCAAAGTGACCACTCCCACGGATATACCACGTCCCCGTGCTGGGGCGGAATACCGCTACCTCGGTCTTCCCATCACCGTTGTAATCCGCTGGAACAGGGATATCACCGTTCTGACCGTAGGTGAACGCTCCCACCGCACGGATATGCCACGTCCCATCGCTCGGACGGAAGACAGCCACGTCGGCTTTTCCATCGCCATTATAGTCCGCCGGGACAGGAATATCGCCTACCTGTCCATAGGTAAAGGCACCCACGCCACGGATATGCCAGGAACTATCCGTGGGACGGAAGACGCCGATCTCCGCTTTACCATCGCCATTGTAATCCGCAGGTACCGGCACGTCGCCCTCTGTAGCGAAGGTGAAAGCGCCAATGCCCCGCAGATGCCATGAATTCGTGCTGGGGCGGAAGACGGCGACATCATCTTTCCCATCGCCATCGTAATCCGCAGGCACGGGAATATCACCCGTTGTACCATAAGTGAAGTGCCCCACGCCGCGGATGTACCATCCATTGTCGCTTCCACGGAACACAGCAACATCCATCTTCCCATCGCCGT
>Ga0256833_1002188_pt1 | contig 13929 bp, 11 predicted proteins | sample 356284metaG_FD_190535 | JGI IMG/M metagenome (GOLD analysis project Ga0256833, IMG submission 190535) | Hydrothermal vent microbial communities from Mid Atlantic Ridge, Atlantic Ocean - 356-284 | ecosystem: Environmental > Aquatic > Marine > Hydrothermal vents | place: Atlantic Ocean: Mid...
GATTAAGGATTTCCTTCCTCAGAGTTTTTCGGAGATGGAGACTCGTTACAAACGTAAGTCGGGGATTTCCGGTATTCCTACGGGGTTTAGTGATCTTGACAAAATTACAGGCGGACTTCAAAAATCTGATCTCGTTATTATAGCGGCAAGGCCAAGTGTCGGTAAAACTTCTCTATCTGTTAATATTGCGGAGCATATTGCAATAAAAGAGAAAAAAGCGGTTGCCATTTTCAGTCTTGAGATGTCCAAAGAGCAGCTTATAGAAAGAATGCTTTGTTCTCAGGCAAGGGTTAATTTGCAAAGACTAAAGACCGGTTTTTTAACCGAACAGGATTGGCCAAAACTTACGGAAGCTTACAGTAACCTTTTTGAAGCTCGTATATTTATCGATGATAGTCCTGACGTGACGCTTACTGATATACGCGCCAAATCGAGAAGAATGAAAGTCGAGGAAGATGTCGATTTGATAATCATAGATTATTTACAATTGATACGTAGTAAAGAACGATTTGAAAACAGAGTAATTGAAATTTCCAATATTACGCGAGGATTAAAAAATCTTGCTCGGGAGTTGAACATTCCGGTTGTTGTTCTCTCTCAGCTTAGCAGGGCTGTGGATAGGCGTGATAGCAGAAAACCCGTTCTTTCGGATTTGAGAGAGTCAGGTTCAATCGAGCAGGATGCGGATGTTGTTATTTTCCTTTATCGTCCGGATCCGGATTTGAAAAATGATATAAGGCTTGATGTAGCAAAACAGCGAAACGGGCCTACCGGAACGGTAGATTTTGTTTTCCTCAGCGAATATACACGATTCGAACAAAAAGTTCCGGAAAAAAATCTTTAGAGCTCTTGACAGAAAAAACAATATTCGTATTATAGTAAAGGCATGGGCCGTTAGCTCAGCAGGTAGAGCATCTGCCTTTTAAGCAGAGGGTCACAGGTTCGAATCCTGTACGGCTCACCATCGCCCTCGTGGTCTAGCGGTTAGGACATCGCCCTTTCAAGGCGGCGGCAGGAGTTCGACTCTCCTCGAGGGCACCAAAAATTTTGCGGGCGGATGGCTCAGCGGTAGAGCACTTCCCTCACACGGAAGGGGTCACAGGTTCGAATCCTGTTTCGCCCACCATTAAGCTTGCAAAATTGAAAAAAGTTAATATAATTACACAAGAGTGGGGTCGTGGTGTAGCGGTTCAACACGCCGGCCTGTCACGCCGGAGACCGTGGGTTCAAATCCCATCGATCCCGCCACTTTTGAAGCGGGAGTAGCTCAGGGGTAGAGCACTGCCTTGCCAAGGCAGCTGTCGCGGGTTCGAATCCCGTCTTCCGCTCCATTTTTATTTATAGAATATTTGCCGGCGTAGCTCAGTTGGTAGAGCAGCTGATTCGTAATCAGCAGGTCGTCTGTTCAAGTCAGATCGCCGGCTCCATTAATAATTATAGGGGAGGTTAGAATGGAAAGCTTTGCCATTGTATTGTGTTTTGGAATTTTGTCTTTGCTTGTTGCACTGCTTCTCAGCATGTCTGTCTTAAAAAAAGATCCTGGTGATAGTCTTATGGTCAAAATCTCTCAGGCGATTCAAAAGGGCGCGTCAGCCTTTCTCATAGAGGAATATAAAACAATGTCTCTTTGGATTGTTATTTTTGCTGCCGTAATATGGCTCATAATATCTCCTTACGTTGCATTAAGTTTTGTTATAGGAGCCTTGCTTTCCATACTTTCTGGATATCTTGGAATGGCTATAGCGACAAGGGCTAACGGGCGCACTACACAGGCTGCGAGAACGAGCATCGGTGAGGCGCTCAAAGTTGCCTTTTCCGGAGGAGCAGTAATGGGTCTTACCGTTACCGGCCTTGGAGTTGTGGGTTCAATCTCAATTTATCTTTTTTCCGCACATTTTCTGTCAAAAATTATAAGTCCCCTTATTGTTGTAACCGGATATTCGATGGGAGCAAGTTTTGTTGCTCTTTTTGCACGAGTCGGAGGAGGAATTTATACAAAAGCGGCCGATGTTGGAGCCGATCTTGTGGGAAAAATTGAAGCCGGTATTCCTGAAGATGATCCGAGAAATCCGGCGGTTATCGCTGATAATGTTGGTGATAATGTAGGGGATATTGCCGGGATGGGAGCGGATCTGTATGAATCATACGTCGGTTCAATATTGAGCGGAATTATACTCGGATATATGGCGTTTGGCTTGCAGGGTATCAGGTTTGTTTATCTTATTGCTGGATATGGGGTTCTTTCTTCCCTTATAGGTGTTCTTTTTGTTATATTTACGTCTCGGGGAAAGATTAATCCCCAGAAAGCCTTAAACATGGGGACTATTGTGGCTAATGTAATTGCGGTTTTATTTATACTATATCTCTCTATATCGGTGTTACATAGGATCGGTGCTTTTGTTGCGATTTTTTCGGGACTTATTGTGGGATTGGCCATCGGATTTATCACTCAATATTACACAAGCGGAAAACCTATAAGGCTTATTGCGAAGGCGTCGTCCGAGGGTGGTGCGGCAACCACAATTCTTTCGGGTATGGCCGTTGGATTGCAAAGCACGTTCCTTCCTCTTATTTTTATAGGCGTTGGTGTTGTAATCGCCTATGTATCTGCTGGACTTTTTGGAATTGCACTTGCTGGAATTGGCATGCTTGCAACATTAGGTATTAACCTGAGTGTTGATGCATACGGGCCGATTGCTGATAATGCGGGTGGCATTGCAGAGATGTCCGGACTACCTGAAGAAGTAAGGGAGCGTACGGACGTGTTGGACGCACTTGGAAATACTACTGCAGCAATGGGTAAGGGTTTTGCCATAGGTTCTGCTGCGCTTACGGCTCTTGCTCTGTTCTCTTCTTATTCGAAGGCAATGCATCTTTCCTCTATGAGTTTACTTTCTCCCTACGTAATGGCCGGTGCGCTTATGGGTGCATCTTTGCCTTATTTATTTTCATCTTTCTCCATTATGGCAGTAAGTGATACAGCAGGTTTGATGGTAGAAGAAGTAAGAAGGCAATTTCATGAAATTCCCGGCCTTATGAGCGGCAAAGCTGATCCGGATTACAAGAGATGTGTCGCTATTAGTACCAAGGGTGCATTGAAAAATATGGTTTTGCCTTCGGTTATTGCCGTTCTTGCTCCGTTCGTTACGTTTTTTGCATTCTGGAAATTTGGTAAGGCTGCACTTGGCGGACTTCTTGCAGGTGCTTTAATCGGAGGCGTATTGCTTGCAATATTTATGGCAAATGCCGGTGCGAGTTGGGACAATGCCAAAAAGTTTATTGAACAGGGAAATTTTGGCGGAAAAGGTTCTGAAGCTCACAGAGCAAGTGTTGTGGGAGATACTGTTGGCGATCCGTTAAAGGATACTGCCGGACCTTCTCTAAATATATTGATTAAGCTTATGACAACGATTTCACTACTTTTCGGCCCGTTTCTTTTGAAACTTTTATAGCCTATGAAAATATTGAAACAAATTTTGGTTTGGACAGTAATAATTTCTATTATTGTAATAGGCTTTTATGTTTTTACCACTGCAAAGAATTTTAGCGGCATAAATAGCGGCCCTAAGAGTAGTAATAATAACAATACTTCTACTGTTCAAACCGTACCTCTCGATTTTACAAAAACCATAAATATCTTGATATTAGGGAGCGATCAGCGTTCGTGGGACAAATCCGGACGTTCTGATGTAATTATTCTTTTAAATATAAACCCTGTTACAAAAAAAATAAACTTGCTATCCATACCAAGGGATGCAAGGGTTCAAATTCCGGGGCATGATTACAATAAAATAAATGCTGCATACAATTCTTTATTCTATAATGACGGTGGAATTAATCTTAGCATTAGAACCGTGGAAAATTTGTTAGGATTGCCTGATAAAAGTATACAATATTTTGTAGTTTTTAATTTCAACGGGTTTAAAAAAGTGATTGATGCGCTTGGCGGGGTCACTATCGATGTACCAGAACCTATGCATTATCATTCTAAACTCGGTGATGTAAATATAGATCTTAATCCCGGAGTTCAGCATTTGAATGGAGAAAAGGCGCTTGAGTATGCGCGTTTCAGGTATGACGAATATGGAGATTTCACGAGAACTCCGGATGGTAAAATTCATGGTAGGGTAGCAAGGCAAGAGAAATTAATAGAGGCATTACTTAATCAAACAAAAAGTTTACGTACAATCTGGCGATTGCCATCCATAGCGAAGGCTGTGGCCGATGCGCTTTATACGAATCTTACTCCCTCGCAGATTACCAAACTTGCTTTGCTTTTGAAAAATGATTCTGCCAAAGATCTTAACATTATTCCTTTCCCCGGTACAGACAGGTATATAGACGGAATTTCATATGTTGTCCCTGATTATGATAAATTAAAAGAGATAGGCAGTGAATATTTCTCTGTAAAAAACATAAACGGTGGCTAATTATTTGCCACCGTTTATATATAAAGTTATTTTGTTTGTCTCCTTATTTACTCTGTGCCAGATTTGGATGAATTTTCCTTCAATTTTTTAAATTCTTCATGTTCCTTGCTTAGTTCGCTTAGCCATTCTTCTACTGTCCACTTTAGCGAGGTTTCAGTTACTGTAGCAAAAATTATATCTTTCGGAAGTTTTTTGTTTTCCTTGTAACAGTTCAGGATCTCCTTTATTTCGCTATTTGTAAAACCGCTCAGTAGTACCACTTTTTCGTTTTTCTCCACTTTACCCTCCGTAAAATAGATTTAATTTATTTAAGGTCGAGTTCCTTCAACTTTTCATCAGTAGGCACTCCGTTTTCATCCCAACCTCTTATTTTATAATATTCGGGAAGCATTACATCAAGATGAACGATCTGTCCTTTTGATGCGCCATCCGGCATCGGTTCTTTGAGGAATCTTGGAGGAAGGGTATCATCTGCTTTTGTTAAGCCTGCTTTTAGATTCCACAATCTTTCCAAGTTCCATATCCTTTCGCCTGCTTTTAATGCCTCTTCACTACTGTATTCTACCCCAGTAACTGCCGAGAGTAATGCGGCATAATCTTCGGCTCCTAATGCAAAGGAACTAAACAAGCACAAACCTTCTGCATCTATTACGGCGGTCAGATCCTGGAATGTTTTTACCCATTGAGGTTTATTTTCTGTGGTGAAAGGATCAATTTTTTGTGGTGAGCCTAAAATTTCCGGTGATATCATATATCCTCTTACGTGGCAGCCGCCTCTGTTTGATGTCGCATATTCCAATGCATGTCCTTGCGCTCCTCGTGGATCATATGCCGGAAGATCTTGTTTTTTAACGCTCATTGAGAGCTCTGGATGTCCGTGTGCTTTTGCAAATTCATATGAACCTTCCGCAAGCTTGTCTCCTATGCCTTTTCTGTATGCTATTGCCTCCGGATAGTATATAATAGCTTCGGTATTACCGAATTTTAGCTCCGGGGCACCGTTTAACTCTTCTTTTTTAAGGTATCCTTTTTCGTAAAGTTCCATTGCGGATGCAATCGTTGCACCTGTGGAAATTGTGTCTAATCCCAATTTATTACAGATATTATTTGCTTTTATTACTGCAATCAGATCGTCAATACCGCAATCCGCACTGAATGCCCAACTTGTCTCGTATTCGGGTCCTTCACCTTCTTCACCGTCCGGAAGTTTTGTTACTCTTCCGCATCCGATTGGGCATCCGAAACATGGCTTGTTCTTTACGAGATAGGTTTCTTTGAGCTTTTCGCCCGATACCTTATCTACACCTTCAAATACGCCTGTCTGGAAATTTCTTGTCGGGTAAAGTCCGTGTTCGTCAATAATGTGGTTTAACACCATTGTTCCGTATGTCGGAAGTCCTTGTGAAGTTACTCCATTCGCTTTTATCTTATCCATCGTAACTTTCAAAACTTCTTTGAACTTTTCCGGGTTTGCGATAACCGGCCTTTTATGTCCTCTTACTGCAACTGCTTTTAGCTTTTTAGAGCCCATTACGGCTCCCACGCCCGTTCTTCCTGCTGCACGAGCCTTCTCATTTATAATTGCAGAGAATTTTACAAGATTTTCTCCTGCAGGTCCTATGCATGCTACTTTTATTTGCTTGTCTCCGCCTAACTCATCGATAATTGTATCCGTTGTTTCGTATGTGTCTTTTCCCCATAAGTGAGATGCGTCTTTTAATTCCACCTTATCTTCACTGATCCATAGATATACGGGTTTTTCCGATTTTCCTTCAATGATTAAAATATCATATCCTGCCTTTTTAAGTTCCGGCCCCCAATAGCCTCCGGAGTTAGATCCGGCAATAACGTTGTTTAAAGGGCTTTTTGTTACTACATCATATCTTCCGCTTGTTGGCGACGGAGTAAGAGTCAAAGGCCCTGTTGCGAAAATGAGCTTGTTTTTTTCACCCAAAGGATCGATATTCGGGTCTACTTCATCAAACAGAATTTTTGCCGCATAACCTCTTGCACCGATAAATTTTTTTGCAAGTTCTTCGTTAATGGGTTCTTCACTGATTTTTTTAGTGGAAAGATTTACTCTGAGAATCTTCCCCATGTACCCACCTAACATATAGCCACCTCCTTATTATTGACCCCCAATGGAGTCTGTATACTAAAGACTCCTTTGCAAACCGGCAGGCTTACTGGTTTCCCATGTAAACCCTATCGTCTATATAGCCTGTTTGGGCCATATAGCTCGGAGCACTTATATTTTAACACGATTTTCGTTGAATGCAATATTTATTTGCCGGAGAGAATGTACCTCAAAAGGGGTGCGCCAATAATTTCAAATACTATAACCCCACTCATTGCAACAGAGAATATCATATTTCCGTAAGGTTTTATCGCATGCTTTGTTAATACGGCAAGGTATATGCTGATTTCGGATTGAGGAAGAAGTGCCATACCAATTTTGTCACTTAATTTTTCACCGGTGAATACTTTGCTCAAACGGACACCTAACACTTTTCCAAGCCCTCTTGATAGGATAAATGCGACACCGAGGATTCCAGATTCTAACAGGAGTTTAAGTGACAGTGCGGAACCGTTTACTATAAGAAAGATAATAAATAACGGAGCGTCAATCTGACTTAAAACACTTATTACTGCCGGCCTTTCTCTTGACAGATTAGCAAAAACAATGCCTATTATAAGTAAAATGAAAATGATATGTAAATTTAGTAATCTTGCTATACCGATGGCAATCAATATGAATCCGATTGTTACCGGAAAAAGTGTCCTGAGTTTCCTAAATTCTTTTGCAATAAATGCAAATGCTATTCCGAGTATTAGCCCGAGAGCTATCGATAAGATGAGCTCTTTTACTATAATAAAAGTAGGATTGAATGTAGCGGTACTTGTTCGAAGCATTTTTTCGGCAATTGGAATGGTTGTTATGAATGCAAGTTCCGTAATCAAATCGTCAAGCGTTACTATTCCTTTTAAATATTCTCCGAGTTTTCCTTTTACATTGTATTCTCTTATCACAAGGATGATAATGTCAGGTGCCGTAGCGACTCCTATGGAAGCAATTATGAGAGAAATTGCAGTTGATACCGACAAAATAATTTTAAATACGGAAAATATCAGAATATAGGTAACTACCGCCTGAGTAATTGTTATAACAAAAATCTTTCCTTCTATTTGTCTTAAGCTTTTGATTGTAAATTCCATTCCCATTTCAAAAGATATTACTGCAAGGGCTAATTCGTCTATATAGTTTGTTAGTTGTGTAAAATATGGCGATAGGTGTGATGAAAAATAAGGGAAATTTCCGAGGAGGAATCCTATTAAAATATAACCCGTAACGACGGGGAGTTTTGCTTTGTGAAAAACTCTCCCGGCGTAAATTGCTAAAAATAATAGTATTCCTGTAAATAGAAAAATGCTCATAGTTAATTGTATTGAATTTTTCACGCTTTGCAAAACTTTTTTTTGTATTATACTTTATTTCGAATTATCGGTGAAAGGAGAGTAGAAAATGATTGAAAAACTTAAGGAAAATTTAAAAAAGGTTATTATCGGGAGAGATGAATCCATTGACAAAATCATCGTGGCAACACTCTCCGGCGGCCATGTTTTGCTTGAAGACGTGCCGGGCACAGGCAAAACAACTCTTGCAAAAGCCCTTGCTATTTCTTTTTCTGCCGACTTTAAAAGGGTTCAGTTTACTCCGGATCTTTTGCCAACGGATATAACGGGTATTACCATATATGATATGAAGTCCGAACAGTTTAAAGTTCGATTTGGGCCCGTATTTACAAATTTCTTACTTGCCGATGAAATCAACAGAGGCACTCCGAAAACTCAATCGGCTTTACTTGAAGCAATGGCTGAAAATAAGGTTACAATTGACGGTGTGGACTATACAATTAAACAACCATTTATGGTAATTGCTACTGAAAACCCTATTGAATATGAAGGAACTTTTCCGTTGCCAGAGGCTCAACTTGACCGTTTTATTATGAGGTTTTCTATCGGTTATCCTAATAGAGATGATGAAAAAGACATACTACTAAGAAAAAAAGAGAAGTTTCCTATCGATAACCTTGAGTCGGTAAGTAATCTTGATGAACTTATCAAAATACAGGACTCGGTTAAAAAGGTTTATGTACATCCCGATATAGCCGGGTACATAGTAGATATAACAAGAGCTACAAGAATGCATAGAGAGCTTTATTTAGGTGCAAGCCCCAGGGCTTCGCTATTCCTCATGCGTGTTGCACAGGCATGGGCTGTTTTCTCTAACAGGAATTTTGTTTTGCCGGATGATGTTAAGAAAAGTGTTAAAGATGTTTTGAACCATAGAGTGGCGCTTCGTGCGGATGCAAAGCTCAGAGGTATAAAAGTTGACGATGTACTAAATGAGGTAGTTAAAAGCGTAAAAGTTCCAGTAATTGAGGATTTCAGTAAAGAGGCGTAAACTTTGAGTAAAGAAGCAAAAATACTGATCGGTATACTTGCGTTTTTAGTCTTTGTGTTGGGAGGTATTTCTTACATTATTTTCACAGCCTTTGTAGTATATCTTTTGCTGTATTCTCTTTACATCAAAAAGGGAACGGCTTCTTTACAGGTTGACGTAGACTCGTATACGATTAGGCAGAGAGACAGAATAAAATTTAATTATAATTTATTCGTTCGTTTCAAGTTACCCTTTATATTTTCTATTTATTTGGAGAGTCCTTATTATTTTGTCCCGGCTAAAGGAGAAAAAGAAAAAAGAATTCTTGGCACTGAGAGAGTAATTTCCGGAATTATTGAATACGTCGGAAACAGAAGGGGTGTTTATAAAATAGGGAAATTTAGCATTGTTATAACCGACCCGCTTGGTTTTGTTAAAAGAAAAATTAGCGTAATTGATGAAAAAACTGTTTATGTTTTTCCGTATGTTGTGCCATTTGAACGTTTGAATATATATCTCTCAGAACCAATCAGCGGAATAAAAGCAAAATATCAGTTGAACATGGATTATACGTCCATAGCAGGCGTCCGAGACTATTCTACAAATGATCCCCTATCGATGATTCATTGGAAACAAACGGCTCATAGAAACAAACTTACCGTTAAAGAACTTGACTTTACTGCATCAAAACGTATTCAAATTATTGTGGATTACTATAAGAAGTCGCTACAATTTCAAGATTCTTCATCTGCTATTGCGGCGTCCATTGCTAATTATGCAACTTACCACCATTTACCAGTAGGGTTTATTTCAAACGGGATGCCTAAAAAGCATGTTGAAATTGGTAAGGGTGAATTTCATTTAATGCAGTTGTTCAAAGCACTTGCCCTTGCAAGCAGCGAAAATTCGGTTGAGACAGAGAAATTTTTGAAAATATTGCCAAAATATTTGGACTTTGGCAGCGAGTTGTTCTTTATCGAAAGAGATATCACCGAAAAAATAATGCTTCTACTTTTAAAAATTAAACCTTATGTTTCGCGATTAAATATAATTCTTCTTCCCGATGATACATTTGTTTTGCCTCACGAGAAACCACCTCGGTATTACTTCAAGGAGGCATACTATCTTACCGTATTGGGACATTCCAAGGAGGCATTGGCAAGGGAGGGGATATTTGTTTATCCTATTTTGGGTAAAGATTATGCAAATAAATTGGAGATGGTAAGAAGATGATAAATTTATTGTTCTATTCGTTGATTTTCATTCAGCTTGGGGTTTTATTTAGCAAACTCCTTATAAGCGGTTTGTCTTTTATTCAGCCTTTTTTTGCTGTAATTATTGGGCTGGCTATTTCTCTATTTGTTATTTTTATTCTATATGTAGCCAATGCAGGAAAATTATTTTTATTTTTGACAACCGTTTTTTTAAGTTTTATTGTTGCACGATTCGGAAATTTTTACAACATCATTCCTTTTGCTGCTTTATATCTTTACATCATTTCTCTTTTAACGGAGCGCCATATCTTTTCCGTTAAAAACGCAATTATTCTTTCTCCGATTATTGCTATCGGCATGATACCTATGCACTGGCCTGGCATATTTGAATCAAACATAGGTGGTAAAATCCATGCGTTTCTTTATTCAACGGGTAGTAGCTCCGCTCATGGTGGCGGAGGAAAGTCCACTGCGATCATAAGTTACGGAATTCCTCATAACTCTACCGCCATTTTGGCTAACGGAGCAAAAGAAACTTTTAATAAAATGCATTCTTTTGAAGCACTCCTTATCATATCGGTTTTACTTATAGGACTCATAATTATCGGACTCTTTATTGTGGGATTTTATCGTTCCACTAAAAAATCCGTGTTTTATAAATCCTTGATTTCTTCTCTTGTTATTGGAGTCATTACAATTGCTATCGTAAGCATTTCGTTCTTCAAAATTTTTATGGTGAACTATAAAAAGGTTGTAAGCTCTTTGATATCAAAAGGAGGTGCTAATGGTAAACTACCTTCTGATATTCCTCATGGTAACGAGAGTGTTGATTTTATAATAAAGCGCGTTGTGAGCTCGACGCATTTTCTTGACGTTGTCCATAGATTTTCTGTTTATTCGGGAATTATTTTGGGTATTATAACGGTAGTGCTCGGTGTGTTATTAATTCGTATTGTGTACGACTTTATATTTGAAAAGTCGGTGCCAGATACGATAATTGGTGGTGATACTGCTCGTCGTTTTAGAAAGCAAATTAAAGATAAAGGTATCAGAAAGTCCCTTTTGGAATATGGCAGCGATAAGGAATTTGTTAAATTTTTTTATTTCTCCGTCCTTTATCTTCTTGCTAAAAGAGACTTTAAAATTAATAAATATGAAACTCCTAATGAATTTTACGAGAGACTTTTGAAAAAATCCAAAACAGCAATTCCTTATTTTGATTTACTGACAGCGCTTTTTAATAAAGTTAAGTATAGTGATGAAGAAATTTTCGAATCGGAGATTTTTGTGCTAAAGAACCATTCTGACGAACTTATCAGTGCAGTGGAAAATATTCAGCTCAAGGAAAAACATTCCGTAAAAGGCGAATTGAATTCTCAAACCTGATATTATTTTGTTAGGGGGAATGTAATTATGAATTCGCTTCCCTCTCCGACTTTGCTTTTTACGGTTATTTTTCCGTTCATGGCTTCTACTAATTCTTTTACGATTGTGAGCCCTACACCAAGTCCGCCTGTTGTCTTTGGCCTTGACTTATCGCCTCTGAAAAATCTGTCAAAAATTTTGCTTAAATCTTCTTCTTTTATTCCCTTGCCTGTGTCTTTTACCGAAATAATTGCTGCATTTTTTTCTTTATGAACGCTTACTACAATGCCCCCTTGTTCGGTGAATTTTATTGCGTTGCTTAATAAATTGATAATGATCTCTCTTATTCTCTTTTCATCTCCGTTAATGTAAACATCGCTTTCTATATCTGTTTTCAGATAGAGATTTTTTGATTTTGCATCCATTCTCATTAGGTTAGCCGCATTTTCTATTGCACTCCCAAGGTCCATTCGCTTACAATTGATTTCATATTTTTTACTGTCTATTGCGGACAATTTGCTTAATTCGTCCAGCATACTTTCCATTCTTTCGACTTCCGATTTAATAACATTTATGGCTTTTTCTTTTTCCTCTTTTGTAAAATCGGGATCTGTCACCATTTCAATATAACCTTTGAGGCTTGTAAGGGGCGTCCTTAAATCATGTGATACGTTTTGCACGAGAGATTTTCTCATGTTTTCTATTTCCGTGAGGTGCTCGGCCATTTTGTTTAATTTTTTTTGCAGAGCACCTATTTCGTCGTCGTTTGTTATTTCTATTCTGGCGCTGTAATCTCCTTTTGAAATTTTTCCGGTAAATTCTTCCATCTTTTGAAGAGGGTTTGTTACGAATCTGGAAATAATAAATGCAAGGAATGTGCCTATTAATATTGAAATAATACCGGCCCATATGAACGATGCTTTTACTGCCCTTAGAAAAACTCTTCCCTGAGGTGTCATAAACACAAGAAACCCTTGCTCGGTTCCTTCCACAACAATTTTGGCAAATTTATTTCCTATGTATATGTTTACGAATAAGAGTGCGAAAAATATTACCACTATGATAACGAGAATATAACTCAGTATAAGTTTTGTTCTGAATTCCATTATTTTTTCATTCTGTATCCGGCGCCGTAAACCGATTCTATGTATCTGGGATTTTTAGGATTATCTCCTAATTTTTTTCGAATGTTCTTTATATAAACATCTATTGTGCGATCAAATACAACGTCATCATACTCCGTATAAATTTCGTCCATTATTTTTTCTCTACTGAATACGGTACCTGGTTTTGTTGCCATCGCAAAGATAATTTTGAACTCTTTTGCTGTAAGCGGTATCTCTTTTCCGTTTTGGTAAACTTTCATTTCCTTTGGAAATATCTCAAGATCTTTGATTTTTATTATTTTTTCGTCAGGGTACGTCCGTTTAAGAATGTTTTTTACTCTCAAGACAACTTCTTTTGGGCTGAACGGTTTTGTAACGTAATCATCCGCTCCGACTTCAAGTCCTTTTATTCGATCTTCTTCTTCGGCTTTTGCCGTAAGCATGAGAATGGGGGTATTGGATTCCCTTCTGATCTCTTTTGCCACAGTGATTCCGTCTATCACTGGAAGCATAAGGTCTAATATTACAAGGTGAGGATTTTCTCTTTTGAATAACTCTAATGCCTCTCTACCATTTTCTGCGGTTATTACGGAGAAGCCGGCTTTGGTAAAATACATTTCCAATAGTTCTCTAATATTTTCGTCGTCCTCGACTATCATTATCTTTTTCATTGCGTCTATAGTATAATACAAAATATGAATAAAATTTGAAGCGTTTAAATTAAATGTTTGTTTGACGAAAATGCCTTTTGTGTTATCATTTATATACGAAAATTTATTGAGTATAAGGAGGATGTTGTATGATTACTGCAAATGATTTGAGAGCTGGAGTTACGTTTGAAATGGATGGAGATTTGTATGTTGTTATTAGCTTTCAGCACATAAAACCCGGAAAGGGTTCTCCTTTTGTTCGCTTGAAGATTAAAAACCTTGATACGGGGAATATAGTAGAAAAGACGTTCAGGCCTGAAGAAAAATTTAAAAAAGCATTCCTTGAAAGAAAGACCATGCAGTACTTATACAGGGAAGGTAATAGTTTTGTATTTATGGATATGGAGACGTATGAGCAGGTTTACCTTGATGAGAAAGAAGTGGGTGATGCCGTGAACTTTTTGAAGGATAATCTTGAACTCACTATTGTTTTTTATAAAAACAGACCCGTATCGGTGGATTTGCCAACATTTGTAGAATTAAAAGTAACGCATACCGAACCCGGAGTAAAAGGAGATACGGCAACTACTGCTATGAAGCCTGCCATACTGGAAACCGGATACAAAGTTAACGTTCCTCTGTTTATTAATGAGGGGGATGTTTTAAAAATCGATACAAGAACGGGGGAATATCTTGAAAGGGTGAACAAATAATGGACAC
>Ga0256833_1002189_pt1 | contig 13927 bp, 10 predicted proteins | sample 356284metaG_FD_190535 | JGI IMG/M metagenome (GOLD analysis project Ga0256833, IMG submission 190535) | Hydrothermal vent microbial communities from Mid Atlantic Ridge, Atlantic Ocean - 356-284 | ecosystem: Environmental > Aquatic > Marine > Hydrothermal vents | place: Atlantic Ocean: Mid...
AATGGACTGCGGGATTCGTGGAGATTGATGGAGATTTGTCGAGATTGTGAACCGCCTAAATCTCCAGTAGTGCATCTATGTTTTGGATCGACTGAAAAAAGATTGATCTCACGCAAAGCCACAAAGGCGCAAAGAAAAATACCAGGGTTTCGCCAAGAAAGACTGGCTGAACCCCCACCATTTCTGCTGTTTCAGCTACCGTTGATGGTGATTCCGACCTTTTTTCAGGAGAGCCATGTTTTGTTTACGATACAGCCTGCCAAACTTTAATCTTTAATCATCAATCCATTGATAAAAACGCGCCAGGGCGTGAAGTCGTCTTCGAAAATGACGATGTCCGCGTCCTTGCCCGGAGCCAGGCTGCCTTTGCGATGGTCCACGCCGATGACCCGGGCCGGGGTAAGGGACGCCATGCGCACGGCCTCGGGCAGGGGGACGCCCACATGCTCGATGAGGATAGCGACCATGCGGTTGATGAGGGTGGTGCTGCCGGCGAAGGCGGAGCGATCGAACATCATGCCCACGCCGTCATGCACCTCGTAGGTCATCTCGCCCATGCGGAAGTGCGCGCCCTCGGGCAGGCCCGCGCCGCTGGTGGCGTCGGAGATGACGCACAGCCGGTCGGGGCCGATGCACTTGTAGGCCAGCTTCATCAGGGTGGGGGGCAGGTGTTTGTTGTCAGCGATCATCTCCACGGTCAGATCGTCATAGGTGAGGGAGACCTCCAGCAGGCCCGGCTTGCGCCAGGGGCCCTCCCGCACGGTGCTCGATTGGGCGCTCCAGATGTGGATGACATGGCGCAGGCCCGCGGCGATGACGGGGATGATTTCCTCCTCTCTGGCGTTGCTGTGCCCGGCCGCGGGGACGATGCCCAGCGCGGTCAGGCGTCGGGCAAGATCGGCCGCGCCGGGCAATTCGGGCGCAAAGGTGAAGATGCGGATGATGTCGTGGTAGGCCAGCAGGGGGTCGGGCGGGGTTTGGGCGGGGATGAGTAGATTGGCCGGGTCCTGAGCGCCCGCCTGGGCCGGGCTGAAGTAGGGGCCTTCCACATGCGCGCCCAACACCTGTGCGCCCGCCCGCGGCCGCGACATCCACATTCGGGTGAAGGCCAGACTGGCCGCGAGATCATCCAGGGGAGCGGTGGCGGTGGTGGCGAGCAAGGCGGTGACGCCGTTGCGGGCGTTCTCCGCGGTGATGGCCGCGAAGGCCTCGGGCGTGGGGTCGTTGAAGGTGTGGCCCATCGCCCCGTGGGTATGGATGTCGATAAGCCCGGGCGTAATCAATCTGCCGCCGACGTCGATGCGTTTCACGCCCGCGGGCAGCTCGCTTTCGGGCGGGATGGCGGCGATGCGCGGGCCATCGATGCGCAGCGCGTGGCCGGTCAGCGTTCTATCAGGCAGAACGATGCGGCCATTGGTGAGGGCGAAGGATGACATGGCGGTTGGTTAGGGTCAGGGGAGCGTTGTGGCGATTCTTTCCAGCGTCTGGATGTTGAGGATCAGGGAGCGCGGCAGATGGAAGGGGTCTTTGACGGGCAGGGCCACGGTCTGGGTGAAGGGGCGACCCTGGCGGTCGAGCTTTTGCGTCCATTCGCCGTGGCCGGGCACAGGAAAGTGGGTGAATGCGTAGTTGTGCACCCGCTGATACCAATCCAGCGCCCAATCTTCTCCCGCAAGCTGGTAGGCCAGCAGCAGTGCGTAGAGCGCCTCGGTGTGAGGCCACCACAGCTTGCTATCGGCAAAGGGCCACCAGGGCTTGCCGCCGGTCGCGTCCCGGGCCAACAGGATGCCCCCGAAGCTCTCATCCCATCCCTGCTCGACATGCCAGCGGATGGCGTCCAGGGCCTGACGGATGCGGGCCTCATCGCCCCAATGCCGATAGATGTGGAGCATGAACCACATGGATTCGATGGCGTGGCCCGGCACGATGGCTCGTCCCTGGGGCGTGTCCATGAGCTGATTGTCCAGGGTGACGTACTCGTAGAGCAGGCGTCGGTCGGGCCGCAAGAATGCGGTCATCACCTCCTCGGCCAGGTCATGCGCGGCGGCGAGGATAGCGTCATCCGCCAGCAGCAGGCCCAGTTCGTGGAAGGCCAGGGCGAAGATCATGGCCACGGCATGGGCTTTGGCTCCGGGCGGGATGGGATAGGGGGCGGTGGCGTAGGAGCCGGGGCGGGCCAGGCGCTGTTGCACATTCTCATAGGCGGCCCGGGCCAGATCGATGGCCTGTTGGTCGCCCGTGGCCCGGGCGAATTCCGTCAGCCCGTAGATGGCGAAGCCATCCGCATAGATGCTGGTGGCTCCTTCCAGCACTCGCCCGCGCCGATCCACTGCGAAAACCCAGCGTCCAGCTTCATCCCGGCCGTATCGGGCGGCGAAATCGAAGATGCCGCGGGCGATTGCCAGCCAATCGGGCCGGGGTTCGATGCGGTTGTAAAGCGCGGAGAAGGTCCAAATGGCCCGCAGTTGCGACCACATGTATTTGTCTGTGCTGATCCCCTGACCATCATCGGCGATGCAGGTGAGGATGCCGCCATATTCCCGGTCGATGGCGTGCGTCATCCAGAAGGGGATGGTGCGCTCCAGCAGTTCGGCCCGATAAATGGCCAGCAGGTCGGAGAAGCGGACAAAGATGTTCATGGCGGCGTCAGGCGGCAAGGGCCTGCTCCTCTGGCCGGGCCACGCCGGGCAGCGTCAATTCGCTCGCCCGATGGCAACTGACGAAGTGTCCGGGGGATATCTCCTCCAATTGAGGCGTCTCCCGGGCGCAGACCTCGGTGGCGTAGGGGCAGCGGGGATGGAAGTAGCAGCCGGAGGGAGGATTGGCCGGGCTGGGCACGTCGCCTTCCAGAGGCGTGATGGTTTTGCGCAGCCTGGGATTGGCAATGGGCACGGCCGACATGAGCGCGGAGGTGTAAGGATGCCGGGGACGGAAGAAAATCTCGCTGGTGGGGCCGCTCTCCGCGATTTTCCCCACATACATCACGTTGATGCGGTCGCAGAAGTGCTTGACCACGCTGAGATCGTGGGCTACGAACAGGTAGGTGAGCCCCAGCTTTTCCTGCAAATCCCGCATCAGGTTCAGCACCTGGGCCTGAACCGACACGTCCAGGGCGGAGACGGGCTCGTCGGCCACCACCAGGCGGGGATTCAGGGCCAACGCCCGGGCGATGACGATGCGCTGGCGCTGGCCGCCGCTGAACGCGTGGGGAAAACGCTGCATGTACTCGGCTCGCAATCCCACCAGTTCCAAAAGCTGCGCCACCTTTTCCATGCGCTGCTTGCGGCTCTTCATGCCGTCGATAACCAGCAGGGGCTCGCCCACGATGTCCAGGATGTTCATGCGCGGGTTGAGGGAGGCGAAAGGGTCCTGGAAGATCATCTGCATGTCGCGGCGCAGCGGGCGGATGTCCTTCTCGGGCAGCGCGGCCAGATCCACCACATCGCCCTGGGCGGTGCGGAAAAGAATTTGCCCGGCGGTGGGGTCGATGGCCCGCAGGATGGTGCGGGCCGTGGTGGTCTTGCCGCAGCCGCTCTCGCCCACCAACCCCAGGGTCTCCCCCTCGCGAATGGCGAAGCTGACGTCGTCCACCGCCCGCACATGGCCCACCACGCGGCGGAAAAAACCCTCGCGGATGGGGAAGTATTTCTTGAGATGCTTGACTTCGAGCAGGTAGGAATCGTTGGAGTGCATAGCGCTTGGGCCAGATCAATCGTAGAGGAAGCAACTGACCGCCTGGCGGTCGTTGATCGGTTTGAGTTGGGGCGTGGATGTGTTGCACACGCCGGGCATGAAGGCTTTGCAGCGGGGATAGAAGGGACAGCCCGACGGGCGACTGAAGGGGTGAGGGATGGAGCCTTCGATGGTGGGCAGCCGCTCTCCGGCCGGGGCGTAGATGGAGGGGATGGATTCCAGCAGGGCTTTGGTGTAGGGGTGCTGGGGATGGAAGAAGATGTCCTCCACCGGGCCCGTTTCCATCACCCGGCCCAGATACATCACCACCACGAAGTCGGCGATCTGGGCGATGACCCCCAGGTCGTGGGTGATGAAGATGACGGCCATGTTGTGCTGTTCCTGCAAATCCAGCAGCAGGCGCAGCACCTGGGCCTGGGTGGTGACGTCGATGGCGGTGGTGGGCTCGTCGGCGATGAGCAGCCGGGGATTGCAAGCCAATGACATGGCGATCATGGCCCGCTGCCGCAGACCGCCGCTGAGTTCCCAGGAATAGGCCTTCATGCGCTGTTCAGGATTGGGCATGCCCACTTCGTGCAGTCGTTCGATGCTGATGCGCCGGGCCTCCTCCTTGCTCACATCCTGATGCAGCAACACCGCCTCCATGATCTGGTCGCCGATGGTGTGCACCGGGCTGAAAGAGGCCATGGGCTCCTGGGGGATGAGTGCGATCTCGGCCCCGCGGATGCTGCGAATTGCCTTGCCGTGGGGGTCCAGTTGCGCCAGATCGATGGTTTTCTCCCGCCCATCTTCATCCTGATGCCGAAAAAGGATCTCCCCCTCGACGACACGGCCGGGATTCTGGATGAGTCGCAGCACCGATTTGATGGTTACGCTCTTGCCGCAGCCGCTTTCGCCCACGATGCCTACGATCTGGCCCGGAAAGACGTCGAAATCCACGCCGTCCACAGCCTTGACCGTGCCTTCGTCCAGATAAAAATAGGTTTTCAGACCTCGAACAGAGAGTAATGGTTCCATACGTCGATGCGTCCTCAATGGCTGTAGGGGTCTGCGGCGTCTCGCAGGCCGTCGCCCAGGATGTTCAGCGCCAGCACGGTGATGATGACAGCCACGCCTGGCAGCAGCAGCCAGGGGGCCAGGGCCACCGATTGCAGGTTCTGGGCCTCTTGCAGCAGCACGCCCCAACTGATGGCGGGCGGGCGCAGGCCCAGGCCCAGGAAGCTGAGAAAAGTCTCGCTGATGATCATCACGGGCACGGCCAGGGTGGCGGCGGCGATGATGTGGCTGTAAAAAGTGGGCACCATGTGGCGGAAGATGATGCGCTTCTGGCTGGCGCCCGAAAGCTTCGCCGCCATGACGAAATCCTCCTCCCGCAGCACCAGAAAGCGCCCCCGCACCTCGCGGCCCAGGGTGGTCCAGCCAATGAGGGCCAGGATGAGGGTGATGGCAAAGTAGGTCTGCTCCACCGACCAGTCCCGGGGCATGGCCGCGGTCAGGGCCATCCAGATGGGGATGGCGGGCAATGATTGCAGGATCTCGATCATGCGCTGGATGATGAGATCGGGAATGCCGCCGAAGTAGCCGGAAATGCCTCCCAGCAGCACGCCCAGAAAGACGCTAATGAACACCGAGATCAGGCCGATGGTGACGGAAACCCGGGTGCCGTACATAAGCCGCGACCATTGATCCCGACCCAGGCGATCGGTGCCCAGCAGGTAGATGGGGTCTTCTTCGATGTCGCCTTCCTTCACGCCGACAAGATGGATATCGGTGGCGAAGAGGCCCAACACATCGTACTCGAAGCCGCGGGCGAAGAAGCGGACGGGGATTTTCTTTTCCTCGTCGATCCGCCATTCCATGCGCAGGGTTTCGGGGTTGCGTTTGCCCACGATGCCATAGACGAAAGGCCGAAAAGCGCCCTCATCGAAAAAGTGCACCCGCTGCACCGGCACGAAAGATTGCTGCGCCCGGCTCTTTTGTGGATCCATGGTGCTGAAGAAGCCCGGGAAAAGCACGATAAGCGCCAAAAAGATCACCACCAGGCCGCTGCCCAGGGCCAGGCGATGTTTTTTGAAGCGCCACCAGGTCAGCTTCCAGTTGGGAGCCACGTGAATGGCGGCTGTGTCCTCCAGCTCCTCTTCCCTGATCCTGGCCTGATTCCCGGCGGAAAGGGCTGTCAGATCCTCGAAACGCTCGTCCTGCGCATCAGGTTCGGAGCCGGGAATGGGATTGTCTCTCATTCTCAAGCCTCCATGCGAATACGGGGATCCAGCCAGGCCAGCAGCACATCGGAGATGAGGGTGCCGATGATGGCCAGGAAGCAGTAAATGAGCACAATCACGCCCGCCAGGAACATATCCTGGTTGGTGAGCGAACGCAGCAGCAGGGGCCCGATAGTGGGTAGATTGAGCACCGTGGCCACGATGACGCTGCCGGAGAAAAGCATGGGCAGATACCACCCGATGGTGCTGACCAGGGGGTTGATGGCCAGATGCACCGGGTATTTCAGCACCAGCCGCCATTCCGACATGCCCTTGGCCCGGGCCATCTCCACATAGGGCTTGTTCAATTCATCCAGCAGATTGGCCCGCATCACCCGGGCCAGGCGGGCGGTGCCGTCCAGGGCCAGAATCAGCGCGGGCAGCCACAGATGCTTGAGCAGATCCATGGCTCGGGCGAGGCTCCAGGGCGCGTCCACATATTCGGGCGAGAACAGGCCGGTGACGCTGACGCCGAAATAGGAGTAGGCCAGCCACATCAAGATCAGAGCAGTCATAAAGGTGGGGGTGGCCACGCCCATATAGTTGAACACCGTGAAAAAATAGTCGATGAAGGAGTATTTTTTCGTGGCGGAGATGATGCCAATGGGAATGGCCAGTGACCAGGAGATGATGAACGTCATCGCCCCCAGCAGCACGGTCAGCAGCAACCGCTCCTTGATGAGCTCCATGATGGGGCGTTTCCAGTCCAGAGAGACGCCGAAATTCCCCCGCAACATGCCGCCCACCCAGCGGAAATACTGGACGATCATGGGTTGATCCAGGCCGTATTGCTCCCGCAACGCCTCGACCTGGGCCTGATCCATGGAGGAGCCGGACGCAGCCAGTTCAGCGATGTAGCTGGTGACGAAGTCGCCGGGCGGGGCCTGGATGATGAAAAAGGCGAAGACAGAGAAGATGAAAAGCAATAGCGGCAATAATAGCAGCCGCTTGATAATGTATTGCGTCATGGATTATTTGCTCCGCAAATCGACGCCGAAGTGATAGGAGGGGAAGAAGGCGGGCCGCCCACGCATTCATCGTGCATGAGCAGCCCGCATGGTGTTTTGGAGAGAGAAATTATTGGCTGAAGTAGTAGGTTTCGGGCTGGGTGTTGCCGGGCGTGCGCAGAGGCCAGTCGTTGCCCGCTGTTTCGGGCACGTTCTGCAAGTTGTTGTTTACGACCACCACGCCCTGAATCATAGGCGTCAGGCCCACGGTGCCGATCTCCCAGATGTTGTCGGCCCAGACCTTGAACAGCTCCTGGGCGATCTTGATCTGATCTTCGCGGCCCGAGACCTTGCCCTTGTCGATGAGCTCGACCAGCTTCTTGATCTCGGCCGGGGGTTCCATGCCCTCGGCGCCGTTGGTCTCATACCATTTGCGGAACAGCGGCCCGAAGGTGAGGGCGGGATTGCTGCGGGGGTCCATCTTGGGCTGGCCGCTGAAGGGGAAGCCGGTGGTGTCCTCGTTCCAGATTTCGGTCATCAGCTCGTTGGTGTCGCGCATCTGGAAGGCCAGGGCCCGCTCGCGCACTTCGACGTGGGCCTTGACGCCCACTTTGCCCCACTGCTCCACCGCCAACTGCCCCACATCGGTCCAGTTGCCGAAGGCGGGCACCACGTTGATCTCGATGTCCAGGGGCTTGCCGCTGGGCAGCAGACGATAGCCGTCGGCGTCTCGCTCGGTGAGGCCGATGCCATCCAGCAGCTCATTGGCTTTGTCGGGATCATGCTCGGTGTACTTGTAGGCCCACTCGTCGCCGGGATAGTAGGGATGGTTGGGAGCGGGCACGCCCTGTCGGGCCTCGCCCAGGCCCAAAAAGGCCAGTTCCTTGATGGCTTCCCGGTCCAGCGCATAGGAGAGGGCGACGCGGAAGTCCTTGTTGCGCAGTAGTTCGCCGATCTCCGGGTCTTTCTGGTAAGTTTGGTTGAACATGAACACCGCGTCAGAGCCGCCGAAGGTGGGCCAGGTGACCACATGATAGCCGCCCTTGTCCTCGTTTTCCTTGAGTACGGGGTAGTTGCTCATGTTGATGTGCCGGGCCTGGAAGTCCAGCTCGCCCGAGACCGCCGCCAGGTTCAGCGCTTCTTTGTCGGCGAAGAAGGTGAGCCGCACTTCGTCGATGTAGGGAAGCTGATTGCCTTCGGGATCAACGCCTACGTAGTAGGGATTGCGCTTGAGGGTGAAGACAGGATCGGCTACGGTGGAGTTATCGGGAACCCAGGCCGCGGTGGTGGGCCGATCGGCGTTGGTCTGGGGCAGGGCCTTGACGGTGAACAGCTCCACCCAGGTGTCGAAGCCCGAATCCTTGACCATCTTCTCCAACTCGTCCTTATCTGCGTAGTTGGGATGGAATTGTTTGAGATAATGGGCGGGCGCATAAGCCAGATTGGCGATGGAGAGGTCGGCCCCGTCCTTGTTGGCCAGGTCCAGCAAAAAGGCGGTGTTGGGCTGCTTGAAGGTCCATTTGACGGTGTAATCGTCCAGCTTCTCGACGGTAGCCACGGAGCCGTCGCCGTTGACCATCCAGTTGGCGGGGTTCGGCATCAGGTCTTTGTTCAACAGGATGTCGTTGTACCAGAACATGATGTCGTCCGCGGTCAGCGGTTCGCCATCAGACCACTTGGCTCCCGGGCGCAGATACACCGTCCATTCGGTGAAATCATCGTTGGAGTCCCAGCCCTTGGCGATGTGCGGGATGACTTCGCTGCCATCGGGCGAGAAGCGCACCAGGGCGTCATAGACGACGCGCACATAGTTGTTGTGGTCCGACGGCCCCAGGAAGGCCCGGCGCAGGGTTCCGCCATATTGGCCGATGTCTTTGGCGACTTCCTCCACCAGCGGTTCTTCGGGCAGGCGTTCATCCACCGGCGGCAGTTCGCCAGCTTTGACCATCTCGGCCAGCATGGGGGCTTCCTTGTATTTGCTCTCGGCCGCGGGGGCTTCGGCTGCGGGCGCTTCAGTGGGCTTGGCCGCGGGCGCTTCAGTGGGCTTGGTCGCGGGCGCTTCAGTGGCTGCGGGCTTCTCGGCCGGAGCCTGGGTAGGGGCGGGCGCAGCATTGCACGCAGCCAGCGCCAGCGTCAAAACCATCAGCAAAACGCCAATGAGTAGCAGGGTGCGGTGGTTCGTGTAAAAACGCTTCATGGGGTTCCTCCTCGCTGAAAAAGACGGAATGAATGGGTAAGGGGGTTTTGGAGACGTAGGCGGTTGATCATTCGTGCCGATAATCACCTCCGATTTCGAAATTGGGTGAAAAGAGGAAGAGAGGAGCGTTGCATTTCTTCAATCGATCGCGGGGGCGCTTTCACGCAAGATGAGCTCCGGCGTCATGCTGATAACCGGGGCTGGCAGTTGTTCGCCATCGATCTGTTTCAGCAGCAGGGAGATGGCCTGTTCTCCCATCTCGCTGCGGGGGATGCGGCAGGTGCTGAGAGATGGGGTGACCAGCGAGGCCAGGTAGATGTCGTCGAAGCCGATGATGGCCACGTCGTCCGGCACGCGGCGGCCCAGGGCCTTGCATGCCTGGATCGCTCCCACCGCCACCAGGTCGTTGTAGCAGAAGAGCGCGTCCAGGCGAGGATGCTGCGCCAACAGTTGGGTGGCGGCGTCGGCTCCGCCGGGCACAGTGGGCGGACAATGCACCTGCCAGGATTCTTCGAATGAAAGTCTCGCCTGGGATAGGGCGTCTGCATAGCCAAGCTGGCGGCAAACGCCGCTGTAAGAGAAATCGGGCCCCAGCAACATGCCGATGCGGGCCCGCCCCAATTGAATCAAATGTTGCACCGCCTCTTTTGCGCCGCGCCGGTCGTTGTTCATCACCGCGGGAAAGGGATGATTTTCGATAATGCGATTGACCAACACCACAGCGGAAAAATGCTCCAGCGCCTTCAATAATTCTGGCCCCTGCTGGCGCAACCCGCCCAGGATAACCCCATCCACCTGTTTTTGCTCTAGCGAATAAAGCGCGTCCAGTTCGCGTTGAGGATTTTCATTGGTGTTGCACAAAAAGACGCTGTATCCCCGGTCGTGAGCGGTGTTCTCGATGCCTTTCGCCAGATCGGAGAAGAAGGGGTTGGAGATATCGGGCACGACCATGCCGATGGTGGCGGTGCGAGAGGTGGCCAATCCCCGGGCCAGCCCGCTGGGCCGATACCCCGTCCGTTCGATAATCGCCAGCACCTTTTCCCGGGTCTCCGGGCTCACTTCCGCCTTATTGTTGATGACGCGTGACACCGTTTGATGAGACACCCCCGCCAGTTTCGCAACATCGGAGATGGTGACGCGCCGGGCCATGCGGTGGCTCCTGTGAGCGGTGAAGGATGTGAGCGCTGCCGTGAGCGCTCACATGGCGTTATAAACGTAATATACAGTACCTACGCGCTTTTGTCAATAGTTTTGTGAGACGGTGATTACCCATATCTTACAAAAGCCGCGTCGGTCGTAGACTTTCGAGATCTGCGAGACCTCGAAAGTCTGCGGGAAGCAGACGCAAGACGTCTGATTTGGGGCTTCGCCCCATTTTGAACCGCACCCCCTCTCGCCTGTTCAATTGACGTGGCTGTGCGAAGAGAGTAAGATTGTGGCGTGGAGTGCAACTCGCTCGGCGCTGTTTCTGCAAGATACAGTCCCGGAAAATGGCCCGTGCGCTCCATTGGCCGTTTACGGTCGAACATCCTTACTTGCCCGTGAGGGCGCTTCGCTCCATTACACTGGGAGGTGTAACATGAGACAATACATCGTGCATGAGGTTATCCGGCGCACGCTGATAACCAATCCCGATCAACTGGTTGTTTCGGGCGACACGCGGCTGACGTATGCGCAGTTGTATGAGCGCGTGCTGCGCCTGGCGAACAGTTTGCAAAAATTGGGCGTTGGGTCAGGTACGGTGGTGGGCGTGCTGGATGTGAACACCCACCGCTATCTTGAGCTCCACTACGCCCTTTCGATGCTGGGCGCGACCTTGCACACCATCAACTTTCGCCTGTCGCCGGAACAGATGGTTTACAGTATGGTTCATGCCGGTGATGAATGGTTGTTTGTTTCGGATACGTTTATGGCCGCCGCCAAACCGCTCACGTCAAAATTTCCCAATTGGGTGATTATGAGCGATGATTCCGCCTATCCGCTGCCGGAGACGGCGCAGGCCCATCGGTATGAGGATTTGGTTGCGAGCGGGGACGCCATTGAACTTTCATCGGCCGACAGCGTTCAGGACACCGATATTTTCTCGATTTTTTACACCACAGGCACCACAGGCAAGCCCAAAGGGATTCGTTATCAGCACAAACAGATCCTGTTGGGCGCGTTGCAGCTCTTCCATCATCTGGCAATGCACCAGACCGGCGCTCGCATCGATAGCCGCGATGTGTTCATGCCGTTGGTGCCGTTTTTCCACATTCATGGCTGGGGAATGGCCTTTTTCCCTGCATACATCGGCTCGAAATTGGTGCTGGCGGGCGCAGCGCCCCCGGCGCAGCAGGTGGCGCTCATCCAGCGAGAGGGCGTGACCGCACTGAATATGGTTCCCACGCAATTGCACATGCTGCTCGAACAGCCCGATTTCGGCAACGTGAAAATCCTGACGGGCGGCAGTCCCCTCGCCTCGGGCCTGGCCAAAGCCGCCAACAGCCGCGGCGTCAAATTCAGTCTGATTTACGGCGGGTCCGATCAGCTCGGAACAGCGATTTCGGTGGTGCCGGAAGATGTCGATCCGAACAGCCCGGAAGCGCTGGCGTGGCTGCGGGTGGGGATGCGCCCGTTGCCGATGGTGGAGGTGGAAGTGCGCGACAAGGAGGGCAATCTGGTTCCGCATGACGGGCAGACTGTAGGGGAGGTGTGGGTGCGCAGCCCCTGGTTGCCGGAAGGTTATTACAAAGAGCCTGAACTCACCGCCCGGGCGTACATCGATGGTTGGTTCCGCTCCGGCGATCTGGGCGTTTTCTTCCCCAATGGTGGATTGTATGTCGCCGATCGCGAGCGCGACGCGGTGAAAAGCGGCGGTGAGTGGATTCCCACCGGCATGTTGGAGGCGATCCTTTCGGAGCATCCCGCCGTGGGGATTGTGGCAGTTATCGCCCGTCCGGATGAGCGCTGGGGAGAACGCCCGCTGGCGGTGGTCAAATCCAGCGCCGAAGTGACTGCAGAGGAATTGCGGGCGTTTCTGCGACCCAAAGTCGCGGACGGCGTGATTGCCAGCTATTGGATTCCCGACGCATTCGTCTTTGTGGATGAAATGCCCCTGACCAGCGCTGGCAAAATCAACAAAGTCGCTCTACGCGAGCAATTTGCCCAATGATTTAGGAGGTAAAAATGTCAATTCAGGCCATGCTGACAGATAACGAACTGCAACTACGCGCCCAGGTGCAGGATTTTGTCGCCTCGGTTCCGCGCCAATTGCTGCTTGATATGGATGCGGACAAAGTGAGCTATCCGCAGGAGTTTTTGCAGGAGGCGGGACGGCGCGGTTTGTTGGGGTTGCGTTTTGCCCCGAGATATGGCGGGGCCGGACTGCCGTGGACATCGGAAATGGTGGCGCTGGAGGAGGTGGGCGTGCTGGGCACTTCGTTGGGGTGTCTCTATTCGCTGGTGTCCATCGTGGGCGAAGCGATTGACAAGTTCGGCACCGAAGCGCAGAAGAAAAAATACCTCGTCCCCATGATCGCCGGTGAGTTGGGCGTGGCGGAAGGCTTGACCGAACCGCGCGGCGGCTCCGACTTTTTTGCGGCGACCACCCGCGCCCGGCGCGAGGGCGATGTGTTCTATCTCAGCGGTCAAAAGCGGTTTGTGGTGGGCGCCGAAGGGGCGGATCTGTTTCTGATCTACGGCAAGGTCGAGGGGGAGGATGACCCCAAAAAGGCGATGACCGCTTTTTTGGTGGAGCGGGGGCCCGGGGTGGAGGTGGCGCACGTGTATGGTTTGATGGGCACGCGCGGCGGGGGCACCGGAAGGATCGTGCTGAAAAATGCGCCCGTTCCGGTGGAGAATGTGCTGGGCGGCGCGGCGGGCGTTGGCAATGGCACCGCCGTCTTCAATCAGATGATGATTCCGGAGCGGATGACATCGGCGGGGGCGGCTGTGGGCATGGGCCGCGCCGCCATCGAGATCGCAGCGCGATATGCAGACCGACGGCGGGCGTTCGGACGCAAGATCCGACGATTCGAGGGGGTTAGCTTCAAGATTGCGGAGAGCCTGACGCTGCTGGATGCCGCTCGAGCGCTCAATTACGCTACCGCACGCAGCATCGAGGCGGGCGGCGATGCCGGGAAAATTCGGCGGCTGGTGTCGGAATCCAAGAAATTCAGTACCGAAGCCGCCTGGGAGGTGGTCAATCACGCCATGCAGATCTTGGGCGGCATTGGCTACACCAACATCTTTCCGGTGGAAAAACTCTTGCGCGATGTCCGGCTCATCACCATCTGGACAGGCACGAATGAGATCATGAATCTGGTAATTCAGCATGAGTTTTACCGGGAATTCGCCAAAAAGCCGCCCCGCGGACGCAATGTGGAAGCAGATGCCGCCGGGGCGGAATTCGAGGAGGAGAAAGAGTACAACGAGTGAGACAAATACAGTTTTGTTGCTTCGTAAAACGAGAATCTGCTGGATAAAGGCGGTTTTCGCCGCAGCAATGACGAAAATCGACGAATGTAGACGAAGATGGACGATAGTCATTCCTGTTCCGTAAATAGAACGCAGATGACGCAGAAAAGTCTGATCTGCGCAGATCAAAAAGATAAAATCAGAATAATCTGCGCTAATCTGCGAGTATCAGCGGTATCTGCGTTCCAGATTTTCATTCTTATTGGCGTGCAAACGCTCATGGCGCCTGCTAAGTAGGCGTCTATAAATTACTTCCCTTTCTACGTCATTTCGACGAGCGGAGCGAGGAGAAATCTCCCCGGTTGCAGGCGTCTACCCTTCCACAAGGGGATGTCTCGCTTCGCTTCGACAAATCGTTACCGACACTGATTGTT
>Ga0256833_1002190_pt1 | contig 13925 bp, 6 predicted proteins | sample 356284metaG_FD_190535 | JGI IMG/M metagenome (GOLD analysis project Ga0256833, IMG submission 190535) | Hydrothermal vent microbial communities from Mid Atlantic Ridge, Atlantic Ocean - 356-284 | ecosystem: Environmental > Aquatic > Marine > Hydrothermal vents | place: Atlantic Ocean: Mid...
CTAAATCCTGCACGGCAAAAGGGGGCAAAAAATGATTTTTGAACATTATATTACTCAGTTGTTTACCAATAGCTATACTTATCACCTTCACTCTTTTAGTGAAAACCAAGGCTATAATTTTTTTGCCCCCTTTTGCCGCCCTTCGGGATTGGCGATTTTACCCAATCTGCTTTGTTGCTCGGGGCTCGAAGTACGCTACAGTATGCCTGCCTGCCGCAGGCAGGTCTTCTTCCGGCGTGCCTCTCATCTTGGGCAAACTCGCCAATTGCATAATTTGGGGCTATGTGGAAATGTACTGCTCTTAGGAGGACTTTTCATGACAATGCTGGCATCAACTCCTCTTGGTGACATTGCCCCTGGGACAAGGATAGTTGTCAGGGATGCAGAATGGCTTGTAAAGCGGGTGGAGCGTGCATCCATTGGTGGCAGAGCGGTATTTGTCCAAGGTATCTCTGGGCTCGTGAGGGACAAGGAGGCCATATTTCTTACTGGCATCGAAGGCTCAATGGAGGTCATAGACCCGGCAAAGACCCGGCTTGTCCCGGACAAGAGCCCAAGATACCAGGCGGCCTTTCTCTATCTCGAGGCCCTTCTTCGCCGCACGCCCCCAACTGACGACAGGCTCTATGTGGGCTACAAGGCGGCAATGGACCTTGTGCCATTCCAGCTCGACCCTGCCATAAAGGCCCTTGGACAGCCTCGCCAGCGCATACTCATTGCCGATGCAGTGGGCCTTGGTAAGACCCTTGAGGCAGGCATACTCCTTGCCGAGCTCATAAGGAGGGGGCGTGGAAGGCGCATACTGGTCCTTACGGTAAAGAGTATGCTCACCCAGTTCCAGAAGGAGATGTGGGCAAGGTTTGCCATTCCCCTTGTGCGCCTGGACTCCCAGGGCATCCAGCGCATCCGCTCCCGCATCCCCACAAACCACAACCCCTTTTACTACTACGACAAGGCCATCATCTCCATCGACACCCTGAAGCAGGACGCAGAATACCGCACCTATCTGGAAAACGCCTACTGGGACATCATAGTCATAGACGAGGCCCACAATGTGGCTGAACGGGGCAAGAAAAGCTCCATGCGAGCACGCCTTGCTCGTCTTCTCTCCTCCCGCTCCGATACCCTCATCATGCTATCTGCAACGCCCCATGACGGAAGCGCAAGGAGCTTTGCAAGCCTCATGAACATGTTGGACCCCACTGCCATTGCAGACCCTGACCACTACGGCCCTGAGGACATCAAGGGCCTTTTTATAAGGCGGTTCAAGAAAGATGTCCTGGAACAGGTGGAATCTGCATTCAAAGAACGCGAAATCCTGGTTGCCCGCGCCCAGGCCTCACCTGAGGAGGAAGAGGCCTTCCAGGGTCTCACCTCCCTCTCCTTTCGGTTCCTGGACAAAAGGGCGGGAAGAGGTCAGCAGCTTTTCAGAACAACCCTTGAAAAGGCGCTCTTTTCAAGCCCTGCTGCCTGCCTTTCCACCATAAAAAACAGGATATCTCGCCTTGAAAAGAGGGAAGATGATGAAGATGCCCTTCACGACATAACAGAGCTCGAACGCCTGAAACAGGCGGTTTCGGCCATCTCCATAGAGGCCTTCAGCAAGTATCAGAGGCTACTTCAGTTGATAAAAGACAAGGACAAGGGGCTTGGCTGGACAGGCCGCGATGCCTCAGACCGTCTTGTCATATTCACAGAGCGCATAGACACCCTGAGGTTCCTGGAGGAACACCTGCCAAGGGACCTCAAGCTCAAGGACAAACAGGTGGAGATACTCCACGGCCAGATGTCAGACATGGAACAGCAGCGCGTGGTGGAGGAGTTTGGAAAGGACTCATCCCCTGTTCGGCTCCTCATAGCATCAGACGTGGCCTCAGAGGGCATAAACCTGCACTTTCTCTGCCACAGGATGATCCACTTCGACATCCCCTGGTCCCTCATGGTCTTTCAGCAGAGAAACGGCAGGATTGACCGTTACGGACAGGAGCGCACCCCACACATCTATTACCTCCTCACAGAGAGCGGAAACCAGAAGATCAGGGGAGACCTTCGCATCCTTGAGCTCCTCATAAAAAAGGACGAGCAGGCAAGAAAGAACATTGGCGACCCATCGGCCCTTATGGGAGTCTATGATATAGACCGTGAAGAAGAGATGACCGCGCGTGCAATCGAGGAGGGAAAAGGGCCTGAAGAGTTCGACAGGGAGCTTGAGGAAAACCTAAAAAAGGGCCAGGATCTTCTGGAACTCTTGATGGCGGACCAGGACGAGGAGGCGTCATGCTCAACGCACCATGAGGCACAGATGGCCTCCATGCCCAGCCTCTATGACGGAGACTTCCAATTCGCAAGGGCTGCTCTGTCCCTTCTAAAGGATAGGCAGGATGAGACCTTGAGCTTCAAGGACTATCCTGAAGAGCAGCGCATAGATCTCGAAGCCCCTGAAGACCTTGCGCACCGCTTCAGGTCCATGCCGGGCCAAATTTGGCCCGACCACGGCAGATTCATACTCTCTGCAGACAAGGATGCAGTGCAGGCAGAGATAAGAAGGAGCCGCATGGATGAAAAGGCGTGGCCCCGCATCCACTTCCTCTACGAGCTCAATCCCGTGGTGGACTGGCTTACTGACAGGCTTCTTGCCCTCTTTAAGAGAAACGAGGCCCCCATCATAAGGCTCAAGGACCTGTTTCAGTCCAACCAGGTCATGTTCGTTGTCTCAGGCCTCATCCCAAACCTGAAGGGCCAGCCCCTTGTCCACCGCTGGCTTGCAGTGGAGTTTACAGACGGCGAGGTGGAGCGTGAGCCAAGGGACTTTTTCCAAGTGATGGAGGAGATGGGGCTTGGCCAGAGACAGTTACCCAATACCGCAGAAGATATAGACGCCAAGGCCCTGGAGTCTCTTCTTCCAGAGGCAGTGGAATTTGCACGGGCATGGATGAGTGATTTTTACAAGGAATTCGTCTCCAAGATGGAGCCCAGGCTCAATGAACACCTTGAACGGTTGAAAGCCCTAAAGGCCAGGCAGTATCGGCAGCTCGAGCTCTTTGAAGAGACCAGCAGACAGCCTGACCACATAAAGAATGCCCGCATAAATCAGAAGCGCAGGGACATAGACAGGATCTTCCAGGACTACACCAGGTGGATGAAGGAGAGCATGAGTGCAGAAGACAGGCCCTCCCTTAGGGTGATAGCGGTATTTACCGGGTGAAATTTTTATAAAAAGAAGACCTGCCGCCCACAGTCCGGGCCCTCAAAGGAATTCTGAAAGGCAAAGGTGGGCGGGCAGAGGACTACAGGCAATGTCTTGAAAGGGTGATGTCAGCATGGACCTTACTGGGATAAAAAACGAAAATGAGTTCTACAGCCAGCACTATCTAAGCTCCATCCTGGAGCAGGACCTGAAGGACCTTTTCAGGCAGTGGGAGCAGGAAGGGAAGGAGCAGGGCATCACTCCCCCCTATAAGAGGCTCGGCTCCCTGAGAAGGGAATTTTTCACAATGAAAAACCGCCTTCAGCGGGAAAGGGACCTGTCAGAGCGCCTTTCGCTCCAACGAAAATTTGCCTTCTCACTCCTCCGTGCCCTTGGATATAGTCCAGACCTCCTTTACCTTCCCGTTGATGCTGAAGGCGAAGAGTGCCAGATTCCAGCCCTGTCTGCCATACAAGAACAGGACGGCTCCCCGCTCCTCTGGGTCATGGAGGCATTTGACCCTGAAGGCGAATCCGCCGATCCCCTCACCCTTGGCCTCCATCCTGCCCAGTATCAGGAAGGAACCTCTTTCCCCAAAGCCCTTGAAGACATGAGCCTCGAAAGGATAGTGTCACGCATGGTCTTTTCCCTGGACGAGCCCCCACGGTGGCTCCTCATCCTCTCAGATGCCCAGCTCATCCTTATGGACAGGGGCAAATGGAACAGAAAGAGCCTCTTGAGGTTCGACCTCTCCGAGATACTTGGAAGAAACGAGACCTCCACCCTGAAGGCCGCCGCTGCTCTCATCCACCGCGAGAGCCTCTGCCCCGGGTCAGGGGCCGCACTCCTTGACCGCATAGATGAAAACTCCCACAAGCACGCCTTTTCCGTGTCAGAAGACCTGAAATTCGCCCTCAGAGAGGCAATAGAGCTCATTGGAAACGAGGCAGTATGGTATCTCAGGGAAAGACTCCATGAAAAGGTCTATGGAAAGGGGCTTGCAGAAGAGCTCACCATCCAGTGCCTGCGCTACATGTACCGGCTCCTCTTCATCTTTTACATTGAGGCAAGGCCTGAGCTCGAATATGCCCCCATAAAATCAGAGGTGTACAGAAAAGGCTACAGCCTCGAATCCCTGCGCGACCTCGAGATGGTGCGCCTTGTAAGCGAGGAGGACAAAAACGGCTACTTCATCCACGACTCTTTGAGCCTCCTTTTTGAGCTCATCCACAGGGGCTTTCCCCCTGAAGAGCGCAACCAGGAGCTCAGGCAGCAGGTCATGGACCAGGCGCCAGTGCACAACACCTTTACCATCCAGTCCCTGCGCTCACACCTCTTTGACCCTGCCCGCACCCCGCTTCTTAACAGGGTCAAGTTCAGAAACCATGTGCTCCAGAGGGTCATAAGGTTCATGTCCCTTACAAGGCCGGGCAAGGGGCGAAACAAAAGGCGCGGCAGGGTCTCCTATGCCCAGCTCGGCATAAACCAGCTCGGCGCGGTCTATGAGGCCCTTTTGTCCTACAGGGGCTTTTTTGCAGAGACAGACCTCTACGAGGTAAAGCGGGAAAAAGACCATTACAACGAGCTCGAGACCGCCTACTTTGTAAAAGAGGAAGACCTTGAGCACTACAGTGACAGCCAAAAGGTCTTCAATCCTGACGGCACCCTGAAGAAATATGAAAAGGGCACCTTCATCTATCGCCTTGCAGGCAGGGACAGGCAGATGTCTGCCTCATACTACACCCCAGAGGTCCTCACCCGCGCACTTGTAAAATATGCACTAAAGGAGCTCCTTCAGGGGAAAAGCGCAGACGAGATCCTTGAGGTTACCGTGTGCGAACCTGCCATGGGAAGTGCGGCCTTCCTGAACGAGACCGTAAGCCAGCTTGCAGAGGCCTACCTTGAAAAAAAGCAGAAGGAGCTTGGAGAGCAGCTCCCCCACGACTCCTATCAGCGCGAGCTCCAGAAGGTCAAGATGTTCATTGCAGACAACAATGTCTTTGGCATTGACCTCAACCCGGTTGCCGTGGAGCTTGCAGAGGTGTCCCTCTGGCTGAACACCATCTACAGGGGGGCATTCGTGCCCTGGTTTGGGCTCCAGCTCGTGTGCGGAAACTCCCTCATCGGGGCAAGGAGGCAGGTGTTCGAAAAAAGGCTCATCACCAAAAGGAAAAGGGGCGAAAGCTCCTGGCTCGATATGGTCCCAGAGAGGATAGCCCCTGGTGACGAAAGGCCGAAGGATGCCATCTATCACTTCTTCCTGCCAGACAAGGCCATGGCCGACTACAGGGACAGGGTAATAAAGAATGAGATCGCACCTGAAGAGACAAGAAAGATAGCGAAATGGCGAAGAACCTTTATCAATCCGCCCTTCAGCCAGGAAGAGGCAGAGCTCATGGTCCGCCTCTCAGATGCCTTTGACCGCTTGTATGAACAACATGTAAAAAAACTCAAAGACCTTAGGATAAAGACAACGGATACAATAGCCCTTTATGGCAGGGACCGCCGGAGAGATACAAAAAAAAGGCCCACTTCCACCTCATGGAAGGATCAGCAGTTGGAAGAAATGCTCCTTTCCAGGGGCCAGGGCACATCGAGCCCATACCTCAGGCTAAAGGCCGCAATGGACTACTGGTGCAGCCTCTGGTTCTGGCCCATTGAAAAGGCAGGGCTGCTTCCCACCCGCCGTCAGTTTCTGGAGGAGATGGCCATCATCTTGCTTGGCCAAGAGGGGGTAACTCTATTTGGCCAAAAGAACGGCCAAAAAGAACTTTTTTTATGCCAAGAGGACGCCCTAGGGCTTCTTTCCAGCACAGAGCAGGAATATGGCCTTGTTGAATTGGACGCCCTTTTTGAAAAAAGCCCAAGGCTAAGGCTTGTGCAAGAGCTTTCAGGACGCTACCGATTCCTTCACTGGGAGCTTGAGTTTGCAGACATATTTCATGACAGAGGCGGCTTTGATCTCATCCTTGGAAACCCGCCCTGGATCAAGGTGGAGTGGAATGAGGGAGGAGTCATGGGAGATGCAGAGCCCCTCTTTGTGCTAAAAGGTTATTCGGCATCAAGGCTTGCCAGGCTGAGAAAGGAGGTCATGGAGAAGTATGACCTAAAATCCACCTATCTATCCGCCTATGAATCCACAGCAGCCACCCAAAACTTCCTGAACGCGCTCCAGAACTATCCGGTATTGGAAGGTCAAAAAGCCAACCTCTTCAAGTGTTTTCTTCCCCAGGCATGGTGGATCGGAACAAAAGAGAGCGTCTCTGCATTCCTCCATCCTGAAGGGATATATGACGATCCCAAAGGGGGCAGGTTCAGGCAAGAGGTCTATAAAAGGCTCAGGTACCATTTCCAGTTTCAGAATGAGTTACATCTTTTTTCTGAAGTTGATCATCATGCAAAATTCAGCATCAATGTCTATTCAAATAGCCAAGGAGCTTGCGCAGAAGACCAAGCGAAAAATTCAGAGCCTCTCCATGCCGGCACGGTCTCATTCAGCCACATTGCCAACCTCTTTACCCCAAAGACCATAGATGCCTGTTTTAGCCACCACGGATTCGGCCCAGTTCCGGGCATAAAGAACCGGGAAAACAAGTGGGAGACAGAAGGCCACAGGGACAGGATTATCCATGTAACAGAAAAGGAGCTTTCCCTTTTTGCACGGCTCTATGATGAAGAGGGCACCCCGGCCCTAGAGGCAAGGCTTCCTGCCATCCATTCAAGACAGCTCATATCTGTCCTTGAGAAGTTTGCAGCCCAGCCAAGACGCCTCGGGGACCTTGAAGGGGAATATTTTTGCACTCAGCATTGGAATGAAACAAATGCCCAGCGTGACGGCACCATACGCAGGGAGACCCGTTTCCCTGACCGCCCTTCAGAGCTCATCCTCTCCGGCCCCCATTTCTTTGTGGGAACGCCTCTTTACAAAACACCCCGAAGGAAATGCACCCAGAATTCCCACTACGACATCCTTGACCTGACCACCCTCCCGGACGACTACCTTCCCCGCACCAACTATGTGCCCGCAGTGGACATGGACGAATACATGCGCCGCACCCCCAAGGTCCCCTGGGGAGACAGAAAGCCAGTGACGGAGTTTTATAGGTTCGTGAATCGAAGAAGATTCGGGGGTTCATCGGAAAGGTCCTTGATTTGTGCAGTGATGCCGCCAGGAGTTGGACATGTTCATCCTGTATTGTCAACAACATTCAATAATGCTTTTGCTATGTTTAATTTTGTTGCCATGGCTTTTTCCGTGATATTTGACTTTTTCCTAAAAACTACTGGAAAATCCGATATATACGAATCTACCCTGAAGCGACTGCCTATCTTAGATTCAAAAAATATTCGCCCCTTTACATCCCGCGCCCTCTCCCTCACCTGCCTCACCACACACTACGCCGCTCTCTGGGCTGAATGCTGGGACCCTGCCTTTACCACCGACCACTGGACAAAGGATGATCCACGCCTTCCAAACGAGTTTTTCAAGAATTTGACTTTCACCTGGAACCGCAACTGCGCGCTTAGAACCGACTATGCCCGCCGTCAGGCCCTTGTGGAAATAGATGTCCTTGCTGCAATGGCCCTGGGTCTCACCCTGGAGGAGCTGAAGACCATCTACAGGGTCCAGTTTCCTGTGCTCAGGATGTATGAACAGGACACCTGGTATGACCAGGGGGGCCGAATCGTCTTCACCTGCTCCAAGGGGCTTGCTGGCGTAGGGTTCCCCCGGCCTGAGTGGAACAAGATAAAGGATATGAAATCCGGGACTGTGGAGCGGACCATAGAGGATGACACCCTGCCAGGGGGCCCGCGGGAGCGCACCATCGTCTATCATGCCCCCTTTGACCGCTGCGACAGGGAAAGGGATTATGAGATTGCCTGGGCCGAGTTTGAAAAGAGGCTTAAACAAACATGAGTATATCGGGCAGACGAGCACAGCAAGGTTTTGAATATCAGTTGCGGGTGGCTACTAATTGGGTTATTCAGCTCTTGTATGACGCTGACATTGAATATGTTCAGGTCGAAGTAATAGCCACCCTAGACAATTCATCGTCTGTTTTTATAGATGATATTGTAATTAGCTTTACTGATGGAACTAAAAAATTCGTTCAAGTCAAAAAGAACTCCCCTGATTATAGAGCGTGGTCTCTTTCAGACGCTGTTCTAAAAAAAGAACTTCGTAAGGCACGTGATCAGCTTGAAGAGGATGAAAAATTTATTGTAGAATTTTGTTCCTCTTCTCCGTTTGGAGAGCTTAAAAAACTGGCTGATAATTGCCGAACCATCTTTCAGGTTTATTCTGCTTTCCACGGGCAAGCCCCTCCCAATTTGAAAAAGATCCTAAAAAAAGTGGCCGAAATAATGGAGTGTGTTGAGCAAGATGCCTTTTGCCTCCTGAAAAGACTCTATTTCTGCTCACCAAGGAGTTTTGAGGAGTGGGACCAAGAAAATCTTCGCCTATTAGAATCTAAGGTCACACGGCCCGATACCGGTCTTTCAATCATCGAAGCGCTAATACGTAATCACCAAACAGGGTTACGTGCTCCCAAAATAAAGCTGACTAAATTTGACATTCAAAAAGAGCTTGAAGAACATGGCTTGATTATAGCACCAAAATATGAGGAACATGTAATTTTATCGGAATTCAAGAAAACATCCCAAATCGGCCGCCATCAAAAGTGCTGCATAGAGGGAGAATATATTCCACGTTCTGAACTAGATACTATTTTGACTCATATTGAAAGCGGAGTGAAATCAATACTAGTAACTGATATGCCTGGGGGAGGTAAAACCTGCCTATTGTTACAGATGGCAGATACAATTGAGAAAAATCCATCTTTGGGACTGCTTTTTATAAAAGGGGATTATTTTTCCGAAGCTCAATCAGAGGATGACTTCATTAAGAAAGGGATACCGGAAAATTTGACCGCTAAGGTGGCTCGACTGGCAGAATACCGGAAGGTAGTTGTCATTGTTGACTCACTTGATGTTTTAGCCTTGTATAGGGAGCATAAGGTCCTGGATATTTTACTTTCTTATATTGATCAGCTTATTGGTATAGAAAATGTAACAGTAGTTGCAGCCTGTCGTACTTTCGATCTTGATTACCATCCTAAACTGAGAGACAGACATTGGGATAAAAAAATAGCACTGGAGAAACTTGATTATGATCGAAACGTGACACCTTTGCTTAAAAAGTGGAATGTTAATGATGCAACTTTTTCCAAGGATTTGAAAGAGCTTTTATGTGTACCGCAAAATCTTTATCTGTTTTCCAGGTTAAAAAATAGAATAAATCCCAAAGCCATACATACTTCATTTGATTTGTACGAACATTTTATAGAAGAGATCATTATCAAAGATGAAAAACTCGGCAATTCTGCCATATCTATTTTGAACCATTTAGCTAATGAACTTGTCAGAAGTCGTAAGACTCAAATACATAAATTATCACTGAAGGCTGAAGATACGGTCCTTGAGAGGCTTTTTAGTCAAGAGATTTTAAGAGAAGAAAATGGCCGAATTGCCTTCCAACATCAAACCCTACTTGATGCATTGATGGTGAGAAATGCCCTATCAAAGCACCAAACTTTCAGCGATTTTATAAAGTCTTTTCTACCAGTACCTTTTATTCGGCCTTTTGTTAGGGCATTTTTCTATTATTTGAGAATGCGTTTGCCAGAAGAATTTTCCAAGCAAATATGGGGCGTAATAGAGAATGAAAAGATTGCATATCATCTTCGCAGGCTAGTGGTTGAATCCCTGGCAGAAATTGAGCCTGAAGATGAAGATTGGCCATTGATTAGGAGATTATTTCGGCAGCACGCAGCGCTTTTCAGGCGCTTTTTGGGCCGTATTGAATCTGGTAAATGGTTTAGATTTATAACTAATAAATGGCTTCCGATCATTAAAGATCATACTGAATCGGAAAAATGGCTTTATGAATTTGCAAATAAGCTAAAGACATGGATGAATGAATATCCAAGCGAGGTTATTTCATTATGGATAGATATACTCAGGCCTTGCTCAAATGATGCACCAAGCTTGGCCTCTGTCATTTCAATGAATCTTCATGACTTTAGAAGGTGGGAAACTGAAGGGGTAGAAACATTATTATCCGAGTTGTTAAAATTCAGTGATAGAGAACGGGACATTTTTCTTGGCCAAGCTATAAGTCGATATGTTGAAGCAACGAATAAGGGTGATGGGCTTCTTTGGGATTTTATAATTCAACCTTTGGGAAGCAACAATAATCGTTGGGAATTAGAAAAAAAGCTACGGTGTGATGAACATCAATTTCATGAGAAAGATTTTTTTGAAAAGCGTGTAAAAGAGTCCGAGTGGCTTCTAGATAAGTGTTTAGATGCCATTGAATTTTGGAGCAGGCAAGAAGTGGAAAGGACATATTCAAAAAAGGGACTAAGAAATGTGTTTCTTGAATACACCTCATGGAGAGAAACTCATTCAGAGGGTGAATTATATCGTGGTCGTTCTTTTACAATCCTTTTCAAAGCGCTAGAAGCCGCGGTTTTAGATCACGCTAAGAAAAATGATTCGTGGTGGAAGGCAAATGAGCCTCGTTTGCGTAAGAGTAAAGAACTTGGCATTAGATACATTGTTATCCTTGCTTATCAAGAAAATATTCAAGAAAATCAACAGGGAATTGGAGAATTACTGACCGATGTGGAGCTATTCAAGGCCAGCAGGTTAAATTATGAATTGGGCAGACTAATGAATGTGGCATATCCCATTCTTTCCAATGAGATCCAAATTAAAAACCAGAAGATTATACTCAGTTTATGTTCAGAAGAGGAGGCTGATAAAAATACAGCTTCCTGGTACGAACCATACATTTTTAACTATTTAAAGTGGATTCCACCACTGTTTAGAATTCCTGCTAGTCAAAATTTTTTAAATAAATTCCAATCTCAACTTGATACGACTAAGCCTGTCCCAGATATTTTTAGCAGAGGGGGCACTGTCGCTTCACCCGTCAGCCCTGAAAAGTTACTATCTCTTTCAAAAGAAAGCATGATAAGACTGCTAAAACATTATGAGAATGATGATGGTTGGAATGAGACAATCAATGGAGTACTGGTCGGAGGTAAGGAGGCATTGCGAGGCGCTCTTGTTGAAAGTGCATCGCGATGTCCCGAATATTATGTTTTCTTACTTCCTCATTTAATTAGTGAATCCATAGATTTCTATTTTACAATTTCTATACTGGAAGGAATAGCGCGTCATATAGAATACCTTTACGGGAACGTTAATCCACCACATGATTGGAAACCAAAAGAGCCTTTGCCTGATAGGATGCAAATTGTCGCAACACTTCTTTCTTATGCAGAAAAACCCTGTTTTATTAGAAGAGATTCTTTAGCATATGCGTGGATTCTTAAGGCATGTTCCCTTGTGCTTGAAAGTCCTGATTATATTGAGCGAATTAGTTTTCTTTTATTGCAAAAGGCATGGCAATGTTTCTTATTTGATGACAATAGTTCTGAAAGGGATAGAGAAAATGACCTCATTTTCCGCTCCATTAATTCCTCTGGAGGAATTGCCGCTGAAGCTGCAATCTTATTAACTAACCGTTTGCTAAAAAAGGGTTCTAATTTACCGGATTTTTTGTTATTTGCATTGAAATATTTCGCTAAAAATCCTGATCCGGCTATTAGAGTAGCCATACTTAGACACCTGCCATTTACAATTTATAAAAAACAGGAACTGGGTTGGATGCTGTTCGATATAATTTTTAGTGAACCCCAAAAAGAACTATGGAAACACGCATATAATTGCCTTTACTATAATTATCACAATGAATTTGGGAGAGTCAGTTTTTATCTAAAGCGGATTTTGGAGGACGCTCCAAACGAGGCTGGCGAGAAGTGGGCTAAGCTATCGACATTGGCTTATCTTTCCGGTTATCTCTCCAAAGATGAACTTTTTCAGCCCCTGGTTGAAAAAAATAAAGCTACTTTCTGGAACGGGGCTATTAAAGTCTTTGCAGCCAATTTGAATAATCCGCAATATAACCAAATTTGTTATGATGGATTGGTAACAAGCCTAAAAGATAGCTTAACTTCCTGCCAGTTAATAGATTCTTCCATTGAAACTCGACTTTTTCAAAAAGAGAACTATCCATTCATCACAGAAGAGTTATTTGAAATATTTATTTCAAGAATTGATAAGATTGAACGGGGTAATCACCTATTTCATATTTTTGAATGGATTTCTGAAATATCAAAATATAAACTTGGAATGGCTTTTGATTGCCTAGAAAGACTAACGGATGTAATAGAGGAACAAGAAAACAGATTCCGGCTAACCCATACTGAGCCTATTATAGTAGTCCTTTCGACTGCACTAAAAGAGGCTGATGAGTTTGATGATGTGGATTTTCTAAAACGAATAATGAGACTTTATGACCGGCTTCTCAAATTAGAAATTTACAATGTAGAAAAGGTGTTTAATGAATAATTTGCTTGATAATCAGCTAACCCCACACACCCTTACTCCTTTGCCTTCTTTTGATCTCTGTATTCCCTAACAAAGTTGACTGGCGGTAAATGAAATGGGGGAAGCCCAGCTCTTCTGGTTAAATCAGCCAAGTGTTCCCTGATAAATGGAAATATTATGCCTGCACAGTTGATTGCGCCAATTTTGTCTATTTCTTCTGCCGTAACTTGCTTATCAGCTTTTAATTCAAAAAGTCCTTGATAAGAAATATCGAAAAAGAAGGGACTATCCTCATTCTTATTTCTTACCCTTAAGTCCACCTTCAGCATCTTGCGGTCATCATTTGAGCTAATACTGATGGTCAATTCTCTTTGAATGGAATATTCCTTTCCTTCCTCCAGGATTTTCTCATTTAATAAGAAATTTGATTTGAGAAGCCTAATTTCATGTAGCGTAATATTCATTGGCTCCACTTTCAGTTACTAAATTATCCTCTACCTGGTATTTTGATTTTGCCTGTTCAAGTTTATAATTTTCAAAATCAATAATGGTTGCCACTTTTCTTTTATTTACTTTCTCTCTGGTTTCTTTATGCTGTTTCAGCAAGGATAGGCTATCAGGAATTTCATCTAGTATCCTTAAAAGATTGTCCATTGCCCTGCTCTGGCTTACTAATCCCAGTTCATATTTGGTAAAACTCTTTTCTCCTATTCCAAGAATTCTTGCAAATTCCCTCTGGGAAAGGCCATATTTTTGACGAATTTTTCTTATTTCCTTAGAAGTAAGCAGGCCATCCACCTTCCTATGGAAATCTTTAACTGTTTTTTGATGAGCCTTCATTTCCTCGTTGTCAAAAAAGCTTTCATGACAAACATTGCAAGAATAGCAAGTAAGCTCAAGTGAAAGAACATTGCATTTATATTCAAATTCTTCCTTGTTTTGGGTTGCCTTGAGACTGCCTTTTCCGCAGATTGGACATGTATCTCCTTGTTTATACATAGTCATCATCCTCAGATTTCTTAAAGCTTATGACCACACATCTTTGGTCCATGGATTCTTGTAATTTTATATAAAGTTCAATGGTCCTATATTCCCTTAAGACGCGCGGTTTATAAACATCCTGCCATATCTTGTGACTGTGATGAGTAGTCATTGGATTTGTAAAAATCCCTGGAGTCAAGCTCTAAGATTGTATCCAGTATCTCTTGCCTGGAAAATCCCATGGAAAAAGCAGCACTCTCAGAGGATCTTGTAATTATAAATTTTTGCGCCCTAATTA
>Ga0256833_1002191_pt1 | contig 13924 bp, 11 predicted proteins | sample 356284metaG_FD_190535 | JGI IMG/M metagenome (GOLD analysis project Ga0256833, IMG submission 190535) | Hydrothermal vent microbial communities from Mid Atlantic Ridge, Atlantic Ocean - 356-284 | ecosystem: Environmental > Aquatic > Marine > Hydrothermal vents | place: Atlantic Ocean: Mid...
TCAGGCCAAAGAAGTTGACCTATTAATGGAAATAAGCCCAAAATTACAAGGGGGTTTAAGAATTACGGTTGGGGACGAGGTGATTGACGGAAGTGTTTTGGGGAGATTAAGAAAACTGAGGAGTAGTTTGGTTTAATAATAAAAACCCTACGCCGAACGATTTAGTTCGACATGGGATTGGTTTCAAAAATATATCCAGGGTAGGGAGCCATAGATGCAATAATAGATAGTTGTTGTGAATATGATTACAGTTGCACTAAGAAGGGCAACTACTCCTGATAAGATCATTATCTCTTCGAACCAGACAGAGATAAACTTTAATGCAAATTCCATGGCTGGATGTATGATGAAGAGTAGTATAATTATGCTCAAGAACACTATAACTGCCAAAAATAGCATTCCGATGCTTATTGCCAAAATGATTTTTGTTATTAGCATTTTATCCTCTCTGTTTGTTTTTCTGCCCCGAGCTAATCTCAGAGCATTGTGGTATTATATCAGGGGGGGGATTTTGTCAAGAAGGAGTAGCTATAAATATTTTACAAGTTTATAAATCTAAATTTTTTTATGCTTTAGTATTTGTAAATTTGTAATTGATTTGTAGATTTATAAAAGTAAAAATGTAAAATTTATTAAAAGATTATGTCAAAGAATTATATCATTGAAGAATTAAAAAAACAGATAGAAGGGCTTTCTTTAGAAAATGAAACTCAGAAAGTTGGTGAAGTCATAGAAATAGGAGATGGTGTAGCCAAGGTATCTGGATTGTCTGAATTGATGGCGTCGGAAATGGTTAAATTTCCTGATGGGACAACTGGAGTAGCTTTGAATTTAGAAGAGGAGCAAATTGGAGTAATGATTTTGGGTGATTACAAGGGAATTAAAGAAGGAGATCAAGTAATGGCTACGGGAAAAATTCTTTCTATTCCTGTTTCAGAAAAAATGATTGGTCGGGTGATAAATCCTCTAGGAGAGGCTATTGATGGCAAGGGTAAGATTGAAAGTGAAGTTATTTATCCCATTGAAAGAGAAGCGGCTGGAGTAATTGAAAGAAAATCAGTAGATCAACCAGTACAAACTGGTATAAAAGCCATTGATGCTTTAATTCCTATTGGACGAGGGCAACGAGAATTAATCATTGGAGATCGGCAAACAGGTAAAACGGCGGTAGCCATAGATACAATTATTAATCAAGCTGATCAAGATATGATTTGTATTTATGTAGCCATTGGGCAGAAGGAGTCAAAAATTGCTAGGATTGTGGCTGAATTAGAAAAGCGAGGAGCAATGGAGCATACTATCATTGTCACGGCTGGAGCTTCTGAATCAGCTGCCTTTTCATTTTTAGCACCTTATTCCGGAACAGCTATCGCCGAATTTTTTATGGATCAGGGAAAAGATGTTTTAATAATTCATGATGATTTAAGTAAGCATGCTTGGGCCTATCGTCAAATTTCTTTAATTTTGCGTCGTCCACCGGGACGAGAAGCTTATCCGGGAGATATTTTTTATCTTCATTCTAGACTTTTAGAGAGAAGTGCTCGTCGTAGTGAAGAAGCTGGAGGAGGTTCAATCACAGCCTTGCCGATTATTGAAACTCAGGCTGGTGATGTTTCTGCTTACATTCCAACCAATGTTATTTCCATTACTGATGGACAAATTTATCTAGAAACAGATTTGTTTTACAAGGGGGTTCGTCCGGCTCTAAATGTTGGTTTATCTGTTTCTAGGGTTGGTTCAGCAGCACAAATTAAAGCTATGAAAAAAGTAGCTGGAACTTTGCGTTTAGATTTAGCGCAATTTAGAGAATTAGAGGCCTTTGCTCAATTTGGATCTGACTTAGATGAGGCCACTAAACAAAAAATTGAAAGAGGAAAACGAACGGTAGAAGTTCTGAAGCAGGGACAATATGAGCCGATTAGCGTGGAAAATCAAGTAGCTATTCTCTATGCTTTGACTAATGGATATTTAGATGAAATATCAGTGGAAGATATTACTAAGTGGGAAGAAGAATTTAGTAAATTTATAAATGCATCACATCGGGAGGTATTGGATAAAATTAAAGAAACGGGAGTGCTTGATGAAGATATTGAAAAAGGGTTAAAAAAAGCGTTGGGAGAGTTTAAGTTATAAGGATATTTTTTAATTTGAAATTTTTTTGGGTGAGTCCTACAAAACTACAAAATAACTACAAATCTACAAATGTTAAAATTAACAGCTAGGATTGAATATTTGTAGATTGGTAGTAGATTCGTAGATTTGTAGGAGTAGAAGACTTATAAATTACAAACTAAAACTTTAGAGGTATGGCAAATTTAAAAGACATTCGACGACGAATAAAATCAATAAATAATACGGCAAAAATTACTCGAGCAATGGAGATGGTTTCGGCTGCCAAGATGCGTAAAGCTACGGAAAGTGCCTTGGCCATTCGAGACTATGCCCATAGTGCCTGGAGTATTTTGGATAATTTATCCAGAGCTTTTGAACGGTATGACTATGGTTTGCTGGAGGTGCGTCCAGTCGAAAAAGTTTTAGTAGTAATTATTACTTCCAATCGAGGACTTTGTGGTTCTTTTAATTCTCAAATTATCAAAAAAGTGTTAGCTCAAGTGGAAAACCCCCAAAGTTTAGCGATTAATAGGGTTGGAGAGAAGAAAATTGAACCGAAAGTAAAATTAGATAATCTAAAGGTTGATTTTATTACTGTTGGTAAAAAAGGTGAAAATTTAGTGCGAAGAATTAAAAAAGATATTTTAGCCACCTTTCCAGAAATGACTTATTTGCCAAATGTTGAAGCTGTTCGACCATTGTCTAAAATTGTCATAGACGAATATTTAGCTAAAAAATATGATAAAATAGTAGTGGCCTATACGGATTTTATTTCGGCCATTTCTCAAGAGCCAAAAATTAGGCAATTACTGCCAGTTTCTAAAATAGATTTGGAAAAGCAAATTGCTGACATTGATAGTTTGGGAGAAGAATATGATTTAAAAAAGCCAGCTATGGAATATAAAGTTGAGCCTAGCCCCAAGAAGGTTTTAAAACATATTTTTCCTAGGTTGATTGAAATGCAGTTGTACCATGCTATTCTAGAATCAAATGCCTCCAAGGAGTCCGCCAGAATGATGGCCATGAGAAATGCAACCGATTCGGCTAATGAAATTGCGGGAGATTTAACTTTAATGCATAATCAGATAAGACAAATGAAAATTACTCAAGAGATTTCAGAAATTTCTGCCGGCCGTGCCGCACTAGAATAATTAATAATTAAAAATTAAGAATTAAAAATTAAGAATTAACAATTATAATAATGAGTGAACAAAATTTAGGAAAAGTCATTAGTGTTATTGGTCCTGTAGTGGATGTAAAATTTGATGATAAATTGCCAGAAATTTATCATGCCTTGGAAATTGAAATGACTAATGATAAAAATCAGACTGAAAAATTAGTCTTGGAGGTACATCAACATTTAGGCGATGGGAAAGTTAGAACTGTAGCTATGGCTTCCACTGATGGATTAAAAAGAGGTATTCAAGTAAAAAATACTGGGGCACCAATTTCTGTACCAGTCGGTGAAGCGGTGCTGGGACGAATGTTTAATTTGTTGGGAGAAGAGATCGACAATAAGGGAACAATAAAAACTGATAAAGTTTCTCCTATCCATCGAAAAGCTCCATCTTTTTCTGAACAATCAACGAAAGCCGAAATTTTAGAAACGGGGATTAAAGTTGTTGATTTAATTTGCCCATTTATCAAAGGTGGTAAAGTTGGTTTATTTGGTGGTGCTGGAGTAGGTAAGACAGTAATTATTCAGGAATTAATTAGAAATATTGCTTCGGAACATGGTGGATATTCTGTTTTCGCTGGAGTAGGAGAAAGGACTCGTGAGGGTAATGATCTTTATCATGAAATGAAAGAATCCGGAGTATTAGATAAAACAGCCTTAGTATTTGGGCAAATGAATGAACCACCTGGAGCTCGACAACGAGTAGCTCTATCTGCCTTAACAATGGCAGAACATTTTAGGGATCAGGAGGGACGAGATACTTTGCTATTTATAGATAATATTTTTCGGTTTACTCAAGCCGGTTCTGAAGTATCGGCTTTATTAGGACGAATTCCCTCAGCGGTAGGTTATCAACCAACCTTAGCAGAAGAAATGGGTCAATTACAAGAAAGAATTACTTCTACTAAGAAAGGTTCGGTAACTTCTGTTCAGGCGGTCTATGTTCCGGCTGATGATTTAACTGATCCAGCCCCAGCAACAACTTTTGGACATTTAGATTCAACAGTGGTTCTTTCTCGTAGTTTGGCGGAGCTAGGAATTTACCCAGCAGTAGATCCTCTAGATTCTAGCTCGACTATTCTTGATCCAAATATTGTTGGGGAGGAGCATTACAAAGTAGCCATGGGAGTGCAACAGGTTTTGCAACGATATAAAGATTTGCAGGATATTATTGCTATTTTGGGAATGGAAGAATTATCAGATGAGGACAAGCTTTTGGTAACTCGAGCGAGAAAAATTCAGAAATTTTTATCTCAACCATTTTTTGTAGCGGAACAGTTCACGGGAACACCAGGAAAGTATGTAAAAATTAACGACACTATCAAAGGATTTAAAATGATTTTAGATGGCGAGATGGACGAAGTAAATGAAAATGAATTTTATATGAAAGGCGGAATTGGAGAAGTAGTAGAAAAGAAAGCTGATAGTAAAAAATAAACTAGAAATAGAAAATAGTAGAAGTGATTGTTAAATAAGATTTGTTTTTTAATTTGAAATTTTCAATTTGAAATTTGAAATGAATGATCAAATATTAAATGAAATAATATGCCGACTAATTTTGATTTGGAGGAACGAACAGCTAAGTTTGGTGAAAATGTTTTGAAATTTATAAAAACAATCAAATAAGATACGGTAATCAGACCATTAATATCTCAAATAGTTCGTTCTGCTACTAGTGTCGGGGCTAATTATATGGAAGCTAATGGAGCTAGTTCTAAAAAGGATTTTAGAAATAAAATTTATATCTGCAAAAAAGAGATTAAAGAAACTAAACATTGGTTAAGAATGTTATCCGCCGTGATAGAATATAACCAAAAAAGAGAAGCATGGATTATCTGGAATGAGGCTCAAGAACTAACCTTAATATTTGGTAAAATAGCAGGGACTTTAAATAAAACAATTAAAAATTGAAATATTGAAAAATTCATTTCAAATTGAAAATTTCAAATTTATAATTTATAATTTATGATAAATTTTAAAATCGTTACTCCAGAAAAAGTCGTTTTGGAAAAAGAAATTTCTCAAGCCACTATTCCAACGGTGGATGGGGAGATTACCATTTTGCCAAATCATCGTTCTTATATTGCCGGAATTAAACCAGGTGAAATTTTGGTTAAATGTGTAGAAAAGAATAAGAAAGGTGAGCAAGATTGTGCCATGGCTGTTTCCGGTGGTTTCATAGAATTTGCTGATAATAAATTAGTGGTTTTGGCAGATACGGCTGAAAGAGCGGAAGATTTAGATTTAGCTCGAGCCGAAGAAGCCAAGAAGAAAGCAGAGGAATTAAAGAAGCAAAAAATTACTGATGAAACACAATATGCGATGGTAGCCGCTCAACTAGAAAAAGAATTGGCGCGTATTAAAGTCGCTAAAAGATGGCGAAAATTGTAAAAGAATTTTAATAGATATTATCACCCCCTGCGTAAGCCTGTCCGCCTTTCTTTTGGCGGAGGGGTCAAAATCTGAGGGACGAAGATTTTATGGGGGCTTAAGGAATTTAAAATTTAAATTCAATTTTGAATTTTCAAAATCCAATAGAAAAGAGGAAATAATATATATCTATTATTAGTTTAATTTCTCCCCAAATAAAAAAAGTCACCGGCAGAAAGTGGTGACTTTTTGCCGGTGAGGTTTTTAATCCGTTATGTTTAGACAGTAGTTTTGGATTACTGCTAATACAAAATCCAATTCCTCTTTAGATTTGATGCTTTTTGGATCTGGTAAGATTCCAATATTTTTATAATCAACAGCAGATATTATTTCTCTCAATGCTGGTCCAGCAATGCTGCTGTCTATCATCTTTAATCTTGCTTCTTGTGTTTGAAGCGTCGCAACGAACACTTCAAATAATTTCCAATTTATTTTCCCCTTGTCATCTTCATCTTGTCGTTGCAGCTCCAAAAATGTCATGATGGGTGAATCCATACTTCCCTCCCTATGTTTTACCAAAAACAACAACCGCCAAACCTTTTTTGGTGGCTATCATTTTTAAAAAAAGAACTAAATTTATCTAAATCACCCAGTGTGATTTAGACATTGCTAGTATATCAGGGGGGGGATTTTGTCAAGAAATTTTATTCTTGACATTTTATTTTTTTGTAATATAATATATACCTATGGTATAGGTATGATAATTAAGAATTAATAATTATTAATTAAAAATTAAGATTTAAAAATTAAAATTTAACAATTAACAATAAATTAGATGAAACAAAATAAGGGAGGGAGAAAAGAGAAAATTATCATTGGGCTGAAAAAGGCACATAGTAGTTTGGAGAGAATTATTGAAACAATGGAGAGTGAGAATAGCTTAAAAAATAAAAATGGTGAAGACAAATGTTTTAGTATTATTCAACAAAATTTATCAGTAATGGGTTTGTTGAAATCTGTTAATATTTCTATTCTGAAAAATCATTTAGATTTGTACATTAAAAAAGTTCAACAGGGTAAGATGAATAAGGCCAACTTAACCAAAATGAAAGAAGAAATTTTAAAAACTGTCAAACAGGCACAAGATAAGTAGAGGGCGACTTCTCATATTTATAAAATATTTTAAAAGATTAAAATTTAAATTAATGATTATGAAGACAAAAATTATAATAAGTAGTATTGTTATATTAGTAATTGGAGGTGGACTAATATATAGTCAATTTAATAAAGCACAAGCCAAGAAAGAGGTAGAAAATAATCAAGAAGCAAAAGCAGTTAAAACCATTAAAATTAATAGCGATGTTTCTGGTAGTCACACCATCGTTAGGCAGGGAGTGATTAAAGGGCAAAAAGAAATTTATCTTTCTCCAAAAGCTGAGGGGCGAGTACAAAGAATATACAAGGAAATTGGTGAGAGAGTTTATCAAGGACAGATGTTGGCTAAAATTGATGGTCGAGAATATTGGGCACAAAGTAATGTGGCTAAAACTGGGTATAATTTTGCTGATAAAAGCGTATCTAAGACAAAAAAGTTTTTTGAAAGTCAAATAAAACAAGCTAAAAAAGCGCGGGACCTAGCAAAGGAAGCTTATGACAATTATAAAAAGGGAAATGACAGTGAAAAAATTGCCGAAGCTAAAGCTAATTACGAAATGGCTAAAAAGGCAGTAGATACAGCTAAACGCGGTTATGACTTACAAGTGAAAACGGCAAAAGGACAGAGAGATGTAGCCTATAGCCAACTACAAGCAGCTAATACGGTAGCTGGAAATACAAATTTAACAGCACCTTTTTCTGGGGTTATTGCCCAGGTTAAAGTAGAGGTTGGTGACTTAGTTTCACCGCAGAGGCCGATGTTTTTATTAGTTGATGATCGGGAAAAAGAAGTAGAAATTTCTGTGGAGGGGTACTATCTTAAGGCGATTAAAGTCGGCGATGAAATTAAAGTTATTGCTAAAAATGGCGAGGAGCGAATGGCAAAAGTAAAAGCAATTAGCCCAATGATTGATACTCACACTCGCAAAGGAATTATTAAGATTATTTTACCGAAAAATAATATTTTTGAATTAGGTGAATATGTAAAGGTTGTTATTCCACAGCCAAAAACAATGCAATTAGGAGAAGTAATTATTCCTCAAGAAGCGATAGTCAAAATCTATCATGATAATTTTGTTTTTATAGTAGATAGTAATCAAGCCAAAAAAGTTCCAGTAGAGTTAGGAGACATTGTTGGTAATGGAGTTATTGTTAAAAGGGGGCTAAAAGGCGACGAACAGATTATTATTGAAGGACAACAATCCATAAATGATGGAGATAAGATTAAATTTTAAAAATATGAATGAGAATAAAACAGGTTTTTTTGGTCGGGCGGCAACTTTCTTTTTACATCATAAAGAGTTAGGGGTTTTGACTTTTATTGGAATTTTTGTTTGGGGAGCATTATCTTTTGTAATGATGCCAAAACAATACAATCCGGAAATTACCGCTCCAGCTTTTAGAATAGTAACTAAATTTCCAGGCGCAACCAGTGAAGAAGTCTATCAATTGGTTACTCGCAAGATGGAAGATCGAGTGCGAGAAATTCCAACGGTAGATAAAATAATGTCTCAATCTTTTGATGGTGGGGTTAGTGTTGTTGTTGTTCAATTTTTTATTGGTGAAGACTTGGAAAAAGCAAAAATAACTCTAACACAAAAATTACAAAGTAACATAAGTGATAAGCCAATGGGTGTTAGTGATCCGCAGATTATTGCTATTGATCCTGATGATGTGCCTATTATGGCTTTGAGTTTAACTAGTAAGAATTTATCCCCGGCTTCTTTACGGGCGTTAGCTTATGATATAGTTGATAAAATCAAAGAAGTTAGGGGAACTTCAGTAGTTTCAGTTACGGGTGGAAAACAGAAAGAGTTGCGAGTAGATATTGATCCAGCGAAATTAGCGCAAAATAATTTAACCTTGCAAAGAGTAGTAGATACTATTAGAGGAAATAATATGTATATTCCGGCTGGAGAGATAAAAAACAGCGGGAATAGGTACAAAACTACCGTAGTGGGGTTAATTGAAAATATTGATGATTTAAAAAACATTGTCATTAATCAAGAAGAAAAAAGTGTAGTTTATTTATCTGACATTGCCGACATATCCTATACAGATCAGGAAGTAAAATCAAAAGTGCGTTTTTGGGATAAAAAGGATCAAGATCGGGAAGCAACCTTTATTACTATCTCTAAATTAAAAGGAACAAATGTTACAGGAATTACTAAGGCTGTTGAGAAGAAAATTAGCGAATTAAAAGATAAAAAAATAATTCCATCAGATGTAAAACTCAATATTGTTAGAAATGAAGGACAGGTAGCTGCGGAAGCAACTATGACCTTAACTAGTAATTTAATTTCGGCCATTATTATCGTCGCTGTTATTCTACTTTTATTTTTAGGTTGGAGAAGTGCATTGATAGTTTTAATTTCTATTCCGTTGACCTTATCGGCTGTTTTTGGTATCGGTAATTTGGCGGGGCAAACTATTAATAGAATTACTTTATTTGCCTTAATATTGTCTTTAGGGATACTAGTAGATGCAGCCATTGTGGTAGTAGAAAATATTTTTAGATTGATGAAGGAAAATCCTTTAGAAAATAAAATTAAATTAATTGCCCAGGCTGTGGATGAAGTTGGAGCGGGGTTGATGCTTAGTACAACCACAGTAACCTTAGCTTTCGTACCTATGGCTTTTGTTACTGGGATGATGGGACCATATATGGGACCAATACCATTTTTTATTCCCTTAACTTTAATTTCGTCCCTGATTATTGCCCTAGTTATTATTCCTTATTTGTTGAATATAATTTCTCGATTGGGGAAAAAACAACAGAGTGAGAATGTTAATGTTAACGATGATGATCAGAAAAAACAAAATATATTTTTGCGAGTAGTTAGTGTTTTACAAAAAAAATATAGCTTATTTTTAGCAAGGTTATTAGAGGATTCAGCAAAAAGAAAAATAATGATGACAACGGTGATAATTGCTTTGTTAATTTCTTTATCCTTTCCTATCTTAAAAATTGTTAAGTTTAGAATGCTTCCCAAGGCGGATAAAGAACAATTTTATATTTATTTAGATTTACCACAATATGCTTCTTTAAAAAAAACAGATGAAGTTGTAGAAGATGTTGAGAAGTTTGCAATGGGAAATACCTTTGGACAAACCAAAAGTATTCAGAGTTTTATTGGCACCCCACAGATAGTCGATTTTAATGGATTGTTTAAAGGTTCAGATAGTCGACAAAATGAAAATCAAGCTACTTTAAAAATTAATTTAACTCACCATAAAACTAGAAATATTACTTCAGAAAAAATTGTTTTAAATTTGCGACCGACTTTAGTGAAGTATTTAGAAAAATATCCAGATGTCAAGGTTAAGTTAATTGAGGATCCGCCAGGCCCACCAGTATTGTCTACTTTTTTATTAAAAATAAAAAGTGGCAATCCGGAGATTAATTTAAAAGTTGTTTCTGATTTAGAAAAAGCTGCTTCTAAAATTGAAGGTGTAGTTGATGTTGACACCACTAAAAATGAACAAACAACCGAATATCTTTTACGAGTCAAAAAAGAAGAAGCTTCTCGTGCTGGTTTAAGTGTTTATGATGTAGCTATGACTTTGCGACGCTTGCTAAATGGAGAGCGAATTGCTATGTACCATCAAATTGGTGGTGATGGTTTACGAAAAGCTGAGCAAGAATATGTTGTTATCCATACTAAAAAAGAGCAGCGAGATGAAAATGCAGATTTAGGAGATATTTATTTAACAAATATGTTCGGACAAAATATTCCATTGATGAGTGTTGTGGAACAAGTTTTAACTGGGAGTGAACCAATTATTTATTCTGATGAAAGAATTCGGACCCAATATGTTTATGCTGAAATGGGCAAAAGAAGTGTAATTTATGCTATGATTGATACTTTAAGCTATTTAGTAAAAGATTATCATCCTTTTGGTGAAAATACTAAATTAACGCATTGGAACTTATTTGGAGTCAATTATGAAAATGTTAAAACGGGACAGACTTTAGATGTTATGTTAGATGGCGAATGGAAATTAACCTTGGAAGTTTTTCGTGATCTAGGGATTGCTATGGGTGTGGCCTTGTTGATGATTTATTTCGTGTTGGTGGCCAGATTTAGATCTTTAGTTATTCCTTTACTAATTATGGGAACAATTCCTTTTTCTTTTGTTGGGGTGATGCCAGGCTTTGCCATATTAGGAAAAACTACAGGATTATTTTTTAATGCTACCAGTATGATTGGCTCCATTGCTCTTTCGGGAATTGTGGTAAATAATGCTATAATGTATTTAGAATATTTAAACTTATTGCGAGAAAGAGGGTATAAGATAGAGCAAGCAATTATCAAAGCTGGAAAGACGAGATTGTTGCCAATTATGTTAACTTCCCTAACAACTATTTTTGGTTCTTTAACAATTATATCTGATCCAGTTTGGGCTGGGCTAGCTTGGTCAATTATTTTTGGACTTTCTTTGTCTGTATTTCTAACTTTAATTATCTTCCCAATAATGTATTATAAATTTCAGAAAAGTGTATGGGAGAAGAACACCCAGAAAGGCACAGAGAGTAATAAGTAAATAATAATTAAAAAATAAATAACACACACAATATATAAACCGATATAATGTCACTTCCTTGTATAGTTATAAGGACGTGAAAAAATATTTAGGACAATCTGTTTGTATAAAAGCTAAAATAATTAATTAAAGTTTCTAAATTTTATAATGCATTATAATTATAATAGGCTTATTATAAATTTATAGAAACATAAAACAATGAAAAACAAAGAAAAATTTTACCAATTAGATAAAAGTAGTTGGTATATCGAGAGAATGGTTTATCTAGTAGGAGGATTCTTCGTCTTTATTTCTAGTTTATTAGCCTTACTGATCAATATCAAATTTCTCTATTTTACTATCTTTGTAGGAGTAATGTTTATAAATTTCGCCATTACTGGTTGGTGTCCTATGGCGATTATTTTACAAAAAATAGGATTTAAAAGAAAATAATATTATTACATCTTACCATTTTCTTATAATAGCCACATAAGAAAGCGGTAGCAGCAATCAGTAAATTTATATAAAAGGATCTCTCCCCCTTAATAACTACACAGCAAGGGTTGTTGTTTTTGAGAAGTATGTTATTATAAAAATGAAGTTTATAATTAATTAACTAAAGTAAATTTATGTTTGAGATTTACAAAGACAAGGCAGGAGAATTTCGATTCCGGCTTGTTGCTAAAAACAAAGAACCAATTTTCTCTTCGGAGGGTTATAAGACTAAGGCTGCTTGTAAAAATGGAATTGCTTCCGTAATTAAAAACAGTCAAGACAAAGAATTGTTTGAGATTAAAGAAGCCAAAAATGGTAAAGCTCATTTTGTGCTTAAGGCTAAAAACAATCAAGTAATTGGTCAGAGTCAAATGTATGCTACTAAGCGAGGAGCTAGTTGTGGGATTCGTTCGGTAGCTACAAATGCCAAAGTTGGAAAGATTGAAGATTTAACAAAATAGATATTTTATAGAGAAGAAAATAAATAAAGCCGTGATTTTGTCACGGTTTTGTTTTTTTACTTGATTAAATTATGGTTCTGAGGTATAATTTGTTGGACTGATTAAGATAATCACCTCTCACCTATATTGGTGTGGGGAGGAAAGTCTGGGCATCGTAAGATTTAGTTCTTAAGGATAATTGGTAACACCAATCGAATAATTAGTGATAATTATTCAGGGATAGTGCCGCAGAGACAATACTATTTTACATCTTTTGTGGGTGTAAGAGAAAGGTGAAAAGTGTTGGGATGTTTTTGGAATTTATTTCAACTTGCGACCCAACGCGCTTGTTAGTAATAATGAGTTTGAGATTTATTTATTAATTTAAATAAATCGAGTGGTAAACCCTATTTGATGCAAGGTCGTACTTCTTGTTTGTTCAAGATTTGAACCGCTAAAACCAACTAGCAATGGTTAGTGTAGATAAATGATTATTTATACAGAACCCGGCTTATTAATTAGTCTATTGTATAAAGATAAAGGTATTTTAAATTTATTGAAATGCCTTTATTTTTTATTAAAAATGCGTTATACTGAAATTATAAAAAACATTAGTATTTACTAGCTGTATTTTGAAATATTTTGTATTATTAATAACCGGTCTTTTAGCTGAAACCGAATTTTGGAGAAAGATTAAAACTTTAGGTTTTAAATATTCGTAAATTTGTAGTTGATTTGTCCGCCCAAGGTGCGGATCCGCCTTGGGCGGATATGTTTATAGGGATATACGTATTTATAAATCAACACAAAACAATCAACGATGAAAAAATCAGAATTATTTTTTAGTGCACTTAGAGTGCCAACAGATTATTTGATGATTTTAGTAGCAGGAGTTACTATTTATTATTTGCGTTACAAATCAAAATTAATTGAGTTATATCCATTAGTGGATTCAGAAATAATACCCAAAGGTCAGTATGCTAAAGCGGTTGCAGTGATGGGGGTATTTTTTGTTCTAATGTATGCTGTGGATGGTCTATATAAAGTAAAAGTGACTAAAAAAATAATTCGCCAAATATATCAAATATTCAGAGCAACAACAATTGTAGTGATGGCTGTTATTGTACTATCTTTTTTAAGTCGAGATGTTTTTTCTTCCCGATTTATTATTTTGGCTGGAGGAGTAGCTATTTTTATATTTGTTTCCGTAGGAAGATTAATACTTGGTAAGGTACAAAAATATTTGATGCGACATAAGGGAATTGGCAGGCACAGATTATTATTAATTGGAGTAAGTAATTTTTGCAGTAGTATAAAAAAGCAAACCAAACAAAACAAATCTTTAGGTTATGAAATAGTAGGACACTTAGAAACAGCTGATATTGATAGAATCAAAAGAATTAAAAAAATTAAAGGCATTGATGAAATTATTGAGTGTAATCCGGATATGACAAAAAGAGACTTATTAAGATTGAAAGATTACTGCATTAGAAAAAAAATTGTCTTTAAATATTTACCAACCTTATTGCAAGCTTCTAATTTTGAAATAAATATTTTATTAGGAGAACCTTTAATTGAAATTAAAAATACCTCTTTGGACGGTTGGGGAAAAATTATCAAAAGAATTTTTGATATTATAGGAGCAATAGTG
>Ga0256833_1002192_pt1 | contig 13922 bp, 18 predicted proteins | sample 356284metaG_FD_190535 | JGI IMG/M metagenome (GOLD analysis project Ga0256833, IMG submission 190535) | Hydrothermal vent microbial communities from Mid Atlantic Ridge, Atlantic Ocean - 356-284 | ecosystem: Environmental > Aquatic > Marine > Hydrothermal vents | place: Atlantic Ocean: Mid...
AAAGCCTCCTTCCATCTTTGAGCTTGTACTCGGTTATGTTCGGCCTCGGCTCTCTTATCTCAACAGCTAACTCCTCGAGATCCGGTTTGCTTATCTCCACGTCGAAGTGGCCGGCGTTGGCTAAAATGACCCCATCCTTCATGACCTCGAAGTGCTCCTTCCTTATGCAGTTGATGTCGCCAGTCGAGGTGACGAAGATGTCTCCGACCTTCGCCGCTTCCATCATATCCATGACCAAGAACCCGTCCATTCTGGCCTCTAAAGCTCTAATCGGATCCACCTCGACCACTATCACCGTCGCGCCCAGTCCCTTTGCCCTCATCGCTATGCCCCTGCCGCACCAGCCGTAGCCGACTACAACCACGTTTTTACCCGCTATCAGCAGGTTGGTGGTTCTTATTATGCCGTCCCAGGTGGACTGGCCGGTACCGTAGCGGTTGTCGAATAGGTATTTCGTGTAGCTGTCGTTCACCGCTATGATGGGGAACCTCAACACGCCGTCCTTCTCCATGGCGCGGAGCCTTATGACGCCCGTTGTCGTTTCCTCGCTCGCCCCCCAGAGTCCGTCTATCAGCTCGGTTCTCTCCTTCAGCACCGTCGAGACCATGTCCGCGCCGTCGTCTATGATGATGTTCGGCCTTATGTCGAGCGCCCTGTTCATGAATTCATAGTATTCCTCCCTGTCCTCACCGCGAATCGCGTAGACCTTGACACCTGCCTTTGCCAAGGCAGCGACAACGTCGTCCTGGGTTGAGAGCGGGTTGCTCGCTGCTGCTGAAACCTCGGCACCCCCTGCCTTGAGCGTGAGGAGCAGAAAAGCCGTCTTCATCTCCAGATGAAGCGTGGTCGCTATCCTTACACCTTTGAATGGCTTCTTCTCCTCGAAGTTCTTTCTTATTGCCTGGAGAACAGGCATGAAGCGCGAAACCCAGTCTATCTTTCTCTCCCCGCTTGGAGACAAACTCAAATCCTTAACGCAGTAGTCCTTCGTGCAGTCCATCTTCACCACCGTTTTTTCTTGGAGTGGGCTCTTAAAAGTCCTCCGAAAGGCTTTTGAATTAGGCCGCTCTAATGAGGCTCATGGCTAAGGGTGAATACCCCTGCATCAAAAGGGTTCGCTCGAACCTCTACAAGATTAAAGCAGGAAAGCTCTCGGCCTTCTCCTACCTCATAACGGCCAACATAAACGTCCTCATCGATACAGCGTTGATGAGCGACTACCCGAGGCTTGAGGAAGGTCTCTTGGAGCTTGGCCTAAGGCCACGCGATATAGACTTAGTCCTCAACACCCACGAGCACTGCGACCACGTGGGTGGAAACCTCTACCTGCAGGATGTTTCGCTCATCGGAGCCTACAAATATTCAGCCGTTAAGATACGGTACGGGGACGACGAGGTAATGAGATGCCGCCACCACGGGGAACCCTTTCCCGGCAGTAAGGTTCACCTCTGGCTCAACAACGCTGATGTAATCGACGCCGGCTCCTGGATTCTGAAGGTCATCCATACACCTGGTCACACCTCAGGCTCGATGTGCCTCTACGAGCCCAGGAAGAGGATACTTTTCTCCGGTGATACGCTGTTTGCAAAGGGAACCCCTTCAAACGTCTACGACTCCGGCAGTTTGGGCGAGTACTTTAACTCGCTCCGCCTCCTCAAAACCCTTAGGATAGACCACCTTCTTCCCGGCCACGGCTGGGAGTCAAAGGACGTTGAAAGGGACATAGAGCTCACGATAGAGAGTGTCGTAGAACGCTTTCCGGACAGGAGGTACCTATTAAGGCTCTTGAGGGAAAGCGAGGACAACGTTTATATGGATGAAGGCGATGGAAGAACGGTGAGTGTATGATAGTTGACCTATCGGTGCCCCTCTCAGAGGATACGCCGGTCTACCCCGATGATCCGAGGGTAAGCATAAGGCTCTGGGCCGTCATCGACAGGGACGGCTACTACATGAACGTCCTGAAGATGGGGGAACACTCGGGAACGCACGTTGATGCTCCAGCGCACTTCGTGCCCGGGGGAAAGACCATCGACGAGATGCCCCTTGAAAAGTTCATTGGCGAGGGAACCGTTATCGACGTCAGTGTCGGGAATGGGCCGGTGAAACTTGACGAGATCCCCGATTCCGGCTATTACAGCAAGGTCGTGCTTTTCATGACTAATGGCCGGGAGCTCTCTCCGGAGGTGGCTCTGTTTCTCGTGGCCGAGGGAATTAAAGCCGTTGGCACCGATGCGATTAGCATAGGCGATGAGACCGTCCACAGGATACTCCTCAGCGAGGAGGTGCCGGTGTTTGAGGGCCTGACCAACCTCGAAAAACTGGTTGGCAAAACCTTCACCTTCGTGGCTTTTCCCCTCAAAATTGAAGGTGGCTCGGGAAGCCCCGTCAGGGCAGTGGCCATGGTTCACTCGGACTCCGAATGATCGCTTCCCCCAACGCCCACATTCCCATCCAAGGATTTCCTTCTCCGCTCCTTCTTCTCCCTTACGTAGGGATAGCGCATTATGTGTCCGCAGTTGAGGCATTTGATAACGACGTGGGGATACGGTTTATCCCTGAGCCTCACCCTGGCGTTAACGCCCGGAACGAGGAAGGAATGGCATTTCTTGCAGTACCGCCTTTTCCACTTTCTTGGAAGTTTTATCCTGGCCTTCTGCTGAACCGCGAGGGCTATCTCAACGTAGCGATTGGCCAGCTCCGGCTCATAGGGAAAAACACGCTCCGCCAACGTGAAGAGGGTCTCAATCCTCTCCCGGGCGATCATGCGCTTTTCCCTCTGCTCCCTCTGGCGGACAACTTTTTTCCTGCTCATGATATCACCGGACAAGCCGAAGTTTACCAGCGTAAGGCTCGTAGAGGTACCCTTCGGCTATTAATCTTTCTATTAGCTTCTCGGCATCTTCCCTTCTGAATCCCCTGGAAAGGAGGGCCTCCAGAAATTCAATCCGGTCAACAGAACCGTCGGTCGAAGTGGATTCCAAGTCCATGAAAATGCCAATGGCCATGTTAGAGCGCTTATCGGCGCTGATGTACCTCTCGTAGTCCCTCACGAGTTTCATCAACAGATTGGGTGGCAATTCGTTTATCCACATGTCGAGGAGCTCCTGGTTTATCAGCAGGACATCGTTGATGAGACCTCTTTTGAGTTTCCCTTCGAACCTAACCATGGATCCAAGGAGGTGGAGACTAAGGAGGTACCGGGTGTTGGTTTCAAACACCATACCCCCAAGCCGGAGTGCATCGAATTTCTCACCGTACTCCATTCTGTTCCGGGCCAACCATGCCTCGAACTTCCTTCTGAATTCCGTGAATTCACCGACGTTGAAGGAAGCAAATTTCATTCGCTCCAGGAATATTGTGGCAACAAAATTAGGCATTAATTCTTCGAGTTCTCTATTCCTCTCGTAGGCTATGGGTTCAGCAAGAATGAAGGGTGATTCGGAAAGCCTTGCCGTGAGATCATTTGGAAGAACGCTCTCTTTTGCTCCCAAAAAAACTGCCCTCTTTCCCTCAAACTGGGAGAGTGCCCATTTGGGGACGGGGACTTTCTTTTTAAGAAGTGTCCTGCTCGTTGGAACATAATAAAAAAGCCCCGAATTGTTTGGGTTTTTCATCCTAAAATCAATATCGAGGAGTGGATCGGAGTATTCTATCCAGGTTTCCCTCTTCAGTCGCAGCTCCCAGGGGAGGAGTGAATAGAGGTATCGAAAAGCCTCCCATGCCGAGAGGGCAACCTTTTCGTCCCGTTTAAAAACGGAAAGTGTCACCCCTTCCCCCCAGCGATTCCCGGTTCCAATCATCGTGGGAGACGCAAAGAAAGAGTATACCACGGCCTTTTCAAAGTCGTAGTTAGCGTAAAGAGTATCCATGATTAGCGACTCCATTTCAGATTTTTGCAAAGCTAACTCCGGGTTCACAGTCCAGTGGGCCGAGTAATCCCCGGAAGAGATCTCATCCACGAAAAGCATTCTCATGGTGCCCCACGGATAAGCTCCCATCCTTCCCCTGGCGCGGACCATGGCGCCGGAGTAAAGTCGTCCAGAAACTTTGGAGTTCTCGGATATCCTGAGCACGATGTATGGTCTAATGGCATCCTTTGGCAATCTCCCGAGCTCGGAGGGAGATAAGGGCGACAGAAGATAGTAAACGGCGTCTCGTGGAGAATTGGGCGGCTCCCTCATCAGCAGAAATCCAGTCAGCTCTATCACATCCCCTATCTTTATCCTCTGGATTTTACTCTGAAACTCACGCGCCCTCTCGCCCGGGCTTAGCGATTCCCTCTTTCTCTCCAGCCTGATAAGTTCGAGTAGTTCCTCCACCATCGGACACTCATCCACCACAAGATTTATAAACCCTCCGCGGGAGCTATAGGACGGTACGGCGGTCATAGCGGCGGGGTCACACCCGGTCTCGTTTCGACCCCGGAAGTTAAGCCCGCCAGCGATCCCGGGTGTACTGCCCTCCGAGAGGGGGCGGGAAACCGGGGACGCCGCCGGCCACTAACCTGTTCTCGCAAGTCTTAAATCCTTTGGGTGTGTATTTTCGTTGGATGGGTCCGATGGCTTCCGAGGAAGAACTCAGGAGGAGATGGAAAGAAAGGGTTGAAGCCCTTGTCCGCGAGAGGATAATCAAGAGTGAGGTCGTGAAGGAGGCTTTTCTCAAGTATCCGCGCTACCTCTTCGTTCAGAAGCGCTATCAAAAGTATGCACACGTTGATGAGCCCCTTCCCATTCCGGGAGGGCAGACGATAAGTGCCCCCCACATGGTGGCGATAATGCTTGAACTGGCGGAGCTTAGGCCGGGAATGAACGTCCTTGAGGTAGGAACCGGCAGTGGATGGAATGCCGCTCTTATAGCTGAGCTCGTAAAGACCGATGTTTATACGATAGAAAGGATCCCCGAGCTGGTCGAGTTCGCCAGGAAAAACCTTGAGAGGGCAGGGGCAAAACACGTCCATGTCATCCCCGGAGACGGCACGAAGGGCTTTCCGCCAGAGGCACCCTACGACAGGATAATCGTCACCGCCGGGGCGCCGAGGGTTCCCGAGCCCCTGGTGGAACAGCTGAATCCGGGGGGAAAACTGCTGATACCCGTTGGGAGCTATCACCTATGGCAAGACCTATACGTGGTTGAAAAAACTGAAAACGGGGAAATACTGAAAAAGCGCTGGGGCGGCGTCGCTTTCGTGCCCCTCATAGGGGAGCACGGCTGGAAGGAGTAGGCTTTTAAATTCCCTCCCCTTTTGATAACCTGGTGATAACATGAGGCTCATAGCTTTTGATCTCGAGGGGACGCTGGTTAAGTCGGTCTCCAGCTGGGTGGAGCTTCACAAGAGGTTTGGGACTTGGGAGAAGGGGAAGGAGTATGCTGAGCTTTTCTTCTCCGGCAAAATAGATTACGTAAAGTGGGCGGAGCTCGATGCTTCCCTTTGGAGGGGCCGCACGAGAGAAGAAATAATGGAATGGGTGAACTCAGTCGAGTACATGGAGGGGGCAAAGGAGCTCATCGAGTTTCTCCGGGAGAACGACTTCAAGATAGCGATACTGTCAAGCGGTCTCATGTGCTTGGCTGGAAGGATTGCCAAGGAGCTCGGGGTTGACTACGTTTTTGCCAACGAGCTGATCTTTGAAAACGGCGTCGTTACCGGAAAAGTAAATCCCCTCGTTGACTTCAAGAGCAAGGGGATTATACTCAGAGAGCTAAGGGATGAGCTCAAGCCCGAGCTGACGGTAGCGGTTGGCGACGGATACAACGACCTGAGCATGTTCAAAGAGGCTGACGTCAGCATAGCGATAAACCCTCACGAGGGTGTTGAAGGCGATCACAACGTTGAGAGCCTCCACGAGGTTATGGAGATAATAAGGGGACTCGTAGAAGGACGGGGTCAGTGAAGGGCGTGCTCATCACGTTCAGCAAAGCAAAAGTTCGTCATCCCCCCTGTTGGCCCGACCGGAATCCCCGGTTCATCCTCCCCGGGGCGGGCGAACGTCGGGCCACTCCGTATAGAATCTCCCAAGCCCGCTTAAATCTTTTCCTCATAACCCTGCGAGCTTAAGCTCTATCCACCAGAATATGTCGCCCCAGAAGTAGCTTATCAGAAAACCAATGAAAAGAGCCGGGGCGAAAGGCATGGCTTTCTTCCGCAAAAAGCGGTTCTCCAGCATTCCCATTTGAACGTATCTCTTTAACTCTTCAATCTGTCCAACGGACAAACCATCTGCGTTGGGGGAGGCTATAATCCTGCCCCTTGGAGGTTTCAACGCATCCAGGCCCTTACCCCCAACCGCCTCCTTTATCCTGTCCCACAGAGAGCGTCTGTCCCTCATCGGCCACATGTTGTGCTCGTATATTGTCTCGCCCAGTATGTCCCACTCCCTTAAGGCCTCGACCGGAACCTCCTCCATCAGCACCCTCCTGCGTATGTAGGAGACTATAGCGTAGAAGAGCCTGAAGAGATACAACACCACGAGAAGCCTTGCAAGCATCAGGAGCGTTCCGTAGGGATCTCCATAAACCATCAAGGTTATGACGGCCACTCCAATGAGGTTACCCACCTTCCTGTACTTCCCAAAGAGGTACAGGAGAAAGAGGGTAAAAATCCACGAGCCTACCCCAACGAGGAGCCATCCGCTTAACCGTGCTATCATGAGGCGAAGCCCAAGGGCCGCCATGAGCCACACCGCCACCTGGATGGTCAACCCAACCCTGGACACGAATATCTCCTTCAGCTCGGAAAACTCACGTCTGTAGAGTATCACTCCGACTGCATAGATGAAGATGAAAGGAAAGACCGCTAAGAGGCTGTTGAGGAAAATGCTCAAAGGATAGAGCGGATAATGAATGGAGTAGGGGGGAATGACCCTTGCAGTCTCAGGGGCGTAGGGCAAGAGGGCCGAGAAAGCCGCGAGGATTATTGCATCACCGCTTGCCCACGCTCCAATGTAGTACAGAAAGACACCCAAGCCAAGGCCAACAAAAAAGCCTCCGAGACCAGAGAGTGCAAGGAAGGAATTTCCCGAACTCAGCCCGAGGTAGAGGTAGTAGAGGACGCCTCCCTCAACCACTGGAATCGGAATGCGATCCAGTAAACCCCCGGGCTCTTCTTCCTCCCATCCCAAGAGCTTCCCCATAAGAACGAGGGTCGGGAAGACGTGGATATCGTCGATGAAACCCGTTTTTAAGTCAGTGTAAGATGTAACAATACCCATAACCACGCCCAGAAAAAGGGGAAGGTACTCCATGATTTCACCTCAAAGCCCCTCAAGGATCTTCTCGCGGACGTCCCTGACGTAACTCGATACGGAGTCCGTCATCTCCCGAGTCCCGTTCAAGACAACCCTTGCGGCATACAGAACGAGAACCAAGACTGCAGCGAGCATGAAGAGATACTCAATGGCCGCCTGCGCCCCTCGCTTCATCTTTCACACCTATTACCGTTTTGACGCTAAAGAATTTAAAAGTTTCCATCAAAATTTGCACGAGTGGTGAGTATGCGAGTGTACCGACTCAGAGTGAAGGAAGACTACCTCGATTTCATCAGGTCCGGGAAGAAGAGAATCGAACTACGGGCGGCCTACCCGCAACTCAGGGGCATAAAGACAGGGGATAAGATCATTTTTAACGACTCCATACCGGCTGTGGTAACCGGGGTGAAAAGATACGAAACGTTCAGACAGGCCCTGCGCGAGGAACCAATGGAAAAAATCTTCCCAGACAATCCAAGCTTTGAACGGGCTGTGAAGAGATTCCACGGACTCTACCCAAAATGGAAGGAAAACCGCTATGGAGTGATAGCCATAAAGTTCAGGCTCATTGGTGAGGAAAAATGAAGCACCTCGAGTTTGACGGGCGCTATGCCACGGAGATACTCAGCGGAAAGAAGAGGGCAACCGTCAGACTTGGCAGGAGGCCCAACCTCAAACCGGGAGACGAGGTTTTAATCCACGCCGGAGGTTACGTCATTGGCAAAGCCGTTATCGAGAAGATCGATAGCAAAACTCTCAAGGAGTTAACCGATGAAGAAGCCTTCCTTGACGGTTTTTCAAGCAGAGAGGAACTCATGAAGGCCCTGAAGAGCCATTACAGGTACGTTAACGATGACTCCACCGCCCACGTTATAGTCTTCCGCCTCGTGGAGCGCTTTGAGAATCCGGTCATGAGCTCTGACTACGCCTACGAGGGTAATTTGCCGGTGGAGATAGCAGAAAAGGCCTTGAAATATCTCGACCTGACAGAGAAGGATAGGGAACTTATAGAGCTGTTCCTGAAAAGTGGAAGCCTGAGGAAAGCCGCCCGCAAACTTGGAAGCCCTAACAAACGTTACCTGATACGCGACGCCCTAAGACGTGCATACAAGGAACTAAAAAGGAGAGGTCTCATGAAATCAGGGCTTTAGGACTCTCAAGATATGAAACCTCTGCCTCTCCCCCGTTCTTTATGGCCGATAACTCCACAGGTATAAGTTTGAACGTTCCACCCCGGATTATGTGGCGTAACTCCCTTTCGAATTTCTCCATGTCCTCCTCCGTGGAAAACTCCACCTTGGCTATGAAATCGTACTCCCCGTACAGCCAGTAGCCGCTAACGGGAAGCCTTTCCAAAACCTCATCCCTAACCCCCCAGACGAGGAGTATCGCCTCCATCCCGATTACCTCCATTTACAACAGGTAGTCTCTAAATGTTAAAACAATTTCCATTTTTTGTCCGTCATTGTGTCATTTACAACAGTTTTCAAGGGAAATTTTTGCCATAATGACAAGAAAGCGTTTTAAGGCTGGCGCTTCAGAACGAACGGTGGTTGAGATGAAGGCCGTCTTCTTTGACTTCGTGGGCACGCTCATAACGAAGGAGGGCGAAAACGTTACCCATCAGAACATCGTGAGGGAGGTCCTCAGAAGGGCCGGGAGGGAGGACCTCGATTATATTCGGCTGTGGGAGGAGTACGAGAGCGAGAGCTCCGCGATGTTCAAGGAGCTCGCCGGCAAGCCCTACGTCAAGATCCGGGACGTTGACACCGAGGCCATGCGGAGGGTGGCCGGGCGTTACGGCTTCACCGTTCCGGCGGACTTCTGGGAGATAAGCATCTCCATGCATGAGCGCTATGGGGAGCTCTTTTCCGATGCCGTTGAGACGATTAGGGTCCTCAAAGAGCTTGGCCTACACGTTGGAATAATCACAGACTCGGACAACGACTACATCGCGGCCCACCTGAAGGCACTCGGCATCTACGACCTGTTTGACTCCATAACGACCAGTGAGGATGCCGGTTTCTACAAGCCCCATGAGGGGCCCTTCAGGCTTGCCCTCGAAAGGGCTGGTGTTGAATCTGGAGAAGCCCTCTACGTCGGCGATAATCCCTCAAAGGACTGCGTTGGGGCCAAGAGGGTCGGCATGATGAGTGTCCTCCTCGATCCGAACGGTGCGAAGAGAGAACTGTGGAGGAACTGCGACTTCGTGGTTTCAAAGCTGAGTGAGGTAGCTGAAATCGTGAAGGGCCTGATGGAAAAATAAAGAACGGCAAGGGTCGGCAACGGCAGGGCTCTTCATCGGAAGCTCAGATAGCGAAATTCTCGTCATCCCCCTTCTCTTTCATTTGAGCCTCTGATAGGCCGCGTAAAGCCTCTGGAGAACGGTTATCCATGCGAGGATTGCGACGGCGTAGACACCGTACTCAACGTAGCCGAAGAGTGCGGTTATGATTATTATCAGCAATCTCTCGGCCCTCTCCGCTATGCCAACCGCTAACCTTCCTGAGCCGGCCAGCTCGGCCCTGCACCTCTCGTAGCTCACCAGGTAGCTTCCCATGAAGGCTATGAACGCAACGCGCCAGTCGGCGAGGCTGCCGAGGGCTATCCCGAAGAGCACAGCACCATCGCTTATCCTGTCGAAGGTGGAGTCAAGGAAGGCCCCAAAACGGCTCGTCTTTCCGGTGAGCCTCGCGAGAGTCCCGTCGAGCGCATCTATCAGGGAGCCGAAGAGCAGAACGAGGGCCGCTATGACCTGTTCGCCGCGGTAGAAGAAGTATGCCCCTCCAAGGCTTATCAGCAGGCCGAGGACGGTTATCGCGTTCGGCGTAACGCCGGCCCTCGCGAGGGGTTTAACGATGGCTTCAAGGTAACCCCTGACGTTTTCGCGGTAGTTATTGAGCACCATCCGCCATCACTCCAGCCCGATTACCTTCTTCCCCCTCTCCTGCGGGATTATTTTCAGCTTCGCGTTCTCAAAGCTTTTCCTCAAGCCCCCCCCTTCAAGGAGCCTGTCGAGGAAGACTGCCAAAGCGGCAACCTCGCTGTGGGGCTGGTTCCCAACGGCAACGTTGTAGTCTGCCATCTCGTAGACCTCCCTGGGCACCTTCTCGGCGCCGACGACAACCAGCATGTCCCTGCCTTCCTCCAGCTCTTCCTGAATTCTTGGAATGACGTCGTCTATGTGAACCCCGTACATCGTGAGGTGGACTATTATGCCTTTCTCCTTCCATCCCCTCAGGATCCTCTTCCAGCTGGGGTCAAAGGCTATCTCAAAGGGCCCTCCCCAGCGTTTCACAACGTCCTCGACGCTCTCCCTCACGTGCTCGTCTTCTTCGGCCGCGATGATGATTCTATCCGCCCCAAAGGCTCTTGCCGTCAAAGCGACGTGGGTCGTTATCCTCTTGTCCCTCTCGGGTCTGTGTCCGAGCCTCAAAACGACTATCACGGCAACCCCTCCAAGAATATCTTCCAGTACTTACTGAAGTCCCAGCTCCAAGGAACCCCCCAGTAAAACTCGTATATAGGCTTTACCGTCTCCCGTATTTCCTTGACGCTGTAAACTGTGAAAACGTTGTTCAGCTGGTCCGGTGGGGCCGACGCAAACAGGAACAGTGTGTAGAGTTCCTCATTTTCATCAAACCCCTCAAGCACGAGGTTAAGTTTGGACCTGAGTTCCGGCCGGACTCTCTGGGAAACCTCCTTTAACAGCCTATCCCGGATGTTTATAAGGAAATAGGGAGTTACATCAACGTGTTCATGACCAACCATATCCTGGGGCGCCTGGGCCACCAACCTGTAACCCCTCTCGGTTATAAGCTGATACATCTTGGGGAAGCGTTTGCTCGCTATAAACGCATCCACAGGGGCGACTATCCCCTGTCTCACGTCTATCACATCCCAACCGTCAGCGGTGTAGAACTCCGTTATCGGGTTGATGGTGCAGTCGGTTCCGTTGTATAGTGTAACCACCCTTGCAGGGATACCAACGGACCTCAGCAACGCCGTCAGCAGAATCTGAGCCTCGGATACGCTAAGAGTATCCTTTTGAATCATCTCGCTGGTGTCCAGCGTACTCGTGTTACCGCCGATTTTATAGTTGGATTCGAGCCATTTGTACAGCTCCTCTGCGGCCCCAAGCTCAGAAACCGATGAGTTCACAAGGGGTAGTGCAATCTTCCTCAGCTTGGCGGAGTCGTAAGTTGGGGTTGAGTTGTATTTCCTCGCCCAGTACGCATCAACGAGGAATCGCCCATACAACCACCTATAATTGTCCCCATAAGCTTCCTTCAGTACTACCTCATTCTGGGTCCATGGTTGCCAGATGACCCGAATCATGGCGCTCCTGGCCAAACTCCTTTTGGAGTTCCCTATGGTGTACTTAACTAGGGTTGATATGTAGCCCTTCCGATACGCGTAGGGAAACTTGACCCGGTAATAAACGGAGACCGTTTTTCCGGGAGCGACTCTCACAGGAACCTCACTGTGGTTCGTAACCTCCATTCCTGGTAAAAGGGTCAGGAAAACATCATCAAGGGAAACGTTTATCCCAGCCTTATTGCGAATGAAAACACCAACCTCCGCCGTGGAACCTCCAATCACCGTTTCAGGAGCACTTATCTTCACCTCAAGGGGAGCTGTGGAGGGAATCTCAGTCCCCACGGTTATTCTGAACTGACTGTAAAACCCCGTCCAAGTTCTCTTCAATTCATCGTTCAATTCAAGGGAAACCTTGAGATCATAAGCCCCTGGCTTTGTGGGGGCTTGGATGATCCACACAAGCTGAAGACTTTTACCCACGGGAAGCACGGAGGGGAAATCCGGCTCCTGTAGAACCTTGAAGTCCTCACTCTTTATGAGGAGTGTGGCCCCAGTCAGACCGACTTTTCCGGTGTTGTTTATGAACACTATCAGGTGAATTGTGCCGCCGGGATTAACCAATGTCTTGTCCACCGAAAAATGAACCTCCGCAGGTGGCCTGAATAGACAGCCCGAAGCCATTATGATCCCAACCAAAAGCAAGATGGGGACCGTTCTTCTCATAGCCATCGTCCAAACCCTTTAAAGCCCAACGGTTAATAAGCTTTAGGTGGTGGTGATGATAACTCTGACGACCGACTTTGGCCTTAGAAGCCCCTACGTGGGGGAGATGAAGGTTGCCATGCTGGGGCTCAATCCAGAGGCGGTAATCGTTGATGTCAGCCATTTGATAACCCGGCACTCCGTTCTTGAGGGCTCGTTTGTGATGGAGCAGGTGGTGAAGTACTCACCTGAGGGAACGGTCCACGTCGGCGTTATTGACCCAGGAGTTGGAACGGAAAGGAGAGCCGTTATAATCGAGGGTGAACAGTGGCTTGTGGTTCCGGACAACGGATTAGCTACCCTCCCACTCAAGCACATAAACGCGAAGAAGGCCTGGGCGATAGATCCCGGGAGGATAAGGAAATTCACAGGCTGGAGGATAAGCTCGACCTTCCACGGGAGGGACGTTTTTGGGCCGGCTGGGGCGCTAATCGAGAGGGGCCTCTCTCCGGAGGAGTTTGCCGATGAAATCCCACTTAACTCGCTGCTCAGACTCGACACAGGACCAAAGAAGGAAAATGACCTATGGCTCCTGAAGGTAATCTACATCGACGACTTCGGCAACGTCATACTGAACCTTGAGAACTATGGGAAGCCTAAGGAAGTCGAGCTTATAGATTTTGGGCTAAAAGTCCCGTATCTTGACACCTACGGTCAGGTGAAGCCCGGAGAGCTTTTGGCTTTGCCAGGAAGTCACGACTACCTTGAGATAGCCGTCAATGAGGGGAGCGCGAGCGAGAGGCTCGGTCTGAAGGTTGGAGACACTGTGAGGGTGAGGCTGGTTTAGAAAGTGTTTTGAGGAAAACGTGGTAACTTGACTTGGGTGAGAGGAATGGGGGAAATAACAATTCGGGTTCGCGTTCCAGATGGCATGGAGCGGCTGTTTGAACGGGAAGTAAAGGCGCTGGTTAAAGCGTTCAAAGGGGAAAGGAAGAGACCGAGGGTTACACTTGACGAGGTGTTCGGCATCGTCAGGAGCGAGAAGAGCGCTAAGGAGCTGAGGTTGGAGGCCTATGAGGAGCTCTTTGGTTGACTCATCGGTTATCATCGAGACTCTAAAGGGTAATCCCGTTGCCAAGCGACTGCTTCAGTCAATTGAAAACGACCCGAAGTTCATAAACCCAATAATTTTCAGTGAAGTCCTATTTGTTTTTCTGAAACTCGTTACTGGCAAGAGCTATCTCACGCTGAGGAGCAATCCTGAGGCGATTGAAAAACACCGTGACAAACTTGAAAAGGTCTATCTTTATCTCAGGGACGATTTCTCGGAGCTTCCCCTTACGGAGGAAATCGAGGAAAAAGCCTTTGAGTTTATTCTAAATTACGGCCTGCTTCCCAACGATGCCCTAATACTTTCCACCGCGAAGTTCTATGGGCTGGCACTCGTGACCCTTGATGTGGATTTTTCCTCTCCTGCCAGCTCAGAGGGGATAGCCCTTATCACGGGCGATTCGTTCGGCGAAACTGAGGGATAGTCAAAAAGATTGAACGAGGTGATTGAATGGTAAAGCGCGGCCTCTTCGTCGGCAGGTTCCAGCCGGTACACAAAGGACACATAAAGGCTCTCGAATTCGTTTTTTCGCAGGTCGATGA
>Ga0256833_1002193_pt1 | contig 13918 bp, 11 predicted proteins | sample 356284metaG_FD_190535 | JGI IMG/M metagenome (GOLD analysis project Ga0256833, IMG submission 190535) | Hydrothermal vent microbial communities from Mid Atlantic Ridge, Atlantic Ocean - 356-284 | ecosystem: Environmental > Aquatic > Marine > Hydrothermal vents | place: Atlantic Ocean: Mid...
TAGGATTAAAGTTTTTTAAAAACCATTTTAGTTCCCGTATAAATTGTTTCCAAACTTGGTCGTAGGTCATTAGGATGTAGTAAAAAATAGCGGTTCTAAAAGCCCCCTTTATTTCGCTACCGGGAATGTAGACCCCTTTTAGGGTTTTTATAAACTCTTCAACTTCCGAAGGTTTAAATTCTCCTTCTACTTCTAAAGTGTAGTCGGGTTTTAATTTGTCCACACTTAGGTTTAGTTCTTTTAAAAGCCCGTTTAGTGATTTGGAGGAAACCTCCCCCGCAAGTTTTAGCATCAAATTCTTTAACTTTTCGGGTGGAAAAATTTTCGCCACCTGTTTAGTAAGATTGTCAAATTTAAAAACCTTGGCGGTTTTTCCCTCAATATAAACCTCTATAGGTAAAAGTTTGTTTCCGTTCCCTATAAAGGTCGGGGTAAGTATTTCTAACCGCAAAGGTGAGGACTGGTTCATTGGTTAGACCTCCTAAAGTTATTCAATCTCGGTTAATCCCTTTAGTACCCAAGTTTTTATTTGTTCTAACCTATTGGGGTTGTAGCGAATGAAAATATCTTTACCCGCAGGAGAGTATTTAAGCTCTATTTCTGCCCTACTCAATCCCGCATGGGCTAAAAAGTTTCTTTCCGCTATGCTTTCCTTCTTTGCTTTGTCCTTTTTGGCTTCTACGTTGCTTTCGTTTTCTTCTTCACCTTCAATTAGCTCCTTAAGGCGTTTCCAACAGTTTAAAGATTTACCTTCATTTAGGAGTTTTTCAACAACCGAGGCTATTTCCCCTTTGGTTCTACCTTCGCAATCTCCCAATTCCTTGGTTATAGCTATTAGCTTTTTCTCATCTTTAGCAAAGAGTTTGCAAGCGAAATCCCTCAGCTCTTTAAGGCTTACCTCTTTCCTTTCTAGAAAATATGAATCGCTCAAAGCTTCCGTCAGCAGGTTATAAAGGTAACTTACCAATAAAACTTCGGTATAAGGGTGGAAGCATAGGGCTCTCCTTATGGAGGTTTTATTTCCCTCCACCGATAGGGTTATCCCGTTATAGTAAACCTCAAAAAGTTTATCTATTAAGGGTTTTATCCGATTGGTAGGAGTGTGAAAAGTTTTCACTGCTAAGGGTAGACCGTTATAAAAAGCTCCAATTATTAGAGGAATGTCTTTGACAATAAGATTTTGGTATTCCTTTTTAATGAACTTTCCCAATTGCCCTTTTAAAGAAGAGAATCTTTTATCAAGCAGCCCCAATGATGAAACATAAGTAGTTCCTTCTTTAGCTTTATATCTATATACTCCTATAGGAATTTTCTTTTCCTCAATTTCTACAACATTCAGAGGTGTATTTTCGTCAACGAATGGCTCGCTTGCTATCATTTTAAAAGTTATATCAACCCCAAAAAAACTAATAATTTCTAAAACCAACCCAAGTGCTTGGTAAACCATAATTGGAACAAAATTCCAACCGTGGGAAGCATCAAAAATTACCTCTAAATATTCCTCTTCAAAGATTTCCTTTAGGTTTCTCTCCAAAAGTTGGATGAAATTCCATAGAGCTACAAACTTTAAGTCCTTGGATTCTCCTTCAATGGCTAAATACTCTTGGCTACGCCTCCAAAAGTATGTTCCCTTTCCACCCGGTAGGATTACTAATTTGGCAGACTTTATTTGGAATTTCTCAAAATATTGTTCCTTTATGTAGTTTTCTAATTTTTCCCTTAAACTGTCATAGGTTTTTACATCTTTTCCAACCACCGAAGGGTAGGCTAAGCTATCTCCAACCATAATAAGGGTTTCATTGGGATTTTCCACTTTCTGAACCAATCCTAAGTGATTGGCAGATTTTATAGATTCCCCTTTATAGTGGTATTCAACCTCTTTCCACCCCGAGGGGTCTCCCCAGGCGGAAATTAACCACTTCATAAGGATATAATTTTTGATTAAAAAAATCAAAAAGTGAAAAAAATTACATTTTCTTTACCAACTCCGAAAGGTTTATTTCTACTCCATTAAAAACCTCAAAGGGTTCGTTCCAATTTTGAACAACCCACTTTTGGTTTTTGGTTGCGACCATAACCTTTTTAGGTTTGGTTAATATCCAAATAACCCTTTCTACGCCCGCATCTAAAAGCTCCTGGGTTTTTTCAAAAATATATTCCTCCACCGAGTGGTAATTGCTTAAATCCGCCTTGGTGTCTATCTCTATAGCCACCTTTGGAGGGACTTTTGTATACCCACCGCTAAAGGTGAATTTTTCCTTCTCAAAAACCGCTATATCCAAAAGGCGGAAGCTCTTTTCGGAAGTATAAAAGCCGAGTTCACCCGTCATAATGACATATTTGCTCAAATCCAACTCTTTACCCAACAGGAAGGAAATCATGAAAACCAAAAACGCATGAAGGTCGCTACTACCCATAACAGCCTCCAAAGGGAGTTCTCCTTTTAAAACCTTTTCGTAATTGCGGTAATAAATTGGTTTGCCGTTTACTTTTTCGTAAATTAAGGCTTTAGGTATATCCCTTTTTTCCTCCGCTTTAGTTTTTTTAACCTCCTTAACCGCCTGCATTAGGAAGCCTCCTTTAGCAGTTCCTCTAAATTCAGATTAACTCCATTAAAAACCTCAAAAGGTTCGTTCCAATTCTGAACAACCCACTTTTGGTTTTTGGTTGCAACCATAACCTTTTTGGTTTTGGTAAAAACCCAAATAACCCTTTCCACGCCCGCATTTAGCAAGTCTTGGGTCTTTTCGTGGGCATACTCTTCCAAACAGCAATATTTGGATAAATCTGCCTTTGTGTCCACCTCTATGACCACTTTAGGAGGAACGGGTATTAACTTGTCCTCCAATAGGTAGGGTTTTACCTTTTCCCTCTCAAAAATCGCTATGTCCAAATTTCTCCAAGAGTTTCTTTTATAAAGAAATCCCACTTCGTTGGAAAGGATTACGAACTTTTTCCTATTGAGGTGGCTAAGTAAAAATTCAATTAATAACATTATGAGGTAAGCCTGCAAACCGCTACTACCCATAACCGCCTCCAAAGGGAGTTTTCCGCTCAAAACTTCTCTGTAACCTCTGTAGTAGATAGGTTTTCCATTGACTTTTTCGTATACCAACGCTTTTAGTAATTTTTGCCTTTCCTCTTTAGGAAGTTTTTTACTTTTAACCTCGGTGGTTTTCATTTTCTAACTCCTTATAGTTTGGAAAATTAACCCAAAAAGGAGAGGAAAAAACCCAACCCGTAGGCGCAGATTGTGGAATTTCCCACCCTTAGAGTTTCCTTTAAACTCCCCACAACTTCTGAAGGTTCTTTTAAACTCAAAATAGAACCCTCTTTGAGGTAGGTTATAGCCTTTTTCCAAACGGGAAGGTTTACAAAGGAGGGGTCAAAGTATCCGAGGCTCTTGTCCACCGCTGAGCGCTCAATTTTTACCTCGTAGAGGCTTCTTTCTATATCTATATATGTAGTAGGAGTAGCAGGTGAAAGGAGGTAAATTCTCTCTCCTTTATTTGTAAAGTCTTCAAGCCCTTCGGGGATAATCTCTTTTTTCTCTTCAAATTCAAACCGTCCCAAACCTACCGTTTTGTTTCCTCCGAGCCTGACCACCTTTAGGGCTACTTTAGCCTTTTCAAACCACTTTTGGTTGTAAACTTTAAACAGAACCGCAAAGGGGTTATAAACATTTACCACCTCGTTGTGAAGTTCCCCCTCTTTAGCGGTAAAGGTTAGGCGGTTTATTGGAGTTTTAACCGTTAGGGTAGTCTCCTTTAGTTTGGGTGCCTCTTTGGTGTATTTTTCTAAAGCCTCTGCAACCTCCTGGGGGTCTTTATCTTCCGCATTACCTTCTTTCGGAAAGAGTTTTTTTAAAATTTCCCCGAAAAGTTCCTTTTCGCTCTTTATCTTTCCCGAAAGGATTTTTTTCAAAACATCCCACTCTATTAGGGAAAGTTTTTTAAACCTTTTACTTACGGGGTATCTCCTTTTTAGTTCCTCTCTGTTGGAATTGTCAAATATTGAACCCTCCAAAGGGGGGCGGAAAAACCACAATTCCCCCTTTTTGTCTATTGGCAAAGGAGAGGAGAACACAAAAGGTGGATTTCCATTTTTATATTCACTCAAAAAGTTTTTAAGTTCATCCTCTCCGTAGAATTTTCTAATACCCCAACATATTGCCCCAAAGAGGGTGTTGGCGGTTATCTCACCCCTAAAGGGGGATTGGGGATAAAAGACCAAAGCGGTGAGCATCTTCAAACCCCTTTTAAGGTTTTTAACACCTTTTGGTAAAGGTTTATGTAGTCCCCTATGTGGGAGAAAATTTCCTCCGCAACCTCTTGGTGGTATGTGTGGGAGGTTCGGTTTCTATCGTCCACCGCCTTTAGGAGTTTGTAAGTTTCTTCCTCATTTAGATATCCCGCTGAGAAAAATTCCCTTATACAGGATTTGGGTGATTTACAGACCATTCCTTCCCTCTCTTTGAGGAACTCTTTTAAAGTTTTCCACATTATTTCGGTTGTAAATTCAAACCTCTGAATGGTGCTATCCCTAAAAATCTCATAATGCTCCTTTCCCTCCATAAGTTTGGCAAGTTCGTAAGCCTCCCTCAGTCGGTTTAGGGCTTTCTCAAAATCCTTTAAGAGTTTCTCTATAGCCATCTTTTTCCCTCTTTGAGGATTACCTCTTTTAGGTATCCCGCTTCGGAAAGGTCTACCACATCTACCTTGTAAGGGAAATTGCCCTCTTCCAATATATACCTAAGGAGGGTTAGCTCCTTTGATATATCCTCCTCCGAAAGGAATGCAAGGTCAAAATCCGAACTTTGGGAGTGGTTGCCTCTTGCCCTTGACCCAAAGAGGTAAACCTCTACCTTTTTTCCCTTAAAGAGTTCCTTTAAAAGCTCTTTTAACTCTTCGGGTGTTTTTATATCCCTTTTAACCACCATTGGAATTGTTTTGTAGTTTTTGGCTTAAATCGTTTAGTTTTTTGTTATTCCACTCTTTCAAAGTGCCTTTGAATATTTCCTCCTCTTGGGCATTGTTTTCAAAGTAATTTCTTCCCCTAAGGGTTATTGTTATTTCGCTAAATTCCACCTTTCCGTAGCCTCTGGAACCGCTTCCACCCAAATAGGAGTTTTCCAAAAGTTTTAGTCCCGTAATGAGTTTCTTTAAAAGCTCTATATCCTCATTGGAGTAAATATCTAATGTTATTTCTCCCTCAAATTCTACCCCTGCGGGGACGCGTTCATTGGTTCTTAAGTTTTGAGATTCGGAGGTTATTCTGTTTATTACATTCTCCACCTTAAGTTCGGTAAAAATACCCTCCCCTAAATGTTTATTTAAAAGCCTTATACTTTCCTCGGTAGGGTAGGCATCGCTAAATTCCACCCTCGGGGGACCCGGTAATTGGTTGGGAGGTAAATTTCTGAAAACTTTTATATCGCTAACACCAAACATTTTGCATATGGAACACACTCCACAATTGCACGGGCTACCTGCAATATTTTTAAAGTCGCTTATAAGCTTACTTAAATGTTTTTCCTCAAAATCTTTATTTCCTTTAAATTCCGCTTCATTAATATAGCTTTCATCTATACCGAATTGATTTATTAGAATCTGTTTCAATTTATCACTGTATTTGTAATTCTTTTTAACATCCTCTAAAAGTTTATTTTTGGCATAGTTCACCATATATTGAACGGAAGTTGTATTTTCCCTATCGGTTCCTTTAGGTTCTTTTAATTCCCATTCCAAGAGGGAGCGAATCTTTCCTTTTAAAGAGGAACCGGGTATATAGGGTGCATCTTTTGGAATAGTTCTATCTTTTAGTTCCAACTCCATGGGGAGTTTTATTACGGGATTGTCCACACCGCCGATTTCAAAGTTTTCCTTTGCACCCCCTATGTGGAGACCTGTTTTCAACTTTAGGTGGTATTTAATGGAAATTACCCCTAAAAGGGTGTAGGTTTGCATTTTTTAACCTCCCGCATATTTTCTAAAGTAGGCATAAAGGGCGGTTATAAAATCTTCTAATCGTTCAAAGGATTTTTGGAGTTTTTCCTCTTTGTTGCAGTTTTCCACCTTTTCCAAAACCAGCCTCATTAAATTTGCAAACTCTTTGGGCATTAAATCTCTTGCTTCACTGTAAGCTATAATCGGATATATACGCCAAAGGGCTATTTTTGCGTCCTTCAATTGTCCACCTTTAGCCTTGTAGGTAGCACTTTTTATTTCGTTAAAAAACTTTCGGAGTTGGGCAGTTTTTACTTCCTTTCTCGTATTATTCTTTAAATAAGAAGCCAATTTGTCCGCATAACCTTCAGGTTTTATAAGTTCCCTTAGGTCGGTATCGGAAAAACAATTCAAACTGCTAAGGTAGTTCTCAAAATCCTGAACTTCCTTAGGTTTCTGTTTTTTTGATTTACTCTCAAAGTTGCTTTTAGATTTTCCCCTATGAGAGTAGAATCTATTCATCTTCAAACCTCCTTGGTGGTTTTCTTTAAATTCCTCGTTAGCATCAAAAGGTAAGCCAAAAATACAAGTCCCCCTTCAAGGTTTACAAGTCCCTCCTTTTCGGGGTCTATAAAAATTTCTTCCAACTCCTTTTGGAGGTCTTCGTTTTTAACATTTCTCGCCAATTGGTAGTAAAAGTAGGGAATAAACCTGTAGAGTTCCTCTTCCCTTTCAACCGAGCCTTCTTTGGTGATGTCCTTTATAGCCTTTAACTTTATATAGAGTCGGTATAGGAGGCTCCTTGAGATGTCGCCGTTTTCAAAAAACTCCAATAGGTGGCGGGCTTTCTCTTCCAACTCCGAAAGTTTATTCCACTCTAAAACCGACTCAAAAAGGGCTATTTTGTCCTTTTTACCACTCTCGGAGACCTTGGATTTCGCCCTACCTTCAAGGGAGTCGGTAATATCGGAAGCAAGCCTTATAGGGAAGTTTCCTTTAAACAGACCCAAACCGGCGGATATTCCGAAGTTGGGATTTTTGCAGGTGTATTCCTCAAACTCCTTCCTAATGAGGGTAGCGGTTTTTATTGCCACATTCCAAGGAGCGATTAAAAATAGGTCGTCCCCACCGCTGAAGACGGTATAAACAACACTTTCCACTTCGGGTAGATATTTGGCTTCCTCACTATCTTTGTAGTCTTTTTCTAAAAGCTCCCTTTTTAGGTCTCTTAAAAATCTATCCACGTAAAGGGAAAAGAACAAATCCAACATCCTACTTAGGGTGGCTATCCGCGAAAAGGTGTAGTTCTTTATTCCCGCCATAAAGATTAAGCCGAGGTTGTCTACATCCGCCTTAAAGTAGCCTAATTTTTTGTCTCCCAAAGAGAGCTCCTCAAGGACCGTAAAGGGGATTATGTCGTTTTCTTTAAATTCCTCCTTTTGTTCCGATTTTTCCCTTTCTTCCTCCAATAGGGGTTTTAGGTTTTCATGCTCCACTTTGAGGGAGGGAACCGCTTGGCATATAAACCTAAAGCCGAGTATGTTGGGGTCGTTTTCTATGTCGGTTGCGTTGAGTTTGAAGATTTTTATCTCCCTTTTGAGTTTTCCCCAATCTATCCAACCCAACTCGGGAACGAAAACCTTTTTGTCAACAGCGGAGGCTATAAGTTTAAGGTTTTCCTCCGAAAGGAGAAATACCGTTCCCAACTTAGGGAGTTTAAAAAACGCTTTCCTTTCGTGGGGTTCTAAATTTTCATCCCTCAAAAAGGCTATATACCTAACTTTGGGAAGGAAAGCTCCCACCTGTTGAAAGGTTTCGCACCAAGGACAAAATTCTTTACCATCGTTTTCAGCTTTAACCTCCCACCCGCAGGAAGGGCATAGAATGATTTCTTCACCTTCCCTTATTAGTTTTTCTATCCTTTTGTTTGCAAGCTCATCCAACCTAAGGAGGTTTAACTTGAATTTTTTCCTCTTTTCGTTGGCTAATTTGGTATGAAGCCTTTTAACGACCTCTTGGTAGTTTTCCAAATCCTTTAGCGGGAATATCTCCCAAGCCAGAACAAAGCCGAGCCTTCCGCCAAACTCTTCTATAAGGATTCGCTCTATCTCCTTTTGAAATTTCTTTAACTTTTCCTCTATTCCCTCCTCAAAGCCTATAAGCAGTTGAAACTTTCCGGCGGAGGCATAAAGGGTGTTAATAGTCGGGTTGTAGTCTAAATTTTCCAAAATGTAGTTAGCTATAAGCTCGGGAAGTAATGCCAAAAAGAAACTCCTTGCCCTAAGTCGTTTGGCAACCCCCTTTATATTTCTAACCCCAAAGAGGAACTTTTGAATTCCGCTTATATCTCCCTCTATGAGGATTAGGAAGGGCTCTTTTCCCTCCCTTAGTTGTTTTAGGTTGTAATCAGTCACAAAGGAGGTCGCTATGGCGGATACACCCCTTGAGTGGTCAAATAAAGAGATATCCGGGTAGTGGTATGTTCCCTTTTCCCTATCGTAGGTAGAAGATGGAACACTCCAAAGGTATTTATAAAACAGGTAGTAAACTTTGGCGGTTAGCTTGGAAATATCTTTAACCCCTTTTAGGGTCTTCTCTAAAGCATTTTCAAAACCATCTAAGAGTTTCCCGTAATCACCATAAAGTTCCTCAAAGAGTTCCTTATCTACCTTTCTAACCTCCGAGGAAGTTCCGGATTTTTCCTCCAACAGAGAGGGAAAAATTAAATCTCTTACCTCTTTGGAGGTTGTATTTTCATTAACCTCCAAAGGTTTTATTGGATAAACCCAATCCCTATTGGGGTTATTTTCAAAAATCTCTATACCTTCAAAGACGGAGTGAAGTCTTTTTTCCTTCGGAGGTAGTTCATCTCTTTGCTCTTTATCTCTCTCGGAGGCGGAGGTTGTATCCGCCCTTTGGTAGATTTGGGCACAAAACTTGTAATTTCCCGCCCTGTTTGGTTCGTGATGGTAAAAGGCGGAAAGGATGACCTCCAAAGGTTCTATTTTTTCGCAATCCTCTAAAAGTTTGTAATTTTTGCAAATTTCCTTTAGTTGGCTTTTTAAATCCCCTTCAAATTCAAACTCCTTTAGGAGGTTTTCTATCCAATTTTTTCCAAGTTCCTCATGGAGGTATTTGTGTTTATCGGTTTCCCTCTTTTGGGAATCCTCTAAACGGGTTTTCAGTTTCCCTATATCGTGGAGGAGAGAACCCAACCCTATGAGTTCCCTTAAAGCTCTTAAACCTTCAAGTGGCATTTTTGGTTATTTTAAATCTTGGTGGTTTTTGATAGCAACATCTATAGGGCAAATTTCACTTGCCTTTAAACTTGACAAAAGCCAAAACTTGACAAACCGATTTTTGTTAGTAAATACTAAAATAAAACCAAAGGAAGTTTGGTAAATAGCAATATAAAACCATTTTAGGTTATGCGGTATTTAGTCCTAAAAAGGAATTTATTTTAAATCCGACCTCCAAAAATTGAGCAAAAAGTTTCAAATAACCCTCAAATTGCGTTAAAGTTTATATAAACTTCTGGAGTTTAACCAATTTTGTAAACAAAATGGGTTTTACATTCAAAAATTCCGCAAATAGGTGGCTATATTGCTCAAAATTTTCACTTAAATGGAGAAAAATAAAATGTCAAGTATCCTGATTTTGGTTTTGTAAATGTCAAACTTTAAAGGTTCTTAGGGCTTGACTTTTCCCTCCCTTTGTGGTATATAGTCAAATTAAGAATTAGGTTCGGTTCCTTGGCAACTGAATAATGTCAAGGCTCTCCAAACCCGCATGGGAGTAAGCTCATCGTTCCTCTCTTAGAGCGATGCGGGTTAGAGTGATATATATAACTATTTGTGGGGTTTTTCAAATTTCAAATGCTTGATTTATGCGGATTTCAGAGGGTAGGGTTGAAGTTAATGCCCGCTAAATGCGGGATTGCGACAGAATTTCGCTGCAAGGATAGGACCTACACCTTTAATATGCTTGTTGAAGTTAATGCCCGCTAAAGCGGGATTGCGACTACGGTCCATATCAGGACACTCTCTAGCAAATTCTTGCTGCAGTAAGGCCTGCTAAATGCGGGATTGCAACTACCCCTCTTAAAGCTTGCCGGATACGGGTTATAAAGAACTCAAAAGGTCTCCAAAACTTTAACTGATAAGTGTTTCCAGGACTTGGGCTAATTTTTAATTCTTTCTTTGAAAAGAGGCAGATTTAATGCTTGAACACCAAGGGGACACTTACTACATAGAAATCCAATCGGTGTTTCTTTAGTATCTTTTTCTCATGTTGATACTTTACATAGATAAGTTTGCTTACTCCCCTGTTTGCTGTCCTTAACTACAAAATGGGACCAAATTCAAAACATTGAAGTCTGTTTACTAAATCTTTTGTTAGTTCCTTTGTTATTTTTTACCATATTTGTCATATTAGATTAACTCTATTGTTATTCTATTATTTTATATTTCTTTTACATCATTTATAAGCTTTTTAAAACCTGCAGTATTAACAAAGAAATTGTTTTTATAATTCTTTAAAATGGTTTTTATTTTTTCATATTGTGTTAAAAGTTTTGTATTATTAGATATTGCATTCAATCTTTCACCCTTTTCAAGTTTTATAAAAAGATTAAAGTATAAGCCATCAAGAAAACTAACATAATGAATATTTTCATTGTTTTCCTGATATTCAATGAAATCTATTAATTCTAGAATCTGTTTATCTTGCCCTCCACCTTCTTCTTTTATATGCTTTGCTTCAATAATAAAAATTTCATCATTTACTTTTAAAACTACATCAGGAACTTTGTTGTGATGTGTATCTCCAAATTTATAAGCTATATTTAGCTCCTTTCTTATAATATTGCATAAATCCACACTGTTTTTAGCATCTTGATTCTCATCAACTATATAATAAGCGAACTGGAAGGATTTTAAATGAGCTATTTTCCAAACTTTTTGTATGCTGCTTTTAAAACTTCCAATGATAATATCTTCAAGTTTTTTAACCCCTGAGTTGCTTTGCCGTTTAGAGGTTCTATCATCATATAAAGCTTGAACTACAACATTACTACATCCTTCTTTATCGTATAGTCTTTTACGTTCTTTGCAATAATATTTTATAGCTTCACGTAAGAAATTTCTTTTACTTTCTTCTCCAAATAATTTTGGTAATTTTCTTAAAAATAGTGAATAAGACATACCTAAAGTTTTCCAAAAAGCTACAAATTCTGTATGTTGAATATTTGGAACGCTACTTAATAAGTAATCTATTTTTTTAAGTAAAAAACCTAAAATTGTTTCTTTTTCTTCTGATGGTAAATCTTCATCAAGAATTGTGCAATATATAGATAAATAATTTCTTAATGTGTTTACAGATTTTATAAGTTCTTTATTAGTAATAATAGTTTCAATAGAAAAATAAAATGGATCTAGAATAGGTTCCGGATTATTACAAGAATGTTCCCAATAAGAAATATTATTCTTTAATGCCATAATATCTCCCTCTTTTATTGAGATTATAAAGAAAATTAATAACCTCTTCTGCATTACCAGAATACACCAAAGTTTTTAATTCCTTCTTACTTTCTTCTGTAAGCTCTAAAATAGGGAATGTTGCTATTAAGTCTTTAACTTGTGTAAGACCTAAATATTTTCTAGTATATTCGCTTTGAGAATATTTATAAGTTGTCATAAATTCACTGTCAGTAAGTTTTCGGAAATAGTCTAATATTAGATTAAAATAATCTTTAAGAAAAATTTGATCTTGATAACTTAAAGTAGGATATAGAAAAAGTTGTATTGGATGTGTTCTATATGGAGCTTTACTTACTAATAGCCCGTCAACCCCAAAAATTTCTTTTATTACATATAAACCAGCTTTACCTTTCTTAGTTCCAGTATCAAGTGTTCTAATAAAAAGTATATTATTTTTTATTTTTGTACAAAAAGAATTGTTTACTTTGAAATTTTTTACTCTATACCCTTTAGGGGTATATTCATTTACATCTAAAACTTTTATTTCACAATTTCCTATATTCTTTTTTATATCTTCTAAAAATAGATAAAATTTTACTTTTATTGGATTTTTAACTTTCATAATGGAACAAAAATCTTTAAACTCGGTACCTGCTCTATAATGATATTTGGGTTTTAGAATATATATTCTTGATTTCTCTGTACTATTTAACTTTAAAGCTTTAAATTTTTGGGTTTCATCCCTTTTTGTATCTTTGCGTTCAAAGAAGCAAATAACTGTATGAGTACCTGTATGTTTAAAAATTTTTTTCTCAAAAATAATAGCTTTTGTAATATTATAAAAAGAAAGGAAATCCTTTCTAATTTTATTAGATACTGAACTACCAAATAAAAAATTAGATGGTATTATATATATCATTTTAGGAATATTATGTCTTAAATCGTTAATAAGGGCTAATTGGTAAAGATCTTGGTATCCTTCATTTTCCCCTTCAAAATATTTAAGGTATTTGTCTAAATTTTTATTTTTTGAAATATTACCAAGATATAAATAAGGAGGATTTGTAATATGATATACAGGGAATTTTTCTTGTAGAATAAATTCAGGATAATTAGCAATTGTATCTCTTACTTTAATTTTTTCCCTTGCTAGTTTTTCTGGAATTCCATATTTAATTGCATTTTGTACAGCGCGTTCCACCATCTCGGGGTGGATATCAAACAAATAAATATGGTCCCTAAAAAAGTCTATTTTATTTTCAGAAGGAATTTCGTCTAAGATCGGCAAGATTAAATTCCCTTCTCCAGCAAAAAGGTCAACCCATAAATAATTATATAATTTATCTTTTATTTCTGGAAGAATATACGTTTTAAATATTTCTATTGGGGTAAAATATTGTCCATAAACTCTAATTTCTTTTTTAGATACCACAGTACCTTTCATACCTTTTAAATTTATTGTAGTAATTGTAGTAAAAGATTTAAATCAAAAAGGAAAAAAATATCTATTTTACTTAGACTTTCAAAGATTAGTAGAAGAATAATTAATTTTTTCAGCGCGTTAACTCAAGAGAAATGTAATTTTTATAATCAAATTTTAAATCCCTGAAATTTCAGCTTTTAATCTTTTAAAGATTAAACTGTACTTGTTCTATATACTTATTTTTTTATAAAAAAGTTGACATACTTTTTTGTACCTACTTTATATTTTTTTTACAATTTTCTACATTAAATGTTTTACATTCAAAAGAAAATTTTTTATGGAATTTTTTCAGGTATTGATAACAAAAGATTTTAAACTTTAGAACTTCTACAAGCCTTTATCTAATAAGGATTTACAGGGAGCGAGTTAATCTTTACCCTATAAAAATGGACCCAAAAGACAAAAAGAAAATCACCAAGAAAAAAAAGATCTACAACATACTCTTATAGGAAATTATTAAAGGACCTACCAATCCAATTTACTCTCGAGTGGCTCGGGATGGATTGTTCCTATTCCGAGAAACCTTCTGCTTTAGGGGGGGAAGTGTTATTTCGGAAGGTTCATTTTTTCCCTTACCTCTTCCATAGTGGTCTTTGCAACTTCCCTTGCCCTTTTGGAACCTTCTTCAAAGATATCCCAAAGTTCACCTTTGTTGGATTCGTAATAGTTTCTCCTCTCCCTAATAGGTTCCAAAAAGGTGTTAATCTCCTCCGCAAGGAGCCTTTTACATTGAACACACCCTATACGGGCGGTCCTACAATCTTCCTCAACCATTTTGAGGGTTTGGTCATCTGCAAACAATTTATGGAGCGTAAACACCGGACAGACCTCCGGACGGCCGGGGTCGGTTTTTCTTACCCTTTGGGGGTCGGTTATCATTCTTCTCACCTTCTCTTCCACTTCCTTGGCCGAGTCGCTCAAATAAATCGCGTTGTTGTAGGATTTGGACATCTTTCTGCCATCGATACCTACCACCTTCGGTGTTTCGGTTAAAAGTGCCTGCGGTTCGGGGA
>Ga0256833_1002194_pt1 | contig 13916 bp, 14 predicted proteins | sample 356284metaG_FD_190535 | JGI IMG/M metagenome (GOLD analysis project Ga0256833, IMG submission 190535) | Hydrothermal vent microbial communities from Mid Atlantic Ridge, Atlantic Ocean - 356-284 | ecosystem: Environmental > Aquatic > Marine > Hydrothermal vents | place: Atlantic Ocean: Mid...
CGCATCGCGTTTTGGAGGGGGCTGTCCTGACGGCGGATTTCCTCATTCGGACCAAGCCCTGGATGGCCTGGGTGGAGAATCCATCCCTCAATGATTTTGAGATGTTGACGCGTCAGATCAATGAAACGGTTCGGAATTTCTCGGAAAGATACCGCGCCTACTACGAGCGAGGCGTCGCGCGGACCGGTCGAAAGTTTCCCATGTTCAATCCCCGTCCCAGGATTCTCGCCATCCCTGGCCTGGGCGTTTTTTGCTCCGGCGCTACCTTGAAAGAGGCCGCTATCTCTGCGGACCTGGCAAAGGCCATCTTGAAGGTTAAGCGGGATATTGTGGCGATGGGAGGGACTTATCGGAGCATCGACGAGGACAGCCTTTTCGAGATGGAGTACTGGGAACCGCAGATAGCCAAGCTTTCCGGGAACCTGGCAAAGCCCCTCGCGGGCAGGATCGCCGTGATTACCGGGGCCGCGGGGGCCATCGGGTCGGCCATTTGTAAGCGCCTTCTTAAAGAGGGAAGCGTCGTGGTGGGTACCGATCTGCCGGGTGATCGCCTCACGGCCCTGGAGGAAGATCTTTCGGGCCGGTTTGGGGAAAGCTTCTGGGCCCTTCCTATGGATGTAACGGACGAGGCCTCGGTCCGAGAAGCCTTCGATGCCGTTTGCCGCAGATTTGGAGGCGTGGACATCCTGATTTCCAACGCGGGGATCGCCTTCGTGAAGCCTTTGGACGAACTGGATCTGGAGGACTTCCGTCGCGTGGAAGGAGTCAACGTGGAGGGAACTCTCCTCTTTTTGAAATGGGGGGCAAGGGTGTTGAAGACGCAAAGGACGGGGGGAGACGTGGTTCACATCTCTACGAAGAATGTACCCTCTCCCGGGGCCAGTTTCGGGACCTACAGCGCCACCAAGGCCGCGGCCCACCAACTGGCCCGCGTGGCGAGCCTGGAGCTGGCGCCACATGGAATTCGCGTGAATAATCTTGCGCCCGACGCCGTCTTTAAAGGTGAAGGAAGAAAGTCTGGGTTGTGGGAGGTCTGTGGACCGGATAGGATGCGGGCCCGGGGCCTCGATGAAAAGGGATTGGAAGAATACTACCGAAACCGTAACCTATTGAAGATACAGGTGAGAGCGGACCACGTGGCCAATGGCGTCCTTTTCTTTGTGACACGGCAGACACCAACCACGGGAGCCACGTTGCCCATTGATGGGGGGCTGCCGGACGCGACACCGAGATGACCGGAGGCTACCTTGAATTTTGACCCTGAGTGTGGCATTTTAGGGCCACTTATCATGACAAGGAGGAATCGATGGAAGTTATTTTGATGGAAGACATTCCGGAGCTTGGACAGATTGGCGACGTGGTGAAGGTGAAGGATGGATATGCGAGGAATTTTCTGATTCCAAAGAACAAAGCGATCCGGGCAACCACGCGGAACCTGAAAAAACTCCAGCACGAAAAACAACTCGCCCAACATCGCGTCCAAAAGGTCCAGCAGAACGCCCAGGTTCTTAAGGAAAAGATTGAAGGCACTCAGTGCGTAATCAAAAAAGCGGCGGGCGAAACGGGTAAATTGTTTGGATCCGTGACCAGCATGGATATTGAGGCGTTTCTCAACGACAATGGAATCCCGGTGGGAAAGAAACAGATCCAGCTGGAGGAACCGATTAAATCCGTCGGCGTATTTGATGTTCCCATTCGCTTGATGGAAGGGGTCACCGCGACCCTGAAGGTGGAGGTTGAGGCGGAGGAGAAATGACGCTTCCCATTCCCAATCCACCGGCGGAACGCGTGCCGCCCCACAACGTGGAGGCGGAGCAGGCGATTTTGAGCGGGATTCTTCTTGATCCCGACGCGTTGGGGAATGTGATCGAGATCATTAAACCCGAAGATTTTTATCACGAGGCGCACCAAGCCATATACGAGCAGATGCTCAGTCTCTTCGAAAATGGCGATCCCATCGATATCATCACCCTGACGGAGAACCTCAAGACACGTCAGCTCCTTGAGCGGTGCGGGGGGGCGGGATACATCAGCGGCCTGACCGACCTGGTGGTGACCTCGGCGAATATCGTGCATTACGCGAAGATCGTCAAAGAAAAGGCCACCCTCCGAAAATTAATACAGGTCACGGGTGATATCTTTTCGCGGTGTTTCGAATTGGACACGGACCTTGATTCGTTTTTGGATGCCGTGGAGAACGAGATTTTTACCATCGCGGAGAACAAGGTTCATCCCGATTACTATCCCATCAAGGAAGTGGTGAAGGAGAGCTTTGAACGGATAGAGAAGCTAACCCAGTCCAGGGAATTCATTACGGGTGTCCCCAGCGGTTTCGATGACTTGGACAGGTACACGGCGGGTTTTCAACCCTCGGATCTCATCATCGTGGCGGGCCGGCCTGGGATGGGGAAAACCGCGTTTGCCTTGAACGTGGCGCAGTACTGCGCCAGCCAGCATGGCACCGGAGTGGGGATCTTTTCCCTGGAGATGTCTAAGAATCAGCTCGTGACTCGGATGCTCTGCTCGGAAGCGCAGGTCGATTCGCAGAGACTTCGACGCGGCTACATTGACGTTCCCGAGATGCAGCGTTTGATTCAGGCGGCCGGAAAATTGGCCGAGGCCCCCATCTTCATCGATGAATCGGCGACCACGGTTCTGGAGATACGCGCGACGGCACGCCGGATGATGGCGGAGCAGCATATAGGACTGATCATCGTTGACTATCTTCAGCTCATGAAAGGACACTTGAAGGTCGAGAGGCGGGAGCAGGAGATCTCTGCTATCTCCAGGTCCCTGAAGCTTCTGGCCAAGGAGCTGGATATCCCGATTATCGCCATTTCTCAGCTCAACCGCAAGGTGGAGGATAGGAAAGATCGACGTCCGGAGATGGCGGATCTGAGGGAATCCGGGGCCATCGAACAGGACGCCGACCTGATTCTTTTCATCTACAGGGATGAGGTCTATAATAGGGACGAATCGAATCCCAACCGAGGCGTCGCGGAGGTTATCATCGGGAAGCAGCGAAATGGCCCCACGGGGATCGTGAAACTTTCTTTCCTCAGTCAGTTTACGACGTTCCGGAACTTGGCGATGGCCCGGGACGAAACAATGATGCAATAAAAAAGACACGGGAGGATGGACATGAAGAGATATCTTGGAATTTGGTTGCTTGCGGGATTGGTGGTTGTCTTGTTTGCGTGCGCACCCACCGCGGAGGTAACGAGCGGGACGGGGGGGCCTTCCATCGGGCAGGCCCAGGCGGAGTACTATAACGGTCCCAAGGCCCGCATTGCTGTGGCAAGGTTTGACGTCAAGGCGGCGAAGGCCCGTGATATTTATGGGTATTCCGCTAAGATCGGTGACGGCTTGGCCGAAATGCTGACCACGGAGCTGTTCAATACAAATCGCTATATTGTCCTGGAGAGGCAACAGCTTCAGGATATCCTGAAAGAGCAGGATCTGGGAGCCTCGGGGCGTGTTCGTCCGAACACTGCCGCGCCGATTGGCCAAGTAGAAGGCGCCGAGATTCTGGTTTATGGCGCCGTGACGGCCTTCGAACCAAACTACCGCGGCGGCGGCGGGGGACTTGTTATTCCAGGTCTTCCCGTGGGATTGGGAGGCGGTGTGAAACAGGCCTATATGGCCATTGACTTGCGCCTTGTAGATACGCGAACCTCGAGGATCCTGGCCGCCACGTCGGTGGAAGGTAAATCGACCGACTTCGGCGCCATTTTCGGCGCGGCTATAGGGGGCGGAAGGACGCGGATGCCTTTCGGCCTTGGAGGGTGGAAGAATACCCCCATGGAAAAGGCGATCCGGGTCTGCATCAAGCGGGCCGTCGATTTCATCGTGAGCCGGACGCCTCCCCAATACTTTCATTACAACGCTCAGGGTATGCCGGTCAGCACGGCGCCCCAGCAGGGCGGCGGCGCCTATGCGCCTAAAAACCAGCCTCAGACCCAACCACGACCCAAGCAACAGATGAATCGCCCAGCCGCACAAAATGGGGGTGGCTCAAGCGACTTTGTCGTGGTCAAGGCCTTCAAGGCAAATATCCGAAAGTCCTATTCCACCTCCAGTCCCATCGTCACCACGGTGAACCAGGGCGAAAAGCTCGTGATTCTTCGCAAGAAGGGAGACTGGTACCAGGTTCAGACGGAATCCGGGAAGATGGGATGGGTCTACCGCTTCCTGACCCGTCCGAGTCGATAGGAGAACGATGAAATGAAGCGCCTTTTTGCCGGAAGTATCGTGGCCTTCCTGCTGCTGGGGACCATTGCGTCTCCGGCGGCGGCGAAGGTCATCTCCAAGCGTGTGGCGAGGATCTATCAGATTCGCATCTACCAGCGTGGCCCGAAGATGGGAGGGCCCCAAAAGACCTATTGGGACTTGAACGTGAATTACATCGGACCGGGGGACCTAAACAACCTCCTCAGCCTGGAGATTTTTGTCAACAATCGGATGGAGGTGGAGGCGGTCAAGATCGTTCGTAAGACCTATGACCGTAAGATTGTTTCTTCCCTCCTACGAAACGTGTCGGAGCTTTCTATTGAATATGTTCCGCCGGGATCTCCCGTTAGGGGGAAAGACCTGCCCATCACGGTTCTGAGCATGGATGAACTAAAGTTTCCGTGACGGCCGGATGAATCTCCCCAATTTCCTGACCCTTACGAGGATCCTGCTGGTCCCTTTTTTCGTGACGGCGGTAGTTTACCGGTACTTTTCGTGGGCCATCGTGATCTTTTTCGTGGCAGGAATAACAGATGGTCTGGACGGCCTGTTGGCCAGATCCCTTCATCAGAAGACACGGCTTGGGGCTTTCCTGGATCCTTTGGCGGACAAACTCCTTTTGACGTCTGCTTACATCACCCTTGGGATTCTACACCTCGTTCCTTTCTGGCTTCCCGTGGTAGTCGTCAGCCGGGACATCATCATCGCTCTGGGGATGTTGATCATTATGCTGCTTGGCTATAATTACGAGATTCGCCCGCGGATGGTGAGCAAGGCAACCACCGTTTTCCAGATCGTAACGGTCCTTGCTGTCTTGTGTGCCCAATACTGTTCCTTTATTTCCCGCCACCTCTTGGGGCTCTACGCGGTAACTGTCATTTTCACGGTGGTTTCGGGGGTCTATTATTTGTATCTCGGGATGAAAATCTTAAACCCATAAAAAGGGAGTTTATCATGTCTGGAATTTTTGACATCTTCGCAAGAGAGATTCTCGATTCGAGAGGAAATCCCACCGTCGAGGTGGAGGTGATGCTGGAAAGCGGGATCGTGGGGCGTGCCGCCGTTCCCTCTGGCGCATCGACAGGGGAACATGAGGCCGTTGAATTGAGGGACGGGGACCTGAATCGCTATCTTGGGAAGGGAGTTTTGAAGGCGGTGGAGAACGTGGAGGAAGAAATTGCTCCGCACCTCATTGGGATGGATGTCCTGGAACAGATGGAGATCGACGCCCTCATGATCGAACTGGACGGCACACCCAACAAGTCGAAATTGGGGGCGAACGCCATCCTCGGCGTATCCATGGCATGTGCACGCGCCGCGGCGGAATACCTGGATATTCCCCTATATAGATACCTTGGCGGCGCCTACGCGCATCTCCTGCCCGTGCCCATGATGAACATCCTTAACGGAGGGAAACACGCGGACAACAACGTGGACATCCAGGAGTTTATGATTGTCCCCGCGGGCGCGGAGACCGTGGCGGATGCCATCCGGATGGGCTCCGAGGTTTTCCACCGCCTCAAGGAGGTCTTAAAGGCCCAGGGGCATGTCACCTCCGTGGGGGACGAGGGCGGGTTTGCCCCGAACCTCTCTTCCAACCGCGAGGCCCTTGAGGTGATCGTTCAGGCGATTGAAAAGGCGGGATACACGCCGGGAAAGGATATCTTTCTGGCCATGGACCCTGCCGCGAGCGAGTTTTACGTGAATGGCCGCTATGTGATGAAGGCGGAGGAAAAATCTGAAAAGACTGCGGAAGAAATGGTTGACTTTTACGAGACGCTTATCAGGGATTTCCCCATCATTTCCATTGAAGACGGCTTAGCGGAGGATGATTGGGATGGCTGGATGATTATGACCCGCCGGCTGGGGGACAAGATCCAGTTAGTGGGTGATGACATCTTTGTGACCAACCCGCAGCGCCTTCAGCGGGGGATTGAAAAGGGGGTTGCCAACGCCATTTTGATCAAACTTAACCAAATCGGAACGGTTACCGAAACCCTGAAAACGATCGAGATGGCCAAGCGAGCAGGATTTGGTGTCGTTGTGTCCCACCGGTCCGGTGAAACAGAGGATACCACCATCGCAGACTTGGCCGTGTCCACGAACTGCGGTCAGATAAAAACGGGATCCGCTTCGAGAACGGACCGTATTTGTAAGTATAACCAGTTGATGCGTATAGAGGAAGAACTGGGTGACATCTCCGAGTTTGCCGGTATGCGAAATTTTATTTGACAAGCCCCTTTAAAAACCTTAATCTGGGGCAAGGGGGATACCCCTTGCCCCAAAAGTTTCATTCCTTTGAAGAATCTTCAAATTATTCCATCCAAGTTATAATTCCACATTTTGTTGACATGAAAAGCTTTTTGGGGGTATACAATATTTACTGGTTGAGGGATAAAAATTGAAAATGAACGAAAAAACTAAAGTGGCCAGATTGACGAGCACCTATTTCCTCATGGGTTTCATTTTAGGCCTGTTTCTTGTCGCCGCGGCATATGCAATACAGTTTATGACTGCTTCCGGTGAGGTATTCGAAGGCTCTCTCTGGGATATGGTTAAATCATTTCACCGGGTGAATCCCGTGCTTTTTCTCATGGACAATATCCCTTTGATCCTGGCGATAGCCGGCGCGATCATCGGCAGGAAGCAGCGGGAAAAAATGGAATATTTGATAGAACTTCAAGAGCTTCTCAGGGAACGTGACAGGCAGTTAAGATCGATAAGGTTTCGATATGCAAAAATTCTCGAAAAAACGGATGAATGTTTGTTTATCACAACACGTGAGGGAGAAGTTCTCGATATAAACAAAGCGGGTATCGACCTTTTAAGGATTGAAGCCTTATTCGGCACAATCCCGTCCTCGAAGGAGGAACTTCTCACCCTTTTGAACGAGAGACCAAACATTGCCGAAACCGTTTATGCCGATAGGAAAGACAGGAGCCTTCTTTTCTCAAAACTACAGGAGGATAAGGTTGTATCGAATTATCCATTGAGATTGAAGCGTTTTGATGGGGAAGTTTTTGATGCGCTTGTTACGGTGTCAGTCGAGATGAGTAATGAGGGCCGTTCCTTGATCTTTGGAAGAATTATTGATCTCAGTATTGTGAAACGGGCGGAGGTCTTGCTGAAAAAGACAAACGCGGAACTCGAGAAAAAAAACAGGGAGCTGATGGATGCGTTCACCAAACTGCAGGTGCTGAAAATACAGCGTGAGAGAGAAAGTCAGGAATTGAGCCGAAAGAATGCTGAGCTCAAAAGGCTCAACCGGCTCTTGGCTGAGATGGCTATCACGGACGGATTGACCGGTCTTTATAATCATAGACATTTCATGGGATACCTAAAAAGGGAATGGGAAAGGTCAAGGAGAAGCGGCAGAAGTTTTTGTGTCTTGATGGTAGACATTGATTATTTCAAGGCTTTTAATGACAAATGGGGGCATCAAGTCGGTGATCGGGCACTCGTAACGATTGCCAAAACGATTAAGAGTCAAACGCGGGAGTATGATATTGTATCACGATATGGTGGGGAGGAATTCGCCCTGATTTTACCCGAAACCGATTTGAACACCTGCTATACCGTAGCTCAGAGAATCCGAAAAGCCGTGGAACAAAGGACAATATTGATTAAGAACAGAGAGGCTAAAGACTGCTTGACGGTCAGTGTCGGCGTGACGTTTTTCCTGCCGAAGGAAGAGGATACGAGAACATTCGAGCAGGTTCTGCAGGATGCCGACGTGGCGCTATACCTGGCAAAAAACCGGGGCAGGAACAGGGTTGAGTTGTATCGGAGGGACATCCTTTCCGAGACCGCCAAGGTCATTCCCATCCCGGGGATAAACAGCGAGGAATGATTGCCGGCGTTCTTTTGGGAGGAGGGCTCTCTAAGCGTTTCGGCGCGCAGAAACTTCTAGTTCCCATTGGTCGTAATGAGACCTTAATCACGCGCGCCATGCGTGTTTGCATGGGTGTCCCATTGCATCCCCTTATCGTTGTGGTTTCCCCCGAACTTGTTGCTACCTTGAATCAAATGAACGAAATTGCCTTGAAACCGCTTGCCTCATTGAGGAGATTTGCCCTTGAAACACCGTGGGGAACGGCCAGACTCGTGGTCAACGAGACACCAGAAAGGGGGATGTCGGACTCCCTTAAGAAAGGTATGGCTGCCTTGACAGAATCGGAGCGGGAAGGCGGGGTGCTGATTACCCTGGCGGACCTTCCCGGAATATCACCGGAAACCATTCGGCGTCTGGTCGGGATCTATCGAGCCGGAGAGAAAAAGATCGTGCTTCCCACCTACGGGGGGAAGACCGGCCATCCCGTCATCATCCACGAGCCGAGCTTTCGGGAACGGATTCAATCCATTGAAGGAGACAGCGGGCTGCGGGAAATCATCCGTGAAAACGGTCAAGACGTTATGCGTGTACCGTGGCCGGACGATACGGTGGTGGCCGATGTGGATACTCCCTCGGATCTGCGCAAAATACTTGAAAAGGGGTGTTGAAAAGTTGGGTGTGACGGAAGATCTCTATAGTTTTGGAATGGAGCTTGCCGCTGGCGTAAGGGTGAGGGATGTCCGGATCGGCCTGGGATACACAGCAGCGCGGGTGGATACGGGAGACGTGGGGCTCGCCTATACCTTCCGGTTGGAGGCGGGGCATTCCTGCACGGCCATGGAAAAAGCGGGGGAACTGGCGGGAAGCGAGGCGGAGGAGCTCCTGGGTTTTATGAGGGAAGGGGATGCCATCTCCAGCGCCGTGGGGCTGGCTACCTTGAATGCCCTCCTCCAGCGCCGGATTCCCCGGGGCAGCGGCGGGGACTTTCTCGACCTCGTGGCGCTTCGGACCGGGGAGGCGGTCGGCATGGTGGGGTTTTTCGGCCCCGTGATCCCCGTGATAAAAAAGGCGGGGTGTGACCTGTCCATCTTCGAGAAGAACCTCGAGCGGGGAAAGGGGCTGTATCCCCCGTCGGAAATCCCGGAAAGACTGCCGCACTGTTCGGTGGTGATCCTCTCCGCGACCACGCTTATTAACCATACCTTCGACGGGATAATCGCGCACGCGAAAATGGCCCGGGCTGTGGTAATGCTGGGGCCGTCCACGCCCCTTGTCCCCGAGGTGATTGGCAAATATGGTGTTACGTTGCTTGCCGGGATGAGGGTAGTGGACCCTCAACGGGTCCTGCAAATCGTGAGCGAGGCCGGCGGAACCCGTAAATTGGGGAGAGCCGTGAAGAAAGTGGTTGTTTCCTGCGAAGATTCGGGTTAACCTCTCGTCCTGAGATTGAGAATCACGGAAGGAATGAGACAATGAAGAAGTTGAAAATCGAGGACGCCATCGGGAAACCTCTGGCAAACGACATGACCCAGATTATCCCCGGGAAGGTTAAGGGCCCGGCCTTCAAACGGGGCCATACCCTCAGGGAAGAGGATATTCCCCTGTTGCGCGACATGGGAAAGGCCCATGTCTACGTGCTCGACCCGGACAAGGGATACATCCACGAGGACGAAGCGGCGATCGCCCTGGCCGACGCCTACGGAGGCGATGAATTTAAACGGGTGGGTCCCAGCGAGGGCCGGATCAATCTCAAGGCGGGATTCTTCGGTCTCCTCAAGATCAATCTCTCTTTGCTGGAGACCGTCAATCGTTCCGGCGACATCATCTGTTCAACCGTTCACCAGCACACGGTCTGCGAAGAGGGAATGACCGTGGCGGCGACGCGGATCATCCCCGTGGCCATGGATGAGCTGGAATTTCAGCACGTTTTGGATGAAATCAATTCGGGGGGGCCTCTCTTGCGGCTGCTCCCCTTCACGCGGACGCGCGTCGGGGTAGCCGTCACGGGGGAAGAGGTCCATTCGGGACGGATTCCCGACAGCTCTATGAAAATTCTCGGACCGAAGGTCGCGGCCCTGGGGGGCGAGATCGTGAGCCACGCCACCTGTCCCGACGACGCGGAGGTCATCGGTGAGACACTTTCGACCATGATCCGTGAAAAGGGGTGCGACGTTGTCATCACCACGGGCGGGCTTTCAGTGGACCCGGATGACGTGACCCTGGAGGGTATGGAAACAAGCGGCGCGGAGATTGTTTCGTACGGGTCTCCCATCCTCCCCGGGGCCATGTTCGCCTGCGCCTATCTGGACGGGGTGCCTATCCTGGGGGTTCCCGCGGCCGTCTTTTACTTCAAGGCCACCGTCCTGGACATCTTCCTGCCCCGCGCCATGGCGGACGATCCCATTACCCGGGCCGACGTGGTAGCCCTGGGACACGGCGGGCTCTGCCTGAACTGCCAGGTCTGCACCTATCCCGTCTGCCCCTTTGGGAAGGGGGCGTGACGTGGGAAGCGTTTTGGAGCGCCTGCGCGCGAGGTTCCTGGAGGTCATCGCGCCGTACCCGTTCCTGAATGAACCGGTATCGGTGGTGGCCCGCCCCCTTACAGCGGAGGAGGCCATCGGCCGTCCCGAACACGATGACTACCCCCTCCTCAAGGGGAAAGAGCGTATGATGGAGGCCCGCTTCAAGGACGCCCCCGGGCAGGCCTACACCGACCAGGTGGGAAATTTCGAAGGGTCCCTCGGCGACGTCCTGGCCCTGCCCATGGATTCCAATTACCACCGGGCCGTGTTCGTGGCCGCGATCAACGCGGTGCTGAGGCACCTTGGGAGCATTGAGGAAAGTTGCCATTGTAAGGATGGCGATCCCGTCCGGTGCGCGCCGGAGCTGCCGGAGGCCCTTTCTGCCTTCTCTCCCAAGCGAGTGGGCATGATCGGCCATCAGCCGAGGCTGCTGGAGATCATTTCGCGGAATTACCGGGTTCGCATCTGCGACCGGGACCCCGACCAGGTCATGCGGGAAAAATCCGGCGTTGTAATCGAACCGCCGGAGAATTATAGGGAAATCGTGGCCTGGTGCGATCTTGTCGTGGCGACGGGAACGACCCTCGTCAACGACACCATCGACGCCTTCGTGTTGGAAGGCAAGCCGACCGTCTTCTACGGCATTACCATCACAGGGGCGGCGAAGCTTCTTGGATTGAACCATTTCTGTCCCCTGGGAAGATGAAACCGCTCGATTTGAAGATCCTGATCCGGGGTGCCGGAGAGATGGCGAGCGGCGTGGCCTACCGCCTGTTCAAAAGCCGCTTCCACATCGTGATGACGGAGATCCCGGTCCCCCTCTCGATCCGGAGGGCGGTCTGCTTTTCAGAGGCGGTTTTCGAAGGGAGGGCAGAGGTCGAGGACGTTCAGGCCGTCCGTGTCGCGGCGGCGGACGAAGTGACGGCAGCCTGGCGGCGCGGGCGTATCGCTGTCCTGGTGGATCCGGACCTGGCGATACGAAACAAGATTCCCTTCGACGCGGTGGTGGACGCAACCCTGGCCAAGCGGAACATCGGCACATACAAAGGATTCGCCCCCTTCGTTATCGGCCTGGGGCCCGGCTTCACGGCGGGCGGTGACGTGGACTGCGTCATTGAAACGAACCGGGGTCACCACCTGGGGCGTGTCATCTTTCAGGGAGCCGCACAGCCAGACACGGGGATCCCGGGCAGCACGCTGGGCTACACGGTGGAGCGGGTCCTGCGCGCCCCCACCGACGGGGTCTTCCAGGGGCTCAAGGCCATCGGGGGTCCTGTCTCGGCCGGGGAGGCGGTGGGCCGGGTAGGCGACCGTCCCATGGTTTCCAGAATTGACGGCGTCTTGAGGGGGATTCTCCGCGACGGCGTGAGGGTCCACGAGGGGATGAAGTCCGGGGATGTGGATCCTCGGGGAGACCGCGTCAACTGCTTTACCATCTCCGACAAGGCCCGTGCCGTGGCAGGGGGCGTTCTGGAGGCCATCCTTCACCGGTTCAACCGTTGAAACCCGCCATGTCACTGACCGTTCTTGATGTCATCCAAGCACTGGGATTTCCGGAAAAGGCCTGTGTCGCCCTGACGGGGGGCGGCGGCAAGACCACACTTCTCGGCGTCCTGGGGCGGGCCTTCACCTCCCTCGGTAGGCCGGTCCTGTTGACCACTACTACAAAGGTCCAGCGCCCCTTTCCCGTGGCGGTGGACTGGTTCGTCGAGGAAGACGATCCCGGCAAACTCGAGCGGGAAGTGCTTTCAAAGTGGACCCCGGGGACGTTGGGCATGGCGGTGGGCGGTCCCTTCGGGGGCCACAAGTGGGCGGGGGTGTCTCCCGGATGGGTGGATGGGTTCTTCAGTCAAATAGAAGAAGGGGTCATTCTGAACGAAGCGGACGGGGCGTTGCGCCTTCCCATCAAGGCCCCGGCCGACCATGAGCCGGTCATCCCCGAAACCACCACGCACGTGATCCCCGTCGTCGGGTTGTCCGTCCTCGGGGCGCCCCTCGACGAGACCCATGCCTTCCGGCCCCGATTAATCGCCGAACGGACCGGGCTTGCCATGGGATCGCCCATCACGAAAACCGCCGTGTCCCGCTTGATCGTCGACCCGAGGGGAATAACGAAGGGGGCGCCAGGTTTGGCTGAGATCATTCCCTTCCTGAACCAGGCGGATACCCCGGAGCTGGCGGCAGCGGGCGTGGATATCGGCAGGGAGATTTTATCGTTGTCAGACCGAATAGAAAGTGTTTTGGTCGGCAGACTTAAACCCGTTCCTTTGTTCCGGTTTTTTCAAAATAAGATAGGTTAATTGAAATTAAATGCCTACCTTCGGTCACGAGTTTTCCCCGCGCGCATATTCTCACGTTCGTGTCGGTAAGCTCGGTCAACGCTCAGGCTAAACCCAGGGGAAGAGAAAAAATACGGGAAAGATGATCCCAGGGTATCAAGATTCCTGGTCCTGTTCCTCCAGGCGCGCCTCCCAGTATTCCCGGAAGGCCTTGGCATTCTTTCGAATCCACTGCTGGGCAGCGGCGTTTCGCCCAATGTCCCGGCCCAACCGCTCACTCTCCTCCCAGCGGTAGATCTGGATCGCTTCGATCTCCCGACGGAGGATGTCCAATCGTGTCAGCCGCCTTTTCGGCCGCATGCGCGCGCCGCCTCCTTCGTGGTTATTCTTCTATCCAGACGGGCGAGCGCTTTTCCAGGAAGGCCTTCATTCCCTCCTGGGCGTCCGCCATCACGGCATTGGATGATATCACTTCCTTGGCATAATGAAAAGCCTTTCGTTCCGGCATCTCTATCTGCTGGTAAAAGGCCTGCTTGCCGATGTGCAGCACCAGAGAGCTGTAACTGGCGATCTTTTTCGCGAGGGTGAAAGTTGCTTCATCGAGTTTCTCTTTGGGAACCACCTTGTTGACCATCCCCGCCTCCATGGCATCCCTGGCGCTCACCATCTCGCCCGTCATCAGCATCTCCAGAGCCTTCTTGCGCCCCACGGACCGGGAGACGGCCACCATGGGCGTCGTGCAGAACAGCCCAATGGAAACGCCCGGCGTGGCGAACCGTGCCCCTTCTTCCGCCACGAGGAGGTCACAGGACGCGGCCAGTTGGCAACCCGCGGCTGTGGCGATACCGTGGACCTGGCCGATGACCGGTTGGGGAATGGTGTGCATCAGCTCCATCAGGTCGATGCAGGTCTGGAACAGGGTGCGGATGGAATTGAGGGGGTGATCCACCAGCTCGGTCAGGTCGTGCCCCGCGCAGAAGGCCGGTCCCGCCCCCTTGAGGATGACGACCCGCGCCTCTTTCCCCCGGCCGATGGCTTCGAACAGGTCGATGA
>Ga0256833_1002195_pt1 | contig 13914 bp, 15 predicted proteins | sample 356284metaG_FD_190535 | JGI IMG/M metagenome (GOLD analysis project Ga0256833, IMG submission 190535) | Hydrothermal vent microbial communities from Mid Atlantic Ridge, Atlantic Ocean - 356-284 | ecosystem: Environmental > Aquatic > Marine > Hydrothermal vents | place: Atlantic Ocean: Mid...
TGAGTTTAAATGCCCAAATCAAAAGTGATATTAAAGATGCTATGAGAGCTAAAGATGTTCAAAAACGAGACACCTTAAGAAACATTCAAGTAGCAGTAAAAGATATTGAAGTCAATGAAAGACGTGACGTTACAGATGCTGATGTTGAAGCAATTTTAATGAAATATGCCAAACAACGTGAAGATGCTATGGTACAATTTAAAGAGGCAGGTCGTGATGATTTAGTCGAAAAAGAGATAGCTGAACTTGCGATTGTTAAATCTTACTTGCCAGAGCCTATGAGTGATGAGGAGTTAAGTGCTATTTTAAAAGAGATTATTGCGAGTATAGGAGCTGAGTCCATGAAAGATATGGGAAAAGTAATGGGTGCAGCAAAAAAAACCATTGGTTCAAAAGCAGATGGTGGACGGATTAATGCCTGTGTCAAAAGCCTTTTAGCTTAAATAATAACTTTAAGCATAACGTTTTTTCAAATCAGCTAAGAAGTCTATCACTCTTAGTTGATATATTTTATCATCTTCATTCATCTCACATACTTGAAACTTCATTAAAGCATCAATATCTATTTTTTGAGCAAAACGTTTAACATCACGCGTCTCTTTTTCAACTTGAAATACTAAATGTTCAAAGTCTAAACCATTATTGGTAATAATTTTTCTAAAATACTCTTGAACGGTTTCTACTAAAATTTCGCAACGTTCTTCATCATTTTTATAAATATTACACGCCGCTTGAAGAAGTAATTCTTCTTTACATTCACTCATTTCTCCATTGGCTCCAATAACCAATGTAAGCACCTTAGCACGATATTCTAAAGAGTTATTATGATAAAGTAAAAACTCTCTAAAAATCTTTTTAACCTTTCGCCTTAAGGTTTTAACCATTCAATAAATCCTCTACGCATATCGAGGGTTCTTTTCCCTCTAACATTTTATAAACTTCAGAGGCAATGGGTAAGTAAATGTTTTCTTTTTGGGCAATAAAATGTAATGCTTTGGTGGTAGGAATCCCCTCTGCTACTTCACCCAACTCTTCTACAATATTGTCTAATTTTTTCCCTTGTGCTAAACCAAAACCAACACGATAATTTCGAGACAAAGAAGAAGAGGCTGTTAAAAACAAGTCTCCTGAACCACCCAAAGACAAAAAGGTTCTCCGTCTTGCTCCAAATTTTTTACCAAAACGTGTCATCTCTACCAACCCACGTGAAATAAGGGCTGCACGTGCATTGTTACCAAGTTCTAAACCATCACAAACGCCCCCTGCAATGGCAATTACATTTTTGTATGCCCCTGAAACTTCTGCCCCTACCACATCACTATCAACATACCCTTTAATAAAACTCGGTAAAGCATCAACATATTTTTGAGCCAACTCTTTAGAACTTGAAGAAATTTTCAATGCTGTGGGCAAAGACTTTTGTACTTCACTGGCAAAAGAAGGACCAGAAATAAACGCCAATCTATCTGCTTCTACAAAAGAGCCATAGACCTCATTGAGAAATGCACCTGTGGCTACTTCAATCCCTTTGGCTGCAACTAAAAGATTTTGTCCTCTATCTTCAAAGTTTGCTTCCATCCACTCTCTAACAGCTTGAGCTGGAATGGCCATGACCAAATAGTTACATGACAGAGCTTCATCTAAACTCACAAAATTCTCAATATCTTTAGGTGACCTAGAGTTTATGACCACCTCATTGTTTTGTTTATATGCGTGGTAGAGTGCTTGACCCCACTTTCCTGCTCCAATAATTGCTATTTTCATCTCTTCACCTCATTTATATATGCTTCAAATTTTTCCAAGTCCGTATTATACCCTATACAGACAATGGTATCACCCGAATCAAATCTATTTTCAACGCCAGAGGTGACAAAAATAAACTTTTTACTTAAACGATTGTCTATCATTCCTACCATAATGACATGATGTTGTGTAAAATCAAAAGTATCTACCATTACTTTATCTATAATTGAATTTTGAGGAATCGTCATCTCTTTAAACGAAAAATCTTCACTAGGAGAGAGAAGTCTATCAACAAGTTGTGTGGTCACAGGTTTATGTAAAATATTATGTAACCTATTGGCACTCACTTGATAAAGGTCAATAATACGTTTTGCTCCTGCCATCTTTAACTTTTGGGTCGTATGCATAGAATCTGACAAAGCAATAATCATCGTTTTAGGAAAAAGTGCGTGAAGTGAAAGTGTTAAAAATACATTTAAGTGTTTATCTTCCAAGACACAAATAAGATAATCCTCTTCTCCTACTTCCAATTTTTCTAATTCACTGTCATCAGTCATATCTATTTTTTTTACATCAACATAGCCATCAGCATAGGCTTGGTCATAAGCTTCTTGAGTAGAAAGTATTAAACTAAGGTGCAAAGATTCATAGCTTAACTGCTTGGCAACAAAAGAGGAAGATTTGCCATATCCAAACATAAAAGCTTTAGCTTTACGCTCCATAAGAAACCTTTGCATAAGATGATTTAAAATAACTAATACTCACTTTCCGTCCCATAAGTAACAGCGTATCTCCCTTTTTGATTATATAATCTAAACTCGGATTAAACATAAACTCCCCTTTTTCATTTTGTATGCCAAGCGACAACAACTTAAAAGATTTAAAATTAATATCCAAAATACTTATGCCAATTAATTTTTGATGTTCTCTAACTAAAACTTCATCGAGTTGTGCTAAATGTTGTCCCGTTAAAATAGCATAAATAGCACGATACATCACAGGCTGAGTAATGGCAGTCAGTAACATTTTGTTTGCCACAACATTCGGACGTACCACATGGTCTGCTCCTGCTAATTTACATTTTTTAGCAATATTGTCATTCGATGCACGGGTTATCACTTTAATTTTTGAAGAGAGTGCTTTTGCATTTAAAATAATGTAAATATTCGCCACATCACTCCCTGTTAATGCTAAGAGCGTAATATTGGCATACGACACGTTAAATTTAGCAATCACATCATGCCGACTTGCATCTTCAACAATTGCACGATAGCCCTCTTTTATGGCTTCATCTATTTTCTTTTTATTATTATCAATAATAATATAACGATTTTTATAGGTTTGATGATACTGCCTCAAAAACATACGTGTCATCTGTCCATAACCACAGATAATCATAAAATCTTCATGTTTATTCGTCTCTTCAACCAAACGGTTCTCTTTAAGTTCATCAAGTTTTTCAGAAAAAGAGGAGACAATCACCGAAGTCACAAATGAAATCATTGCAATCCCAGCAATAATTACCAACATCGACACCACACGCCCCTCAACCGTTACAGGAGAAATATCTCCATAACCCACGGTTGAGATGGTAATTAATGCCCAATAAAAAGCATCGAACAATGAATTAATATGAGGATTAAACTTCTCTTCAAAAACATAAATGGCAATTCCTGCTGTGGTCACAATAAAAAGCAACAAAAAAAGAAGCGTAAAGAGTTCAAATTTTTTAGTAGAGAGGACTTCCATAAATTGGTGAATACTTTTGGTATAACGCAGAAGTTTAAAGACGCGAAACAGTACAAAAATACGCAGAACTCGCAATGGTCTATAAGCAGGTAAAATCGCTAACAAATCAATAATTGCTGAAGGCGTTAAAAGATAAAAGAATTTCTCTTTAAAAACTCTTTTTGTGGGTGCAAGTAAAGAGAACTCTTTGCCTAAAAAATTGGCTTCAGCATGTTCTTTAATGACCTCTTTACTCCAAGAGTTATGTACCCAAACACGTGCCACATATTCTAAAGTAAAAATAAGTGTCACCACATATAAATCAAAAAAATCAATCCAATTTGTAACTGAATGCTTTACTTCATAGACTAAAATTGCGATGGAACTCACAATCAATAAAATCATAAAAATGTCAAAATATTTTTTATATTTGTAATCACTATTAAGTAGAAAATTATGGCTAATCTCTTTTATACGATTATAATGTTTAGACTCATGCAAAAAAAATGCAAATTGTATGAGCAGTTTTTTTAGCATTATATGAAATCCTTTGTTTTAACTTTTTGTTTTAACTTATGGATATTATCTTAACATATTATTTTATTTATTTTATTATTAAAGAATAATATCTCTTTGTCCTTTACTGTTTGGAGCAGAAAGTACACCCATCTCTTGTAACTGCTCTATAATATTTGCTGAACGATTGTAACCGATTTGTAATTTACGTTGTAAATAAGAGATAGAGGTTTTTTGATCAGCCAATATAATCTTACGTGCCTCTTCATAGAGTTCATCTAAATCACCTTGTACCCCTAGACCTACTTTAGTATCAGAATCCTCTTTAACCAAATAGCGTTCATCATAATCAGGTGCGCGTTGTGCTTTTAAAAACTCAACTATCTCCTCTACCTCATCTTCAGAGTTCCAAGGTGCATGAATTCTCACCAATCCGTTTGAACCAGGTGGGGTAAAGAGTGCATCTCCTTTCCCCAATAAACTGTCTGCCCCTAAAGCATCTAAAATAACTTTAGAATCAATTCTCTGCCCTACTCGGTACGCAAGTCGTGAAGGTAAATTGGCTTTAATAAGCCCTGTTACAACATCTACCGATGGTCTTTGGGTAGCAACAATAAGGTGAATCCCTGCTGCTCTTGCCATCTGTGCTAAGCGTGCAATGGAAAATTCAACATCTTTTCCCCCATTCATGATTAAATCAGCCAACTCATCAATCACTACCACAATAAAAGGCATGGTGTCTATCCCTTTTTTCTTTGCTTTTTCGTTGTAGTTGTCAATATTTTTAGTACGACTCTCTGCCATCATTTTGTAGCGTCGCTCCATCTCTCCTACCATGTTTGCTAAAGCTGCTATGGCTTTAGCTGCATCAGTAATAACAGGGGTAATGAGGTGAGGAATATCATTATAGATAGAAAACTCTAACATCTTAGGGTCAATGAGCATCAGCTTTAAATTGTCTGGGTCATTTCGGTAGAGTAGTGACAAAATCATCGCATTAATCCCTACTGATTTACCAGAACCCGTTGTTCCTGCTATGAGTAAGTGAGGAAGTTTTTTCAAGTCAGTTACAAATGGATTACCCACAATGTCTTTTCCCATCGCCATAGTAAGAGGTGATTTAGAGGTCATAAAAAGTTCACTCTCTAAAATATCACGTAAGTAAATGGTATCAAAACTCTCATTGGGAATTTCTATTCCTACCACATCACGCCCAGGGATTGGTGCTTGAATTCTTATGGTTTCAGCACGAAGTGCCATCGCAAGGTCATCTTGAAGATTTAAAATTTTGGAGACTTTAACATTCGCAGCTGGTTTAAACTCAAAGGTAGTGACCAAAGGACCTGAATAGATGTCCATCACCTCACCTGTAATTTTGAACTGTCCTAGTTTGTCTAACAGTTCATGTACCTTTCTGTCTATCTCCTCTTCATCTACTTTGGTGCGTGTTTGAGGAGCTTCAGCCAAAAAGTCCAAATATGGTAAAATGAAATCTTCAGGCTCTTCAATCTCCCCTTTTTCTAATTCGTCCATTAAGGCTTTATTCTCTTTTAACTCATCAAGTATTTTAGCTGTTGTTTCTCTCTCCTCAATGATTTTTTCTTCAGTATAAAGTTCTTCAGTAATAGGTACTTCTACGACCTCTTCTTCTATAAACTCCTCCATAATCTTTTCATCTAAATCATTTGTCTTAGCAATTTCTTGAATTTCAATATTACCAATATCATCTAAAGGTCGTTCTTCTAGCATTGTCACAGTTTCAGGATTTTTTTTCAATTTCTTTTTGACTGGTTTTTTCTTATGGGCAAGTTTTTTAGGAACTTTCTGTTTCACAACCGTACTGTTTAAATTTTTTCGTACCTTCTTTTTAGCAACAATGGTTGTCATGCTCTCCGTACTCTCTTTATCAAAAAATGGATTCTTAAAGTGCAATGCCATTTTATCCCATAAAGGAGAGAGTTTATTTATCAGATAAACTTTATATTTATTTAATATTTTTATATAAACATTAAAATCAGGTATTTCGTCCATAATAAGCACAAAAGAGATAGCCGTTAGCAATATCCATAAAAGCCACATTCCTGCTTTTCCAACAAAAGGATTTAAAAAATCATAGAGTGTTATGCCTATGAGTCCTGCATTATAAATATCAACAAGCAACGATTGAAGTAATATCAAAGAGATAAGAAGCAATATCCACCCTGTATGAAACTCCATATCTTTGAGTAATTTTTTATTTTTATACATTTTGTAAAGAGGAATCATTAAAATAAAAAGATTTACATAGGCTAAATATCCAAAAATATTTATGTTCCCCTCTCCATACGCTTTACCTATTTTCCCGACCATCTCTGTTGAGTGAAATGAGGTTGAAAAAGCTCCATATAAGAATATAATAACCATTATAAATATAAAAATATGCACAAATAACTCCTAAAAATTTAAATAATTATAACATTTTTTCAAACAATCTATTCAAAAAGCATAGCTTTTGGGGCTTTTTTCCACTTTTTATGAAAAAGTCTTGTTATTTTAAATAAATAATTGTAGAATTTACGACACACATAATTATTACAAAGGATACTTTTATGAAAAAAGCAGAGTTTATTGATGCAGTAGCAGAGAAATCAGGTTTATCTAAAAAAGATACAAACGAAGCATTAAATGCTATATTAGAAACAATTACAGAAGCGTTAAAAGCTAGAAAAACTGTTAGCTTTATTGGTTTTGGTTCATTTACAACCGTACATAGAGAAGCAAGAGAAGCAAGAGTTCCATTAACAGGTAAAACTGTTCAAATTCCAGCAAGACATGCTGTTAAATTTAAAGTTGGTAAATCTTTAAAAGATACCGTAGCATAATTAACAATTATTTAAGTTACATCGCTGTATAATTGCATTCCAATTTTAAATTGGAATGTGCCACAGTGATGGAACTGGTAGACTTGGTAGACTCAAAATCTTCTGCTTTCGGGCGTGTCGGTTCGAATCCGACCTGTGGTACCACATTTAAACTGTCTTCAGCAGACGGCTCAATTTTTACATTAAATTTTCTCCCCAACTTATTAAAACTTCAATAATTTTTTTAGATATAATCCCCTAATTAATTACCTAGGAAAATAATGAAATTAGTCGTAGCCATTACAGGGGCATCAGGGGTAGAACTTGGCAAAAAATTTGTCCAACACCTTCCAGCAGAGATGGAAGTCCATATTATTACTTCCAAAAATGCACTCACTGTTAATCACTTTGAAAATAAAAACATTACCCTCCACAACAACAGCAACATAGCAGCGTCCATTGCTTCAGGCTCTTTTCAAGTCGATATAACGGTGATTATTCCTTGTAGCATGAATACCCTTGCAAAAATAGCTTGTGGTATTGCAGACAATCTAGTCACCAGAGTCGCTTCTGTGGCACTTAAAGAGCAAAAGAAACTGCTACTCGCTCCTAGAGAGATGCCTTTTTCTGCCATTGCTTTAGAAAATATGGAGAAACTGGCTAAATTAAATGTTATTATTGCCCCTCCTGTTATGGGTTACTATTCAGAATCTTCAAGCATCGAAGAGATGGAACGTTTTCTCATTGGAAAGTGGTATGATGTTCTGGGCATAGAAAATAATTTATATGAAAGATGGAAATAATGAAACGAGCAATTTACCCTGGAACTTTTGACCCTTTAACCCGAGGTCATTTAGACATTATTGAACGTGCGTCTAAAATGTTTGATGAGATTGTGATTGCCATTGGTGATAACCCCGATAAAAATCCTCTTTTTTCTGTGGCTGAACGTGCTACCATGATAAAAAAAGCCACCTCATCTCTTCCAAATATCACGCTTGTAAAATTTAATTCTCTGCTTGTTGATTTAAGTGATGAGTTACATGCTAATATTATTATTAGAGGCATTAGAAGTGCCAGTGACTTCGAATATGAATCGCAACTAAACTATGCAAATATTAGTCTAAAAAAAGATGTAGAAACTATTTACTTGATGCCCAGTTTGGAGTATTCCTTTGTCTCCTCTTCTCTGGTACGAACCTTATTAAAATTTGATGGAGAGATTAAACATTTGGTTCCTGAGACTATTTTAAAAGATATAGAAAAAAAGAGAGGAGATTAACTAATGTATGTATTATTTGAAGGCATTGATACCTGTGGCAAAAGTACACAAATTGAAATGATAGAAGAAGTATTTGAAAATACGCTACTTACTAAAGAACCAGGGGGAACAAACTTTGGCATACAAGCCAGAGAGATTTTACTTCAAGATACGCTTAGTTCTAAACGTGCTGAACTTTTACTCTTTTTAGCCGATAGAGCTGAACACTATGCCCAAGTTATTAAACCAAATCAAGGCAAACTCATCATCTCCGACCGTGGTTTTCTCTCTGGCATTGGCTATGCATTAGCCAATGATGACTTTGAATTTGAGCATTTAGTTGAACTCAATAAATTTGCATTGGAAGATAAATTTCCCGATTTAATTATTTTATTTATAACCAATATGGAAACCCTCACAGAGAGAATGGGAAAAAAGAAACGTGATGGTATTGAGTTACGAGGATTAGAATATCTAATTTCAGTACAGACACAAATGCGTGAAAGTTTACAAAAACTAGATATACCCTATTTACTCATAGATGCCACTCAAAGTATTGAGCTTATTCATCAGAAAATAGTTCAAAGCATTAAACAAATCGTTTAAGCTTCTACGGCAAAGCCTTTTAATGTCTCTAAGTCTATCTCTTCTAAAATAGCAATATGCGTAGATTCTAAAAAAACTTTTGGTGCTTTTCCATGGGCTATGGCACGTAAAAAATTACCTGCGGCCAGACACCATCTGTCTCCTGCTTTTACCCCCTCAAAACCATACTGTGGCATAGGCGTAGAGAGGTCATTCCCCACTTGTTTAGAATACTCTAAAAATTCACTTGTTGCTAAAATGCAAACGGTATGCCGTCCTTGGTTATCTAATCCTGAATTACATGAACCATCACGGTAAAACCCTGTCATTGGCTTTTGAGAACATTCTTGAAGTAGTTCATTAAAAACATTAAGTGGTTTAAACATCTTTTCTCCTTGCTGTGCTGTTGTTATTTTATGTAATCTTACGTAACATATGCTTTGTTTATCTTAAAACAACATCAAGAATATTTATGATTCATCTATATTTTAATTTATTATTCTATAATTAAAGAACAAATAACGATTCTAAAGGAATGAAATGAAACTTATCAAAGGTATATTTATGATTATCGGGGCGCTTGTTGTCCTTGGTATGATACTAATTGGTCTAAACTATGGCTCAAGCTTAACAAAAATGGATGGTAAAGCACTTGGACTTTACATGGACATGGCTGACAAAGTTTTAACAACTGGTGACCCAGCTAAAGGCATGGTTATTAAACGTAAGCTTGTTATTGAAGAGGGTACAAGTAAAGAAGAAGCAATTGAAAATGCCATTGAAATTATGGACGAAATTGCAGATGCACATGGATTGGCAAAAGTTGATGAGAAAACAATGCCAAGAGCTGGAAAATTCATGAAAGATGGTGGGAAATATACTCATATCCGTTCATACTGTTCTCCAAGTATTGCTGATGTATTCTTAAACTTTTCAGGTGAATTTGTTGGATTTATGCCTTGTAGAGTTGGAATTGTAGAAGATAACAATGGTGACATTTGGCTTTACACCATGGGACTTGACCTTATGATTCACGGTGGACATGAACTTCCTCCAAAAATGCTTGAATTGGCTGAAACAGTTAAGGAAGCGATGGAAGAGATGATTACAAAGGGTGCATTAGGAGAAAATGACTAATTTTCCCTACTCATATCTCCCCTCTTTTGAGGGGTAGATAATCTTTTTATCTTCCCCTCATATCTTCTCTTTTAATTTTAAACCATACTATACTAAACTACACTAAACTAAGGAACAACTACGATGAAAAAAATTATTATATCGATTTCGGTACTACTTACAATGATCTTACATGCCCAAGAGATGGAAATGATAGATACCAATGGAACAAGCTATAAAGTCTCTGCTCAAAATGATGAGTTTAAAATAGAACGAATGGAAGGAAAAGTTGTCTTCTTAGAGTTCTTTGGATTAAGCTGTCCTGCTTGTAAAGAGCTAATGCCTACGCTAATCTCATTACAAGAAAAGTATCCTAATAAATTAAACATTATGGCAATAGAAGTACAAAACAATGACGTAAAGCCTATCAATGAATACAAAGAACATTATGGCATAAATTATGATACTTTTTCTAACTATGATGTAGGTTTTGTAGTAAGATACATTGCCAATAAAGCCGAGTGGAAAGGGGCTATTCCTTTTTTAGTGGTCATTGATTCAAAAGGAAAAGTACAAGCTTTAAAAGTGGGGATTACCCCTAAAGAAGAGCTTGAAGCATATGTTGAGAAATACTCCAAATAAGAAGTAGCCTAACTAACTATTTCCCTTTAAGTAAAAAAGCCAATTTTGCTTGAAGGCGTAACCACTTTTTATGCTCTATTGCAGGAAAACCTGCATAAGTTTTAGCACCTTTAAGTGATTTGGTTACCCCACCTTTTCCTGCAATTGTAGTAAACGCTTCTAAATGTAAATGTCCTGCACTCGCACTCTGTCCACCCATTACGATATTTCTTCCTGTAGTGGTTGAACCTGCTAGTCCAACTTGTGCTGCCAAAAGAGAATGCTCACCCAAATCACAATTATGAGCGACTTGAATAAGATTATCAAGTTTTGAACCTTTACGAATATAGGTAGAACCAAATACTGCTCTGTCGATAACACAATTTGCCCCTATCTCTACATCATCTTCTATAATGACATTACCATTTTGATAAATTTTAATATGTTCACCCTGCTTGGTATGTGCAAAACCATAACCATCTGAACCAATAACTGTTCCAGCATGAATAATACAATTTTGACCAATGCTCGACGCATGATAAATTGTAACATTTGGATAGACAATACTATTTGAGCCAATACTAACACCATCACCAATATAAGCACCTGCCATAATCGTAACATTATCACCTAACACTACCCCTTTTCCAAAACTACTTTTAGTGTCCATATGGCAATTAGTTCCTACATTAGGTTCTTCACCTGTGGTTAGCACTTCATAAGCAAACAGTTTTGAGCTTAGTGCAAGTTTTAAGTAAGCTTCATCAGTAATAAGTGCAATGGTTTGCTCAGGGAGTAAAGGAGCATATTTAGACGCGAGTAAAACAGCTCCTGCTTTGGTCGTTGAGAGTTGGTCAATATATTTTTCATCAGTAAAAAAAGAGAGTTGAGATGGAGTGGCTTCATTAAGTGTATGAAGCCCCATAATCTCTCTATCTTGTTCTGAAAAATCAAGATTTATCTCTTGGCATATTTGGCTTAATTTCATAAAATTTCTTTCAAATTATGGCTTCGATAAAATCGAAACCAGTTAATTTTTATCGCTCTATTGCGACGACACCACCACGAACAATTTCAATAGGATTAAAACGTGCAGATGCTTCAATAAAGTGTTTAATACGACACGGTTCATCTGCCACCATACCAATACACATATCTACGCCAACATTGACAATTGTTCCATTATAGGCTTCACAGAGTACTTCAATATCAGCTAAAGGTTCACTAAGAGGGAACTTCACTAAAACCATCTCTTTTTCAACCATTTCATTGTGTTCAACAACTTCATAGACAGGGATTAGTTTATTGAGTTGCTTCGTGATTTGAGCGATGGTACGTTCATCTCCCTTTGTGGCAATGGTAATACGAGAACGCTTTGAGTTTGGGATAGGGGCTACGGTAAGTGTCTCTATGTTATAACCACGACCTGCAAAAAGTCCAGCAACACGTGACAATACTGAACTCTCATTTTCAACAACTATTGATATTACGCGTCTTACTTCATTCATTACTTCTCTCCTTTATCTGGATTGGCAATTTTAGGTAGCATCATATTGTTTAACGCTGCATTGGCAGGAACCATTGGTAAAACATTTTCAAAACGTGCTACTTGGATATTAATAAACGCCACTTTATCTTGCTCAATTGCATCTTTTAGAGCCATATCAAACTCCTCTTTAGTGGTCACATCATAACCAATACCATGACAAGCTTCTGCCAAGGCTTTAAAGTTAGGTTGAAAAGTTAAATCAGTTTCAGAATAACGCTCTTCATAAAAAAATGTTTGCCATTGACGAACCATTCCTAAAAAGTGATTATTTAAGATAACATTGATAACAGGAATTTTATATTCAGATGCAGTTACCAACTCTTGAACATTCATTAAAATAGAACCATCACCTGTTACGTTAATAACGGTTTTATTTGGAAATGCTTTTTTTGCACCAAGTGCAGCAGGCAAACCAAAGCCCATTGTTCCTAAACCACCCGAGTTAATCCACTGTCTAGGTCTATCAAAAGGGTAATGTTGGGCTGCCCACATTTGATGCTGTCCAACATCTGAAGTTACAATTGCCTCTTCACCTAAAGTCTCCCCAAGTCGTTCAATGACCCATTGAGGTTTAATAATCTCATCAGAATCTTCAAAAGATTGAGGATATAAAGCATCATAACGTGCAAGAATTTCTCGCCAATCATCATATTGTTTTGTTTGAACTTTTCCTTTTAATCCACTCACTAGCATCTCAACTGCCTCTTTTACATCTCCTACAATAGGATAATCAACAGCTACCAATTTAGAGATATTTGCAGGGTCAATATCGACATGAATGACTTTAGCATATTGTGCAAATTCAGAGAGTTTACCTGTAACACGGTCATCAAATCTAGCACCCAACGAGATGATTAAATCAGTCTCTGACATTGCCATATTTGACGCATAATTACCATGCATTCCTAGCATTCCTAAACGTAAAGGATTCTCTGCACCCATTACACCTAGTGCCATAAGTGTCTCAACGGCAGGAATTTGACTAAGCTCTGCGAATGCACGAATAGCTTCACTTGCATTAGATAAAACTGCTCCACCACCAATGTAAATTAAAGGTTTTTTTGCTTTTAAAATGGCTTCTACTGCTAATTCTATGGCAGAAGATTCCACTTTAGGAATGGTCATATAGCTTGGTAAATCTACTGACTCAGGATAAACAAATTCACCCATTTCAGCTGTAATGTCTTTTGGAATATCAACAAGAACGGGACCGGGTCGTCCTGTTCTTGCAATGTGAAATGCCTCTTTTAATATTCGAGGTAACTCAGCAATATCTCGTACCAGATAGTTGTGCTTTGTACAAGGTCGTGAGATACCAATGGCATCAATCTCTTGAAATCCATCAGTCCCCAATAATATTTGTGGTACTTGACCTGAAATCACAACCAAAGGAATAGAATCCATATAAGCTGTTGCCAAACCTGTTACAGCATTGGTAAAACCAGGGCCAGAAGTTACCATAGCAACACCCACCTCACCACTAGCACGTGCATAACCATCAGCAGCATGAACCGATGCCTGCTCATGTCTGTTTAAGATATGTTCAAACCCATCTTGTTTATATATCGCGTCATATACGTTCATAATAGCACCACCAGGGTAACCAAATACGGTCTTTACACCTTCAGCTACCAATGCTTCACAAACCATTTGTGCTCCGTTCATCTGCATGAATATTGCTCCAATCGTCTTATAATTTTATGCGCGATTTTAACTAAACATGACTAAAAAGAGGGTGAAATAGCAAGAGATTAGTGGTTTTTATGTAAACCACCCAATTTCTCTTTGCTTAAATCTTTAAGTCTTATTTTACCCTTGAATTTTTTGCCAAAATATCCCTCATTTGCCATCCATTTATAAATTTCAGAGGCAATAGGTCCTGAAGTTGAACCACCATGTCCCCCATGTTCGACCAATACAGTCACCACATATTTAGGATTTTTAAAAGGAGCATA